>ERZ773042.1405-NODE-1405-length-14273-cov-6.503517_pt1 | contig 14273 bp, 15 predicted proteins | sample MGYA00511664_ERZ773042 | MGnify/ENA primary metagenome ERZ773042 (study PRJEB29015, sample SAMEA2737984) | human oral metagenome | biome: human oral; feature: human-associated habitat; material: dental | place: China | collected 2036 ... | reverse complement strand
CAGACCTGCTCATTCATCAAGGAGAACAGTTGATATTACGCGTAATAGAAATTACTCTTTTATTATAGCACGACAGGCGCTATGCTGTCAACGAAACCTCCACTAACACCTCTCAACTGCAAGCGTCAATCAAATCATCACGCCCACCGGCGTAAACGAGGTTAAAATTGCCATTAAAATGAGGGTGACGTACCAAATTTTTCGGTTAAATTGGTACTTTTCAATTTTCAAAACTAAGAGCAGCGCAATCAGCAAGCCGGCCGGCACAGCCTGCACGGAAAAGACGCCTATTTCAATCGGATTTTTCAACCTAATCCATAAGGCGCTAAGGATCACAAAAGCCACCAATTTAGCAAAAAATGCGCTATCATTCTCGTAAATTTTTTCGCGACCCTTGCGGTTAAACAGCTCGCTGGATTTTGAACGGTTGCGTGCGTAGGTGTGCGGTCTTTTTTGTTTTGCCATAAGCTTGATGGAATTATAGCATAAAAAATCCGCCCCATTCAAGAGGCGGAAGTTTCTGACGTAGTAAAATTACATACGAATTTCGGCGTCAACGCCAGCTGGCAAGTTCAAATTCTGCAAACTGTCGATGGTCTTCGGCGTGGCGTTAGTGATGTCGATCAAACGCTTGTGAACGCGGCGCTCATAGGTTTCACCGCCTGTTTTATAAACGTGCGGGCTTTTTACCACCGTGTAGGTGCTGCGGCGAGTCGGCAGCGGCACTGGGCCAGCAACGTTTGCACCGGTGCGAATTGCGGTGTCAATGATTTGCTTCGCTGATTGGTCGATAACCTTATGGTCGTACGCCTTCAACCGAATGCGGATTTTAATTCCTGTATCTTGAGCCATGGCTCCTCCTTTGTGCGGCCCCGTAACCTCTGCTCGCATCGCGGATATTATTTCCTAACGGCTGGCCGAGTTCTCGAGGCAAATTTAATAATACTCGACAATTATACCACGATGTCTGGTGTATGACTAGTCCAGAATCACTGGATTTGCCGCGACCCATTGACGCCACTGAGCAGCGTCTTCGATAGGCGATCGATAACCCACAGCTTCACCCAACTGGCTTGCCGCCAAAATACAAGCTGCGATGTAATCAGCATTAGCTTCACGATCAGACTGGGCATATGCTTGGTATTGTTCAGGTGTATAGTCCATCGGTAGCGGCACGATAGTATTGTCTATTTCGCCGAAAGCCCGCATCACCTTATCGTCAAGCTGGATTACGTGACCCAACTCATGGCAAAATGCCACCAACCCAACAACACGGCGACCAGTCCTTTCATTTTCAAGAGATTCGCGCGGTATGCCCAGCCGAGACGACATACGTGCTATAAGATTCGGACTGGCAAGCGTTTCTTGCACGCCAATAACAATCATCGGAACTTTTTCGCCATCCTGCTCGCCTTCGCCACCCCTGAAATCGCCGCTATCTTCTTTAATAACAACTCGCATTTCCTCCAGTGTGCGAGCCGGAAACAGATTCAAAGCGGTTTGATACATGTCAGCGATCAGCGGACTGACATACTCTCCAAGCGCTTTAGTCATTGACTCTCGCTTCTCTCTGCGTGATACATGCGGCAACTTTTCCATAGCTGTTCAAATATACTATAGATAATATATTTTGTCAAACAACAGCACTTGTACGGATTTTGCTACAAACTGCGGATTATCTCAGATACGATTCTGGCTGAGTGCGCTAATAGTTCTTTTTCACGGTCGGTTAGCGGATAACCCGCCAGAATCTTCACGCCGTCTGACGAAATGGCAGATGGCAAGCCTAGAACGACATTATCCAAACCATATTCACCTTCAGCCAGCGAACAAACCGGATACACGGTGTGGACTGAATGGCGCAGCGCCGAGACAATCTTAGAAATAACGAAACCAATAGCGAAATATGTCGATTTTTTCGTGTCAATCACGCGGTAGGCGCGGTCGCGGATTTTCTGCTCAATATTGTCGACCAATTCATCAGTAAAACCTGGATACTCTCTGATCGGAACCTCGCCGACTTGCGCCGTCTCGATAGTCGAAAACGAAGAGTCGCCATGCTCGCCCAAGATATAGGCGTCAACCGCCTTACTGTCAACATTCAGAGCATCCGCCAAATACGATTTCAACCGCGACGTATCCAGCGTCGTACCCGTACCAAACACTCTGGCTTTCGGCAATCCCGATTCTTTCAACGCCACATAGGTCAATACATCAACCGGATTACTGACGACGACCAGATACGGTTTAGTGCCGCCCGCCATAATGTTTTTTACAATATCACGCATGATGTTAGCATTGACGCCAACCAATTCCAACCGCGTCTGTCCTGGCTGTTGCGGCGCTCCAGCGGTAATCACCACAATGTCGTCGGTAGCGATATCGCTATAGTCGCCGGCGCGCACCTCGACATTACGGTCAAGCCCCATGGCATCGTTAATATCTGCTGCCTGGCCCCAAACTAAATCCGCATTACGGTCAATCAGCACAATCTCCTCAACGACACTGCGCAGCGCGCATGCATACGCCGCTGTTGCACCAACCATTCCGCCGCCACCAATAATCACCAATTTTTGTTTATTCACCAAAATCTCCTTTTGATTTTTATGATATTCGCTAGTTTATTTTGGCATAAGCTGTAACGAATTGTCAAGATTTTTACTTTTTTACAAATAGTGTATAATCTGGGGTAACTAGATCAAGGTGGTCTAGAGAACATCATAATTGTCCGACAGCGGACGAAGGGAGTAATATTATGGCAAGCGGTGAAAAACCTTCATGGGGAGGCAACTTCTTAGAAAAACTTAAAAGAAGTCCGTTAGCTAGAGTAATTGGTGCAGTGGCGATAGTTGCATCAGCTGCTGGCTTGGCAGCTGGATGCGAAAGCACTGCTGCTAGCGGAGGCTCGGGTTCGCGATCTGTCAATAATGTTATTGAACAATCAACAACTGGCAGCCCGGAGGACGGCTGGGTCGGACATTGTAACCTTGACGAAGACGGAATGGGGCGCTGCTATGTAAGCGTTTGCGATGGAAACACGCTTGTTAGTTTTGAAAGCGGTTATACAGCCAAGGATAGCAGTAGCGACACGGATAAAAAACTCATCAAAAGCGAATTTATCAGTGATTCGTTTACTCAAGATAGCGAAATACCAGACTCTAATGAATGTTTAAAACCAACATACGGATTTAAAACAACAAGAGAAGCTAATCTATTAGACGAAAGTCTGCTAATATTCAATGACTTAGATTGGAATGGCGATAGGTTTGTTATTAAAAAGCAGGATTATAGAGAGGAAGGTATCCCTACTTCTTATATAACTTGGCGCGAAAGCGAAGTAGACTAAAATGACGGCATGCAGGCCTCATCACCTTGACTGTCTGCGAAACAGTAAGTCCATATCACATCATTTCCCCATCAAAAATCCCCCGGCATAATCCGGGGGATTTTATTAGGTTTGCGGCGCGAGATTACTTATCAATCTTCGTCACAACACCAGCACCAACAGTGCGGCCGCCTTCGCGGATAGCAAAGTTCAAACCTTGCTCCATAGCGATTGGGGCGAGCAACTTAACCTTGAAGGTTACGGTGTCGCCTGGCATGACCATTTCTTTGTCAGCTGGTAATTCAACTTCACCAGTCACGTCAGTGGTGCGGAAGTAGAACTGTGGCTTGTAACCCTTGGAGAATGGAGTGTGGCGACCGCCTTCTTCCTTCTTCAAGATGTAAACTTCAGCCTCAAACTCTGTGTGCGGCGTAATAGTGCCTGGCTTACACAGAACCTGACCGCGCTCGATGTCAGTACGCTCAATACCACGCAGCAAGACACCAGCGTTGTCGCCTGCTTGACCTTGATCAAGAGATTTCTTAAATGCCTCGATACCAGTCACCACTGACTTCTGAGTTGGCTTCAAACCAACGATTTCAACTTCGTCGTTCAATTTAACAACGCCCTGCTCGATACGACCAGTTGCCACAGTACCGCGGCCCTTGATTGAGAAAACGTCCTCAATTGGCATCAAGAATGGCTTGTCCAAATCACGCTTTGGCTCTGGGATGTATTCGTCCATAGCCTCGACCAGTTCCATGATGGAATCTTCGTACTTTTCGTCGCCTTCCAATGCCTTAAGAGCCGAGCCCTTGATAATTGGAGCGTTCTCGTCAAAGCCGTTCTTAGCAAGCAGCTCGCGAACTTCTTCTTCAATCAGCTCGACCATATCTGCGTCAGCCATGTCCATCTTGTTAAGGAAGACAACGATCTTTGGCACACCAACCTGCTTTGCTAGCAGCACGTGCTCGCGGGTTTGCGGCATTGGGCCGTCGGTTGCAGCAATCACCAAGATTGCGCCGTCAACCTGGGCAGCACCAGTGATCATATTCTTGACGTAGTCAGCGTGGCCTGGCATGTCAACATGCGCATAGTGGCGCTTTGGCGACTCGTATTCTTGGTGCGAAGCAGCGATCGTAATACCGCGCTGGCGCTCTTCCGGAGCATTGTCAATCTGATTGTACGCAACGGGTTTGTTAACTGCGCTTGGGAGGCGCTTTGCCAACACTGCGGTAATTGCAGCAGTCAGCGTCGTCTTACCGTGGTCAACGTGGCCCATTGTACCCACGTTAACGTGCGGTTTGCTTCGGTCAAATGCATCTGCCATTTGTAGAAGTTCTCCTTTATTTAATTATATTTTCACGCGGGTACAGTCCATTAAACAGACCTCACGGCGTATGCGTTTAATTATAGCGAATAACCGAATAATTGTAAATAACGGTTAGGTAATTTAATTATGAAAACTGTTTTTATATTAAGAATTGGTTTCTCTAGTAAAAGGACATCCGCCCCTTAACGTTATCGGATCACCATTGCCTAATGCATAGAGTTCCGCCTGTTTCTCTTCTCCTCCTTCTCTGTAAGTCACACACGATACAAAACTTTCAGGCCGAGTACTAGTCTCGCCGCCTATCTTAAACTCAGTCCACCCGCTACTACTGTCAGGGCGAGACCCCAAGCAAGTTGGATCATCGGCAGAAACAAGGTTATCGCTAGTTATAGATATAGGAGATACTGTTTGATCTGGCGAATCAAAACGATACAGATCATCTCCCATGCAACCCGTCAGAGTTTTATTAACTACAGCAAAGCCGATGCTCGGATCAGTGTTAGTGTTTGCTGTCGCTTCAACTTGTTCCCATTGGCCATTATCACTATTATGGTTCACACCCGGTGCTGCCTCATTGCCGTTGCCTACCCCCGCTGATGTGTCGCCATTATTTACGCCAGTAGAAATCTCGCTGCCGCTATTTGAGTCAGTTGCGTTTGTCGTTCCGCAGGCGGAAAGAGACAATGCTAACGCAAAAGCCCCACCCAAAGCAATTACTCGCTCTGACACACTTCTTAATAGCGAAAACTTTTTTTCTGGCGTACCAAAATATCCTTTTTCACTACCCATATTATTCCTCCTGTTCCGTCCGCTTCGGACTTGTTAATACTACGAACCAAACACCTCTGTTTAGTTAGGTAAATTGTATTATTTTATATATCAGAAGTAAAGCATTATGGGCTAATTTTATGATTTTGCATAATATTTATGAAGAAACGTCTCGCGAAACTCATAAAATGTCCCGTCCTCCAGGCTAGCGCGGATGTCATCAACCAATTTAACAATGAACCGTTCATTATGGATCGACAGCAGCGTGCCAGCCAGAGATTCGCGGGCATGGAGTAAATGACAGAGATAGGCGGCAGTATAATTCCTGCAAGTATAGCAGTCACAACCATCCACAATTGGTTCAAACAGTTCGCGGTATTTCTGGCCGCGAACATTGACCCGCCCAAGCGGCGTGTAGGCGGCGCCGTTTCTGGCCACGCGTGTCGGACTGACGCAGTCAAAGGTGTCAATTCCCTGCTCAATCGCCGCAAAGATGTCGTCCGGCTCGGAGATGCCGAGCAGATGCCGCGGCTTATTCTCGGGCAAGATTTGATTGACCCACTGAATGGTCTGCGCCATGGTTTCCTTTTCCAGTGCGCCACCGATGCCGTAGCCATCAAAGTCCATCGCGCCTAGAAATTCAGCCGTTTGCTTGCGTAAATCTTCATAATTCGCACCCTGCAGCACGCCAAATAATGCTTGATACGGCTTGTCGAGACGAGCTTCACGCAGGCGCTTAACCTCCGCCAAACTGCGCTCCGCCCACGCATGTGTTCGCGCCAAAGCTTCCACTTGATAGTCATACGGATCAATTAGCGAGGTCAGCTCGTCAAAAGCAAAGGTGATGTCGGCGCCAATGCCCGCCTGAATCTGCATGGATAATTCCGGCGTAAATTTATGGTACGAGCCGTCTAGGTGCGATTTAAACATCACGCCGTTTTCGTCAACCCAAGCGTGGCGCGACGATTTTTTAGCGATGGCGATCTCCTCATCAACATCAGTACTCATGGCCAGCACCTTCTTAAAACCCGAACCCAAACTCAGCACCTGAAAGCCGCCGCTATCAGTGAATGTCGGCCCGTCCCAATGCATAAACTTGCCCAAATAACCAGCCTTCTCAATCAATTCATGACCCGGCTGTAAATACAGATGATAAGCGTTCGCCAGCACCGCCTGCGCACCAACATCCGCCACCATCTCGGGCAACATCGCCTTAACATTAGCCTTAGTGCCGACCACGATAAACGCCGGCGTTTTAATATCTCCGTGCGGCGTGTGAATAATGCCAGTGCGCGCCAGCGTGTTGCCAAGCTTAGAGGTGATTTCAAAAGAAAATGGTCTCATTTGATAGATTATATCAGTTTTTTTCGCTACACTAGAAGCATGAGCAAGAAAACGCTGGTTGACCTTGACCCGTGGTTAGCGCCGCATGAACGCGCCATCCAGTCACGTGAGGCGTATGTTTCATCGACATTACAGAAGGTTTTGGGTGGCAAATCGCCGGCAGATTTTGCGCTAGGATTTCGTCATTTTGGACTGCACCGCACTCAAGATGGTTGGATTTTTAGAGAATGGGCGCCAAACGCTACGCGCGTAGTGATGGTTGGCGAGTTCTCCGATTGGCAGGAGCGCGAGGAGTTTGCCCTGCAGCCTGGCGCGCATGGCGAATGGAGTGTTGATTTGCCAAAGAATGCACTGCACCACGGCCAGAAATATAAGCTACGTGTCTATTGGCCAAATGGCGGCGGCTGGCGTTTGCCGTCATATGCCACCTACGTCGTCCAGGATGATGATTCGGTGGATTTTTCGGCCGTAGTGTGGCAGCCTGATAAGCAATATCATTGGCAGCATGATATTCCGCCTGCGCCAAACGTGCCGCTGATTTATGAGGCCCATGTCGGTATGAGCAGCGAGGAGGAAAAGGTCGCCAGTTTCAATGAATTTACCGCGGGCGTCCTGCCGCGCATCAAACAATCTGGCTATAATACCATCCAGCTGATGGCCATCGCCGAACACCCATACTACGGCAGTTTTGGCTATCACGTCAGCAACTTTTTCGCGGTCAGTTCGCGGTTTGGTACGCCCGATGATTTTAAGCGGCTGGTTGACGCGGCACACGGACTGGGGCTGCGAGTTATCATTGACCTCGTCCATGCCCATGCTGCCAAAAATGAAGTTGAGGGCCTAGGCAATTTTGCGGGCAGCCCGACGCAATATTTCAAAGCTCATGACCATCCAGCGTGGGATTCGCGGCTGTTTGATTATGGCAAGCCGGAAGTACTGCACTTTTTGGCCAGCAATTGCCGCTGGTGGTTGGACGAGTACTATGTTGACGGGTTCCGGTTTGATGGCGTGACCAGTATGTTGTATCACGACCACGGTTTGGGAAAAAGCTTCACTAGCTATGATGATTATTTTGCTGGCGATGTTGATAAGGACGCCTTGGTCTATCTCAGACTGGCAAATGACGTCATTCACGCCGTTCGCCCCGATGCCACGACCATTGCCGAGGAAATGAGCGGACTGCCCGGGCTGGCGGCACCGGCTGAATATGGCGGTTTGGGCTTTGACTATCGCTTGGCGATGGGCGCGCCTGATCTCTGGATCAAGACATTAAAGGAAAAGCGCGACGAAGATTGGGATTTGGGCGAATTGGTACACACACTGAGTTCGCACCGCCCAGAGGAAAAAGTCATCAGCTACGCCGAGAGTCATGATCAAGCCTTGGTTGGCGACAAGACACTGATTTTTCGGCTGATCGACAAAGAAATGTATTGGCATATGAACAAAGACGATCCGGACCTGGCGGTGGAACGCGGCATAGCCCTACATAAACTGATTCGGCTGCTGACGACCGGACTACATGGTGGCGGCTACCTTAATTTTATGGGCAATGAATTTGGACATCCCGAGTGGATCGACTTTCCGCGCCAAGGTAATAATTGGTCGTTCAAGCACGCGCGGCGCCAATGGAGTTTACGCGACAATGGTTTTCTCAAATACCAATGGCTGGGCGAGTTTGATGCAAGCCTGATGAAAATTGCCCAAACCATTGATGACCCAGGCATTCACTACCTCACCATTCGCCAGCACGATCACGTCGTCAGCTTCATACGCAGCGATCTTCTGTTTATTATGAACTTCTCGCCCAACCGGTCGTGGACGGATTACGGCATACCAGCGGCGGCCGGTTCATACGGTGTAATTTTGGACAGCGACGACAAGCGGTTTGGCGGACAAAATCGCATCGACGATTCAACGCGATATTTCACCTCGCCCCAGAAAAATGGACATCAGCTGCAGGTATATTTGCCGGCCAGAACCGGGATTGTTTTACAAAAAATCGACTAGGAAACTTGCCGCAGAACGAAAGATCTTAATTTAACACATGCTGCTGCAACCAGCAATACATCGCCACAGTTGCTGCCGCACCGACATTGATGGAGCGGGTTGAGCCGAATTGTTCAATAGCCACTATCTTGTCCGCCGCTTGCGCCATTTCCTCGGAAATCCCCGGCCCTTCCTGACCAAACACCAAAACCGCACGCTCTGGCAAGCTCGTCTCCACCATATTGACGCTACCTGGAATATTATCAATCGCGATGATTGCCCTCCCTTCAGCCCGCATCAACCGGGCAAACTCAGCCGTTGAACTGACATACTGCACATGCAAATATTTATCTGTCATCATGGCACCGCGCTTGTTCCATTGCCGCCGACCGATGACGTAAATCTGCCGCACACCAAACGCATTAGCACTCCGAACGATCGTCCCCATATTAAAATCCCGCTCGGTGTTCTCCAGAGCAATCACCAAGCCGTGATCCTTAGCGTCCAGCTCTTTTATAATCTCCGCCTCGCTCCAGCCCTTGAATTTGTTGATTACATTCCGCGTGTCTTGCATAAGCCTCATTATAGACATCCAGACAATCTGCCGCAATAATAAATGCCATCTTAGCCGAGCAGTACGCCAAACCTTTGTTGCATTCTTCCCTCCACGCTAAAAATTTGCTATCATAAGCTTAATACCTCATGAAAAAACACAAAACCATTAAACTTATCTTGTTGTCGTTTGTCAGCGGCTTCGCCACATTAACTTATTTGACATATATACACGATTTAGTAAAAGAGGAAGACCTGACCCGGACTTCATCAGGTTCTACGTCTTGGATGGTACCCAGACAATGGCGAAAATACAACGAAGAATCAAAAAGAGAGTCAGATGACAATATAACTGGCACAATCTATGGCGACGGCTTATCGAAAGATAACAAATCATCGACTGTGTTGATAGTTAGGCAAAGGAATCAACAAACAGCGCTAACTAACGCTCTGCCAGAATATTACGAAAACTTACGTAAGTCTTCTTTAAATGAGTTTGATTCAAACCAACTCCGCAGCGCGCTTGCTTCCGCCAGTAGTGTCGACTGCAAACAGACTCCAAAAATCAACAAATCTATTGATAGATTCGATACAAACGGCGTTGTAGGATTATTTTCTGTCGACGCTAGTTGTCCGACACGATATTCATTATTCACCATAAAAATCCGCCTTGTCGTCGGTAGAAACGATGGTATTGTCCGCTCAATATATTTATCCTCGTACGAGTTTACCTGGAAAAAGAACGAGGCGGTATTCAACAAAATACTTGATAGTATTTCTGCCAGCGGAAGTTATGCGATGAAGACTACCCTAGCACAAAATTGAAAAAGCCGCCATTTCAAGCGACAATTCCGAAAAAATCCGTATTCTGGTGCGGATGAAAGGACTTGAACCTTCACGCCATTGCTGGCACTAGCACCTGAAGCTAGCGCGTCTACCAATTCCGCCACATCCGCGTACTGCTTATTATAATCCAAAAGAAACCCAACATCAAGCTTGATTACGAATTTTACACCACGCGTTCATCTCTGCCGCCAAATCCTTCATCGGCGTTTCCATCTTAACGCCCGGGCAAAAAATTCCCATCGGGTCAAAAATCTTTTTCACCTTAGCATACAACTGTTTTTCGTCGTTCGGCATATGTTTGTACATAAAACTCGACTTCAGCCGGCCATCGCCGCCAAACGCTGCAAACGAGCCCTCATGCTTATCAACAAGCTGCGCCACCTCTGCAAACAATTGCAAAATTTTCTGGCGCTCGCTGACCTTTTTACTATCAAACTTCGGATATAACGCCGTATAGTTATTACTAAAATCAACAAACATAGGCAACGCATAGCCGTACGTCGACTCCAGAGCCTTCAAATCCTCCGCGAAACCAGCAATCTGCTGATCTGCCAGCCAAATTCCGGAAAAGGCCCTTGGCGCGGTCATATGCGGCTCGCTCGGCGCTTCCATCAGAGCCAAGCTGGAGTGCAAACCAGCCAATCCCTGAACTTCCATATCAATCAATGAAATATTTATGGCATCTATGGCGCTTAGCTTCTTCATCATTTTCTTAGCGGCTTTCACCCGCGCGCGGTCTGAGAATTCATCAAATATCGCGATGACAACCGCGCCTCTGAAACACTCCTTCGGCGCCCACTCAAGCCGCTTGCCCGCCAGATATGCCTGGCGTAAAATCCGCCCGTCGATCAATTCGACCGAGACTGCTTTATTTTTCATCGCCAAACTTGCCGCCTCCTGGGCATCGGCAATATGCTTAAACGGCGCAGCGACCACCGAATACTCCGGATGAACAAAGTTTGCGCGTAAAATCGCCTCGCAAACAATACCCAAGCTGCCCTGACTGCCCATAAATAACGGCGTCAGATCAAACGACCCGTCCTTTTGCTTGACTTTGGCAATCGCGCTATAACCCGCCGTATCCGGCAAACTGGGATCAAGCTGAGAAATTAGCTCTGCATTATCGGCGATCAAGTTGTCAATTTCCCGGTAAACTTCGCCTTCAAATGTCGACAAGCCCTTTTTCTTATTCAGTTCGCGCTTGGAAATCCGCCCGGTTTGAATAGCGTCGCCATTGCTTAAGACTACCTCCAATTGCTGAACTGTGTCGGCGAAAAAACCGTGCGCACCCGTCATCGTGCCAGCCGGAGAAGTGTTTATCGCGCCGCCAATCGTACCATCTTCGTCAGTGTAAGAAACGTTTGGCAAGCCTAATCCTTTGTGCGTCGCCAGTGCCGCATTTGCCGCCGAAACAGCGAGGCCGGCTTGAACATGAATCAGCCGCTGCTTCGGATCGCTGCCCACCACTCGGTTCATGTGCGTTTTCAAATCAATTACGATGCCTTTATTAATCGCCGCTCCCGTCGCGTCTGTAGCGCTACCCCTGGCGAAAACTGGCAGCACGTGGCCTTTTTCCGCCAACTGCGAGCAAAAGCGCAGCACCTTGCGAATATCGTTCATGTCAGCCGCCCGCACCACCATATCCGGCCGCCGCGCCAGAATGCTGCCGTCTGTCTCGGCTTGGCGTAAAACAGAATCATGAGTAATGACTTCACCCGCCAAATGCTCATTCAGATATGTCGCAATTTTATTCATCAATCCTCCTTGGTCTATTGATTTAATTTTAGCATAAGCGCGCTCAGTTGATAAGTACATTTTGCTTTGATATAATTTGGAAGTGCGCGGATGCGATACCTGCGTGAGCAACGTAAGCCGTTAGCAAATTAGAGTGCACCCTTAGCAGTTAGCTGCATGGATGCGGTGACTGCGCGGGTAACGTAAGTCATTAGTAGACACGGAGCGTGTCCTTAACAATTGAGTATGCGGATGTGGTGGAATTGGTAGACACGCATGCCTTAGGAGCATGTGCCTCACGGCGTGAAGGTTCAAGTCCTTTCATCCGCACCATAATCAGATTCATCTTACATACAAATGTGCTTTGTTTGAGTCATGCGTATTACAAAACGACAGTAGTCTAGCAAGTATATTACACACTACAATAGACCAACAATCAAAGATATAACTAACGATACAACAGAGATAATAACCGGTATCCAGAATTCTTTTGCATGTACTCTTGTTATTATTGTACGAAGATTTTATCCTCTCTTTAGTAACATCAATCCTTTTATAAAACCTATTAAGCGAAGCCTCATAGCCCCCGCTACACCATTCGTCATATGAATTATCTTCAGTTTCCTGATTGAATAAGGCTTTAGGCTCTATGTTTTCAAGTTTAGTTATACTTTTTATAGAGTCAGCCTGTTTATCTATAGTTTCAATAATTAACCGCAGGTCAACTTTCCTAATCTTATAGTAATCAAACAATTTAATGTATTGGCTTAGTAGCACAAAAGGTATTTCATCTAATACTTTTGCAGCTCCAAACTCAGTTAAAATAGGCTCGCTATCTACTCCATAAAGACATTCTTTGCAGTCACTAATCTTCTTGTCTATCAACATATCTATGCGACTAACTTCCGGTTTTATAGACGGCTTCATAAGTCTCCCTATGTAGTGATATAAATTTTGGACTATCAATAGCTAAGAATTTATTTATTTCCAAATATAACTGATCTAATGTTAGTATACTCAAATTTGGCAACTTAGCAAGTTTAGACATATTCTTTAGAGCGCTAGCTACTTCTGTTTCGCCCAATACCTTGCTAGAAAGAACAAAATAAAGAGAGATTTCCGCAGGAAAATCTAAATATTTATCAATTTTAATATTTATATTTTTCTGTAAATCTCTAACTGTTTCGGTAGTAAAAACATCTATACCAAAATTACTATTTTGAGTATAAACAAAAAAATCGACTCGGTTTTTTCCTGGTCCATATAATTTTTCTGTATGTACAAAAAGTTCGCCAAATTTATCAATAAGTTTCTCTTCTAGTAATCGCTCAGCGTTTAACCCTCGCTGCCCACATGACTTTGCGATCTGCGACCGAAAAACACCATTACTAAGATCTGTGACATCATAGCCAAACTCTTTTCGCAGCGCACGCAAACCACCAAATTTCCTCTGTATTTGTCTAGAGGATGGTAACGCTGAAGAACGGTCTATTTCAGGTGCAGTTGGCAATCTACCATTTAATTTAATAAACTCGTCAAACGCACTTTTAATTCTTTCTTTTGACCAAATGTCCACCATATTAGTATTGTACCACTTCATGCCTGAGATACACTGTGTCTCATTTCTAGCTACGTATATGGTTTGCAGAAATTGCTTTTGCTAGTTATACTATTTATGTAATGCGTATGAATAAAATATTGATTGCGGCTGTCGTTTTGGTTGTTTTGGTCGTTTCTGCCGGAGGAGCGGCTTATTATTTTTATCGCGATAAGTTCAGTGAGCAGCCAGAACAAACCGCTATCAAGCCTAAGCACAATAAACCTTTTACTCCGGATATTGTCATGACAGTTGGCGATAAGAAATTTGACGTGAAGTTGGCGGATAATGAAACGACACGGGCTCTCTTCACCCAGCTTCCTTTCACAGTGAAGATGGAAGATCATTTGGCAAATGAAAAATTCGCTGCCTCGCCGGAAGATTTGCCAGCAAATCACACGAAACCCAAACGAGTCGAGACAGGCGACATTATGCTCTACGGCGTACGAACGATTGTCTTGTTTTATAAATCAATTGACACTCCATATAAGTACGTTCGCATCGGCAAAGTTACCAATCCCGAGCAGTTAGAAGAAGTGCTTGGTGCGAATGTCAAAAAGGTCGACGTCACTTTTAGTATGCGGTAGTTTCAGCTTCGCTCTACTAGGTCTTTGCTTGATTAAAAAACTTTTCACACTTTTATAACACAAATCAGCGCAGTATAATTTTCTTTTTTCATCGTTTTGGTATAAAATAATTCTGAGCGGTTTTTATTGAGGAAAATCGCGGCTGGTACGGGAAATTAGCTCAGTTGGCTAGAGCGCACGATTCACATTCGTGAGGTCACA
>ERZ773042.1403-NODE-1403-length-14283-cov-2.859362_pt1 | contig 14283 bp, 10 predicted proteins | sample MGYA00511664_ERZ773042 | MGnify/ENA primary metagenome ERZ773042 (study PRJEB29015, sample SAMEA2737984) | human oral metagenome | biome: human oral; feature: human-associated habitat; material: dental | place: China | collected 2036 ... | reverse complement strand
AGCAGACCAATCGTACTCAACCATATCTGAGTAAATGCCGGATGAGTATCCTAGCGAACGAATATCATCGAGGAATGTACTGTCTTTTGCCCAGTTTTGAATAAAATCTTCAATGGGACGATTTGTATCAGTAGGACGAAGACCATACAACAACGATGTTGCACCATATCGTGTTGGAATCATACTGCCGACAGTATCGCTATACCACGTAAAGCCGGTTAATCCATCAAAGGTTTCCGGATTGGTCTCGCGAAGGTGCTCAACCTCAAGTGTATCAGTGGTGTCCAAAACAAAAACAACTACATTCTTTTTTGAGGAAACGTTATATAGTCCCTCCCGCGTTGCGCGGATACCTGCAGTCTCTGCTGCAGTAGTATCTGTAAAATTCTGAATCGCAGGTCCCCATAAGCTCACAACGCCAACCGTCTGTACCACAATCAACACAATGGCTGCCGCCGAAAAGATGGTTCTTGTCTTACGTACCCAAATAATGCTAAATGCCGTAATTGCCCCTAGGATGACTATCCACACAAAACCAGATACGATCATTTGACGTGTGAAATCTCCCCAATACACTTCGTGCCCGTCAGCAAGAGGCATATCTTTATTCATGAAAAGTGCCTGTACGTAAGCACAAAATCCAAGTCCAAACACAAGCGCACTTGCCACATTAAACACACGGCCGCGCAATACACTGAGGAATACAGCTGCTACCAGCGTCATAATAAGACCGGCAATCATTACAGGGCCAAAAACATCAGTCAAACTAAAGGAAAGATCCTTTGCGTTGTTAGCAACTAGTTCAAGCGGAGCTACTACAAAAACGGTATACACCGAGAATGCGCACACAAGAAGAGCTGTAAAGAAGCGTCCACGGAGCCCCAGCCGTCCTTCTTTATAGTTGCACATTCGAATCTGTTCATCAGCTAAGACCTTGCCCATATGGATATTGGCAGCTTCAGCTCCCTTTGCATCAACTCTATGGACTGGTTCTTCAACAATTTTTGTAGCATTCTCATCAATATGGAATATCCGGAAAAGTACTTTTCGAGAGCGCCTAAATGCCACACCCAATACCGCTGAAAGTGCCACCGCAACCGCTGCCAGTGCCTGAATGGTATACGTCATAACTGATGGATCGACATACGCATACACAGGCCTTGCAAAGATGCACAAAAATGCAATCGCGAGAAGCACTATGTAGCATACATCGTGTATACATACAGCACATTTTTGCTTAACGCTTAGTGATTTACTTACTGTCAAATGTATATCTACCATGTTTAGTCTTCCGTTTTTGTGTCTGCATCATCGCTATCTTGAGCGCGCTTCTCTTGATGCGCCAACACACGATCAAGAATGTATGTACCGGCAGCCTCACCACCATGACCCAAATTAAAGATCATGTTGTCGCGGATCTCCTTGATTCGATCAGACCATGCGAGCGGATTATCAAACATTTCCTCAACCGCTTTTGTCAGACCATCCATCTTTTGAGGATCAAAACTACGTCCGATTTCATTTCTCAGTGTAATATCACAGGGGTCAGAGTGAATCTTTGACCAGTCAGGGTTGTTTTCTTTCATCTCCGTATCAATGAAAACCGAAGGTCTCAGCGTGGTAAACGAGAATTCCTCTGCAACGCTTGACCAGTCGGTGATAAGCAAACTCGCTGAAAGCACCGAAGTATTTGAGCTAAAGTCAGTTTCAAACGTAAGCTCCGAGGAATCCGCATCAGCATAGCGAGCAATGATTTCATCCATACGAGGCTTATAGCGCTTAACGTATTCAGGATGTGGACGAACTACGATACGCCAGCCATGGCCCATAAGTTCTTTGAGTAGATCATCGATACAGCTGTCTAAGATATTGCCAAATTGCCACGAAGGTCCAATAACAATGAGGGGCTTCTCTCCTGACTCGTGCTGCCCAAGGCCTTGCTTTTCATAATTTGCAATAGAACGATCGAGCAAGTCGTATCCAATGGCGGGCTTGTTCTTTTCTTTGGTGCCATAGTACTTCTCAAGAAGCTCAAGATCATGTTGCTGATGAGGACCAACGCAAAGAACGTCATCGTAATACGTATATTCATTACGCGTTGAGGTTACCGTCATCGATGTCATGTGGTGAGGCATATAGATATATTCGGCATCCTTTTTTACGTATGAGCGCTTCATATAGGAGCTCTCAAGATCGCCAAGCGTAGTTACCACAACATCGGCATCCATTTTCATAAAAAGCGTAATCAGCCGGCGCTGGCCCAAATAATATGGAATTAAACGGGGCTCTTTTTTGGAGAGCTCAAAAACCTGATCGTTGGGGTCAGACGTTACATAGTGAATATGGACATCGGAGTGAGACAGAAGCCATTCAATGGCGCCCTGAAAGTACTTATAAAACCCGCTTGACTCAGAATAGAACACAAGGTGCTTGCCGATTGTGTTGAAGAACCGAGCATAGTCGCTTTTCTCGCGAACGGCATACGGATCGCGCTGGAACCACTTCTTTGTTGACTTGGTAGCCGTCTCCATTGCCTCATATTCTTCACGAGCTTCATTGAGCGCCTCGTAATCAACCTGTTTGTGCGGATCGATGATGATATTGCAAACAACCTGTACAAGAATGGAAAGCAAATTCGAGCAGACCCAGTAAAACGCCATGCCACATACCACATATATTGCCAGCACAAGTGACATTGCAATAGAGAGACCGTTAGTCGTGTTCTTCTCGGCACGACTCTGCTCACGCTGAAGCGGGTTTATCTTGTTGGACGCAAGACCGAGCGCCACAGACGAAAGCGCGGCGGCAAGAGGCATGATCCACGTAATTCCGCCATCGATGATGGGGGTCATGCCGAGAAATTCCGTGCCGGGTGCACCTGAATCGGTGATGCCATGAATGACGTCGACAAGACCAAAGAGAATTACCACTTGAATTGCAAGAGGAATAAGGCTCAAAAGTGGGTGATAGCCCGCCTTCTTGTTAAGTTCGTTCTGACGCTCTTCAATGGTTTCACGGTCACCGAAATAACGCGTTTTGAGGCGAAACATCTCGGGCATGATTTTTACCATGACAATGGAGTTTTGCTGCGTCCAGAGAGCAAGCGGCATAAGAATAACTTTAGTTGCAAGGGTAAAAAGAAAAATTGCTGCCCACCAATTACCGGTGAGATTGTATGCCGGCTGAACAATAAGTGAGAAAAGCTTTGCGAGTTGCTCAAGCATGTAACTATCCTTTGTATTCTTTTTAGGTTACTGGTTTATACACACAAGCTGGAATTATAACAAAAAATATTACCCATCAATTCTGCAAACGCTGTTCTTCACAATGAGTTGGGGCTCCAGCACTATTTTATGGGCACAGCGGGAGTCCTCATTCTGAGTGTCATCGGTTATTTTAGAAAATAGCAGGTTAAGAGCAGCTTCTGCCAACTCTTCAACATTTTGCTCAATTGATGTTAATGCGGGTTCAAAAAGGGCGTCCGCAGCACTGTTGTCATATCCGACGACCGAATAATCTTGCGGAACATGAAGTCCGTGCTCATAAAGATAGCGAAGCAGCCCTAGGGCAATGTTGTCAGAACCGGCAAACACTGCGGTGGCGTTCAGGCGGACCAGCTTTTGAGCGGCAAGATACGCATCAGGGATGTAGTAGTCAGTGTCAAGCACAAGATTGGGATCCGGCTCGATGTTCTTCTCGTCAAGTGCTTGTTTGTACCCGGCAAGACGACGCGCACCGGTTGCGGACTTGGTATTAACCATGCATGCAATACGCGTATGCCCATGGTCAAGCAGATACTGGGTTGCCCGATAACCACCCAGCTTATTGTTGAAATACACCTTGTCACAAACAAGATCGTCTATAGTGCGGTCAACCATTACGAATGGAATGGTTAGTTGTGACAGGTTTGCTGTCAGGTTTTGCGCATCTCGCCCTCCAGAAGAAATGACAAAAAGCCCGTCAACTCCACGGTTTGCCAACAGTCCCACAAGCTCGGAATCATTGGTGGCATTGTCATCCGAATTGGTAATAAACAGCGCATATCCACGCTTTCTGCATCTAAGCTCAAGATTTCGCGCCAAAGACGAGAAGAACCTCGACTCAATGTTTGGAACAATGAGCCCCAGCGTTTTTGAGCGTTGCGTCACCAGGCTACGCGCAATCTGGTTGGGAATGTAATGCTCGCGTCGGGCAACCTCCAAAATGCGCCGACGATTTTCCTCGGTAACACGAACCGGTCTGCCGTTCAGCACCAGAGAAACCATTGCAGGCGAAAGGCCAACTTCACGTGCAATTGATTTAAGCGTTACCTTCTCAGACATGGATTTCCCTTCTTGCGTGGCTCAGCATCATTACGCTTTTCTTGGCAAGAGCACTTCTCGACACTGCCACTATATAATGAGATAGATTTTTAGCCACCATAAAACCAACACGTAGAGGATCCGCATGAACATTACGCCGCAAGAAGTTGCCGAAACACTCGCAATGGTCAGCGAGCAGAATCTTGACCTCCGCACAATTACCATGGGAATATCGCTCAATTCGTGCGCAGACGATGATTTGGACCGCATGTGCGAGAAGGTCTACGAGCGTATTGTGCGGCAAGCGGAACATCTGGTGGAAGTTGCCTGCGATCTTGAGCGCGAATACGGAATCCCCATTGCCAACAAACGCGTATCGGTCACGCCGATTGCACAGATTGCCGCCTGCACGAATGCGACAGATCTGTCGCCTCTGGCTCATGCACTTGATCGCGCCGCCGAAACGCTGGGCATTGATTTTCTCGGCGGCTTTTCTGCCCTCGTGCATAAGGGTATGGGGGATGCGGACCGCCGCCTCATTGCATCCATTCCTGAAGCGCTTGCCACCACGACACGCGTATGCTCTTCTGTCAACGTTGCTTCCACGCGTGCCGGCATCAATATGGATGCCGTACTGCTTATGGCGCAGACTGTGCTTGAGGCGGCACGCCGCACCACCGACATTCAGTGCTATGGAGCTGCCAAGCTGGTGGTTTTTGCCAACATGGTTGAGGATTCGCCGTTCATGGCAGGAGCCGTTCACGGTGGCGGTGAAGCGGATGCCGTCATCAATGTAGGCGTTTCGGGCCCCGGCGTCATGGCCGCAGCCCTTGAAGAGCTGCCTCACGACGCAAACCTTATGGACGTTGCCGAGAAAATCAAAGAGACCGCCTTTAAGATCACCCGTGTAGGCGAACTCATGAGTCGGGAAGCTTCCCGTCGTCTTGGTGTCGAGAAGGGCATCGTGGATCTCAGCCTTGCCCCCACCCCGGCGGCCGGCGATTCCGTTGCCCGCATCCTTGAGCTCATCGGTGTTGGTGAGTGCGGAGGACCGGGAACTACCTGCGCCCTTGCCCTTCTCAATGATGCCGTAAAAAAGGGTGGCGTCATGGCATCATCCAGTGTAGGAGGTCTTTCGGGAGCATTTATCCCCGTCTCCGAAGATGCCGGTATGATCCGCGCCGCTCAAGACGGTGCCCTTTCCTTGGAAAAACTTGAAGCCATGACCTCCGTATGTTCGGTGGGTCTCGATATGATTGCCATCCCCGGCGATGTCTCCGTAGAAACCATTGCCGGCATTATCGCAGATGAAATGGCTATCGGCGTAATCAATACCAAAACCACGGCCGTTCGAGTCATCCCTGCCATCGGCTATACGGAGGGCGATATGCTGGAATTTGGCGGTCTCTTTGGCTCGGCTCCGGTGATGCCCGTCAATCGTTTTGGCGGCTCAACCCTTGCCTACCGTGGCGGTCGATTCCCAGCACCCTTGAATTCACTTAAAAACTAACTGTTAAGCAAACCGGCACTCCGCGCCAATCAGCTCCAAATAGCGGCCTAAGCAAACCGACCCCATGTCAATTGCTCCGGCCACACACCTCAAGCGCAGCTTACGAGCTGAAAGAAAATCGGTATGAACCACAGCGCCGCAATAACGGCATAAGGCCAGAAATGAGCCTTGGTAATGGCTGCAAACTCTCTGATAAATGCCGTCGGCCAGTACCATCCGCCCGTATGCGAACCCACACCGTCAGCCTTAAGACCCAGGTTATGCGCATACTCGGCGCAACGAAACACGTGAAAGTCGCTGGTAACCATCGCCGCCGTATAGTCTTGATACTGCGCATCGGCGTTCATAAGCATCTGCGAGTATTTGAGATTTTCCCACGTTGTCCTTGAACGGTCTTCCATAAGGATGGTTTCCTGAGAAACGCCATGTTCCATCAGGTAATCACGCATGGCCTGAGCCTCGGTTACCACCTCGTCATCGCCCTGACCTCCTGAAGCCACAAACTTACCGCAGCAATCCTGCCGTTTCCAAAGCTCCAAAGCGCGATCAATGCGTCCGGCTAAAAGCGGCGTGGGCTTCTCGCCGTCAAGACCTGCACCATGAATGATGATGTAGTCATACCGACGATGCCTGGGCAAGATTCGATACAGCCACGAATAAAAGAGCAGTGCCACAAAGGTAAAGGAAAACCACAAGCCCTCGAAGAAGAAAAGCGGTAGAACCTCAAGAAAGAGACCATCCTGACTTGCATAGATAGGTATGCAGTACATCAGAAAGATAAAGAGCGCAAGAGCTATCGGTAAAAGCGACGTAAGCGAGAAACCATTGTTCCGGATAACGATGATGCTGTTTACAGTCAAAAACGTGCAGGTTACCACGGGGAAGAGCGCAAAGAGAACAATGACAACATAGACGGTCCACATCTGGCCAAAGCGCATAAGTAAAAGCAAAACGAGCCACAACACGGTTGCAAGCAGATAAAGAGCATTGCGAAACTGTCTTGGCTCCTTGCGAAACGAATGTACAAACAAAATACCCGGGATAAGCGCCGGCGAGAAGAGCAGCACATACACCACCAACATCTGCCAGTCCAGAGTAAGTCCCATGTCTTTTATGAAAGCTTCAAGCATATTGATACGTTCCTCAAATATCTTTCGTCCATGTAAAATAATAAACGACCATTGGCGGCAAACTACCTGCCTTTCGCCGTTACGTCATACATGAAGAGTATCTCATATATGAAAATAGAATGTGTTATACGAATCTTGGTCAGCCTGTAGCGCACGGACATACCCCGTCCGCCGCACCTCCATCCCGAGGTCACACGCCTTTATCACGGTTGGAAGCACCTTGAGGAAGCGCTGTTCTGCATGCGTAACTAGTCGCGCGACCTCATCAAGCCGGTTGTGGTCATCGACCAGCACCCGCGCCAGAGCCAATTGACGCAAGTCTTTCGGTTCTGTAGGCGTTTCGGCTCACGTTCAGGCGTAGTAACAACAGCGCCATGATTTTCCCGAGATTTTTGACGATCAGCTCTCCGCGGCAAGAAGTGTCGTTATGTCTAGCTTTCTTCCGATAGTAAGACCGATGTTAGGACGATTGCTGCTTTGGTGTCAGGGGTTAGCCCCGGCGTTGAGTTGATTACTCAACCTTCCTATACTGATATCTTGGATGATGAATGGTGGGAGAATCTACTGCATCGTCCCTTTGACAAAGACGCTGCCGACCCGCAGAAGAAGATGTCCCCGAAGGCGAATCGCATAACCATGCGGAAATCAAGCATGAACATGAGCATGAAAATCACCATATAGGCTCAACTCTGTAAAACGCAATTTCACCAGTAAACGAAGTTCTTCTCACGATTGCTTCAAACTCGTTGTTTACTGGTGACCACAGTCGATAAGAACGATGTTTACTTGTGGTTTTTCGTCAATTTGAGCGTTTAGTGGTGAATCAAATCACCAGTAAACAGCGCTTTTGATAGAGATTTTGAAATCTGCATGTTTAGTGGTGATTTTAAGAGGGAAACAGGGTTGTTCGACAGTTTTGTAGGAGTTGCTTGGCGGCTGCTTTAGACCACCCAAACAGATTGGTCGTTCTAACTTTATCTATACGCGAGGAACCCTACAGTCCCTTGCGAGTACAATACGAGAAGAAGCACGCCGAAAAACCCGTCAAGCCCAAGGAGTTCTCTTGGAAGTCTTTGAATTCGTTCTCATCATTTTGACCTGTGTCGTTGCCTCGTCGGTGCTTGACGAATTTTCTCGCATCTCCATTCCGGTGCTGCAGGTTATCATCGGGCTCATCGTTGCACTGATACTTCCCGGTGTTCAAGAAATGCGCATTGATTCTGAGCTCTTTTTAGTGCTGTTTATTGCACCGCTTCTCTTTAATGAAACGAGAGAAGCCAATCCCACCGCTCTCTGGAAGAATCACGGCTCGATCCTTTCGCTTGCAATCGGCTTGGTCATTGCCATTGTACTCAGCGTTGGCTTTACCCTCCATCTGCTGGTGCCCAGCATTCCCTTAGCGGCGGCGTTTGCCCTTGCCGCAGCACTCGGCCCTACCGATGCCGCCACCGTTACCGCACTTCGCTCGTCGGTACATCTTTCCAACCGTCAACGAACCCTTCTTTCCGGCGAATCGCTTATCAATGACGCTTCCGGTGTCGTAGCTTTCCAATTTTCCGTTGCCGCTGCCGTAACCGGTGCATTTTCTGCACTCGCTGCCACGCAATCCTTTGCCGTCCTCTTTATCGGTGGCATCATCATTGGTCTTGTGGCAGGAACGCTCTTCTCGCTTCTTATGGCAATCCTTGGCCGCATGGGATTTGACGACACCACCGCGCACGTTCTTTATGAGGTCATCTCGCCTTTTCTCATCTATCTCTTTGCCGAGCTTTGCCACGTTTCAGGTATCCTTGCCGTCGTTGCAGGCGGACTTGTTATGGCTCAAGCAACGCGTCGCAATACTTTTATCAGCACGACGGCCGCTCGACAAAAACTCGTTTCCGATAACTTCTGGCGTATCATTTCATTTCTTATCAACGGCACCGTCTTCGTGCTTCTCGGTATGCAACTCCCCCGTGCCGTCACGCCGGGATTCAACGGAGGCCTCAGCATCTTTCAAATCCTGGGCGTTATTGTAACCATGACGCTCATTCTGGAAGGCGTGCGCTTTTTGTGGCTGTTGGTACTTGAGATTCGCCACGGCCAGCATGGCCTGCAGTTCTGTGGATCCGACGTTGAAACCGGCACTAAAGCCGATGCCAAAGCTCCTGCGGGAACTCGCACGTCGCTTCTCACCAACGTACTGGTAACCACCATCGCGGGCGCAAAAGGAGCGGTTACGCTCTCCATTGCGCTCACCCTCCCCTACGTCATTGACTCCGGTGCTCCCTTCCCACAACGTGAGCTTATCATCACCATAACTGCAGGTACTATCCTTGCGTCGCTGTTACTGGCCGACGCACTTCTCCCTCGTTTGGCTCCAAAGACAGTCGGCAACAGCCTTGACGAACGCCTGCGTAAAGGAGAAATTGCGGTTCTTGAGGCCACGACATCCGAACTTCGCTCCATGATGAGCGACGGACGCATAAGCGAGAAGTACCTCCCCGCACTACGGCTGACCATAAGCCGTTATACCAGTCGCTTGTTTTTTGAACGTATCAGCACTCCCGAAGCGGCACGTGCCACAATGCAGATGATTCGCGAGAACAACGAGCTGCAGCAAAGCCGCCTTGAAGAGTTGCGCCTCCGTCACCTGAAACATCACGACACAACACCTTGGAGTACCATTCTTGAAAATCTGCGTTCCATCAGACGCTCGGTGGGTTATATAAACTCACTTGCGGATATCGGCATGAACGCAAAGACCAACAATCGTATAAAGATTTTTATCAACGAAGCAAAGTATGCGCTGAAACGCTTGCGTAACAACAGCGAGAATAGCGAGATTCGTCAGCTTGAAGACAACGACCGTGCATACTTTCAGGCGTGTCTCTATGCCATCGAGCTTGAATATACGGAAATCGATCGCCTTGAGGAGATTTGTAGGGATGAATCTGATCCAGATCGCGCGGCTATTGCCGCTAACTTACTGGTAGATCATCAGTCAGCCGTGGATTCTATCTGGAGCCGCGTCAACATTGGTCAAGAAGGAGCCGGAACGGATATGCAACGGTCATACTCTTTGCCCTACAACCTTGATACTCATGAGATATCCCCGCATTTTCGCCAGCAGATTGCCGATGCACGCACATACGCCAACGATGTTGACGAGAACGCGTTGCGTGTGGAACTCGATCAGATAGCCCGCCTTCAATACGAGGGCATCATTGACCGGGAAGTCGCTTCGCATCTCCGTGAAAACGTCTACTATCTGCAAATGTCTATAGGCGATTAGAAGGTCTTTTTCCACAGGTAACCGGACGCCGGATCTCCCACACGCAATCGGGCTGCCGGATTAACCACGCGGGACCGTGCTGACGAACTACTCCAATCCCAAGACCTTATCCGCATCGATGTAGCGACCGAGCTTTCGTGAAGCCGCTTTAGGCTCGGGACCGTCAGGCCAACCGATAGCACAATGGCCAACGCCAACCCAGCTACCCTCCACGCCAACGTCAATGAGGAACTGCTTGAACTCTTCCGTCTCAAACTCTTCACGAGCACGGTGAATCCAAATTGAGCCAAGTCCCAAGTCATGTGCTGCCTGCATCAAATTGCCCATGGTAAGTGAACCGTCGTACACACCGTTGGAATTGTCGGCCGGCACAAGCACCACAAGCAAAACCGGAGCGCCATAAAACGGATCAAAGCCCTCAGGACACCCCATGATGGCCGCATTCGCTCGCACGAACTTCTCGCGAAGTTGAGGATTTGAAATTTTGATTATAAGAGGGCTCTGCAAACTTCTGGCACTGGCCGCATATTCTCCTGCTTTTACGATACTGGCGATAAGATCCTCAGGCACCGACTTGTTGGTAAACTTTCTCCAGCTCCGACGTGTGAGCAGTGACTTGTAAGCTTCATTCATGAGAATCTCCTTTCAAATAACCGCCTTAAGTGTACGCCAAATGGTTTCTTTGGAGAATTGACTTGAATCACATGTCTCGCAATACCTAAAGTGATAACTTTTATGTATTGAAATACTGATAACTTTTACGTATTATACTCAATAAAGGAGGTTGGTTTTCTTGCATGAAATACTTTTCTACCGAGACAACAAAGGCAAACAGCCGGTTCTTGACTACTTACAAGAACTGAGTCGAAGCAAAAGCAAGGATAGTCGTATTAAGTTAAACAAAATCAGCGATTATATACAGGCATTAAGCGTATACGGAACAGAACAGTTGACTGAAAACTATGTCAAACATCTTGATGGTGAAATATGGGAATTGAGACCCATTAGAGACCGAATACTATTTGCCGGAGTTATCGGCAGAAGATATGTACTGCTTCATCAATTTATGAAGCAATCGCAGAAAACACCTGTAAGAGAAATAGAACAAGCAAAGCGAGAGCTGTCCGATTTTAAGAAAAGAAGTGGACTATATGAGTAACACCAATATAAGCAGCACTAATTCTATTGGACGCACTTGGGCTGATGTCCGAAAGGAACTGTTCACCAAAGAGGAAATCGCCGAAAGCGACCTCAGGGTAGCGCTTATTGGAGAATTAATTAAAGCTCGAAAAGAACAGGGAATTTCCCAAAGAGAGCTTGAAGAACTGAGTGGCGTAAGACAGCCGGTCATTGCGCGGATGGAAAACGGAAATACAACTCCAAATCTAAGCACTGTTTTAAAAGTGTTAGCACCCCTTGGCAAAACGCTATATATCGGAGACTTGAAGAAAGCCTAAAGTGATAACTTTTATGTATTGATAACCGAAGGATCACACCGGATTCTCTCAAAGCAAAACGTCAGGGCAAGTTATGACAAACACCCACCGAACTTCTCGACAGACACACCTTACCAAAGCTCAGATACGCGCACTTGTGACACTGACATTGGTTTTTGTTATTGCCATTGCAGCACTGATACAGGAATGTGCCACAAACCGCAAAGACGGCACCAGCCAACAAAGCGTATCGGCAGCCGCGGCTACAACCATAGCTGCCGACCCTACCAAAACCACAGTCCGATTCCTTGATATTGGACAGGGAGACTCCACCATCGTTGAACTTCCTGACGGTAAGACCATGGTCATCGATGCGGGACCTCGTGGTTCAGCGAAAACAATAGAGGCTCAGCTCAAGGCCGACGGACGCCCCCAAGTTGATTATCTTGTTGCCACTCATCCCGATGCCGACCATATCGGCGGGATGGCAGAACTCATCGCTGGCACTGATATCAAATCCGTCTGGGCGCCAAACGCCACAAACAACACTGAGACGTTCAGAAGCTTTTTGAACGCCATCGACAGAAAGGGCCTCACCATTACGCAGGCTATCTCCGGCAAAACCATCGCAAAAACCGATCAATACTCCATCGATATCCTATGGCCGCCCCCATCCGCTCATTTCGACGACACCAACGACTATTCAATCATCATTAAACTGACCGTTGGCGAGAAGACCTTCCTGTTCACGGGCGACGCTCCTGCAGCTTTAATCAATCAGGCTGTCGAAGGTCACATTGACGTGTTAAAGGTATCGCATCATGGGTCGCGCACCGGCACCACAAAGAAGCTTGCCGCCAAACTCTCACCCGACTATGCCGTCATGTCATATGCCATCGGCAACGACTACGGGCACCCGCACGAAAGCGTCCTCAAGGCCCTCGCCGCCTCACATACACAGGTATACGGAACGGGAGCAAATGGTACCGTCACGGCCATTACCGATGGTTCAACTATTAATATGTATGTTCAGAAAGAGGGCACGCCCGTCGCTCCTCCAAAAGTAAAGTAGAGGTGTTTTATGACCGCAATCGTTGACCGGATAGAAGACAACAACATCGCCGTTCTTGAAATCAACGGCGGCGAGAAGTTCTTGGATGTTCCTCTCTTTGAACTGCCTGAGGGAACCTCGCAAGGCGACGTCCTTGTTCACAAAGAAACCGGATGGGAACGAGACCCTGAGGCAACCAATAAACGCACACTTGAGATACTCAGTCTCTTTAACAAGCTTTTTAAGAAGGACTAAAGGCTTCCTATATTAGGGTTCCAAAAAAGCGAGGCTGAAATCCTTGTTCCAGCCCCGCTTCAACACCCGCTACGATGTCACTTTAAAAATCGTTTCTGCAACCTGTGCGACCCGTATTACTTCTCGCTAGTTCCGGAGTTTTTCTCGTTGGGATCTTTACCGGAAACTCCTTGCTCAGAGGAAGGACTCTTCTCGGTCTTCTCCGTACCCGCTTTCACACCCTTAGCAACTGCATCAGAAAGAGTCGGTGCAATGGCTTTTGCTCCCACAAGTGCACCGAAAAGCTGCTTTAGGTCAAGACCCATAGAGTCGCCAAGACCCGCATTGATCTGCGTCATAGACTTGGTAATGTCTTCGGTCAGCTTTGCGGCATTGCCTTCACCGTACATGGTGATGGAGCCAACATTGGCAAGCGGCTCAGCAACGGCGCGAGCAACGTCAGGCAATGCATTAAAGTACATTTCAAGCACGGCAGCTTGGTTCATCTTGGCCATTGCCTCGGCCTTCTTCTCAAGACCCTCAGCCTCAGCGGTTAGCTTTGCTGCTGTTGCAGCAGCCTCGGCGTCACCCTTAGCACGAATTCCCTCAGCTTCGGCAAGCATGGCCTCACGTGTTGCATTGGCTGCCTGCGTGCGTTCGTACGCCTGAGCCTCAGCCTCTTTCTGACGACGGAACAAATCAGCCTGAGCGGCCTGCTCAGCTGCATAGCGTTCAGCGTCTGCCTTCGCGCGCACCTGGGAATCGAGGGTATTCTTGGTAACCTCAACTTCCTTCTGCTTAACGACGGCTTCTTGCTCCTGCTTCACAATGTTTGCAGCAGCAGTTTCACGCTCAATATCCTTCTGCTGAATCTGCTTTTGAATCTCATACGCAGCGTCTGCTTTTGCGTTTTCCGTATCGGCTTCAACCTTCAGCGCTGCCTTGCGCATGGCAAGATCAGTCTGCTTTTGAGCAATATCAAGATCGGCATTCACGCGAGCCTCATTGGATGCCTTGTCCGCCGCGGCCTGCGCCTCGGAGATCTCCTGGTTCGAGCGGGCCTGCGCAATCTCGGCATCCTTGCGGATCGTGGCCACGTTGGCGACGCCGAGGTTGTCGATCGTGCCGTCCTTGTCGGCAAAGCCCTGGATGTTGAAGGCGACGATCTCGAGGCCCATCTCGGCGAGGTCCTGATGGGCGTTGTCCTGCACACGCTGTGCGAACGTGTCGCGGTCGGTGACGATGTCCTTGAGCCGCATCTGGCCGATGATGGCGCGCAGGTGTCCCTCGAGCGTATCGCGGGCTTCGTCGGAGATCTCATCGATGTTCTTATACAGGAAGTTGCGG
>ERZ773042.1394-NODE-1394-length-14308-cov-7.114362_pt1 | contig 14308 bp, 13 predicted proteins | sample MGYA00511664_ERZ773042 | MGnify/ENA primary metagenome ERZ773042 (study PRJEB29015, sample SAMEA2737984) | human oral metagenome | biome: human oral; feature: human-associated habitat; material: dental | place: China | collected 2036 ... | reverse complement strand
GCAAGGTTGCGATTACAGGAAAGCAGCTCACGATTGATGCGGGCAGCCGCAGCATTCGCGCAGCAGCAGGTTCTGATGTTTCCGTTGCCGCAGGGTTTGACCTCAAAGGGGCAATCGAGAATAACGGCGGGCGCATCTCTCTCAAAGATATGGGACGAAAGAGCTCGTTGGTCGGTGATATCACACAGACAGCGGGCAGCTTTAACCTCAGAATGCAGGGTGTGGACTCGAATCTCAAAGGAAATATCATCGCGAGCGGCGGAGTTCTGGATCTCTCCATGGAAGGTGCGGGCGCGACCTTTACGGGCAGTATCCGCGGTGCGGGAAGTGCACGGGAAGCGGGCACAGGTGACCGCAGACTGACGCTTGAGAACCGCACGGTCTGGAATGTTACGTCACCGTCCAACCTTACCCGGCTGAACGCAAAGCAGGGCAGTGTCATCAACTACCTCTTCAGCCATAATGAGGGTGTCAATGTCGAAAATTTCAAGGGCTCGGCGACGGTTCATTACAATGGCACGGCAACGTCCGACGGAACGCTGACCCTCGCCAATACCGGCAAGTTCCGCATTCGGAATGTTGACGGTACCGGCAATGCACTCACGATCGCGACGGATGCACACGGCGGCAGCGATACGGCAGATGAGCGAGTTGCAAAGACGCTGGCAAGGCAGTTTGAATATGTCGGCAGCAGCAGCAACATTCAGAATCAAAGGATTCGGGGGCTTTCTCTGAGTGCGCTCATTGCAGATGGCCTTGTTTCCTCCTCAAAGAGATATAATATCCTCATGGAGGCGGACGGAACATCTGGCGATGTAAAGCCTTTTGTGTCGAACATCGAGTACGGCGACTACGAGACGAAGCTCATGAAAGGTGTCAAGTCGGCGATGACCGCCTCCACGATGGCATGGCGCGCCGAGGCGAACGACCTCATGAAGCGTATGGGCGACCTGCGTCTATCGCCCAACGATACCGGGATCTGGGCGCGTGTCTATCGCGGCAAATCGACGAGCAACAAGGACAATACCGATTTCCGTATGAACTACTCCACCATTCAGGTCGGCTGCGACAAGAAGGTAGGCAGGGATTGGCGTGTCGGCGTTGCAGGCAGCTACATGAGCGGCTCATCGGCCTATGCTGCAGGCAGCGGCAAGAACAAAGAGGGCAACCTCGGTGTTTACGGCACGTGGACGGGCAAATCGGGACAATACGTCGATCTCATTGCGAAGATCGGCAGACTCCAGAACGAGTACACCGTCTACAATGACTTTGGACACTATGTCAAGGGCGACTACAGCATGTGGGGCGGCTCCCTCTCGGCAGAGTACGGCAAGCGCATTTCCATGAAGGACGGCAGCTTCGTTGAGCCGCAAATTGAGCTCATCTACAGCCACATGCAGGGTACGAACTACGTCGGCAGCACAGACTATAGCGGCATGAGCATGTATGTGCACCAGAAGCCGTTCGACAGCTTCATCGGACGCATCGGCTTCGGATTCGGCAAGGAGACGGAGCGCAGCACATACTATGCGAGGGCATCGCTCTATCATGAGTTTGCAGGCGATATGCACACGGATTACTCCGACGGCTTCACGCCGAAGAGCACCATGCAGCGCGGCAAGGATACGTGGGTCGGCGTTCAGCTCGGCGGAACGCTCAAGCTCAGTGACAAGACGAATCTTTACGGCAACTTCGAGAAAACCTTCGGCGGAGATATCAAGACTGCATGGCGCATGGATGCAGGAATGCGCTGGATCTTCTAAGGAATCACTGAATTTATCGGTGCCTCCCTAAGGCAAGGAGAATTTCAATACAAGAAAAGACGCACTCATACGAGTGCGTCTTTTCGTTTGCCATATTTATCCCAAAACTTCGTCCATCGCGCGTTTCATGCGCTCCATCGCAATCTCAAGGTCAGCCTTTCCGATGTTCAGCGGCGGGTTGAAGTAGAGCACGTCGCCGAGCGGACGCAGGAGCAGCCCGTGCTGCAGCGCACGGCGATAGATCGCGTAACCAAGGCGTTTCTTACCGGCAAAGGAACGCTTCTCCGCGCGATCCTCGACGAGCTCGACGGCGTGAATCAGTCCGATATGGCGGATCTCGCCGACATGCGGGTGTGCACCGAAGACATCCGTCATCTGTCCCGTCAGCCACACGGCGGTATGCTCCGCCTGCTCCAATACATTCTCCTCATCGAGGATATCGAGCACGGCCAGTGCCGCCGCACAGCCGATCGGATTGCCCGCATAGGTGTGGCTGTGCATGAACGCCTTGCCCTCGCTCCAGTCGGCGTAAAACGCCTCATAGATTTTCTCCTGTACCACCGTGATCGACATCGGTAGATAGCCGCCTGTCAGGCCTTTCGAGAGACACATGAGGTCGGGCGTAATGCCCGCACGCTCACACGCAAAGAGCCGTCCCGTACGCCCGAACCCCGTCGCAATCTCGTCCGCAATGAGGAGCACGTCGTACGCGTCGCAGAGGGCGCGCAGCTTTCTGAGATACGCCTCGGGATAGATGCGCATCCCCGCGCTCCCCTGCAGGAGCGGCTCGACGATCATCGCCGCCGTCTCCTTGCCATGCTCCGCGAATGCATGCTCCGCGTGCTCGATGCACGCGCAGTCACAGCTCCCGCGCTGCTTCCCATACGGGCAGCGATAGCAGTCAGGTGCCTCAATATGGATGTTGTCCATCATCATCGGCTTATACATCTCGGCGAAGAGATCCATGCTCCCGACCGAGAGTGCGCCGATGGTCTCGCCGTGATAGCCCTCCGAGAGACACATAAAGCACGTCTTTTCCGTGCGCCCCGTCTGCTGGCAGTATTGGAACGCCATCTTGAGCGCTGCCTCGACCGCCGAGGAGCCGTTGTCGTTGAAGTGGAACTTTGTAAGCCCCTCGGGTACGAGCGATGCGAGCCGCTCCGCGAGTTCAATCGCAGGGCGATGGGAGAAATTCGCGAAGATGACGTGCTCGAGGCGGTCGAGCTGTGCCTTGATCCTCGCATTGATCTTGTCGTTCGCATGCCCGAGGAGGTTCGCCCACCACGAACTCACGATATCGAGATAGGAATGCCCGTGTACATCGTAGAGCCACGCCCCCTTTGCATGGTCGATCACCATCGGCGGCAAGTCCTCATAGTCCTTCATCTGTGCGCACGGATGCCAGATATGGCGCAGGTCGCGCTCCTCAATCGTCGGCATAGCTCTCTCCTTTACTGATACAGTGCGGCGAGTGCATCCGCCGCCATCGGCAGCTCCGCAGCGTCGTGCTCTACACAGGCAAGCACGCGCGCTCCCGTCAGTGCCTCAACCATCGTTACGTTGTCCTCCTGCATCGTGCCGCCCTTCCAGTTGTTGAAGATAAAGCCCTTCAGAGGAATGCCGCGCATCTTCAGATGCTCTGCCGTGAGAACGGCGGCGTTGATCGTGCCGAGCCCCGCATCCGCAACAACGAGCGCAGAGAGCCCGAGACGCACGACGAGATCGTCCAGAATGACGTGCTCCTCATTGTCCCAGCGCAAGGGGCAGATAATGCCGCCGCTCCCCTCCACCGTCAGATACTCCGTCCGTTCCTTCGCCGTGCGGTAGTCCTGCTCCACCTTGTCAAAGTCCATCGGACGGTTCTCAATCTGTGCCGCGAGATGGGGCGATACCGCATCACGGTAAATATAGGAGACCGTTGTATCCGCTGCCGCAAGTCCTGCGACACGTGCAACATGGAGTGCGTCACCAGGCAGCAGCGTACCGTCCGCGAGAGTCTCCGCACCTGAGAGAGCCGCCTTGTAGTAGCCCGCACGCAGCCCCGCATCACGCAGCTTCTTTACGATCAGCCCCGTCACGTACGTCTTACCGATGTCTGTGCCCGTACCCGTGATGAATAATGCCTTGCCCATCGTGTAAATATACTTCCTTTCTGCTGAACTACTCGTCTTTTGCACTATGCTGTTGTGCCGCCGAGAGAACCCGCCCCATTACAGCCACAGTCCTGCCCGCTGTGTCCGCATACCGATGTATGCCGCCGCCACGCAGAGCAGAAAGTCCGGCAGAACCTGCAGCACGCCGCAGTACCAGATAGCCACCCAGAAGCCGATCGGCGCGTCGATGATATAGTTCGATGCAAAGTAGAAATACGAGATGCCGAACACATAGACCACCACCATGCCCAGAAGGCATGCCGTCAGTGCGCGGCGAAACGTCGGCACACCCGTGCGGACAAATGCACCTGTCACCCAGCCCTGTACAATGAAGCCCACGAGATAGCCGAACGTCGGCTGAAGCACATAGGAAGGACCACCGCCCGAGGCAAAGACCGGAATCCCGACCAGTCCCATAAGCACATACGTCCCAACCGCGAGTGCACCAAGCCGCGCACCGAGCATCAACCCCGCGAGCAGCGTAAAGAGGAACTGGAGCGTATACACATCCGTCCCGACGGGAATGCGGACAAATGCACCGACGGCAACGAGCGCAATAAATAGTCCGCAAAGGATTATTTCTCGTAACTTCATAATGTTCAGATACCTCCAAGCATATTTATCGGTGAAATAAACTTGCTTTATCATACACGTTTCGTGTTTTACTGTCAACCAATTTATTTTATTTCGGTTTACAAATATTTTCGAAAAAAAGAATCCGCCCCGTAACTGCGAACGATAGGCGGAAAACTTTTCCAAATGTGTGAGCTGACCATTTACACATCAGCTCTTTTTCTGTGCTTATTCTACCACAACAATTCATTTTCAAGGCGAAGTGTGCGCCCCCCTACTTCTTCGTCACGCGCACGCGATCCATCTCCGTGCCGTCCATCAGGAAGCATGCGATCTCGATTGAGTCCCGCGTGACCTCCATCGTGAGATAATTGTCCGTCTCGGGCTGCGGCAGCGTCACCTCGTCGAAGGAGTGATCGATCCAGAGGTTCGGATAGCGGACGTTGCCTGCGACCCCCGTGAGAATATAGAGCGGTCCCTTCTTGTCCGGAGTCTTCTCGAATCCGTAAATGTGCCCGCGATTTCGATAGGTGTGCAGATGCGCCGTAAAGACAATATCGATCGCAAGCTCGTCAAAGACAGGCATCCACACGCGCCCGTTCTCCTCGTCAATGCCCTCCGCGCGCTCGGGGCGCCCGTTGATGCGGTACTGCAGTACATCCTTGTGCATGAGGACAACATTCCACCGTTTCCGGTGCGCCTTCAAATCACGGCGTATCCACGCGAGCTGCTCCTCCAGCAGTCCGCTCTTGAAGTTGCCGATCTCCTTCGTCTGTGTGCAGAGCACGACGTAGTGCACCTCGCCGTAGTCAAAGGAGTAGTAATAGCGCTCGAATTCTCTGCTCCCATTGCGCGGGGTCTTGAAATAGTGCAGATACGCCTCGGGCAGACGCACCTTCCAGTCGCGGTTGTACGTCTCATGATTCCCCATGACAGGCGCCATTGGGATCGCGCGCTGCATCTCCTTCACCCCGCCAAAGAACTCGGTCCACTGCAGGCGATCCTCGCCGTTGTCCACGAGGTCACCCATGCAGGCAAAGAGCTGCGCGTCTGTATTGCGCGCCCATGCAAGATGCGCGAGCTGCTTCCAGTCCGCATAGTCGCTCGACTGCGAATCAGGGAAGATCAGCATCTTGTACGGCTCATTCGCCGTCGGCACATAGAGCGTCTGCCAGTCCGTCGCCGCCTCCCCCGCCGTGATGCGGTATTGATACGCATTGCCCATTGTCAGCTGATCCAGTTCTGCCGTGTACTGATAGACCTCCGTGCCATCATCGGTGAAGCTGTCGTCTTCCGCTGCATAGCGGCGCAGCCCTCCTGCCCTCTGCAAACGCACCTCGACGATCTGCTTCTCGGTCGGCGACGGCCGCTCCCACATGAGGACGCGGGCATGTCCGCTGTCCGCCGCGACGACTTGCCGCAGCCGATCGACATAGAGTACGCCCGGGAACTGCTGCAGCGCTGTGTCGCGAAACAGGCGCACGGCACCGAGCTTCCAGAGCGCCGCACCGCCCGCAGCGAGGGCGCCTGCCGCCGCGGCCATCTTGATAAAGCGGCGGCGATTCATCTTCTGTTGATTGTTCATTCGTTTCTATTCCCTCGTTCTATGCTGTCATATCATACCCCTTAGTGTATGTTCTCTGTCCAATTTTCTGCCGGTACCTCATGCAGACTGTATATAGCAGGAGGCAAGTTCCGTTTCCGTCAGTTTCCTGCCCGCGCCGCGCAGTGCGAGATAGCGTGCCGCATCCACGCAGCTGATCCGTCCGCCGGGAAGAAAGGATCCCGTGTCGCAAGCGATGATATTATTCGGCAGGAAAAGCGGAACATTGCGGCTCATATCGCGTCCGCCGATCGACTGGGTCGGTGTATGCCCCACGATAATGAGCTCCGTTCCACTGTAGTTATCGAAGAAATCCTCACGAATCCACAGCAAATCCTGCGAAGTTTGTTTCGCACGACGTGGGTTCACGCCCGCATGGACGAAGAGAATGCTCTGCGCTCCGTGCGTCATACGGAAGTAAAGCGGGCGTGCCTTGACGAATGCAAGGAGCTCCTCTGACTCCTCCGCAGGGAGTGCAGCGAACTGTTTCTTCGTCACCTTGCCGCCGTTCATCAGCCAGATATCAAAGTGTCCGCGGAGCGTCCGCCCCAGTCCATATTCCCGCAGGTAGCCGAGCATCATCGCCTCGTGATTGCCGCAGAGCGCATGCACGTTCTCATAGCGCTCCACCTGTGCACGTACGAAGCGCAGTACATCCACGGGTGCCGCGCCGCGATCAATATAGTCGCCGAGAAAGACGAGCAGATCCGTACGCTCATCGAAGGCAATCTTCTTCCAGAGGGCGCGCAGCTGGTCTGCATTCCCGTGAATGTCGCCCACAGCGAGAATCCGCCGAAAGGTCATCTCAGCCGCCCCTCCTTTCGGAATCGCTCAATTTATCACTGTTTCTCTTCTATTATAACGCAAAAATTCTGAAATGAACATGATAGCCCCTGGAATCTTTCCGCTGCACCGCAGTCCAAAGCCCATGATTGACATTCCACGCCGCGCGATATATGATAGAGGTGTTGCGTTATGTTCATTTACATGAGCAGGAGGAAACAGATGATAGAGCGCTATACCCGTCCGGAGATGGGACATCTCTGGTCGATCCAGAACGAGTGGCAGACCATTCTGAATGTGGAGATCGCCGCGTGCGAGGCAATGGCGGAACTGGGCGAAATCCCAGCCGCTGCCGTGGAGAACATCAAGGCAAACGCGAAGTTCGATGTCGCGCGCATCAACGAGATCGAAAAGACCACCGACCACGACATCATTGCCTTCCTCACGAATCTCGAGGAGAATGTCGGCGAGGACTCGAAGTACATCCACAAAGGCCTCACGTCGAGCGATGTCAAGGACACGGCGTACTGCGTCATGATGCGCGATGCCGCAGGCATCATCCTCGATGATCTGCGCGCATTCCGTGAAGTGCTGCGCCGCCGTGCCGAGGAGTTCCGCCACACGCCGTGCATCGGACGCACCCACGGCATCCACGCGGAGCCGATGACATTCGGCCTGAAGCTTCTCCTCTGGAGTGCCGAGATCGAGCGCGACATCGAGCGCCTGATGCGTGCGAAGGAGATCGTCTCTGTCGGCAAGCTCTCGGGCGCTGTCGGCACCTACTCCAACATCGACCCGCGCATCGAGGAGCTGACGTGCAAGAAGCTCGGCATTACCCCCGTGCGTCTCGCCACGCAGGTCATTCAGCGCGACCGTCACGCCGAGTTCGTCACAACGCTCGCCATCATCGCGGGCACGATGGAGAAGATCGCTACCGAGATCCGCAACCTGCAGCGCACGGACATTCGCGAGGCAGAGGAATTCTTCAAGGCGGGGCAAAAGGGCTCGTCCGCGATGCCGCACAAGCGCAACCCGATCAACTGCGAACGCGTCTCGGGCATGGCGCGTCTCGTACGCGGCAACGCCGTCGCGGCACTCGAGGACATGACCCTCTGGCACGAGCGCGACATCTCGCACTCCTCCGTCGAGCGCGTCATCCTGCCCGACGCGACGATCAACGTGGACTACTGCCTGCACAAGCTGACGGGCATCGTCGACAAACTTCTCGTCTACCCCGACGCCATGCTGCACAACATGAACCGCACGGGCGGACTCATCTACAGCCAGCGCATCCTCACGGCACTTGTGAACAAAGGTATCCTGCGCCAGACCGCGTACGTCTGGGTACAGCGCAACGCCATGAAGCGCTGGCTCGAGAAGGAGGATTTCCGTACCAACGTCGAAAAGGACGCAGATATCTCCGCACATCTTACAAAGGAAGAGATTGACGCGTGCTTTGACTATACTTATTTCCTGCGCCATGTGGATTCCATCTTTGCGCGCTTTGATCTCTAAGGGAAAGAATTAAGGGGGACTCATCTATGTCAACCATCGTTATCACGGGCACACAGTGGGGCGACGAGGGCAAAGGGAAGATCGTCGACTACCTCGCAAGCAAGGCAGACACCGTTGTCCGCTTCCAGGGCGGCTGCAACGCGGGTCACACCGTCGTCGCGGACGGAGAGGAGTACAAGCTGCGCCTCCTGCCGTCGGGCATCCTCTACAAGGGCACGCACAACATCATCGCGAACGGCGTCGCCTTTGATCCCAAGGTCTGCCTGCAGGAGATGGACGCCATGGCGGCGCGCGGCATCGACACCTCGAACATCCGCATCTCCGACCGCGCCCATGTCGTCATGCCCTATCACCGCCTGATGGACGGCATCGGCGACGCACAGCGCGGCGCGGACAAGATCGGCACGACGGGGCGCGGCATCGGCCCCTGCTACATGGATCGCGACGACCGCATCGGCATCCGCGTCTGCGACCTCATGGAGAAGGACGAGTTCGCGAAGAAGCTCAAAAAGAACCTCGACAATAAGAACGGGGAGCTCGCCGCCGTCTACGCCCACGAACCGCTCGACTACGAAGAGGTACTCACGGAGTACGAGGGCTACGCCGAGCGCCTGCGTCCGCTTGTCACGGACACAATCCCCCTCATCAACGAGGAGATCGCGGCAGGACGCAAGATCCTCTTTGAGGGCGCACAGGCAACCATGCTCGACATCGACTACGGCACCTACCCCTACGTCACCGCCTCGCACCCCGTCTCTGGCGGCGTCACCGTCGGCGCAGGCGTTGCGCCGAAGAAAATCGACAAGGTCGTCGGCATTGTCAAGGCATACTGCACGCGCGTCGGCGAGGGTCCCTTCCCCACCGAGCAGCTGAACGAGATCGGTGAGAAGCTGCGTGAGGCGGGGCATGAGTTCGGCACCGTCACGGGGCGTCCGCGCCGCACGGGCTGGCTCGATGCCGTTGTTGTCCGCCATGCGGGGCTGCTCTCCGGCATCGACTACATGGCGGTCACGCGCCTCGATATCCTCGACGGCTTCGACGAGATCAAGATCTGCACGGGCTACAAGTACAAGGGTGAGCTGCTGAAGGGGGTTCCCGCAAGCCTCAACGTCCTCGCCGAGGTGGAGCCGGTCTACGAGACCTTCCCGGGCTGGAAGACGGATATCTCCGGCATCCGCAGCTACGACGCGCTGCCAGAGAACGCACGCAAGTACCTCGAGCGCATGGCAGAGATCACGGGCATCGCCCTCGGCATCGTCTCCGTCGGCCCCTCACGCGAGCAGACCATCGTCCTCGCCAAGGATCTTTTCTAAAAAATATAAAATTTCGGCACGCTGCGCGTTTTGCACACAGCGTGCCGTTTTTTCTTGACGACTACGATTCAATCGTAGTAAACTATCTTCAAGAGGCAGGTGATTCCACTGAAACTATCCAGAATGTTTGTCCAGCCGACCATATTTCTCAGGGAATGGAAACGCCTCGGATTCACCGATGACGATTTACGGCGCATGGAGTGCCAACTCCTACAGAATCCCAAGATCGGTGATGTCATTCAGGGGACGGGACGCCTGCGCAAGATGCGGTTTTCCTATGAACATCGTGGAAAAAGCGGCAGTGTCCGTATCTGCTATGTTGACTTTGAACAATACGAATGTGTCTATCTGCTTGCCGTCTTTGCCAAAAATGAGCAGGACAATCTTTCTTCCTCGGAATGTATCCTGCTCAAAAAACAAATTGAGCGGCTTGAGAAAACCTTACAAAGGAGGTTCTTTGAGTGAGTATAGCCTTTTCCATGTTGTCTGCCGCGCTCGATGAAGCGATTGAAGATGCAGAGAGAGACGGGGCAAAACTTCAGCGCGAACATCTCAGCATTGAAATCCAACCATTGCCCGTTTATTCACCGGAACGAATCAAGACAATTCGACAAAAGACAGGTGTGACGCAGCGAACATTCGCCTCCTATTTTGGTGTTTCCTGCCGCACCGTCGAGGCATGGGAGTCTGGAAAAAATCACCCCTCCGGCCCTTCCAACAGACTGCTTCACCTACTGGAAAACAACCAGTGCTCCATTGTGGGCTGACCAAAAACGAGGATTGCCATTCACAGCAATCCTCGTTTTATTATGCCACCGTAAATCCCGCCTCAACGAAAAACTTCCGATATGCCTCGGCCTTCTTTTCGAGTTTCATTGGGTAGGCGCGCGAAGTGGACGGCAGACGCGTGACGAGGAGATCACGGTCGCCGCAGCGCGCAGAGATGGTTTCCCCCGTCTTGAAGTCCTTTGCCTTGGCCTCTGTCTCAAGCAGCGTGAGCAGGATCTCCGTCGCCTTGCCGCCCGTTGTGCAGATGCGGCGGCAGTGCGGGATTTTCTCCAAAATCTCGGGCAGCTCAACCGTCTCCACAACCTTCAGATAGGCATCGGATGCATTTCCATGCGTACGAATGGCACGGCGCACACCGGGGCACGAGCCAATGCCGCGCTCGGCGAGGAACGCCTTGATCTTCTTCGCATCAAACGCCTTTTCCCCTACGCGCTGAAAATGCATCGCATCACCGAAGAACACCAGCCCGTAGACGCGCCACATATCGTTCTGGAAGTTCGGATAGTGGAACTCCATTGCCCGTTTTTCGGCAGCGGGCGGAAACGAGCCCATCATGAGTACGGTCGCATTGGGCGGCAAAAAAGGAGGAAACGGGCGAAGCTCGATTTCATGTTCATCCGTCATCGTTCACCTCACAGCAGCCCCAGTGCGTGCTGCACGATAAGTGACGTACCCGCGACCGCAATCCAGCAGACCATGCCGAGCAGGAGCGGGCGCGTCCCGTGTTTGATGAGCGACGGCAGATCCGTGTTCAGCCCGATTGCACTCATCGCGAGCACGATGGAGAACTTGCCGAGCATCCCAAGCCCATGCGAAACCTCTGCGGGGAGAATGCCCGTCGTGTTCACGATACACGCGAGCACGAAGTAGAGTACGAACATCGGGAAGATGCGCTTCAGCGAAAAACCCGTGCCGCTCTGCGCCGCGCTGCGCATCATCAGCAGCGCGAAGAACAGGCAGACCGGCACAATCATCAGCGTGCGCGTCAGCTTCACAATGGTCGCGTACGCGCCCGCATCATGGCTGTAGGCATAGCCCGCTGCAACGACCGACGACGTGTCGTTGATGGCAGTACCCGCCCACATGCCGAACCCTGCGTCCGACATCCCCCAACTATGCCCGAGGAACGGGAAGATAAAGACCGCAAGCACGTTGAAGAAAAAAATCGTCGCAATCGAGATCACGACATCCCGATCCTTCGCTCCGATCACGGGTGCGACCGCCGCAATCGCGGAACCGCCGCAGATCGCCGTCCCCGCCCCGACGAGCGCGGTCATATCGCGGTCCATCCCCAGAACCTTTCCCATCAGGAACGCCGCGCCGAACGCCGCGAGCAGCGTAAAGATCATGACGTAGAGCGACTGCTCGCCGACCTCCACCACATGAAAGAGATTCATCTCAAAGCCGAGCAGGATGATCGCATACTGCAAAATCTTCTTGCCCGTGAATTTGATCCCGCTCTCGGTCGCCTGCGGCCGCCGTTTCTTCGCGAACAGCATGCCGAGCAGAATGCCGAACACGGGACCGCCCACGATAGGGAAGTACAGCCCCAGGATATACGCAGGGATCGCAAAGAGCAGCGCATAGAGAATGCCGTCCATGTATTCACGCTTCATAAAAGCACCTCTCTCAAGCAAAAATCTCCGCCCACTCCTTCTCGCGGAACCCCGTAAGCACGCGATCCTTCGTGATGAGAAGAGGGCGCTTCACAAGCATCCCGTCCGAGGCGAGCACTGCGTACTGCTCCTCCTCCGTCATCGCAGGCAGCTTGTCCTTCAATGCCAGCTCGCGGTAAATCATACCGCTCGTGTTGAAGAAACGCTTCAGCGGCAGCCCGCTCCGTTCGTGCCACACACGCAGTTCATCTGCCGTCGGCTTCTCCGTCTTGATGTCACGCATCGGTGCATCGCACCCGTGCGCACGCAGAAACTTCTCCGCCTTCTGGCAGGTCGAACACTTCGGATAGCCGATGAAAAGGATATCCTTTTCCATATATCATTCCTCCTCGTAAAATCAATGGAATTACTTTCTCCATTATAGCCCCTTCCAAAAATTTTTCAAACTTTTCTTTTTGACCTATTGACTTTTTGACTATTTGAGGTATAATAACAATCGAAAGGTGATTCAAACCACCTTCCCAATCAAAAGTAACTGAATGGCATATCGAATACCAAACATCGCATATGCCCCAAATCTCTAAGGAGTTGATTACCATGTTTGGACTTGTACCTTTTGCCGGACGCCGTAACCTTTCGCAGCGTGACAGCGCGAATCCATTCGCACTCTTCGACGCAATGCGCGATTCCTTCTTCCGCGATGACTTCCCCACTGCGAATTGGGGGGCAAGCTCGTTCAAGGTGGACGTGAAGGACAGCGGCGATCACTACGAGCTGACCGCCGATCTGCCGGGCATGACGAAGGAGGACATCGCCCTCCACTACGAGAACGGCTATCTCACGATCGCCGCCTCGCGCACGGAGTCGAATGACGAAAAGGACGATGCGGGCAACTACATCCGCCGCGAACGTCACACGGGCGAGGTCAGCCGCTCGTTCTACATCGACGGCATCGACGATGCGAACATCCACGCAGAGTTCAAGGACGGCGTACTGCAGGTGAACCTGCCGAAGGCGGCGGGCGAACCCGAACGCAAGCAGATTGAAATTCACTGAGTACGCGTATTTTCCCCATCAACAACAAAGAGCGGAGCTGCTCTCAGGAAACTCCTGAGGGCAGTTCCGCTTTTTTGCTATCCCTCTTTCTCAAGTCCCGCAGCAAAATCCTCTGCGAGCAGTGCGAGCGGATGCGGCAGCCAGCGCTCATCGGCGGCGAGAATCTGGAGCTGCATGTCGATTTGGTAATCCGTGACATCAATGACGGCGACATGACCTGTACGCACAGCATCTGCGACGGTGACGGCGGGCAGGAGGGAGAGGCCGAGTCCCGACGCAACGAAGTCGATGATGGTTTTGCTCGTACCGATCTCGACACGGTCGCGCAGATAGAGATGCCGCTCCGTGAGATCATCCTCGAGCTTCTTGCGGTAGTTCGTGCCGCGCTGCGTGAGCACCCACGTACTGTCCACGAGTTCATACAGGCAGACGGAGCGATTGGCGAACGGCGAATCCACCGCCGTAATGAAGGCAATCGGCGAAGGACTGTGATGCAGGATGCGCAGGCGCTCCCCCTCATGATAGGGATCGAGCAGGATCGCAATGTCGATGTCACCATGTGTGAGTGCCTTGCGCAGACGCGGTGCCGTATCTACATTGACGTGCAGGCGAACCTTCGGATACTGGCGCAGGAAAGCTCCGACGCGCTGCATATAGCGTGAGGTCGCAATTGTCTCGATGATGCCGAGGAAGAACTCGCCCTCCGGCTCTCCTTCCCCACGGAACTGCATGAGGGTCTCCTGTTCGAGCGCCGCCATGCGATAGGCATAGGAGAGAAACGCATGCCCCGCACTCGAGAGGATCACACGACGCCCCGCACGAATGAAGAGTGAGGCGCCAAGTTCGCGCTCGAGTGCCTGGATCTGCTGCGTGATGGTTGACTGCGCGTAGTTCTCACGCAGTGCCGCCGCCGAAAAGCTGCCTGTCTCTGCCGCATGGATAAAAGTCTTGATGTTGCGAAGTTCCATCCGAAATTCTCCTTTCCATCATTTTTTTCGATAAGCAAATTCATTTCTTTCAATTTTACTGCATTCATTCTTTATGATATCATAAATCACACAGAAGATAAATCGTTCTACACCATTTATTAAGGAGAGATTGTTGTGAGAACCGAACACGATTTCCTCGGCAACATGGAAGTCCC
>ERZ773042.1392-NODE-1392-length-14323-cov-77.038057_pt1 | contig 14323 bp, 10 predicted proteins | sample MGYA00511664_ERZ773042 | MGnify/ENA primary metagenome ERZ773042 (study PRJEB29015, sample SAMEA2737984) | human oral metagenome | biome: human oral; feature: human-associated habitat; material: dental | place: China | collected 2036 ... | reverse complement strand
CAGCTTCTCCAGCTGGTAGCGGGCATAGAACTCGGCGCTGTTGCCGTCCTTGCGGTGCAGCCACAGCAGGGCGCCCTCGCGAAGCACCATGGCTTCGGGCGAGTTCGCCAGCAGCAGCATCTCCTTGCCCAGCGCCGACAGCATCTCCTGGACGGCCGGGGTGCCGCATTTCTCCTCGATGGTGACCCGCGAGCTTTCCGGGACCGGGCGCATGTGCAGGCCGCCGGCCCAGTTCAGCGTCCGGCAGACCAGGGTGATCACCTCGCGCACCACGACCGATTCGTCCTGCCCCTGGGCATCGAGCTCCTGCAGCAGCTTGACGATGTCGGATTCCAGGCGCAGCAGCAGGTTCTGGTGGTTCTCGCGCGTCACGTCGCGGCCCACACCCCGGTAGTACAGCAGCTGCCCGGTCTTCTCGTCGATGATGGGGCGCCCCGACAGCGACAGCGTGAGCAGGCGGCCCTTGGTGAGGATGCCGAACTCGAAGTCACGGATGCGTTCGCCGCGCTGCAGGGTGGCATGCAGCAGCTTCCAGCCGGCATGCGGGTCCTGCAGGAGCATCTCGCGCGCCTGTTGCAGGTGCTCCGGCAGGATCCGCGCATCCTGCTCCGGCGTCTTGTCGTTCCGACGCCGGGTGGGGGGATTGCTGTTGGCCGCACGTGCGTCATTGGCAAGCTTCTGGGCCAGCTGTGTCTCGCCGGCCCATGGGATGTTCACCGTCGTCAGGTCCCAGAAGTAGTGTCCCGTGATGGCATCGGACCAGTCACGCAGCAGGTCCGGAATCTGCTTCGAGATCTCGCGGATCCGGAAATCCGGCTCCAGCTCCCAGTCCCAGTCGGCACTCAGCTCGGTCAGGGTCAGGTACTTGGCCTTCTCGTCGGCCAGCTGGTCGGCGGCGGCGGCGCGGAACGCCCGCCAGCGGATGGGTCCCGACACATTGCCGGAGTCGGCCTCCGGCAGCTCGGGGGAGTGGTGGCCGCCCAGCATGGCGACGCGGCGGTGCCCCAGATCGGCGAGGTGGCGCAGGGCGGCGGCGGCCCCGCCCGCGTCGTCGGGGCTGACCGAGGGCCGGTCCGGCCCGCGCGTCACGCAATTGGCCAGCACCAGGGGAACGCGGGAGGCGGGCGGCTCGTCGAGCTGCGTGAAGCCCATGGTGGCGTAGATGATGGCGTCGACCCGACGGCTCTCCAGGGCGGCGATGGCCTCGGCGGCGCGCTCGGTGCGGTGGCCGAGGTCCATCATGAGCAGGACGTGATCGGCGGCGTCGGCGGTCTCGGTGGCGGCGGCCAGGAGCCTGCCGCCGAAGGGGGAGGAGGCGAAGGCGTCGGTGACCAGGCCGATGGAGCTGGTGGAGTTGCGCCGCAGGCTCCGGGCGACGTAGTTCGGCCGGTAGTCCAGCTCCTCGGCGGCCTTGAGGACCCGGTCCCGGGTGGCCGACGAGATGTTCCCGGCGTCGCGTCCGTTGAGCACGAACGAGACGGCCGTCGTGGAGACTCCGGCCGCGGCGGCGACGTCGGCGGCGCGCACGCGCGCTCGTCCCTTCGAGCCCGTCATGGCCCCATGTCACCAGCCGCTTCGCGCCGTGTCAATCCGATGGCCCCGCCCCGGCGGACGGGGACGTGCCGAGGACCACGCGGGGCCCGGGGGCTTTCACCCACGGCGGGGACGGCCGGTCGGCCACCATTGACCCGTGAGTGATTCCACAGTTCCTTATGACCCGACACGGCCCGAGCTCGACGCGGATCGCCTCATGCTTCAGTCCGCCGTCGTCCTGCGCCTGGGCCGTCTCATGCTCGCCTCGGGCGCGGGCTCCTACCGGGTGAAGTCCTCCATGGCGCGGGCCGCCTCCGCCGTCGGCCTCGACCGCCACGAGGCCACCGTCACCATGACCGAGATCGTGACCTCCTCCTACGTGGGGAACCGGTTCCGCACCGAGACGGCGGAGGTGCGCGGGGTCGGCGTCAACGTCGCGCGCCTGGAGGCCCTGCGCCGCATCGTCCACGACCTGCGCGCCCACGAGACCGTGGAGCACCTCCAGACCAAGCTCGACGAGGTGGAGCGCATGAGGGGGCTCTACGGGCCCCTGCTCAATGCGGCCGCCTCCGGCGTCGCCTGCGCGGGATTCTGCTTCCTGAACCGGGGCGGCTGGGTCGAGTGCCTGGCGGTGCTCGTCGCGGCCTTCATCGGGCAGGCGGTGCGCCGGCAGATGCTTGTGCGGCGCTACCAGCACTTCTTCACCTGGCTGGTCTGCGGCGTGGCCGCCTCGGGCGTCTACATGAGCATCGTGGGCCTGCTCGAGGCCACGGGCGCGGTCGGCGGCAACCACGAGGGCGGGGTCATCTCGGCGATCCTGTTCCTGATCCCCGGGTTCCCCATGGTCACCGCCATGCTCGACCTGGTGCGCCAGGACTTCTCCAGCGCCCTGTCGCGGGCGGCCTACGTGCTCATGGTCATGGCCTCGGCGGGCGTGGCCGTGTGGACCGTGACCTTCATGTTCGACTGGCAGGTCGAGGCGACCAGCACCGCGGTCCCCACGGGCTGGGTCCTGCACGTCCTGCGCTGCTTGTGCTCCTTCGTCGCCGCCTACGGCTTCTCCATGCTCTTCAACGCCGGCGCGAAGGCGTCGGCGCTGGCCGCCGTCGTGGGCGCGCTGGCCAACACCGGACGGCTCGTCCTCATCGACGAGTTCCACGTGCCCTGGCAGCTCGCCGTGGGCCTGGCCGCCGTGACCATCGGCGTGCTCGCACAGCTGTTCGTCTCGCGCGCCTCGCTGTCGCGCGTGGCCCTGTCGGTGCCCGCCGTCGTCATCATGATCCCCGGCGTGCCCTTCTACCGGGCGATCTCCGCCCTCAACAACCGGGCCGTGGACGCCAATGTCGCCGTCGGGCAGGCCGCCGCCAACCTGGCCGAGGTCTTCTTCGTCATCACCGCCATCGGGGTCGGCCTGGCCATGGCCCGGATCCTCACCGACCACAACTGGCGCCACGACGTGTCCACCTCCGGCCACATCGTCCTGCCCGAGTCGCACGGCAGCGCCTCGGAGCCCCGCAGGCGCCGGGGCTGACGGGCGGCGTCGCCGGGGGCGCCGCGCCTCGGCCCGCCCGCGCCGTCGGCCCGCGCCGCCCTCACAGGCCGCCGAGGAACTGGGCGAAGAAGATCTTGGCGATCATGGCCACGGGGTAGACCATGGCGTAGCCCAGCGCGACGCGCGGATCGGAGCCGGTGCGCTCATTGGCGAAGGCGAGGACGGCCGGCTGGGTCTGGACGCCGCCGACGAGGCCGGACAGGCGCGTGCCGCCCATTCCGACGATCCAGCGCATGGAGGCGTAGGTGCCCAGTCCCACCACGGTGGTGATGACGAATCCGGTCACCAGGATCCTCCACCAGTCGCCCCCGGCGAAGGCGTCGGCGATCTGCCCGCCCGCCTTCGTGCCCGCCTGGGCGAGGAAGACGAGCAGGCCGAACTCGCCCAGGACGGCGGTGGCCGTGAAGGGCAGCGCCGTGACGAAGCCCTTGATCCGCCCGATCTTGCCGAAGACGAGGCCCACCAGGAGCGTGCCGGCCGCCGAGCCGATGGAGAAGGTCGCCCCGGTGGGGGTGAGGAACTTCCACTCGCCGATGACGATGCCCAGGGCCATGCCCACGCCCAGGGCGATCGGGTTGATGGAGGACAGGCCCCGGGCCGAGTCGCCGAAGAACTTGGAGATCTCCGCCATGCGCCCGGTCGGGGCGACGACGCGCACGCGGTCGCCCTCCTGGAGGACCAGGTCGGGCGTGCCCACCATGTCGACGTCGCCGCGCCGCACGCGCGAGATCGTCGCCCCGAACTTGGCGTCCACGCCGAGCTCGGCGACGGTGCGCCCGGCGAGCTTGGGGTCGGAGACGGTGATGCGGCGGAAGTCGAGGTAGCGGCGGTCCTCCAGGAGGGAGTGGGAGGAGCCGTGGCCGAGGGCCTCGATGACCTGCTTGACGGCCTCCTGGGTGCCCACGACGGTCACCAGGTCGTCCCGGTTGATCCGGTCCTCGTTGCGCGGGCGCGTGATCGGCCCGGTCTCGCCCCGGCGCAGGCGGGAGAACTTCAGCTCGCCGGAGATGCGCTCGGCGATGTCGCCGATCATGGGGGAGTCCTTGCGCTCGACCCGGATCGTGCGGTTGATGAGCGGGGAGGGCGCGTCCTTGTCCGCGCGGCGGTAGCGCAGGGCCATGAGGCAGAAGAACAGCATCCCGGTGACGCCGTAGAGGTAGGCCACCGCGTAGCCGACGGTGGCGATGGCGGGCCCCTCCTCGTTGCCGGCCAGCACCGCCGCGTTGCCGGCGGCGGCCAGCGACGGCGTGTTCGTGGTGGCCCCCGCGAAGGTCCCCGCGATGAGGGCCGGGTCCATTCCCAGGGCGCGGCCCACGCCCACGCCCGCCCCGGCCGCCGCGAGGAAGATCAGGAGCATGAGGGCCAGGGGCCCGCCGGCGGTGCGGATGACGTGGAAGAAATTGGGGCCGGACTGGACTCCGATGGCGAAGGTGAAGATGGCCAGTCCGAGGGTGCCCAGGGGCACGGGCACATCGACGGCCACGCCCTCCGAGGCCCCCCACGCGGCGAGCGCGATCCCGGCGAAGAGTACGGCGGCGGCGCCCAGGCTCACCCCCTTGACCTTGACGTGGCCCACGCCCATGCCCAATCCGATGAGGAGGAACAGGACGAGAACGGGGTTCTGGGAGAAATGGTGCAGGAGTCCGGTGACCACGGTGGCGCGCCAGCCTTTCCTTCGCTGCTCCGCTGTGCGCAGCGACGTCTGTGTCGGGGGAACTGGGGAGGATTGTGCCATCTTCCGGCGGGTCGGTGTCGGACTTCGGGCCGGGCCGCCCCGGGGACCGGCCCGATCCGGGGACCGGCCGGCCCCGCCATGACGCGGGGAGGCGCCGTCGTCCGAGTCCGTGATTCCATGATGTGAGACGAGTGGGTTCCGATATGACTACCCGGGGTCGAGCGCCTACCGTTGCCGCTATCCGGTCATCAGGACGACCGGATCAGGCGTTGAGCCCGTACGGGGAGGAGGGCAGGCGAATGGGACGAAGCGGCGGAACCGCGGCCGAGGACCGCCAGACGATGACAGGTGCTCAGGCGCTGGTACGCGCCCTGGAGGACGCCGGGGTCACGGACATCTTCGGCATGCCGGGCGGGGCCATCCTGCCCTTCTACGACCCGCTCCTGTCGAGCTCGAGGATCCGGCACATCCTGGTGCGCCACGAGCAGGGCGCCGGTCACGCGGCCGAGGGCTACGCCCTGGCCACCGGCCGCGTCGGCGTGTGCGTGGCGACCTCCGGGCCCGGGGCCACCAACCTCATCACCGCCATCGCCGACGCGCACATGGACTCGGTGCCCATGGTCGCCATCACCGGTCAGGTCGGGGCCCCCTCGATCGGCACCGACGCCTTCCAGGAGGCGGACATCATCGGGGCGACCATGCCCTTCGTCAAGCACTCCTTCCTGGTGACCTCGCCCGAGGAGATCCCCGCGCGCGTCGCCGAGGCCTTCCACCTGGCGGCCACCGGCCGCCCCGGGCCCGTCCTCATCGACGTGACCAAGGACGCCCAGGTCGGCATGACCGCATACCGGCGCCCCTCGCGCCTGGACCTGCCCGGCTACGCGCTGCCCGGACGGCCCAACCGGCGCCGGATCGAGCAGGCGGCCGAGGTCATCGCCTCCGCCGAGCGCCCCGTGTTCTACCTGGGCGGGGGCCTGGCCCGGGCCGGCGTGCCGACCCGCGAGCTGCTCGAGCTCGTCGACGTCGTGGGCGCCCCCTTCACCACCACGCTCACCGCCCTGGACGTCCTGCCCACGGACCACCCGCTCCACCTGGGCATGCCGGGGATGCACGGCACCGTCGCCGCCGTCGGGGCGCTCCAGCGCGCCGACGTCGTCATCGCCCTCGGCACCCGCTTCGACGACCGCGTCACCGGCAGGCCGGACACCTTCGCCCGGCACGCCGCCGTCGTCCACGTCGACATCGACCCGGCGGAGATCTCCAAGATCCGCACCGCCGACGTGCCCATCGTCGGCGACCTGGCCGACGTCGTCCCCGCCCTGAGCGCGGCCTGCCGCGCCCAGTTCGCCGCCGAGCCGCGCGCCGATACCGACCAGTGGCTCACGGAGGTCGCCCACATGCGGGCCACCTACCCCACCACCTGGACCGACACCGACGACGGCCTCCTCCAGCCGCAGGAGGTCATCACCCACCTGGACGCCCACGCCCCCGAGGACACCATCTGGGTCACCGGCGTCGGCCAGCACCAGATGTGGGCCGCCCACTACCTGCACTTCACCCGCCCCCGCTCCTGGATGACCTCCGCCGGGGCCGGCACCATGGGCTACGGCGTCCCCGCCGCCATGGGGGCCAAGGTCGGCGCGCCCGACCGCCCCGTGTGGCTCATCGACGGCGACGGCTGCTTCCAGATGACCAATCAGGAGCTGGCCACCGCGACCCTCAACGAGATCCCCATCAAGATCGCGATCATCAACAACTCCTCCCTGGGCATGGTCCGCCAGTGGCAGACCCTGTTCTACGGGCAGCGCTACTCCAACACCGACCTGCACACCGGCGCCGGAACGGCGCGCATCCCCGACTTCGTCAAGCTGGCCGAGGCCTGCGGCGCCGTCGGCATCCGCTGCGAGCGCCTGGAGGACGTCGACGACGTCATCGCCCGGGCCAACGCCATCAACGACCGACCCGTCGTCATCGACTTCATCGTCTCGGCGGACGCCCAGGTGTGGCCCATGGTGGCCGCGGGCGTGTCCAATGACGAGATCCAGCACGCCCAGGGCATGAGCCCGGCGTGGGAAGAGGAGTGAGACCGTGAGCGAGAAGCACACGCTGTCCGTCCTGGTGGAGAACAAGCCCGGCGTGCTCACGCGCGTGTCGGCCCTGTTCACCCGACGCGGCTTCAACATCCACTCCCTGGCCGTGGGCCCCACCGAGCACGAGGACGTCTCGCGCATCACGGTGATCGCCGACGCCGAGGGACTGGCGATGGAGCAGGTGACCAAGCAGCTCAACAAGCTGGTCAACGTGCTCAAGATCGTCGAGCTCGACCCGGCCACCTCCGTGGGCCGCGAGCTCTACCTCATCAAGGTCCGCGCCGACGACGCCAACCGCACCGCGGTGCTGCAGATCGTCGACCTCTTCCGCGCCCACGTCGTGGACGTCTCGCCGACGTCGGTGGTCATCGAGACCGTCGGCTCGGAGTCCAAGGTCAAGGCGCTGCTGGGCGCCCTCCAGCCCTACGGGGTCAAGGAGATCGTCCAGTCCGGCGCCGTGGCCATCACGCGCGGACCGCGATCCATGACCGATCAACTCAAGGAGAAGTGAAGCACCACCATGGCAGCTGAGAAGTTCTACGACGACGACGCGGACCTGTCCGTCATCCAGTCCAAGAGGGTCGCGGTCATCGGCTACGGCTCGCAGGGCCACGCCCACGCCCTCAACCTGCGCGACTCGGGCGTGGAGGTCGTCGTCGGCCTGCGCGAGGGCTCGTCCTCGGTGGCCAAGGCCGAAGAGTCCGGGCTGACCGTCAAGCCGATCGCCGAGGCGGTCGCCTGGGCCGACGTCGTGACCATCCTCGCCCCCGACCAGGTCCAGGCCGCCCTGTACACCGAGCAGATCGAGCCCAACCTCAAGGACGGCGCCGCGCTGCTCTTCGCCCACGGCTTCAACATCCACTTCGGCTACATCGAGCCCGCCGCCGGCCACGACGTCATCATGGTCGCCCCCAAGGGCCCCGGCCACACCGTGCGCCGCGAGTTCGAGGCCGGCCGCGGCGTGCCCGTGCTCGTGTGCGTCGAGCAGGACGCCTCCGGCAATGCCTGGCCGCTGGTCCTGTCCTACGCCAAGGCCATCGGCGGCACGCGCGCCGGCGCCATCAAGACCACCTTCCGCGAGGAGACCGAGACCGACCTGTTCGGCGAGCAGACCGTCCTGTGCGGCGGCGTCTCCAAGCTCATCCAGTACGGCTTCGAGACCCTGGTCGAGGCCGGCTACCAGCCCGAGATGGCCTACTTCGAGGTCTGCCACGAGATGAAGCTCATCGTCGACCTCATCAACGAGGGCGGCATCTCCAAGCAGCGCTGGTCCTGCTCCGACACCGCCGAGTACGGCGACTACGTCTCCGGCCCGCGCGTCATCACCCCCGACGTCAAGGAGCACATGAAGGAGGTCCTGGCCGACATCCAGGACGGCTCCTTCGCCAAGCGCTTCATGGACGACCAGGCCGCCGGCGCGCCGGAGTTCAAGAAGCTGCGCGCCCAGGGCGAGGCCCACCCGATCGAGAAGACCGGTCGGCAGGTGCGCTCCATGTTCGCCTGGCGCGCCGACGTCGACAAGGACTACACCGAGGGCTCCGTGGCCCGCTGATCGGGCGACGGCGCCGGCACTGACGGCGCGACGATTGCGGACGGGCGGGTCCGCGCACTGCTCAGGCGGGGCGCGGACCCGCCCGCCGTCGTCCTCCCCTCGGGGCCGGACGGGGCGGGCGGTGCTCGACCGCGAGAAGATCCGGTCGGATAGTCTTGAGCGGGAGACCGACGTCGAGGAGGAGGGGAGAGACCCGTGCTCACGCGCTTCGAGGTGTCGGGCTTCAAGAACCTGAGGGACGTCGTCGTCGACTTCGGGCCCTTCACCTGCATCGCCGGGCCCAACGGCGCGGGGAAGTCGAACCTCTTCGATGCGATTCAACTGCTCTCCGCCCTCTCCCGCACGTCGTTCTCGAGGGCCTTCGGCGAGATCCGAGCGGGCGGCGGTCAGCGCGGAACGGTCCGCTCCATGCTGTCCCCCCGGGTGCTGGCCGGCGAGGAGAATCTGAGGCTCGCGGCGGAGCTCATCGTCCCCGGGACGACGGAGATTGTGCACCGCAGCCCCTTCATGACGACGGGGGCCGTGCGCCGCAATGTTCGGCCGCACAATACATTCCTGCGCTACGAGATCGAGCTGTCCGTCGATGACTCTGACGGAGTCGCCCCGCGCCTCGGCATCGTGCGGGAATCCCTCGCGCCCCTGAGAATGGAGTCGCTGCCCGAACCCATACGGGTCGTCTGCGCCGATTACGTGGTCAGCGAGAGTTGGAGTGATATTTTCGCGACGTGTTCTGATGAGAATCCCCGCAGGGACGGCACCGTCTTCGTCGATATTATCGATCAGATCGACGACGAGGAGATGGGTCTCGTTGACATCGTGAATTCTGTTGAAATCGATGGGACGAAGGCTGCCGTGCTGAGCATGACGGACTTGGTTGTCGCGCCCGAGGTGCGCGCGGCGCGCCGGGAGATGGCCTCGTGGCGGTTCTTGTCCCTCGAGCCGAGCGCCATGCGCGCCGCGGACGACGTCGACGAGGTCGGTCCGATCTCGGCCACCGGTGCGCACGTCCCCGCCTTCCTCCATCGGCGGGAGCAGCGCACCGGGAGCGCGGTCTGCGACGAGGTCCGCCGGGCCGTGTCCGCCCTGGTCGATATCCGGAGTCTGCGGGTCGTCCCCAATGGCGACTTCCTGGAGCTGCGGGCCCGCCTGGGGGAGGGCCCCGAGCTGCCGGCGCGCTCGCTGTCGGACGGGACGCTGCGCTTCCTCACCCTGGCGGCACTGGGAGTATCCGATGATATCGGGCTCATCGCCCTGGAGGAGCCGGAGAACGGCATTCACCCGGCGAAGATCGAGGCGATGCTCGGGCTGCTGCGCGCGTTGTCCCAGCCGGAAGAACCAGAGAAACCGGAGGAGAAGAACTATTCTGATCCGTGGTCCCGGCTGGAGTCGACTGATCCGACCGAGTCGATTGATCCGATCGGGCCGAAGATCGGGCGCCTGCGTCAGGTGCTCGTCAACACCCACTCCCCGTACCTCGTCGAGGAGGTGCTGCGGCGGGCCCCGGATGACGTCTTGTGCGCGGTCCTGTGGGCGCGCCAGGACCCCGACGGGCGGCGCAGCTCCTCGGCCTCCTTCCATCCGCTGGCGGGCACCTGGCGGGTGCAGCGGTGGAAGGAGCGGGGCGGGCCGCGCGCCATGGCGCCGGTGTCCCGATCCCGGCTCGTCGATTATCTGCGCGACCCGGCCGCCGAGGACGCGGAGGATGACGCGTGAGCGGCTACTGGCAGTGCGCCCTCGTGTGCGAGGGAAGATCGGACGAGCCCCTGGCGGAGACGCTGCAAAGTCTTATGCTCGCCTGTCGTCCGGGCGATGATATTGCAGTCGAGGTATACCGCCCCGAGAAGGCCAAGGATCGTAGTGTCGCCGCGAAACTGGCGGCCATTGCCGCTGATGATGTATACGATCTCATCTTCGTGCATCGTGATGCGGATAATGCCGGGTGGGAGGCTCGTGCTGAGGAGATCCGTTCAGCCGGGGAGAAGCGCGCGGTGCCGGTGATCCCGGTGCGCATGACGGAGACCTGGGCGCTCGCCCATCTCTGGGCGGAGGAGGAGTGTCGCAAATGGCTGGCCGACAATGCGAGTGTCGGGCGTTTGCGGGCCCTGGAGGAGATGAGCGATCCCAAGGAGGTGCTCCGCCGTTGGGCAAGTCGTGACAGAACCTCTCTTCTCGCCGGGGATGACTGGGGCAGGTTCCGTTCCGAGGCGATCCGGAGGATCGATGTCGAGAAACATGTCGCCGAGCTGGACGCTTGGAGGAGGCTGCGCGAGTGCCTCGAGGCCGCCATGATCAGGTGCAGGCCCCACCTGGCCGGGGAGTTGGCCCGGATGAGCCCGTACCACTTGCCGCGCAGACCCCACCTGGCCGGGGAATCGGCGGACTGACCCGGGTCGTGGGGCCTGCCCGGGGCGAGTCGGTCGCGTCGCAGGACCGTTCTCGGGATGGCGGCTGGTTTCTCATCGGGCGGGGCCGGCCCAGACGTCTCATTCCGACCGCGGGCCACTCCGGCCCCTGCCGTCACGGCTCGGACGCGTCGGTGGGGTGGAAAAGGTGGCCGGCGCGTACTTTTAACGCCTCAGTTCCGCGATCGTCCATCGCAGAAGAGCGCAATGACGCCGTTTCTCGGATGCGCGACGTCGCGCGGCGACCTTAAAAGTACGCGCCGACCACCTTTTCGCGGGCGGATCCCCTGGTGCGGCGGCAGTCCCCGAACTGATCACCGCCATGGCGCGCGACACCGGCGAGTTCCCCGGTGCGGTGAAGGCTCCCGCGGGACTGCCTCGTGACGACCCCGGGCGGCCTCGCCAAGGCCGATGTTCCGAAGGTCGAGGGGCTCTTCAGCGGCCCCGGGATCGCAGCGCGGGCGGGAGGGCGTGGCGGAGTCCGGGTCCTCAGCCGCGGCCCACTCGGGCGGCGCTCCGACGGCGCTCGCGGCCGGGGCGCCCCGGGTCCGCGAGATCGCCGGATAACCGCCGAGATCGTCACTTAACCCGCGAGCACGTCACTTAACCCGCGAGCACGTCACTCTAGCAGACGTTCTCGCGGGTTAAGTGACGATCTCGCGGAGCCGGGGCCCGGGCATCCGGGAGCCGGAGGCGGCGGCGGGGTCGAGGAAGGTCGCGTGGAGCCGGGCCGAGTCGGAACGGGGGGTCGGGGCCGAGCCCGCAGCGACGCCGAACTCGACGCGCACCGGGACCGGACCCGTGCGTGCGGGACCCGGCTTGCGTAATGCGAGCCCAGTGCAACGGAATCCACCCCACCTCGCGCCGTGCGAGCCCAGCGCGACACAATCCATCTGCGCTCGATTCTTGCGAGCCCGCCTCGCACAATGCGACCTGAGGTGACATCACCAAAACGACTCCCCCCGGGGCGCGGTCGGGACCAGCGGAATCCCCGGGGCGCGGTCGGGACCAGCGAAATCCCCGGGGCGCGGTCGCCGGGACTTCGGGTGCAGGCCCTACCCGGCCGGGGAGTCGGCGGACCGATCCTCCTCGCGGGGCCCGCTCGGGGCGAGCCGGTCGCGCCGCAGGCGGACCCGCACGGCCAGCAGGGCCATGGCCACTCCCATGAGCCCCACGAGGAGGGCGGCGCCCCGGCCGGGCCCCGTTCCCACGACGGCCCCGACGCCGGTGGACAGGGGGCCTCCCGGCCTCAGGAGGGGTTGGAGGACGCGGTCGACGAGGACGCCCGCGCACAGGTAGGCCACCAGGTAGCCCATCTGGGTGATCAGGCTGATCGTCCCCCAGGTCCGGGCCTGACGGGCGTTGTCCACCTCGCCGCGCACCAGGACCTCGGCCCCGGCCTGGGACAGGGGCAGGCTCGCGAAGGTGAGGAAGCCGCAGGCGCTCACCCACCAGGCGCCCGGCCCCAGCGGCACCAGGACCATGGCGGCGCCGGTGCCCGCCAACCCCGCTGCCAGCAGCGTCGTCGGCCGGGCATTCTTCATGATGGTCACCAGACTCGCCCCGACGAGCATCCCGGTGGCGGCGATCGTCTCGATCGCGCCCATGGCGGCCGTGCTCACCATGGGCATGAGGATCGGCTTGATGAGCACCTGGAGCACCCCGATGGCCAGGGTCGCCACGGTCATGAGGGCGACGAGGAGGCGCAGGCCCGGGTGGGAGGCGATGGTCCGCCACCCCGCCATGAGGCCGCCGCCGGAACCGGCCTGCTCCGCGGCCACCCGCTCCTCCTGTGCGGACGCCGCCTGGGCGTTGCGCGCACCCGGACTCCGGGCGCCGGCCGTCCTCAGGGCTCGGCGCACCGTCGCGGTGCAGGCCACGGTGACCAGGCACGTGGAGGCGTCGATGACGACCAGGCCCCGCACGCCGATGAGCGGCATGAGCAGGCCCGCGAGCGCCGGCGCCAGGAGGTACTTCGCCGCGGAGGCCAGTTGGAGCAGGCCGGAGGCCCTGACGTAATCCTCCCGGGGGACCAGGTCGGTGACGCTGGCCCGCAGCGCCGGCTCGGTCAGGGCCGCCAGGCAGGACGAGACGACGGCCCCCGCGCACACCTGCGCCAGGCGGGGCCGGGGCGAGGACAGGGCCAGCAGGATGATGGACAGGCCGAGGACCGAGCCGGCGTCGCCGATGATCATCATGAGGCGGCGGTCGTAGCGGTCGGCCAGGGCCCCGGCGGCGGGCGCCAGGAGGACTATCGGGGCGAAGGAGCTGAGCTGGACGGCGGCCGCGGAGGAGGCCGTGCCGTGGGTGGCGAGCATGACCACGGCCAGGCCGAAGGCCGTCAGGCCCGTGCCGAGGGAGTTGATGAAGGAGCCCAGGACGAGCAGGCCGACGTGCCTCATGACCGCTCCGTCCGGGGTCCGGCGGCGCTCAGCGGGTGGTGTCCGACGGCGGCGGCGACCGCCTCGGGGGACGTCTCGTGACGCGCAGCGTCGGGGTCGTGCACGACGGCGGGGGCCGTCTCGTGGGGCCCGACGGCGGGGCGGTGGTTGTGCGGCATGGGTCTCCTCCTGGAGTGGTCGGCATTCATACTAACCGACCGTCGGTCGAGAGGCTAATGGACGGCGTCCGCGCCGGAATGAGCCGAGCCCATGTCGGAATGGCCGACGCCCGCCCCGGATGGCCGACGCCCGCGTCGGAATGGGCGGGCTCCGCGCCGGATGGTCACTATGCGAGCCGCGCGTCTCGCATGGTGGCCGCGCCCGTAGGGTGGGTCCATGACGCAGACCATTGAGCTCGCAGTGATCCCGGGTGACGGCATCGGCAAGGAGGTCGTGCCCGAGGGCCTCAAGGTCCTGGCCGCCGCCCTGGAGGGGACCGGCGTCGAGGTCGCCACCACCGACTTCGACCTCGGCGCCGACCGCTGGCACCGCACCGGCGAGACCCTCACCGATGCCGACCTGGAGGCCATCAAGGGCCACGACGCCATCCTCCTGGGCGCCGTCGGCGACCCCTCCGTCCCCTCCGGCGTCCTGGAGCGCGGCCTGCTGCTGCGCCTGCGCTTCGCCCTGGACCACTACGTCAACCTGCGCCCGGCCACGTACTACCCGGGCTCGCCCACGCCCCTGGCCGATCCGGGCGAGATCGACTTCGTGGTCGTGCGCGAGGGCACCGAGGGCCTGTACTGCGGCAACGGGGGAGTGGTGCGCGCGGGCACGCCCCACGAGATCGCCACCGAGGTGAGCGTCAACACCGCCTACGGGGTCGAGCGCGTCGTGCGCTACGCCTTCGAGCGGGCCCGCGCCCGCCGGGGCCGCCTCACGCTGGTCCACAAGCACAATGTGCTCGTCAACGCCGGCCACCTGTGGCGGCGCACCGTCGAGGCCGTGGGCGCGCAGTACCCCGACGTCGCCGTCGACTACAACCACGTCGACGCCGCCGCCATCTACATGGTCACCGACCCGGGCCGCTTCGACGTCATCGTCACCGACAACCTCTTCGGCGACATCCTCACCGACG
>ERZ773042.1388-NODE-1388-length-14334-cov-4.667204_pt1 | contig 14334 bp, 24 predicted proteins | sample MGYA00511664_ERZ773042 | MGnify/ENA primary metagenome ERZ773042 (study PRJEB29015, sample SAMEA2737984) | human oral metagenome | biome: human oral; feature: human-associated habitat; material: dental | place: China | collected 2036 ... | reverse complement strand
CGGGGGAGGGGCGGCAAGCGGGTTTTTCAGGGGTGCACCGCTCCGTTTTCGGGACAGATTGCGGATTTTTGGCGCTGAAGTCTGGGAGGATTGAGGCAAAATTGGCTTAAGGTTCGGGGCAGAGTTTGGGGTCAAATTTCGTGAAAACACGTATTTTTGAAAAGAATTATTTTCAATAGTTAATTTTATGGATTGCCCTAAAATAGGCATTTGAAAGGGCTGTGAAAATTAAGTTTAAGTTTCAAGCGGCAAAAATGACGCGAATTTGTCCGTTTTCGCTTAAGGAAAGTGTGAAAATTTAGGCGCGAGCCGTTTAAGTTTCGCGCGTAATTTCGGCTCGGTCTTGATAACTATTTGCTTAAATCCTATGCACCTGCCCTGTGATTATATCATAAACTATTGCAGGCGCGCTGCTGTGGGGCTTTGATAGTGCTCGCCTGCTCTCTTGACGGGGGGGCTATGACCCCACTCGGAATTTTTCCGCCGAATACTGACGGTGTAGAGAAAAATTTCAAAATTTAGACTTTTTGTCCCGCGAAAGATACGAGCACATTTTATTATCTGCTTAAAATTTAAGCCCGCATTTTTTGTCCCACGATCTGCAAAACGAGCGTAAGCATTAGGGCTTTGCGCCTGCGGGAGTGGTGTCCGCCCGCATTTGTCTTGCCAGCGCGAATTCACGCCCATGCCTCGGCGCCCTCGTAGTCCTCGTCCTCATAGTCTGGCTCATCAAATTCTCGCCCCACGATATATTGTTGTAAATACGCGAGCGCATCCATCAGATCATCCTCTTTGCTCTCGACTTCGCTATCGAAGCTGAGGAGTTGCGCCTCTAGCTCAGTGCTTGAGTCTATGCTTGCGTTGTGATAAATTTGCCCCGTGCGATAATATGGCTCTAGGTTTGATATGCGGGTATTTTTTGCCTTTCCGCCGTGGCTAAGTTGATCAATGGGTAGGTGCACTCCCGTCATTTTTTGTATGATGTCAATCGTATAGAAAAAATCGTTTTGCATTCCGGCTTTTTCGATTCCTATCCTGGTGCAGCCGAATATTTGAAAAATCCGTATGATCTCGACGCTCTTTTCAAACGGCGTCCAGTGCCCGGCGCTGATGTCTATTATGAATATGCGATTTCTGTTATCGACAGCCGAAGTTATCATTGCTGTTTGGTCGCGGCCGTTTGCGCTTGCCAGATCGATCGTTGTAAAAATTTGACATTTTGCAAGCTCTATTTTTTCGCCGCCTAGCGTTAAATTTATGGCCTTTCTAATTTGCAGCGTTCGTATATTTACGCCGTCTGTAATATTTAGGGCTTCCGGTTCTGCGCTGATGTCGTATTCTACGCGCTCGAAGTAGCGGAAATACTCGCGTTTGAAAATCGCTCTTTGTGGATCGATCGCCGCGCACATATATTCTTGGTAAAATTCATTTGCAAGCCCTTTTGAAACGAGTTGATTTTGTATTGCTTTTATGCGCGATAAAGGGAAACGAGACGGCCAGGCGCTCGCGCCGTTTTCTATGATGGGAATTTTTATATGTCGCCATCCTTGTTTGCTGGTTTCTTCTATATTCTCATTGTTCACGATATTGTTTAAGATGCTATCCTCGTGCAGGATTGTGCCCAATACCACCACCTTGCCGCGAGTTGGGTGCACGGCGGGCAGTAGATCCGCATAAAACCAGCCTCGAAGCTTTTGACGGCTCGCCTTGTTTCCGACCGGGAATTGCCCGTCTTTACTTTCCAAATCATCGACGATGATAAGCGTCGGGCGCATGTTGTCAATATTAGCGCCGCGCGGATCCTGCCCGGAGCTGAGCGATACTACGTGACAGGTTCGCTCCATATCGTTTCCGTTTCGGTCTTTTTTGCCGCGATTAACGACAACCTCTATACGGTCTTTGTTCCAAATCTTACCGCGCTCTATCGCGTAACCTTTGGCGGCTGCTTTATCAATCGAATTTTTGATTGCTTCGACAAATAGCTTTGCTTTCGTATCGTTTGCAGAAGCTATCATAATGAAAGGCTCTGCATAAAAATACAGCCTGCTGACGACGTAAATTTTATTGAGTAGCGTAGTTTTTGCACTACCGCGAAATATAACTACGGCTTTGTGTTGATCTGCGCCATCGATAAATTTCAAAACGTCCAGGTGAAATTTCGGCGTTTTGTTCTCAAAAATTTCCGGTTCTATATCTTTTGCAAATTTTAAGTAAAGCTCTGGAGGAATTTTCATTAGCTATCCTTTCGTTTGGTTTCGTGCAATTTCGGTATAATTGATTTTTTCATAAAATTTATAAATCTCGCCAGATACTTGCTAAAATTTTTGTATAAAAAAGTGTATAACTAAAATTTATATATTGCCTATTTTTGGCGATATACGCACTAAAGTCAAACCCCCTGTGGGTCACCATTGCTTCTTTTTATATCGATTTACATCAATGTATAACCCTTTACAGAGCTTCGACCTTAAGGCATTTTGAAGCTATTTTCAATTTATATTAATTTATATCGATTTATAATTATTGCTGTAAAAAATGTATAACTTTCTGTATAACAAGGGTATAAAATGGCTAAAATTTTAACCGCGACGCAAGTAAAGAAATTAAAATTTGAAGGTAGCGGCAAGCTCAAGGCGTATTCTATCGATAGCACGTGCGCGCTGTATCTCGTGTGTTTCGCAAACGGCAGCAGATACTATAAGCTACGCACAAAAAGAGGCTACACGACGCTAGGAAGTTTCGATGATATAAGCCTTGCTGAAGCTAGAGAAAAAGCGATGAACTTGCGTAAATCCGGCGCGAGCGACGAGCTACAAAAGCAGAAGCTAAAAGATGTTTTCTATGCGTGGCTGGATATTAAAATTCCGCCCGAGGATAACGAGAAAATAAGGCAATCCCGCCGTAAAATGATAAATCGCGTAAATAAACATCTGCTGCAACCTCTAGGTAATATGCCGATAGATGAGATCGGCACAAAGGAAGTGATCGCAGCAACCAAGGGCGTGAATTTTGCAAGTGCTAAAAAGATAATACCGATCCTACGCGACGTGCTTAAATTTGCCCGCGCCCAAAACGTAGCGGGCGACATATCGTTTATCTACGAGATTGTCAGTGATATGGGCGAAATTTATCCGAAGAGGAAAGTAGAGCATAGAAAAGCCGTGACGGATCCAAAGCGGCTAAAAGAGATTATAGAGGCGGTCAGAGACGCCCTTATAGAGCCGACGATTAAAAACCTCTTTTTTTTCAATCTGATTATGGCGCAACGTCCGCATCAAATCAGGGAGCTTTGTTGGGATAGAATAGACGGGGATTTCGTGTATTTCAAAGAGACCGACAATAAAACGGGAGTAAATGCGCGCTTGCCGCTTCCGAGGCAGGCAAAGCAAATTTTAGAGTGCCAAAAAGAAGTAAGCGCGGAGGGGATAGTTTTCAAATCGAGCACCTATTCCGTGCGTAGCGGCTGGTCTATCTCGGACGGCACGCTATTAAAAACTCTAAAACGCTTGGGTATAGCCGATCTGCACGCGCACGGCTTTCGCTCGATGTTTGCTACCTTTGCTATTCGGGCAACCGACGGCGAGCGGGCGATGTTTGAAAAACGTATAATTGATGAAGTGCTGCTACATACGCCCGGTAATGAAGTGGATAAAGCGTATTTTAGGGACTTCAACTCGCGGGAGCATTTACGGGTGTTGCAGTGGTGGGCGGATTATTTAGAGGGGCTAGCACCCCTCTTTTAGCTTCTTGATATCCTCGTTGAGCCAATCAAGGGGATAGCGAATTTCGCCGTTAAAAATTATGAAGCGCGGGGTAAACTCCCATTTACCCTTATTTTTTGGCATTCGCATTTGAGCCAAAATATTGCTGTTTTGCGAATATCCCAGCATAACCGACGCCTCTTTTTGCGTCAGTAGTCTTTGATTTTCGGTAATCATTTCTTTTCCTCCGCCAAAGCTTCATCTAACTTTTTATCTAATAGTTTCAATGCTTTTTCTAAAGTATCGCTACCTTGCAATTTTTCTATCCCTATCTGCCCCACTTTTGCGCTAGCGGCGATATAAAGGGTGTTTTTGGACGGGTATAGAAAAGCAAAAATCACAACAGCTATTGATATTTTAATGATGCACCTCGCGGCTTTTACCATTCGCGCGCTCGTGTCGTCGTTAAATTGAACGCCGCCAAACCACAACATTATGCCTGCTAAAAGGATACAAAGGCTACCCAACAATAGCGGCTCCATCTTGCCGGACAGATCCGCTAAATACATCAATAATAAAATCGTATTCATTTTTCGATCCTTTTTAAAATTTCCTTTAGTTGTTCTAAATTTAGCTCAAACAGACGTTTATGGATTTTTTCTACCAGCGCGCCTTTTTCATTATGCTTCTGCGCGAAATCGTCGATTTTTTGCAAAAGCTCGCGCTCTTTTTCTCGGGCGGGGCTACTCATCGTCTTTTCTCCAATCTCGCCTCTATCTTGTCGGCATCAAATTTATAGTATGCCATTGATAGAAAGATTGCGACCCCTAAGACAAATGCAAAATACGGCGTGAATATGGCGATCACCATAGGCGGTAGTTTATTCTCGCGCTTTTTTCGAAGCCCGTTTGGGAACAGAGCTCTCACTATAAGAACAAGTATCGTAAACGCATAACAGTTGAGTGTTATGCCCCAAAATATGAAATCTAGCATTTTATTCTCCTTTCAATCCGCTAAAGAAATTTAAAACATCGTCTGCTATATACCAGCACCAAATCGATATGCCGATAATAAGAAGCGCGGTCGTTATGGCAAAGGCTGGCGCCAAGATTTTTCTATATTTTTCGGGTAATATATATTCCCCGCGAAAGCCATCCCATTTTGAAAAATAGTCCTTAATAATCATCCACACAGAAAGCCATGCATATAATGCTGGCGATATAATCATACCCCACGCTATAATATAAACCAATACAAACATCTCAATCTCCTATCTGCTCGTAAATCGGCATATTGCGCTCATCAAATTCACCCGTCCACATACGTATCTTGTAGTTTTCCATCGGCATCGGCAAAGATAGCTTCGGGTCGCACGCCTCGCCATAACCCGATATTATCGTGATGGTTCTTTGGGCGAAATTTATTTTCCAAGGCTCTACCTTTTCGCCAGTTCGCTTATCAACGATTATCATCTCTTTTGGTTTTATTGTAGAGGTCATTTCTGCTCCTTTAGATTTTGCGGTAGTCTAAATCCGAGCGCATAAAGAGGTATAGCCGTTTCTCTTTCGTTGGGGCCGAGCACTTCTTTGCTAAGGTCGCTTTTTGTGTATCTAGCGTTTGTCATTTCCCACTCGCTAGATACGTTTTGGTATTCCCAATACCAAAGGATGTCATCGGCTTTGACGTAAAATAGATCTATTCTTTCTAGTGGACCGAATATTGCTCCTCCGCCTTTGCATAAATTTTTTATCCCATACTCTTTTGCCTCCACTGAAGAAATGCGGCAAATATCTCGAAAAGTAAGTGGCAAACCCTCATCTGCTAGACGGACGAGCACGTCGCCGACTTTAAATTTCGGCTGTTTCTCTTTGGGCTTAATACGGAGCTTAAAATTTTCCCAAATCCAAAATGGCCATTTTACTTCCCTCCAGCTCTCTCCCTCGTTTTCTTTCATTTCTATATCTTCGCCCGCTTCATAAGCTTGCAGAACCTCGATCATTTCTTTTGTCGTCATTTTGTATCCTTTCTCTTTGTGATTTGGTTACCCACTATGCGTAAATCTTTTTCTTCATTTAACTCATTAAAGCACTCTTTACACAAGTGATCATATTCATCCAAACCTGTGTATTCCTTGACGTCTTTTCCAAATTCGTAAATTTTGACGTCATTCTCGCTGCGTGCGCCGCAGCTATCGCATACATATATGACACTCATTTTGTATCCTTTAAAATTTCGGGGTTCTCGTAGATGTTGCCGATGACTTCGCGACTGAGCGCGTCGTGAAACAAAAAGAATATCTCTCTTTCACACTCGATCAGGAACGCAGCGTCACCTGCCCAGTATCTGACCGCGCCTATTCTTTTGCTATCGTCAAGTCTTGAAATGAATTTGACGACGTCGCCCTCATAAATTTCGCGCCCGTTTTTATCTTCCATTCCCGTATATTGCATAATATTAAAGGGTCTTTGTTCCGGAGTTCCGGGGAAAATTTCCCAAGCCGGTAAGTGAAAAATATCGCCCCAATTAAGCATTTTATTATTTAGAACATCCCACGCTCTAAACTCAATCTCTCTCATTGTCCTCTCCTTTATATAATTTTTCTATGATTTGCTTTGCCTTTTCGACCTTTTCTGCCTGCCCCTTTTCGTGATAAAGCCGAAAGGTAATATCGTCTAAAAATAGATTGCTATAGTCCATCGTTTTGGAGCATTTAAATTTCCCGTTTGCCGAAAAGAAAAATCCCCTGCTGTCAAGGAAATTTCTATGCGAGCTGCTGAACGGAAAATCATCTCGTATCTGCTCCGCTGCGGCTTTAAAAAATTCATTTTCCGCCCTCTCCTTTTGCCTTTTGATGTCCTTAATCTCTTTATTGAGAATCTCTAATTTTTCTTTGTAGCTCATCGGTTTTATCTCCCCATTCTTTCTTCCACTCTAAATCTTTATTTTTTTGCCTAAGATATTCTTCATACATCGGTTCTTCAAAATCCGACTTTTTTAAAATTTGCAAAATCACTCTTAAAATTTCGTAAACATCCTTCTCGGGCACATCTTCGTATATTTTAAAAAGTACCTCATGACCGAATGGAATATCGTAGCTCCTTTTTCCTATACTACTAGCAAAAATTCTGATTTGAAATCCTTGCTCAAAATCAACGACGGAAGATACTCGCGATGTCCATCCTATGACGGAAGACGCTCGCGATGTCCATCCTATACCGCCCCTGATGCTGTTTAATCTCTTTATTAAAAGGCTTATACGCCATAGTGCGCTCCTTAATTCGCTGAGGGATATGAAACTCGCTTCTTGTAAAGAAACAGCTCCGGGTCCCATTTCAAACATGTCCATCTCTCTATCCTTTTAAATTTTGATGAAATTTTTCCCTGCGTAGGGCCTCATAGTTGTGGATTTTATACCCTCTCGCGGTTGCGTATTCTATCTCTAACCCTATGCCTTTTGAGCCTGCGATCAAAGATAGATCGCAGGTCTTAGCGCTAGGGATAAAAATCTCTCCGCACGTGTCGATCTGCATAAAGCAAATTTTCATAATCTCGTCGTAGCTTCTATCCGCATATTGCACCGAGTTTGCGAGCACGGGCGAAAAGAGTTCTACGGCTAGCCCCTTGCTGTCAAAAAACTCGTCGGCTTCCTCTAGCGCCCTGATCGCTATGCGTCTTGCTTCGCGCCTGCTAGCCACAGCCGTATATGGCGAGCAAATGTAAATGCGCGGTATATATGTATGGCTACTCATGATTTTTCCTTAAGACTAGCGCTGCGACGCAGGCGGTCGCCGTAAGGACACCTCCTAAAATCACGATGATCCATAATGCAGTTTCTATTTGCATATCTCTCTCCTTAAAATAAATTTTGCGCTAATGCGTATATGGCGATCATCAGGATCGCAAAGCCCGCGCTAACCATCACCTGCTTCAGATGGCTCAATATCGATCGCGTCATCTTCCACCTCCAACGAAATCGCGCTAAATCGCGATAAAATTTCATCAGCACTTACTGCGTCGCGCGGCATAAGCGCCATACGATCCAGCATCTTATCTTTGCGAGTAGTGCTAAGCGTAGCTATAAATTTCATCGTCTCTCTCTCCTCTCTTGAAATGATCTCTCCGTTTCGTTTTTTCTCTAAAATTTCTCGCGCCTCGCTCTCGAAAAACTGATATGAGCTAGCCATAAGCACATCGTTTCTTTCAATATCCACCTTGGTGTTTTCCACGACCGCCTTGAGGCTGGAGTTGCGAAGCATATCTTTTACGGGCTTGTCCCTGCTCATAGCTAGGGTTATCTCGTTTTGTAAGGCCTGCGCCCAGCCAAACTTCTTTTTCCATCTGCCTATTGCACTCATAGAGCTTTTCAGCCCCATATCGTGAAGTTTTTTGGCCAAGGCTCGCTCTGATATAGGAGTAAAGTCGTTCTCTAGGCTCGCGCTTTGGATATAGATGTCGAAAGCTTTTTGCTGTATCTCGTTCATAGCTTCCACTCTCGCGCCCTCTCTTTCGCTTCTATCCTAGCTGTCCCACTATCGCCGAAAAATGCTGACCCGCTCAAAATCCCGTATAGCGGACGTTTGCGGCGCAGCTGTCCCTTTAAGATTGCAAATCGTGGGACAAGAGTTAATAACCTAAAAAACGTTGTTTGCTTCTTTAAGATTTCTTTCTGTCCCATCATTTTCTCTATATAATCGGTAGAAAAAAATTTAAAAATCAAAGGCAGATTAAGTTTAAATTCAGTAATAAAAATATATGAATATATAAGCGAAAATGGTGGGACACTGGGACGACGAGCCCCTAGAGCCGATTTTAGCGCTGCTTTGCTGTCCCGACATCGGATTAAAATAGTGGGACGATAGAGGGACAAAGGCCCGTATCGTGGGACAAATTTACTCTTCATCGCTTCTTGCTCCCCCGATTTGATATTCGCTTAGGGCGCTGATTTCTATAAAACTGCCGTCCACGTTGATTTTGTTAAAGTCCAAATTTTCATTCGCCCGGATTCCGAATACGCAATGAGGCCTATCGCCGCTTAGCCCCGCCAAAGGATATGGCATCCGTCTTCTTCCGCGCGTAACCTTGATATTATTTATCGTGCACTCATCTATAAAATTTGCATAGAAATTTTTCTCTTTCTGCGGGGTGCCGCCCTTGTCCTCGATGTATGTCTTGTAGAGGATATAGAGGTATTTATTCGGCACGAAATAGTTTTCATCGGGGATGACGGCATCTCTTACAAAAGTCCTCATAGGATTGACGTCGTCCCTATACTCCTCAAGCTCGCTTAGCATTCGCTTGGAGCGGGTAAATTTGCCCTGCTTTACGAGCCTCATAAGCCCGGAAAGAGCAAGGTTGAAAATCCCTGCCATCTCGTCGTTAAAGCGGTCGCTAAGCCCTCTAATCTTTTGCCCGTCTTTGATCTCCTTATCGAAGCTGATAAGCACCATTCTGCGAAGCGTTGCGTTATCCACGCCCTGCTTAGGCTTGGCGTTCCCCGAAAAGGCGAGTTTGGGCTTTTCATTCGGCAAAAGATTAAAAGGCTTCTCATTTTTTGGATTTATCATAATACTGTCCTTCGTAGACACAAGAGCCTTTAAATTTGCAAGTTGCCCTTTGTCGGTGCCGTTCTTGTCGATCTCGGTTCCGATATTGATGAGCTTATTGCTAAGTCCGTAAAGCTGGTGTCCCTCAAACTGCTGAAGCTGGAGACTTGAGACGTTGTCTTCGCCAAAAAAATTGCGAATAGTGTCCAGAATAACGCTCTTGCCGTTCGCACCGCTTTTGCCATATAAAAACAGAAAGCTTTCGAATTCGTGGCTCGGCAGAAAACAGTAACCGATAAACTCCATCAGGGTCTTGATATCGTCCTTGTCCGCTAAAATTTGGCGCAGAAATCTATTCCACTTCGGGCAAGCGGCGTTTTTGTCGTATGCAAAATCCAAGATATTTAGCGCGCCGTCGCCCTTTTCGTGGCGCGATTTAAAAGTGATATTCCCGTATTTGGAAATAAAAATCGTGCCATTGGTTAGATTTATAACGCGCCTCTGCTCGTCGCGTTTGAGCGTATCGAGTGGGTGAGCCTTGTTAAGCAAATTTTCAATGATCTTTGTGGAGTTATCCACGCTCTTTTTCTTCACGTCCACGCAAGCCCTCGGCATCCAATACTCTTGCAGGAAGTGATTTAGTACGCGCAGATCGACCCTAGCGTAATGCGTTTTCGTCCAGAAATACAGCTCGCCTTTGTATTGCGCGAAAGGATATCCGAGCTTCTCTACCGAAGCAAGGAAACTCTCCACCATATCCACGATGTGGGTTTGGTGGTAATTCGTAAGCACGGTCTTGTTGATCTGAAGTAGCTTGTCAAACGTCGCGCTATACTTATCCCAATCTTTTTGGGCGATCTCGCCTATGAGCGCGCCATCGAAAAAAGCTCTCTTGATCCTTTCGTAGGTATCGCTATCCGACTTCTTGAGCGCCTTGGCGTTTTTTAGGATAGTATTGATGTAGGGTTCGTCCAACTCGCCTCTGACGGTGAATATATTGACGCAGTTGCCATCCTTGTCGGTTAGCAAGAACTCGCCAAAAATTTCATCAAAATAATGGATTATCTTGCTGCGTCGGAAGGGCGCCAGCTTCTCGCGCAAATTCGGAAAATAATCGCAAATCTCATCGATCACGATATTGGTAGGCTCGAAGCAGCTAAACGCTAGCAGATCAAACATATTGTCATTTGTGATCTTTGAGGTATGGTTGTAGAGCCAATCGCTGATGTCATATTTTTTATTCAGATCTTTTTCGAGCATATAAAATAGCACGATATGGGTGCTTCGCGCTACGGGCTTGATTTCATAATATCTTTTGATCGCGTTTTCATATCCCGCCTCGTCGTGGTCGAACCAGATATAGACGTCCTTGCCGCGCAGCAACTCCAGATACTCGTCCCATCTGCTCCCCGCGCCGCCCAAAGTTAGGGCGTTTACGTTGAAGCTCATCAGATTTAGGGCATCTTTTTCGCCCTCGCAGATGATGACGCGATCGTCCGGGTTATCTAAAAAATATCTAATCGGAAACGGCGCCGCAGCGGCTCCGCTTTCGCCTATCCATTTGCCGCTCATACGCTCGGAGCTTACGGCGCGAGCCTTACTGTCCCAAGCAAATTTTTCTCGGTATTTGATATTTAGCGGCACGCCTCGCTCGTCGCGAATGATGATCGCTATGCTTTGATGCTCGTGCGAATATCCTATCGCGTCCTTGGAGTAGGTCAGAAAGGTAGGAGCTTCGTAGTTTACGAAAATTCCGCGCAGCCCGTTTTCTATGAGCGTCGGTCTTATGGCCTCAAAATTTGAGACAAGCTCCGGCGCGATGGACGCAATGCGAGCTCGCATCCTTTTTTCGGCGGCGGCTCTCTTAGCGGCGTCCGCTTTTGCGCGAGCTTCGTTTTGCTCCTGTAAAAGCTTCGCTCTAGCCTCGATCTGCGCCTTTTGCTCCTCGCTGAGTTCACCCTTTTTGATATTGTGCGGAATGCCGAAGTATTCGCACACAGCAGCGGCGGCATCAAGCGGAGGGATGCTCTCTTTCATCTCCGTAAATCTCACGATATCGCCGCTAGCTCCGCAAGCGAAGCAGTGGAAGAAAGCTCCGCCGCTCTTGCCGTTTGCGACGCCGAGGCTCGGCGTGTCGTGGTCGTGATCGTGAAAAGGGCAGAAGCCGTTAGCCGTGCGGCCCTTAAACTCTATGCCGTATTTTGAGCTTATATAATCCCTAAACTGCTCTTTGTCGATCGTCTCTCTTATCGTTTGAAATATATTATTCTCCATGTTAATATCCCACTTCCGCGAATAGATTGTTTTGCCGTATAAAAATCCCCAGAAGCTTTGCTACGATACGAGCAAAGTCCGGGTTTTTGAACTTGAAATTTCTGAAATAAAAATAAACCGCATTGATGTTTTTGCCGGTGCGGCGCGAGATAAATTTGGCTATCTCTTTTTCGCTATCGGCGCACTCCAAGGCTCTGTAATATAGCTCTGCGACGTCGTCAAAGTGGGGACATTTGTAGTTTTGTCTAACGTAGAGATGCCCGTCTTGTCTATAAAATCTATCGTCGCGCCCGGTCCTTCGGTCGAAATAGGATAGGTTTTGCAAGGCCTTGCGCGGGGTTTCGTAGGTGGCGCAAGCGGACTCCAGAGACATAAACTCTCTCATAGCCCGCCGCCCTCTTTGTAAAGCGCGTAGCCGATAAGCTCTAAAAGGGCAAGGCAAAGCAGGGCTACCGCCCAATCCGCAAAGCCCATCTCAAGCAAAACCTCTAACATCTCCGCCCCCTATAAAATTTTCATATCCTCAGTAAATTCGATCTCATAGATCGGACCGACGCCGCTTTTGAGCCAATCGATATTGACGTGCAAATTTTCTTTAAGCGCATACGCCCATTCAAGCAAGAAGGGGTATTGTCCATCTTTCGCCCGGTTGTAGAGGTGGCGCGAAGTGTGAAGCAGTTCGCAAAACTCGCCGAGCTTTAGGGAGTTATCGAGCCTCACCGCCTCGGCTCTTTGCGCCGGGGTGCTAAGGGTGCTAAGTAGGACATAACGCTTTGACATAGATCATTCCTTGCACAACGAAGCGAGTATTTTTTCGATAGGATCGCGCGGATTTAGTAGGTTGTAAGCTTCGATAAGCTTTGTCTTTATCCCCTCATCCGATACATCCTTTAGATCATCATCGTAAACGCCTAATGCTCGACGCGCTAAAAAGATTTTGCGTTCGGAATCAAGCGCATCGGCGCGAGCATATTTGAGACTCGATTCAAGCCGAGCGATCGCCGATCTAAGCTCTGCAAGCCCCTCTTGCTCTTTCGCTAGCCAATATCTAATAAGATCTATGGGTAATTTTATTTTGCTCGCGGGTTTGCTATCGCGGACTCCGCGGAGGCTATCGCATGAATGCGGCATCTCTCTCTCCTTATTGTCTGAAACGAGCACATCTCGGCGAATGCCGAGGGCTAGTGCTATCTGTGTGATCCTTTTTTCGGGGATATGCCCTCTAGTTTTCCAACCCGTCAATGTCTTATACGGAATCCGCAAAAACTCGCTAAGCTCCGTATCGGTTTTAACGCTGGCAAAGAAGCACGCTTTTGCTAAAATTTGATCCACTTCGCTCATCGCAGATGCCCTTTTTGTAAATTTTCTTTTAACGCCTTTCAAAAATTATGGTATAATTTGCATAACATTTAAAAAAAATCGTAAAGGAATTATACCTCGTTTTTCCTTGAAAGTCAAGGTATTAGTAGGAAATTTCCGCAGAAGGAAAAAATATGAATGAAATAAACGAGATTTTAGGGAGATTGAGATTTCATTTCGGAGTAAAAAATGATACCGAGCTAGCCGAAGTTTTAGGTATTCCTTATAAAACATTAGACGGTTGGAAGACGAGAAAGTCTATACCTACATCAAGGCTACAAGATATAAGTAATAGCGAAAAACTATCCTTGGATTGGATAATGAAAGGCGAGGGGCTAGGGAGCACAAAAGCTCTTAGGAGATGGTGGGACGGCGGCAAACACAACAAAGAGAACGCGGACGTTAAACTCGATGGAAATATACGAGAAGTTAAGGGGGCGGATATCGACCTAGAGGCTATAAGAAGCCAGAGCGGAGAGATCCCGCTAAGATATTTTGAAAACGTTACCGCTAGCGCGGGATACGGTAGCCAAAACAGCGACGAAAGCTTTGAGCCGCTAAGCGTTAGCGCCGAATTTTTAAAGGCGGTATTCGGTATCACGGCGGCTAAATACGGATACGATATGATAAGGATATTCGGCGATAGTATGGAGCCTTTCGTCCAAAACGGCGATATTATATTCGTCGATAGGCAAAAGGAGATAATGAGCGGGGATGTCGTTATAGCGGAGGTCGGCGAGGATACTTTTATAAAAAAGTTTCTGCGCGATAGCGTGCATAAGAGCATCAAACTTACTTCGCTTAGCGATTTTTATCAAGACATCGTGTTAAAAGACGATGAGATCGAGAATTCGAAGCTACTAGGAAAGATCGTCTGCAAATTCTCTATAAATATAAAGGTGTTTTAAAATGAAAAAGATCGCTTTAATTTTATGCGTGATGCTAAATTTCGTCTTTGCAGAATGTAAGTTATACGAGAGCGCAGATAAAATGACCGATGAAAAATTTCATTGGACGAGTTGTGGAGACGAGACTTTTAATATAAACGTTTTTCATATGAAAAAAGAGATACGTCCGCAAAAAACCAATATGTATATCATAATATCCGATAACATAGACGGATTTCTTGTCGAATACACAAGAGGAAACTTTGGCCATCAAATAATAAGGATAAGGATCGATAAAAATCAATTCTTTGATGTAGATGCAGAGATAATGTCCGGATATTACGGGAAAAACACGAGGGCGTCTTTTTTTATAAGCCCAGATCAACAAAAGCAAATAATGGATGGCAAAAAAATATTAGTTCGATATATTACGGGACAAAACGGGGTGAGCACCGAGAGCATAGATATTTCAACTATAAAAACTCCAAAGGAATAAGTTATGCCTGATTACGACGATGGTTACGATGAAAGCTCATATGTAGAGCATGGGAATGTTATAATATATCTTAT
>ERZ773042.1387-NODE-1387-length-14336-cov-14.850291_pt1 | contig 14336 bp, 8 predicted proteins | sample MGYA00511664_ERZ773042 | MGnify/ENA primary metagenome ERZ773042 (study PRJEB29015, sample SAMEA2737984) | human oral metagenome | biome: human oral; feature: human-associated habitat; material: dental | place: China | collected 2036 ... | reverse complement strand
AGGGCCGGTGATGGCACGCCCCGCTTCCGTGGCGATGGCCAGCCCGTCAAGCCCGGCGGGTTCGATAATTTCCTGATAAACTTTGCGGATGCCTTCCCCAATGTGTTCTAAATTGACGGGATGGTCTTCAGGATGATAGGGGATGCCGATGCCGCCGCCCAGGTTGACAAATTCTAATTTTATGCCTAAATTTTGATAAATTTCCACGGCGGTGGCAAACATCAGCCGCGCCGTGTTGATAAAGGATTCGGCGTGGAGCTCGTTGGAGATGACCATGCAGTGGAGGCCGAAGCGCTTGACGCCGCGCTCTTGGGTGATCTTGTAGGCTTGCAGCAGCTGGTCGTGGGTAAGACCGTATTTTGCCTGCTCCGGCTTGCCGATGATGTCGTTGCCTGCTACGCAGGCTCCGGGATTATATCGGAAGGAAAGGCAGTCGGGAAAGCCCGCGCATTTTTCCAGATAGTCGATGTGGGAGATGTCGTCTAAGTTGATGATCGCGCCTAATTCATTGGCCTTCTGAAATTCGTTGGCGGGGGTGTCGTTGGAGGTCAGCATGATCTTTTCCCCTCGGATGCCGGCCATTTCCGCTAAACGAAGCTCGGCCAGAGAGGAACAGTCGGCACCGGCGCCTTCTTCCCGCATGATCTCCAGAAGGTAGGGGTTCGGCGCGGCCTTGACGGCGAAATGTTCACGGAAAGACGGGGCCCAGTGAAAGGCGGCAAAAAGCCGCCGCAGGTTGGCGCGTATGGCGGCTTCGTCATAGAGATGAAAGGGCGTGGGATATTCACGGATGATTTCCTCTAACCGTTCGGGACGGAGCGGAAAGATTTTTTTCGGCATCATGGTTCCTCCTTTTCCAGCGGGGCGAGGTGTTTCGCTTTCGACAGCGGGACTCGTCCCTGGCGCGTGTCATCTGATGCGATTGAGGCGGCGCGCAGATTTATTATAACTTACTATGATTGAAAAGCAAAGGAGGGGATCAGATTTTTCCAGGGGAGAAAGAGCGGAAGTGATCCGTATTTGGGAAATGCTGTGCCGGAGTGAAAGTTTGCTTTCCCGCGCAGTGTGATACAATATGAACACTTAGCGAACATGACCGAAGGGAAATGTGAGAATATGTACCACCACTTAACAAAGGCAAGCAGAGTGCCGCCGGCGTTTAGCGGTTATGGGACAATACAAGGATAAAGACTTATGCGAGAGGGAAAGGATGATCTGTGATGAAATGGCTGGGCAGATTGTGGAGCTTTTTTCAGGCGGAGCTTTTGGTGTTGGCCTCGGCAGCGTTCAACCGGCGGACACCGCTGAAACTGCGGGCGCTTTTGGGACTGGCGCTGCTCTATTTTATCAGTCCGGTGGATATCATCCCCGACGCAATCCCCTTAGCGGGGATTTTAGACGATGCCATCGTGGTGCCGGCTCTTTTGGCGGCGGTGCTGAATCAACTGCCACCGGGCGTACGGGCGGAAAGTGAAGCCCATGCGGCGCGCATAGAAAGGAAAATGCCCTGGATTTTGCTGGCGGTATCAGCGGTGCTGCTTTTATGGATGGGGCTGTTCTTGTGGGCGGCCTATTCCTTCATCATGTGGCTAGCGCATTGAAGGCGGTGGTTCTTTTGGCTGCGGCCAGCAGCCTCTTTGTCGGGGAAATAGGTGCTGTGTATTCGGGGATAGGAAAGGATGTATCCGATACGGCGCAAGTGAAATGGCGCTCCGTGGGTTGAGGTGAGAAGAATTTGCGGCTGTACATAGCAGAAAAGCCCAGCATGGGGCTGGAGATCGCGAAATGCCTGCCGGGGCCGCTGCGGCGTGGGGACGGCTTCATTGAAACGGGGGGCGGTATTGTCACCTGGGGATTTGGGCATATCCTGCGGCAGGCGGAGCCCCATGAATACGAGGAAAAATATAAAAAATGGCGGGCCGAAGATCTTCCCATTGTTCCCCAGGCGTGGAAACTTTTGGTAGAGAATTCCTGCACCAAACAATTCGGGATTGTCAAGGGTCTCATCGCCCGGGCGGATGAGATCGTTCATGCCGGGGATCCGGATCGGGAAGGGCAGCTCCTCATCGACGAAGTGCTGGACTATGTAGGGAATGCAAAACCGGTCAAGCGCATCCTCTTGAACGCGTTGGATGAAAAGAGTATTCGCGAGGCCAACGAGGATCTTCGGGATAACCGTGATTTCGCGCCCCTTAAGGAATCAGCGCTGGCCCGGGCGCGGGCGGATTGGCTCATCGGCATGAATCTTTCCCGAGCCTACACGTTGGCGGCGCGGCGGGCTGGGCACAATATGACGCTGCCGGTGGGGCGGGTGAAAACACCGACTTTGGCGCTGGTGGTGCGGCGGGAGCGGGAGATCAAGGCGTTTCATCCGGTGGCCCATTATGTGATTAAGGCAGAATTTCGCCATGCCAATGGGACGTTTACCGCCCTGTGGAAGCCGGAAGAGGAGCAGCCCGGCCTCGACAGTGAGGGCCGACTCGTAGATAAGGGGACGGCGGAGGCAAAATTAGCCGCTTTTGCGGCGGGGGGCGAAGGGAAGATCGTCGCTTACGCGAAGACGCGAAAGGAAGAACCGCCGCGCCTGCCGTTTTCTTTGTCGTCCCTGCAGGTGTTGGCCGGTCGCCGCTTCGGCTACGAGCCTCAGCAGGTGCTGGATACGGCCCAGCAGCTTTACGAGAAAAAATTGACCAGCTATCCCCGCTCGGATTGTGAGTATTTGCCGAAGAACCAGCTCTCCGCCGCAAAAACGATTTTAGCAAATTTGGCGGACGGAGCGGAGCCGCAGCTGGCCGCGTGGGCGAGAGAGGCCGACGATTCCCTGCGCAGCCGGGCCTGGAACGATAAGAAGATCACGGCCCATCACGCCATCATTCCCACTACGGTGCGTGCTGATATGACGAAGCTTTCCCCGATGGAGCGGAATATTTATTTCCTCATTGCCCAGGCGTATTTGGCGCAGTTCTATCCGGCTCAGGTCTATGATCAGACGAAGGTGGGCATTCTCTACGCTGACGAAAAATTTTCCGCCAGCGGACGCGTGGTGCAGGCCATGGGGTGGAAGGCGCTCTATGGAGGCAAGCATGCCGATCAGGGGGATAAGGAAGAGGAAAAAGAGGAGGGGACGGCCTCCCTTCCTGCTATGAGAAAAGGAGATGCGGTGGCGTACGGCGGGGGGCGCATGGAAGAAAAGCAGACAAAGCCGCCCCAGCGCTTTACCCCGGCGACGCTTTTGGCAGCCATGAAGGATATCCATAAGTACGTCAAAGATGCCGAAGCGAAGAAACGCCTTCGCGCCGTCAGCGGTATCGGCACCGAAGCAACCCGGGCGGCGATCATCGACGATCTGATTCGGCGGCAGTTTTTGAAAGCGCAGGGAAAGAAAAAACAGCTCATTCCCCAGCCTTCCGCAGAACTTCTCATTGACGCTCTGCCGGATGACATGACGTATCCCGATAAAACGGCTGTCTGGGAGGATGAACTTCATGCCATGGCGGCGGGAGAGGGAGATATGGCGGACTTCCTTGCTGAACAGGCGGAGTTTGCCCGCCGCCTTTGCGGGATGGCCTTGGGGGCGGCGATGAAAACGACGGGGGCGTATCCCTGCCCACGTTGTCATCAGGGTGTTTTAGTCAAACGCCACGGAAAGAAGGGGGATTTCTGGGGCTGTACGAATTTCCCCCGCTGCCGCATGACCTGTGACGATCGAGAGGGACAGCCGGACTTAGCAGGTGCAGCGCAGCGATACGCTTGGTTGATGGGCGCAGGTACGGCGGAGGGGGATGCGGCCGCGCCGGATATAGGGCCGAAAACGGCAGGCGACCCATCACGGCAAGACACGGCTGTCATCGGACGGCAGCGGGCACCGGAAGTCGGTGAGGGGGCTATCGCGGCCGATGATGCGCCACCCCTGAGCGAAGAAGAGATGGCGGCTTTCATGGCGGCGTATCGGCCGGAGATGTCGGCCCGATCTTTGCTGGCGCAGACCGCATCGCGCCGTTCCTATGACAATGGGCCGAAACCTTCGGGGGCGGCTCTGGAAGATATGCCACAAAATGCGCCGCTGAGTGAATATCTTTGTCCTGCGTGTCACGTGGGGCACCTGCGCCTCGTGCAGGGACGCAACGGAAATTTTTGGGGCTGTTCTCATTATCCTCAGTGTACGGCGACCTATGACGATCGAGAGGGAAATCCTGCCTTTTGAGACGAGATGTTCACCTTGGGGAACGAGGTGAGTTGTGCAATTAAGTAACAGATAAAAGGAAAACGTGGTTGAATTATTTCTAATAATATTTAAAATAAAGCAGGAGATATCCCGTTGATTATCGAAATACTTTATCGCATGCCGTGATGGTATTTTTGCCGGGGCGGTCAGTATGATGATCTATGGGGTGATAGAATAATGAAGTTGCGGATGAAAATGCTGGTTTGGATCGGGACGCCGGTGGTGGTGATTTTTATCGCCATGAGCCTTTTCGTTTATTGGGAAGCGAGCCGGATGATTGAGACGGCGACGCAGCGCGAAATGCAGGCACAGGCGGCGTTCTATGCCGAAGAGATCCATCGGGTTGTCGACGGACAGAAGGGGATTCTGGAAGGAGCCACGCAGGCCTGGTCGGAACAAACACCTACCGGTGAAACATTTTTACCGGTGGCGAAGGAGTTTGCCGAACGGCCAGAGATCGACGCGTTCTTTATCGGGTATCCTGACGGTCTGTTTGTTGACAGCCGTGAAGGGATTGTACCAAAGTCGGAGTTTGACGCGACGACACGGGATTGGTATAAATCGGCGGTGCAGCACAGCGGCGTGCAGATTTCTGAGGTCTATGAGGATAAGTTTCAGAAGATCAAAGTGGTCACGCTCAGTGAAGCGATGAAAAGGGGAGGCGCGCTGCAAGGAGTCGTTGCCTTCGACGTCCTTTTCGCCGATGTGGAGAAACGGCTGGCGGAGATTAAGATTCGCGATACGGGCGCGGCGGTTCTCATTGATAAGGCGGGGCGCTTTCTCTACCACAGCAGCCTGACTTTGGACGATAATATTCGCAGCCAGATGGGCAGTGCTGCGGACCGGTTTTTGGGGACGGAGCCGGTATTCTTTAAGGCGGATTATCAGAATGTCGAAAAATATTATGTGGTTCATCCCATTGGTGATACAGGATGGAATCTCATCTTGGCGGTGCCGAAGGATGAGGTTTTCGCCGATGTTGATCGGCTTAAATGGGCGCTGATCGGCGGGTCGGGGCTCTCACTGGCTGTTCTGGGCATACTGCTCTTTATGACAGCTCAGTCCATCGCCCGCCCCATTGAGAAGGTCAATGCCGTTGCGGCGGAAGTAGCGCAGGGGAATCTCTCCGTGGATATTCGGCCTACGGACCGGCAGGATGAGATCGGCAGTCTGCACAACAGTTTCTGCACCATGGCCGCAGGACTCAAGAAACTCATTGCTACTACGGTGGAGACGGCCCAGCAGTTAGCGGCGGCTTCCGAGGAACTGACCGCGTCGGCGGATCAGTCGGCGCAGGGTGCGCAGCACACCGCGCAGGCCATCACGAAGATTACCGGGGACACGATGGAACAGGATACGGTAGTGGATGAATCCCTGAAGACCGTGGATGGCATTACCAACGCCATGAACGATATCACCGGAAGCATTGCCGACGTATCAGCAGCGGCGCAGCGGGTGGAAACGGCCACTACGGAGGGACAGCAGGGCCTCAACGTGGCGGTGCACGGTATGGAAGTTTTGGACGAGAGATCCAAGAGCGTAGCGGACGCGGTCACGGCCCTTTATGACAGCTCAAAGCGGATTTCGGAGATCATGGAAATGATCAGCAGCATTGCCGGACAGACGAATCTCTTGGCGCTTAATGCTGCGATTGAGGCGGCGCGCGCCGGAGAACAAGGCAGAGGATTCGCTGTGGTGGCGGAAGAAGTACGGAAATTAGCGGAACAATCCGGAAATTCCTCCCAGGAGATCACGAGCCTTATTACCGATAACGCCAATCGTATTGAAAATACCTTTAAGGTCATGCAGGAACAAAAAGAGCAAGTCGCGGAAGGTGTGGCGCAAGTGAAGCAGGCCAGTGAGAAATTCGACCGGATCGCGGCGGTGGTGAAAGAACTGACGGTCAAGATCGACACCATCTATAAGAGTACCGAAGGGATAAAGACGGGGAGCGAGCGCATGGTGGGCTCTGTGGAGGCCATCAAGAAAGTATCCGGCTCGGTTCACAGCGAAGCGGAGAACGTGGCGGCGGTCTCGGAAGAGCAGGCGGCTTCCATGGAAGAGATTGCCTCCGCTAGCCAGACATTAGCCCAGTTAGCGCAGGATCTCCAAAAGGGCGTAGGCCGCTTCCGGGTGTGAAGCAGATCAATGCCAAGCAGATTTCCCGGTAAAAAGTTTCAGTAGTATTCCCAAAATCTCACAGGGAAGAGGATGGCAAAAGGAGATAAGGTCTATAGTTTAAGCGGTGGGCAACCACCGCTTTTCTCGTTCACGATAACGGGAATAAAGTTTTATTTTTCCTCGTTGGCCCGAATTTATCTTGAATGTTCAGGAAAGCCGTGGTAGATTAAATATTGATGAGTAAAATTTTTCCGCGGGAAGAAGGAAAGATTTGATCATTAGCGAAATATTCATTAAACTACTTAGGGCAGCGAAGGAAATTACCTCATTTTGCTATAGAAGTATAAATATTATATGACAAAAATGATTTATATGGCACGGCCTGTGAGGCAAAGTAAAGGGTGTGGGTCGTTAAACAGCCAGCGCGCGGCGCTGACGCAGCATAGAGGCTTAGAGAATGCAGGATATATGGGGGGAGTAAAATGAATTTACGAACGAAAATGTTGGTTTCTATCGGCGTTCCGCTTTTGGTGATTTTCCTTAGCATGTCGGTGTTTGTTTACTGGGACGCCAGCACGCGGATTAAAGAAGGAACCCAGCGCGAGATGGAAGCTTCGGCGCAATTCCACGCGGAGGAAATTCACCGTATCGTGGACAGCAAGACAGGGCTTCTTGACGGGTTAGTACAGGCGTGGTCAGGAGGATTCCCGGATAATGCCCGCTTTTTGCAGATCGCGGAGGATTTTGCGAAGCGGCCGGATATCGCTTATCTTTACGCCGGATTTCCTGATCGGGATTTCTTAACCAACGGCGACGGCGTCGTTCCCCGTTCGGAATTTGATGCCACCACGCGGGATTGGTACAAAAATGCGGCGACGAAGGATGGCATTCAGATATCCGAGGTTTATGAGGATGCCTTTACGAAGAAAAAGGTGGTTACCCTGAGTCGGGCCCTGAAGATAAACGGGCGTTTGACGGGGGTGGCGGCCATTGATGTGCTGTTTTCTGTCATTGAGGATAAGATCCTTTCCCTGCGGATAGGCGAGCACGGAGAGGCCTTCCTGCTTGATGATCAGGGGCGCTTCATCTCCCATGCACATTTAACGATCAATGATAACATCCATGCGCAAGGAGAAGCAAAAGCAAACCAGTTTTTGAGCAAGACCCCCAACTTCTTTGAAGATGATTACATGGGAACGAACTACTACTATGCCGTTCACCCGGTTGAAGGAACGGGCTGGAACATCGTTCTCTTCGTACCGGAAACAGAAGTACTGGCCGATGTGGCGCATCTTAAATGGCTGATGCTCATCGTTTCCATCGTTTCCCTAGTGCTTCTGGGGAGCATCCTCTTCATGACAGCCCAGTCCATCGCCGGGCCCATTGAGAATGTCAATAAATTGGCGGCCGAGGTGGCGCAGGGGAACCTCGCCATCGAGCTTCATCCCACGGATCGGAAGGATGAAATCGGCGGCCTGCATAACAGTTTCTGCACGATGGCGGAGGGCCTCAAAAAGCTCATCTCTACCACGGTGGAAACGGCCCAGCAGTTAGCGGCGGCTTCTGAAGAGCTGACGGCTTCGGCGGATCAATCGGCACAGGGTGCGCAGCATACGGCGCAGGCCATCACGAAAATCACCGGGGATACGATGGAACAGGATACGGTGGTCAATGAATCCATGGAGACAGTGGACGGCATTACCAACGCCATGAACGAGATCACCGGCAGTATCGACGACGTATCAGCGGCGGCCCAGCGGGTGGAGACGGCTACGACGGAAGGCCAGCAAGGGCTCAACGTGGCGGTGCGGGGCATGGAAGTTTTGGACGAAAGCGCCAAGGGGGTGGCGGACGCGGTCACGGCCCTCTACGACAGCTCCAAACGCATCTCGGAGATCGTGGAAATGATCAGCAGCATCGCTGGACAGACGAACCTCTTAGCGCTTAACGCGGCCATCGAGGCAGCCCGGGCCGGGGAGCAGGGACGGGGCTTCGCTGTGGTAGCGGAAGAAGTGCGGAAATTGGCCGAACAGTCGGCGACGTCTTCTCAGGAGATCACCACCCTGATTACCGATAACGCTAATCGCATTGAAAACACCTTCAAGGTCATGCAGGAGCAAAAAGAGCGGGTCAGTGAGGGTGTGGCGCAGGTCAATCAGGCCAGCGAAAAATTCGATCGCATTGCGGCAGTAGTGAAGGAATTGGCAGCGCGGATCGACACCATCCATCAGAGTACAGAGGGCATTAAGACGGGCAGCGAACGGATGGTGGGCTCGGTGGAGGCCATCAAAAAGGTGTCGGCTTCCGTTCACAGCGAAGCGGAGAACGTGGCAGCCGTATCCGAAGAACAGGCGGCGTCCATGGAAGAGATCGCTTCCGCCAGCCAGACCTTAGCTCAGATGGCACAGGATCTGCAAAAGGGCGTGGGGCGTTTCCGGGTCTGACAATAAAGGGGCGCGGACACAGACAAAAAGCGGCGGGCAACCGCCGCTTTTTTGCCCCCTGCGGGGAAGTATGATATAATCTGGAAGATATTGCAGTGTTTTTTGGAGGTTGTTTTTATTGGACGCTTTTGCCGTCACCGGGAATGTTCTTCTGATCCTGTTCCTCATCGCCCTCAACGGCTTTTTTGTGGCGGCCGAGTTCACCATTGTCAAAGTGCGCTCCTCAAAATTGGAAGAGCTCATCGCCGAGGGCAGCCGTCAGGCCCGCTACGCGAAAAAACTCACCGATCACATGGACGTTTCCCTTTCCGTGACCCAGCTGGGGATCACCTTGGCGTCCTTAGGACTCGGCTGGGTGGGGGAGCCGTTTTTGGCGGGGATTCTCCGGCCTTGGCTGGCTCTTTTGGGGATCACCGGCGCGCTGGTGGATACCATCGCTTTCACGGTGGCATTTTCCGCCATCACGGCGGCGCATATTATTTTGGGAGAGCTGGCGCCGAAGAACCTGTCCATTCAGAATCCCTTGAAGATCCTTTTGACCATCGCTCCGCCCCTCCTTTTCTTCCAGCGCCTTACTTATCCTTTCGTCTGGGCGCTCAATCATGTGGCGAACTGGACGATTCGTCTCTTTGGCTTTCGGGTGGCCGCCGAAACAGAAGCCGCGCACTCTGAGGAAGAGATTCGGATTCTCATGGCGGAGAGCCGCCGACAGGGCTATATTGATAAGACGGAGTACGATTTCGTGGATAATGTCTTTGATTTTTCCGATAAGGAAGTTCGGGATATCATGACGCCTCGCACGGATATGGTCTGTCTGTATCTGGAAAACAGTGCCGAAAAAAATATTCACATCGCTTTGGAAGAGCGCATGACCCGCTACCCCCTCTGTCGGGAAGACAAGGATAACATCGTGGGCTTCATTCATATCAAGGATCTCTTGGATCCCCTCTGCCAGGGCCGCCAGCCGAATCTGCGGCGCATGGCCCGGCGGGTGCTGGTAGTGCCGGAAACGATGGCGGTGAGCCGCCTTTTGAAAACGATGCAGCAAAAGCGCGCCCAGCTGGCCATTGTGGTGGACGAATACGGCGGCACGGCGGGGATGGCGACCATTGAAGATGTGGTGGAAGAGATCGTGGGGGACATCCAGGACGAGTTTGATCAGGAGCGTCCCGTGGTGGAGCGGCGGGGGCCGCGCCTCTATTCTGTGGATGCCAAGCTTCTCTTAGACGAAGTCAATGATATCTTGGAGCTTCATCTGGAAGCGGAAAACGTGGAGACCATCGGGGGATGGCTCTACGCCCATGTGGATTCGCCGCCCCGCGTCGGACAGCGCATGTCTCAGGACGGGAATGCTTTTTTCGTGGAGGAAACGGAAAATCTTCGCATCACGCGGGTCCTCATCAAACTGGCCCGGGAGCTGCAAGAGGAGCATGAGGAAATCCAATGAAAGCGGCGTAGGTTTGGTGAAGGGATATCTCCCTTTATGATCCACGGCGCGGCACGATAAGATACAAGTGATTAGGGATGCGCGTAGGGAGGTATCGGTATGCGGTTTTCTTTCGTTCACAACAGTATTCACGTGTTAGATCTTGACCGTTCCTTGGCATTTTACGCGGAAGCCCTGGGATTACGAGAGGTTCGCCGGCGGGAGATTCGTGGGAAAACTTTCGTTTATTTAAGTGACGGACACTCGGGGCAGGAACTGGAGATGATCCATGTCACGGACCGAACCGCGCCTTATGATTTAGGAGAAAACGAGTTTCATTTGGCCTTCTCTGTCGACAATTTTGCGGCGGCTCATATGCTTCACGAACAAATGCAGTGCGTTTGCCATGAAAATCCTGAGCAGGAGATTTATTTCATCAGTGATCCTGACGGTTATTGGGTGGAGATCCTGCCGTCGGACCATACCAGCCTGCGCTGATTGGAGCGAGCCATGGGTTGGGACGAGGAAAAAGCGGAGCGCGCCCAGGCCGCGTTTGCTTTGCCGCGGCGGGAGATGGACGCGGCGGCGAGAAGTTTTCAAGGAGAGATCGGACAGGGGCTTGCGGGGAAAGAAAGCTCGCTTAAATTTTTGCCAGCTTACGTCGGCCTTCCCACGGGGGAAGAGACCGGCGAATTTTTGACCGTAGATTTCGGCGGCACCAATGTCCGGGCAGCGAAGGTCCGTCTCTTAGGAGGAGGCCGCTACGAAGTGACGGCCCGGGCGGAAAAGCCTCTGCGCCTTTTGGGAACGTATGATTTCACGGGGAAAGATACCTCCGCCGTAACGCTTTTTGGCGTTTTGGCTGATTTGGTGATCGAGGCGGCGGGGGGCGATAAAGAGAAAGTGTACCGGTTGGGACATACCTTTTCTTTTCCTTCCGAACAGGCGACACTGGCAGATGCGCGGCTCATTCAGTGGACGAAAGAATTTGCCGTCAGCGGTGTAGAAGGGGAATTGGTGAATGCGCTTCTTTCTGAGGCGTTGGCGGTGCGAGGGTTTCACAATATTCGTCCCGTATCGGTGATCAATGATACGGTGGGCGTTCTTTTGGCGGCTGCCTACCAGATGCCGGGGACTTTTATTGGTGCTATCTACGCTACGGGATATAATGCCTGCTATCATGAAACTTTTGAAGGAAACCGACGGGCGACCATTTTGAATCTGGAATCCGGCGGTTTTGTTCACGTGGCGCAAAATGACTATGACCGTCATCTGGATGAGGAGTCGGAAAAGCCTGGGGCGCAACGCTTAGAAAAAATGACATCGGGGCGTTATTTGGGCGAGCTGTATGCGCTCGCGCTGGCGGATATTTTGGCCTTGGAAAAACCGCCGCCGTTTAGTGCCGTCGAATTAGCCGCTGTGGTTTCCGGGGAAAGGGAGGCCCTGGAAAAGATGGCGGCTCTTTCTGGAACGCCTTTAACACCGCGGGCTACGGCGCAGGCGGTGGGGCTGGCAGCAGCGATTGCCGGACGGTCGGCGGGACTGGTGGCGGCTTCCTTTGCCGGTATCCTGCGCCATCGGGCGGCGGAACACATGCCGTCTTCTAGCTGCATCGCGGTAGAGGGCGCTCTGTATGAGAAATTTCCCGGCCTTTCGGTGACCGTCTCTCGGGCGCTGACGATTTTTTTGCAAGGGAGCGGCATTACACCGCCGTCGGTCTGCCTCGTGCGCGGCGGAGCGACCATCGGCGCAGCTCTTTCCGCGGCGATGGCAGAGGAGGCGTGAGAGGGAGGCGGCGCAGTATGTTTCTTTTTGGACGAGGAAAGGGGGAGAAAAATGGCAGCAGATTATCTGGCGCATGTAGAGGAAGAGACGGGGCGCGAGCAGCGCCTGCGCGATCATTTGACCGGCGTTGCCGAACTTTCGGGGGGCTTCGCCGCTGCCTTCGGAGAAGAGGCGGCGGGGCGAGCCTTGGGGATGTATCACGACATCGGCAAGTATTCGCGGGCGTTTCAGGACTATATTCGTGCCGATGAGGCGGAAAAGAAAAAGCGTCGGGGGCGTATCGACCATTCGACGGCCGGGGCGCAGGAATTTTGGAAGCTGCGGAGTGGAGCGGCCGAGACGCGCCCTATGCGACAACTGCGGCAGACGATGGCGCTCATGATGGCGTCCTGTGTCGCGGGTCATCACGGCGGCATTCCGAACATGGGGACAACTGTCGATGGTGATGGCGAGGGAACCCTTGCCGCCCGGCTTAAAAAGTCGGAATTGCCCGATTACAGCGCGTATCAAGGGGAAGTGCCAGCGCCGCATTTGCCGATGTCAGATTTGGCGCGGCAAGTGGGCGCATCACCATTGCCCTCGGTGGTGTATACGCGGATGCTCTTTTCCTGCTTGGTGGATGCGGATTTTTTGGACACGGAGCGCTTTATGGCGGGGGGCGAAGTGGGGCGCGAGGGCTTTCCCGCGATGGAAACCTTGTTGGAGCGCCTGACGAAAAGTTTGCAGGCGAAGTTTGCCGCACCGAAAACGCAAGAGGCGCGGCAAAAACTCGATACCCCCATCAACCGAAAGCGCGGGGAACTCCTGCGAGAGAGCATCGCGGCGGGAGAGGCGGCCGCGGGTAATCTCTACCGCATGACCGTACCCACGGGGGGCGGGAAGACCATTTCGTCCTTGGCCTTTGCTCTTCACTATGCCATTCATGCGAAAAGAAAGCGGCGGCGTATCATCTACGTCATCCCCTATACGAGTATCATCGAGCAGAATGCGGCGGTGTTTCGGGAGCTTTTAGGGGAGGACAGCGTCGTCGAACACCATCAGAACGTGGCGTATGATGACACGCAAGACAGCGACATGAATCGGCGGCGTCTGGCGACGGAGAACTGGGACGCGCCTCTTATCGTGACGACAAGTGTCCAGTTTTTTGAGTCGCTCTTTTCCAATCGCCCCTCGAAATGCCGCAAGCTGCACAATTTAGCGGAGAGTATCGTCATTTTCGACGAGGCACAGATGCTGCCGCTGAACTATCTGCGCCCTTCCATGGCGGCCATTGAGGAACTCGTGCGCCGGTACGATTGTACGGCGGTTCTCTGCACGGCGACCCAGCCACCGCTGGAGCAGTTTTTTTCGGCGGATATGCGCCCCATTGAGATATGCCCCACCGTCATGGAGAATGCGGCACTTTTCCGGCGTACCCATATCGAGCTGTGCAAAGAGATCATGACGGAAGAAGCGATAGCCAAGGAGCTGGCTTTGCATGAGGAGGTGCTTTGCATCGTCAACGTCAAAAGGACAGCGCAAAGGCTCTTTGATTTATTGGCGGCAGAAGACGGCGTGTACCATTTGTCCACGAACCTTTACCCCGTGCATCGAGAGAAGGTATTAGAAGAAATTCGTAAACGGCTGCGCGAAGGGAAATCTTGCCGTGTCCTTTCCACCAGTTTGGTGGAAGCGGGGGTGGATCTTGATTTTCCAGCGGTTTACCGGGAAATCAATGGGCTTGACAGCATCGTGCAGGCGGCGGGGCGCTGCAACCGCGAGGGAAACATCAAGACGGGCGGGACGGTGAAGGTGTTCTCGTTGGAAAAAATCACTTCTTCGGCGCGGCTTCCTGCTGCGCTTACGCGAATCCTGGCACGAGAGTACGGGGCGGATTTGACGAGTCCCTTGGCGATTGCGCGCTATTTTAGGGAGCTGTACGATCTGAGCGGAGAGGCGTGGCTAGATAAAGAGGGGATCATGAAAAAGACGGAGCAGTACGCCTTTGCCGATATTGCGAATAATTTTCGCATCATTGAAGATCGGACGAGGCCTATCCTGATCCCGCAGACAGAGGAAGCGTGCAGTTTGCTGAAGCGGTTGGAACAGGGGGAGCGGTCGCGGGTGCTTTTGCGGCAGGCGGGGCGCTATATGGTGCAGGTCTACGACGGGCAGGGGTCGCCTTTCGCTCTTTTATCTGCGCAAGGGAGACTGCGCATGATCGATGAAGCGCTTGCCGTTCTCACCGATCTGTCTGCCTACGATGAGAACAAGGGACTCTCGTGCAACGTGGGCGAAGGGGAAGGACTGTTTTGTTAAGAAAGGCCGCGAGGGCGGGGAGATGTTACATCTCCCC
>ERZ773042.1377-NODE-1377-length-14381-cov-2.842105_pt1 | contig 14381 bp, 9 predicted proteins | sample MGYA00511664_ERZ773042 | MGnify/ENA primary metagenome ERZ773042 (study PRJEB29015, sample SAMEA2737984) | human oral metagenome | biome: human oral; feature: human-associated habitat; material: dental | place: China | collected 2036 ... | reverse complement strand
CCCTCACCCGCCTCGTACACGATGAAGCGCGTGTACTGCAGCGCCCCCGCGCCGCCCATGGAGAGTCCCGCGCGGGTCAGGCGGAAGATCTGCGACGGAGCCCCACCGGCCCCGTTGGGCGTGAGGTTGCCAAAGAAGATGCCCGATGCCTCGACGCTCATGAGGTCACGGATGCCCACCGGCGACGTGGGGTCGGATATGACCGCCATCACGTAGGCGCTCACGCCAAAGGCATAGTAGACGACGTAGCACAGCGCTGCCGCGACGACCCATCCACGATCGATTCCGCCCATCGCCGAGAGGAACTCGTCGAGCTGGCCCGATATGATCAGGTACGCCGCGTATGCCACGCCGACGGCAGCCAGGAAGAGCAGGCTCTTGCGGACCGTGCCCATGCTCTCGCGCTCGGCCTCGACCTGGGAGGCGGGCACCGACGCCGCAGCTGACACCCTGACCGAGACCTTGGCGGTCTTGGGAGACTTCGCGGGTTTCGAGGGTTTCGCAGAATCTGTGGAACCTGCGGCCCCCGTGGGCTGGAGGACCCCCGCAGGTCCGGATGGTGGCGTGGTCCCAGAGGCCCGTACGGACCGAGAGGCATTCTCGGACCCAAGGGCACCGGTCCCGGACGAGACGGGTGCGTTCTTCCTCCCCTTGCTGTCAGCGGACTGGGACATGCGACTCCTGAGTCGGTGTACATGGCACGTGGCGGCGCGTTCGAAGCACAAGCACCCGGCATGCGACGCTCGTGCAGGAGCTCGTCTGCCACACTCAAGCATCATATGTCACGGTGGCCACGTTACGGGCGACACGGCATTCGAGGACTCGAACACCAGAAAGACTCCCGCCGTGGGGAAAGACTCCCGTTGTGGGGGAAGACTCCCGCCGCGAGCGGGACAAAGGACAGCAGCGCACATGTCTTCTCGACCTCGCGGGGCGGCAGGGGGCAACCTCGCCTCGCGAGGACGGCAGAAGAGCCTGACAGCAAGGGATGGCAGAGCAACTTTTGTGAGCGAGTCTGAGGAGAGATTCACAATACTTCTTCACACGTCCATTTTTCGTAGGCGAATGGATGACAGGAGAGGTTTTGTGAGTTTCCATCACACAGGGCTCACAATAGTTCCCCAGCCATCCACAGGTCCCGAAAAAAGGGATGCGAGGGAAACTTCTGTGATTCGTGCTCCTTGTGATCTGCGCTCCTCGCGATCCTTGTGATCTGCGCTCCTCGCGATCCGTGCGATCCGTGCGATCCGTGCGCTCCGCGCTCCGAAAGGCTCACGGAACTTCGCCAGTCTCCACTGCTGACGCCCACAGACAAATGGCCCAGGCGGGCAGCGTCGGCATGGGCCTACGAGGGCAGTGGACCCTTCTGGATGATGCCACCACCAAGGCAGACGAGCCCATCATAGATGACGGCCGACTGGCCTGGAGCGACGGCGCACATGGGCTTTGCCAGGTCGACCGAGACCGTGCCATCCGCGTGGGGCATGACATGTGCCGGACGCAGCTCGCCGGTATGGCGCGTGCGGACCACGTAGTCGCCCTCCGCAGGTGGGACCCCCGCGATCCAGAGGACGTCGGAAAGCTCGAGACGTCGGCACCACAACGCGGGGCAGGACCGGTCCGCAGTCACGTAGACCACGTTGCTCTCGGTGTCCGTGGTGACGACGTAGCGTGCGGGGCCACCACCGAGGTCGAGCCCCTTGCGCTGGCCCACCGTGAAGAGGAAGGCCCCGTCGTGGCGGCCCAGGACGGTGCCGGTCTCCCACTCCACGATGTCCCCCGGACGACGGTCCAGGACGTCCAGCAGGAAGCTGCGGATGCCGACCTCGCCGATGAAGCAGATGCCGTCGGAGTCCGGCTTGCGCTCGACGCCCAGGCCGCGTGCGGCGCACATGCGGCGGACCTCGCCCTTGGAGGGAATGTCGCCCACGGGAAAGAGCGTGCGGGCGAGGGTCCCGGTCGGCACGCGCCAGAGGAAGTAGGTCTGGTCCTTGTGCTCGTCGGCGGCACGAAGGAGAGTCGCTCTCCGCGATGGTGCCGGAACCGACGCTGATGGTGCCGGAACCGACGCTGATGGCGCTAGCACTGATGCTGACGACACCGTTGCCAACGGCTGGGAAGGCGCCGTTTCCGCCGGTGGCGCGACGCCCACGCGGGCATAGTGACCCGTGGCGACGAAGTCGGCACCCTCGGCGAAGGCGCGCTCGGCGAAGGCACCGAACTTGACGGTCTGGTTGCACATCACGTCCGGATTGGGCGTGTAGCCATGCGCGTAGGCGTCGACCAGGTAGTCGACCACGGTCTCCTTGTACGTGCGCTCGCAGTCCCACACCTCGAGGTCCAGCCCCAGCGTGACGGCCACGCGCTCCGCATCCGCCAGGTCATCCGCCCAAGTGCACCTGAATCCCGGCAGGTCGCGCGACCAGTTGCGCATGTAGACGGCCCTCACGTCATGGCCCTGCTCCACGAGGAGCGCAGCCGCGAGCGCCGAGTCGACGCCGCCGCTCATACCCAGGCACACCCGCTCCCCCATCACGCGCCCCCCATCAGCCGGCGGGCACGTGCGTGCGCCTCGGCCTCCGTGACGGCCTGGCGCGCAAGCTCCGCCCGGACGGCCGCAGCCAGGCAGCCTGCGGCGTAGTCGACCTCCCCGGCCGTGCTGGGGCGGCCAAGCGTCAGGCGCAGGCTCCCCTCTGCGACCCCATCGGGCAATCCAATGGCACGAAGCACGTGCGAGACGCGCATGTGGCTTGCCGCGCAGGCCGAACCCGTCCCCACGCTCACGCCCTGTCGCTCGAGCAGGATGACCAGGCGACGGGCCTCGATGCCCGGAAACGAGATGTGCAGGAGCCCGGGAAGGCGTCTCTTGCCCTTCGAGGGCCCGGACACCACGGCCCAGGGAAAGTCGGCGAGGACGTGTCGGAGCAGACGCTCGCGCAGGTCGGCCAGCCGGCGGGACTCCTGGGGGCGCAGCTCCTCCGCACGGGCGAGGGCTGCCGCGAAGGCGACGACGCCAGCCACGTTCTCCGTGCCGGAGCGCACGCCGCCCTCCTGGCCACCGCCGCGCACGAGCGGACGGAGGCGCACGACGTCCGACGCATAGAGGAGACCGACCTGCTTGGGTCCGTAGACCTTGGCGGCGGAGAGGGTCATGAGGTCCACTCCCAGCGACGAGACGTTGACGGAGACGTGGCCGGCGGCCTGCGAGGCATCGGTGTGCAGGAGGATCTGGCGTCTCTCCCCCGCCTCGAGCCGACGGCGGCGCTCGGCCGCCACCACGCACGAGATCTCGCGGACGGGTTGCAGGGTGCCGATCTCGCCGTTGGCGAGGGCGACCGAGACGAGCTCGGTGTCCGGGGTGAGGGCGGCCGCGACGTCCGCGGCGTCCACGCGGCCATCGCGCGCAACGCTGACGACGGAGGTGGGCCTGTTGCCAAAGGCGGGCCTGCCGTCAGAGGCGGCTCCGCTCGCATCACCATGGCGGGCAGCGGCGCAGGCCAGGACGCTCTCGTGCTCGATCGCATCCGTCACCACGCGTCCCGACGTGGCGGCAAACGCCAGGTTGTTCGCCTCCGTGGCACCGGCGGTCAGCACGACGTTGGCCGGCCGGGCGCCAATGGTGCGGGCCAGGGCCGCACGGGCGTCCTCGAGCTCGGCATGCACCTCGCGGGCGGTGGCGTAGGGAGCCGAGGGATTGTAGTACCTCTCGGACAGATACGGGAGCAGCGCCCGGACGGCCTCCGGCGCCATCGGGGTTGCCGCCGCGTAGTCGAGATACGCCCTCACCGAGCGTCGCCTCCCCCCTGGCTGTCAATGACGAGGTTCTGGAACTTGCTCGACATGAACTGGTCGGTGAAGTTCTGGTCTACCCACGCCTCGAAGGCGTTATGGGCCGGGATCCCCGCGTCACGCGCGGCACGACGCGAGAAGCAGGCGACGGTCAGGAAGATGTCGAGCGCAAGGTAGACGGCTAGAATCACCACGAAGGTGACCTGACGGCGCGTGGTGGGCTCACCGATGCGGAAGAGCAGCTCGGGTGTGATGACCTTGGCCCAGACCAGGCCGAGGGCACCCCAGAACACGAGGAAGCGCCAGGCCACCCAGGTGGTGATGTGATCAGGCAGGGCGGCGTAGGTCCAGGACTGCGCGTGGAAGAGCGTCTCCATCCCCCAGCCGGTCAGCTGCTCCAGGCTCCCCCCCACGATGGCAGAGAGCAGGAAGATCTGCCAGGAACGTGCCTGCTTGCGCCTCAGCCAGAACGAGAGGGCGGTGAGCAGGACCGTGCCCGTGCCGTACAGAGGGGAGAACGGCCCCCACACCAGGCCGACACGGGACTCGGTAAGGCCGGCCGTGGCGAACATCCAGACCTCCTCGAGCAAAAGGCCTGCCATGGAGCCCAGGACGAAGATGAACACGATCTGATACCAGCCCAGGCTGAGGCCATCGAGAAACTCCTCGCGTTCCTCGCGGCGGGACTGCAGCACCTGCGCGCGCTGACGGCGCGTGAGGCGGGGGCTGAGGACCTCCTCGGCCTCCTCGGGCAGGCTCCCCTCTGACGTGACGCGCCCACGTGCGCGGGCGTGCTCGAGGTCCCTGCCATGGCCGAGCCAGGTCCAGAAGTAGCCGACGACCCGTGCGAAGCCACGGACGACCAGCAACAGGAACAGGAGCGACAGGAGGGTCAGGAACATGGGACTCCTCTGACGAGGGCTGGGGGCAGCAGGGACGGGCAGCGCGCGTCACGACGGCGCATGCCACGAGAGCGCGCGACGCAATGGCGCACGACATAAATATAGGACTCTGTACGTCTTTTCGACAGCCATTCGGGCGAGATGCTACCCATGGGCCCTTCTATCCATATATCTACCTTGCATTATGTGCAGATCATGAGATAGGGAGATGGAGGGGTGGCAGATCGCGCAGGGGCCATCCGCCGCGCACGCAAAAGGGCACCCGCCATAAGCAGGTGCCCTTGCGCTCGATGGAGGCGAGACCCGGATTCGAACCGGGGATAAAGGCTTTGCAGGCCTCTGCCTTACCACTTGGCCATCTCGCCAAAGATGACGTATAAAAAAGGCCGAACAAGTCCGGCCGAAAAATCATGGAGCGGGCTACGGGGTTCGAACCCGCGACCTCAACCTTGGCAAGGTTGCGCGCTACCAACTGCGCTAAGCCCGCGAACGCGAGGAATAATATACGCAAACCTAGCGACCAATGCAAGCGAAAACATGAAATTCATGCAAACTTTTTGTTTCGGATGCTTTTTTCGGACGTTTATGGGCCTGAATTTAGCGTTGCGTATCAAGACCGGTATGTGCAAATTGATGCGAACGTCTCAACTCTGATGCTCCGGTTCTCATATCGTAAAAATATCGTATCCTAGAAGAAGTGGCTATTGATTGGAATCGTTTCATGCTGTTTATCATTGCGTCGCTTCTGGCGCTTTTGTGTATTATATGGCTTGTCGTGCGCGGATTTGCAAATGCATTTCGCTTCTTTGCCGATTGGCTTTCAGATGGCGAGAAGCTCGAAGATAAAGAGTCAGGCGTTACGGCACCTGCAACAGCTACAACAGCGACGACAATGGCAACGACGCCTGCAACCGCGGCACGTGATGTGCCAGCTGCAACCGCGGCAAATCCTACTGCAAAAAACAGAGTCGTGGCCATATTCTCATATCCCGAAAAAATACATTCCACAAAAGTAAAGAGGGAGAGTTATCTTGATGCCATGCATATGGGCTGGTACCAGGTCGTAATCCTTTTTGTGGTGGGTAGCATAGCAGGATTGCTCCTCGAAGAAATCTGGATGCTTATCACTGCCGGTCTCACCGAATCAAGAGTGGGGCTTGTGTGGGGACCATTTTCTCCGCTTTACGGCGCAGGCGCCGTTCTTCTCACGCTCATAAGCTATCAACTTCGCAGAAGACATGCCCCTAACGTGGTGGTTTTTTGCATCTCCGCCGTTGTCGGAGGTCTTCTTGAGGAGATTACCGGCTGGGGGATGCTGACATTTTTCCATATGCAGTCATGGACCTATGCGTTTCTTCCCGATCACATTACTGAATTTGTAGCGTGGCGATTTTTATTTTTCTGGGGGCTTCTTGGTCTGATATGGTGCCGTTTTGTTATGCCGCGCGCGCTCTATCATATAGGAGAGCCAACTTCCAAGCGCCAAGCCATTTTTATTACGCTTATATCGCTGTATCTTGTGGCTGATATAGGCATGACGGTAGCCTGCTTTATGCGAGCCACCGCACGGGAAGTGGGAATTCCGCCGCAAAATGCGTTTGAGCAGTGGGTAGATATGCATTATTCAAATGAGTTCATTTCGGCTCGATTCCAAAATCTTTCGACCGGCGTTGAGAAAGCAAAATAGCATGAATGAGCAAAACAGCATGAATGACGAGATGCGTGACGAGATACGTGACGAGATACGTGACCAGAAAAACCTGAATGACGGCCGTCATGGCCAAAAGGAGCATGTTGAGAAGAGCCGCTCGGTGTACCTCGACTTTGCGGCTGCAACGCCTATGGATCCTGAGGTTGTTCAAGCAATGCTGCCGTACTACACCGAGCTCTTCTATAACCCGTCTGCTCCGTACGCCTGTGCCCGGGCAGTCAGAGATGAGGTAGAGCGCTCACGTGCGTCACTGGCACACGGTATTGGGGCTAGACCAGGAAATATCGTCTTGACGGCAGGCGCTACGGAAGCCAACAACCTGGCATTTGCGACAGTATCGGAAGACGGACACGTCATTGTCGACGCCATTGAGCACGAGAGCATTCTTGCGTGTGCGGGAGGCTTCAGTCGCAAGACGCTTCGCGTGGGCACAGATGGGCGTGTGGATCCAAAAAGCGTTGCCGCAGCGCTTAGGCCTGAGACAGAGTTGGTTTCCATAGAGCTGGCAAACGGCGAGATTGGCACCATTCAACCCATCCGAGAGATTTCCACCGTTGTCGCGCGCGAACGTAATCGCCGCTTAAAGGCGGGCGAGAAGCGCCACATTTATTTTCACGCCGACGCTTCACAGGCCACTTCCACGCTTTCGGTCAACGTTTCTTCTCTCGGGGTTGACATGATGACGCTTTCCGCCGCTAAGATTTACGGCCCCAAGCAGGTGGGACTTTTATGGGCGTCTGATGACGTGCGGCTTCGGCCGCTTGTGCTTGGCGGTGGCCAGGAGGGAGGCGTGCGCTCGGGTACGGAAAACGTTGCGGGTATTATCGGCTTTGCTCGCGCACTTGAGGTGGTACAGGCTCGACAAAAAGACGAAGCCTGCCGTCTTTCTCGCCTGCGTGATCTTTTGCAGAGGCTGCTTGTCAAAGAGTTTCCGCAGATGGTCGTTTCCGGTCCAAAAAACGCAAAGCTTCGTCTGCCCAGTTTGCTGCACGTATCGTTTCCTGAGATTGAAGCACGTCGTTTGGTTATTCTGCTTGAGCGTGAAGGCGTTTCGGTGGGAACGGGATCGGCTTGCGCGGCGTCAAAAATGCACATATCGCATGTCCTTGAGGCAATCGGAGCACCCCGTGAAGTAGCTGCGGGAAGTCTGCGCTTAACGCTGGGACACTCAACAACCGAGGCAGATATCATATATGCAGCCGAAGCCATTATCTGTGCGGTTCATGCGGAGCAAGATCGCATACAGAACGCGCGTTTATCGTATGGAGACATCAATGGATAAAGTGTATCTGGGCATGAGCGGCGGCGTCGACTCGGCGCTTTCGGCAGCGCTTCTTTTGGAACAGGGCTTTGACGTTCATGCGGTGTATATGCGCAACTGGTCAAAGGATCTTCCCGGATTCCATTGCCCGTGGGCAGACGATTTGGCCGATGCGGAGCGCGTGGCCGTTTCTCTTGGCATTGATCTGGCGGTATGGGACTGCGAGAAGGAATACAAAGAGACGGTTGTTGACTACCTGCTTGATTCCTATGCTCACGGGTATACCCCCAACCCCGATGTCATGTGTAACCAAACCGTCAAGTTTGGAACGTTTGCGAAGCGAGCCTTTGCCAAAGGGGCCGACTATATCGCAACGGGCCATTATGCGCGCCTCGCTTCCGGCGAGAAGAACGCCTGCGGTAGCGGTGTAAATAATACGACTGGGATGGCCGGGCTGCCGCACGGCAGCGGAACTTCTCGCCTTATGCGTGCTGCCGATGAGCATAAAGATCAGACGTATTTTCTCTGGCGTGTTCCGGGTGAGATTTTTGACAGAACGATTTTTCCGATTGGCGATATCCCCACAAAGGCCAAGGTACGTGCCATGTGTGCCGATCGGGGTCTCGGCATTGAGAATAAGCCTGATTCCGATGGAATCTGCTTTATCGGACCGGTTGGCCTCCGTACGTTTTTGCTTGATGCATTTGAGCGCAAGACAGGCGATATTATTGAGTGGGAGAGCGGAAAAAAACTCGGCGAACATGACGGTGCTTTTTTGTTTACCATAGGGCAGCGCAAAGGACTTTCCATTGGAGGAGGCCCTGCTCATTATGTGGTGGCAACGGACACCAATACAAACACCGTGTATGTAACGTCTGATCCTATGAGTGCGGCACTTTGGACAAAGACGATGGATATTGTGGACACACACTGGATTTCCGGATGTGTGCCGGCAGATGGCGCCTATACCGTACGCACGCGCCATACCGGTGAGCTGCGTCCGTGCATGTTAACAAAAGTGAGTGCCACGACCATGCGCATTACCTATGAGGCTCCGGTACGTACGGTAGCACCCGGTCAATCGGCGGTTTTTTACGACGGTCCGGTGTGCATCGGTGGCGGAATCATTGAGCGCGATGAAGAGCTTCTCGCCAAATTTGCAGAATAGCTGACGGCGCGTTTGTCTCGCTAGGCAGTGTCTGTTGCAGGTATACTTACATACGTTAGGGATAAGAAATTTGCGAGAAGAGGCTTAAGGTCGGGAGGTGTTCATGGATCGTCCGGAAGATGTTGTCGCGTCAAAGTCAACAAGTGTAAAGCCTGGATCTCCAAAGGCGACCAAGCCTAAAGTAAAAATTACCCCGAAGGTGGCAGTGAGCCCAAACTCTGCTTCCGAATCAGTAGAAGATGCTCGTAAAAGCTATGGACAGGTTCGCAAAAGCGTTCTGTTTTTGGTGCTTGTAAGCGTTCTCTACGGTGTCTACATCGTGTTTTCCGGACAGTTCGACGAGTTTGTCGGAGCGCTTGCCGGTGTTGATACCAGCTGGCTTGTAGCCGGTGCTTTTGCATACTTTGCATATTATTTGCTGGGAATTTTTGCGTACATCATTTCGGTTATTACCGATCCGGAATGTCCTGTAGGCATCCGTGACCTTATGAGCGTTGAGGCGGCGGGTATCTTCTTTATGAACCTCACGCCCAACGGAGCAGGAGCCGCTCCCGCGCAGATTTTCCGCCTTACAAGAGCGGGCATTTCCGTGGGACAGGCAGGCGCGCTTCAGTTTACGCGCTTTGTGATGTATGAAGCGGGAGAGGGAATATTTGCCGCTCTTATTCTGCTGTTTAGGTTCAATTACTTCTTTGAGCAGTTTGGCGATGTGACGATTGTCGGTGTCGTCCTCTTTGGTGCAAAAATTCTTATGGTTGGAGGGATGCTCGCAATCTGCCTGCTCCCGCGTATGGTTGTTGCATTGGGCAATTGGGGACTCCGGATTCTTTCACGTTTTGGCATTGTAAAGCGCTATGACCATTGGCATGAGATTATTAATACGCAGGTACATGAGTTTTCGGCCGGATTCAAAAATGCCGCTAAAAATATTCCTGAGATGTGCGTCGTACTTGTCATCACCCTTTTTCAGCTGGGATGTCTGTACTCTTTGCCGTACTTTGTGTTGAATGCCCTCGGACAACCTGCGGATCTTTTGACCTGCCTGGCGTCCGGCTCCATGCTGGAACTTCTCACCTCGGCAATTCCGCTTCCGGGAGGTACCGGTGGCGCTGAGGGCGGCTTTGCGTTTCTCTTTGCACACATGTTTGGCGAGAAGATCGCTGCGGGTTTCGTATTGTGGCGTGCCATTGAGTATTTTCTTCCGACACTCTTTGCGTCCATGCTCCTCGGCCTGCGTTCTCATGGCGGTCCGACGGTATATCAGCGTTGGACAAGAGCGGTAACTTCTCTTTCCGCATTTATTTCAGGCGAGAAGCGCTTGGGACAGAAAAAGTCTGCGGCCGTTGGTGGTATTCGTGTCAAGGTGAATACCAAGTCTCAAAAGAAGTAGGGTATCAAGAAAGCTTGAAGAAAGTTGTAAATGGCACTTGCGCCAATCGTAGTTTTTGTCGTACTATATCCCTCGCTGCAATTGAGCAGCTTTATTCGGGCGTTTAGCTCAGGGGGACGAGCGCTTCCCTGACACGGAAGAGGTCATAAGTTCAAATCTTATAACGCCCACCACCTGTTCGCAGCTCAGAGTAATCTGGCCTGTTTCTTTTTGTCTCTATAAATAGTAATCATTATTGTTATTGACAAAAGAGTTAAAGAGAGTAAACTTCTAACTAGCACGTTTTACAAATTGTTTTACTTACAGAAAGGAACTGACTATGTCTCTTATTGGTAAGCAAATTGGTGATTTTAAGGTAAACGCATTCCACAACGGTGACATCACCGAGGTAAGCAAGGAGTCCACGCTGGGCAAGTGGAGCCTGTTCTTCTTCTATCCAGCAGACTTCACCTTTGTCTGCCCAACTGAGCTTGAGGATCTTGCAAACAACTATGACAAGTTCCAGGCTGCTGGCGCAGAGGTTTACTCTGTTTCTTGCGATACTGAGTTTGTTCACAAGGCATGGCATGAGGAGTCCGAGCGCATCTCTAAGGTAACCTACCCAATGCTTGCTGACCCAGCTCACGTCCTCGCAAGGAACTTTGAGGTCCTTATTGAGGATGCTGGCCTTGCTGAGCGCGGTGCTTTCATTGTTGACCCTGAGGGTGTCATCCAGGTTGAGCTTGTCACCGCTGGTGGCATTGGTCGTAACGCTGAGGAGCTTCTCCGCCTCCTCCAGGCTGCACAGTTTGTTGCAGAGCATGGCGATCAGGTCTGCCCAGCTAAGTGGCAGCCAGGTGCTGAGACCCTGAAGCCAAGCCTTGACCTTGTTGGTCAGCTCTAAGATTTAGGAGCTTACAATGACCGACGTCAAAGACCTCTACGACGCGGTGATTATCGGCGGTGGGCCAGCTGGGCTCACCGCCGCCCTCTATCTGGCCCGCGCTCGCTACCGTGTTCTAGTTGTCGAGAAGGACCATTTTGGCGGACAGATCACCATCACTAATGAGGTCGTTAATTATCCGGGAGTTTTCTCCACCAGTGGTTCTGAGCTTTCGGAAACCATGCGCAAGCAGGCTGAAGCCTTTGGTGCAGAGTTTTTGCTGGCAGAAGTCACTGACCTGGACATGTCCGGAGATGTCAAGGTAGTTCACACTACTAAAGGTGAGCGTCCTTGCCTTTCTGTTCTTCTTGCCACAGGAGCACATCCACGTCATATCGGCTTTGTGGGAGAAGAGGATTACCAGGGTCATGGAGTTGCTTACTGCGCCACCTGCGACGGCGAGTTCTTTACCGGCAAGGAAGTCTTTGTTATTGGTGGAGGCTTTGCAGCTGCAGAAGAAAGCGTATTTCTAACTAAGTACGCAAAGCACGTCACGGTTCTTGTGCGCGAGGAAGCATTTACCTGCGCCCCTGCGTCGTCCGAGGCTGCTCGCACTAATCCAAATATTACGGTTCTGTACAACACACAGGTTGAATCCGTTGCCGGAGATTCCGCACTTAGGTCTATTACGTACAAGAACCTCAAGACGGGCGAGAAGACCACCTTTGCTCCAGAAGATGGTGATTCTATTGGCGTGTTTGTCTTTGCGGGCTATGCGCCAGAGACCGACCTGGTAAAAGAGCTGGCACAGACTGATGATTACGGTTATCTGATTACCAACGAGCATCAGGAAACAACCTGTGAAGGTCTCTTTGGTGCAGGAGATGTGTGCCAGAAACCATTGCGTCAGGTTGCAACAGCTATCGGGCAAGCAGCAACTACTGCTACCGAGATGGAGCGTTACATCAAGCGCATCCAGGAAAAGACTGGTCTGGTGTCACAGATGAATGTCACGCGTATCTCATCCAAGAAAGAAACTCTTGAGAATCCAGTGGCCAAGAGTGTCTCTGATTCCGGAGAGCTCTTCACTGATGACATGAAGGCGCAGCTTAACGCTGTCTTTGAACGCATGGCACGTTCACTTGTGCTTCAGTTGGAGCTTGATCAAAGGCCTGTCTCTGAAGAGCTTGTAGCTTACATGGAGGAGCTTTCTTCTATGACCGACAAGCTGAGCGTTCAGACGGTTTCAGGCACGGACGAGAAGAACCTTCCTGTTGTTCGTGTGTGCGCACAGGATGGCACTCCAACAGGTCTTGCGTTCCATGGTGTTCCTGGCGGTCACGAGTTCACTTCGTTTGTTCTTGGCCTCTACAACGCTGCAGGTCCTGGTCAGCCTATTAGTGACGAGGATAAGGCATCCATTGCCGCCATCGAGTCAAAGACACATCTGCAGGTCTTGGTAGGACTTTCTTGCACCATGTGCCCAGACGTTGTTGTAGCTGCACAACGCATTGCTGCAGACAACCCTCAGGTCACCTGCGATGTCTATGACATCAACCACTTCAAGGAGCTCAAAGACACCTACGATGTCATGAGCGTTCCATGCTTGGTTATCAACGACGGCCAGAAGGTCGACTTTGGTAAGAAGAATCTCTCTCAGATTTTGTCGCTGATTCCTTAAAATTCATTCGCGTCAAGGAGAGGGCGACGCTCATGAATATGCCGAGAAGATCAACGGTCTTCTCGGCATTTTTTGATTTTTAAAGTGGACACATATAACTAGTTTAGAAGTACAAGGCTACCTTTTACAGAACTTTTTGCTGGTAGAGACCTGCATCGCTAAAGCCTTGCGTACGATAGTAAGCGCGCGTTCCAATTGAGCTTATAACGTTAAGACTGGTATAACCCGCCTCAGCTGCGATAGAGGAAGCTTTGGCGAGAAGCTTTTGGCCCAAGCCCTGGTGTTGAGCAGACATTCCTTCTGAGCCCAGCGAAAGCGCCTGTCCGTACACGTGGAGCTCTCTGATCATGGCCTGACCTGGCTGTACCAGCAGCTCATTGGCGATAATATCATATGCGCCAGCGGTCAGTTTATCCCAGTGGGGAAGTGAAAGCCTACAGAAACCTGCGATTTTATTGTCAGCGGTTACCCATTGCAGGAAGTGCTCGTCACTGACTGCGGTAGTGTAAACAAAGTCTTGAAGGGTAAGTTCTGCGGCACTTACCTGCTGCTGGTTAATCTCTCTAAAGCGAATCTCCTGCACGCGGCTTGCAACATCTTCAGAGGTAAGTTCCTGCTCAACCATCTGACGAAGGTTGGTATGTTTGTTTCCCACCAGAATATCGGTGGCGCTAATGTCTCTAATCATGCGAGAAATACGCACGTATGGAGGCGTTGCAAGCACGTCTTGAACAAGCACGTCTACCAGCTCATCTTTGGCGTATGGTTGCCATGCACCCTCGCGGTATTTTTGAACTAGTTGCGTTCCAGACACCAGGGCACAGGGGTAGAGCTTAATCTCGTCAGGGAGAAATCCTGGATCCGTGACAAACGTTTTAAAGTCCTGTTTGTCTGCTTCAGGAGTTGCTCCAAGAAGATTGACCATCAGGTGAGAGTGGATTTTAAATCCGTACAAGCGAATCAGCGAGAAGGCTCGTTTGATCTGGGCAACACTCATCTGACGCTGGTTTGCGTCAAGAATTTCTTGGCGCGTGCTCTGAATGCCAATTTGAATTTTGGTACATCCAAGCTGCCTAAACATGCGTAGGTTATCCGGCGTAATAGTGTCGGGTCTGGTTTCTATTACAAGGCCAACCACGCGAGCAGCAGCTGTTTCATTAACGTGTTGTTGCTCCACCAGCTCATCATAGGTACTTTGCATCTGAGACCATGCGCTTTGGTGAGGCTGACTAGTGTCGTAGAGCTTATGAAAAGCCTGGTTATACGTGGCAGTGTCATCAAAGACCGCCGCCTGCTGTTCAGCAACAAAAGAAGAAAGTGCTTCTTCAGAGTTCTGCAAGCCAAACGAGGTGTACCAATTCAGGCGCTCCTTGATGTGATTAGGAGAGTTTGGCCACTCGTTGAGTGCACGGAAGAGATCTTTGATAAACCAGTACTGGTAGCTCTCTGGATAATCGCTCCAGGTGCCACCAAGCACAATAAGCTCTACTTTGTCGGTTGAGTGTCCCATTTGATGGAGTGCCTGAAGGCGGGCTGCAACCTGGACGTATGGATCAAAAAACGTGAGTTCAGCGCGCTGACAGGCAGGCTCGTTAGCAAGGTAGCTTTTAGGCATAC
>ERZ773042.1364-NODE-1364-length-14451-cov-7.107738_pt1 | contig 14451 bp, 8 predicted proteins | sample MGYA00511664_ERZ773042 | MGnify/ENA primary metagenome ERZ773042 (study PRJEB29015, sample SAMEA2737984) | human oral metagenome | biome: human oral; feature: human-associated habitat; material: dental | place: China | collected 2036 ... | reverse complement strand
ATCTCGACGCGGTCGAGCAGCTGGGAGCCGCCGCGGTCGGCATACTCGGGATCGTCCGCGTAGAATCGATACGAGGCCAGTGCATTCTCATTCCCGTCGGAGACGCGAACCAGATAGGTTCCCCAGTGATCGGGCCTGAAGGATACCGTCCCCAGGCCATCCTTGAGGGTAAGGGACTTCCTTGCGACCTCCGTCAGTTCCTCGGTGCTCTGCCAGCGCGTATGGCCGTCCAGCGTCACCATGTTGTAGTTCCAGGTCACGCGATAGAGCACCGCGTTCAGCTCGCCGGGATCCGCCGGGTCCTCCTTGGGGTCGATGGCCGCCACCTTGAAGTCCAGATCCTTCTTGACGGCCAATTCCCCCTCGGGCGCGGCAATCCCCAGAAGCCATGGGGTGGGGTAGTAGGGGAGGGTCAGCGACCTGGAGACCCACCGTCCGCCGTCCTCCTGCACCTCGGCCCTCAGGGTCAGGGCGATGATCGAGGGTGCCGACCAATCGGCGTTGAGGCTCAGACTGAATTGCTCCCTTCCGGACTCGTCAAGCTTCGTCTCCTCGAACTCCCCCTCGCCGGCCGAGAAGGCCCGCGAGGAGTCCCCGAAGACATAACCCTTCCACCGATCCCGAGCGGGCGCAAAGTCGGAGGCCTTGGTCGTCCAGTAGACCTTTACCGGCAAACCCGCGCCGTCCACTCCAAAGAGGTAGCGCGCGTAGACGTCCATCTTCACGGTGTCCTCGTGGAGCAGAAACTTGGATTCCGTCTCGGCCTTCACCTCGATGCGCGGAGGGGCGAAATCCTCCACGTGGAAGTTCATCCTGGCCAGCGGATCGTCCTCCTTCCCCGGTACGACGAGGGAGAGCGTCCATAAGCCGGTCAGGGCGTTCGAGGGGAGGGAGAGCGTGAAGGGTGCACCGCCCTCGTCGTCGAGGAGCACCGTCTCCTGACGGACCTTGCGTCCCAGGGGATCGCGGGCGACGAAGAGGACGGGGAACGCCTTGGGGGTCGTGACGTCGCTGTTGCGCACGACGGCCTTGAACGGGGCCTCCTCACCGGTTCGGTAGATGTCTCGGGGGGAGAAGAGGGCCGCGTCGTAACCGGACCTCAGCCAGGGGCGTCCGGCCGTGTCGAAGGTCTCCTGGGAGAGCAGCCCCCTCGTCAGGCGGACGAAGGTGATGTCCTCGCCGCGAGTGACGACGGCCAGCTTGGGGGTCTCGTTCTCGCCCGTGCTCCAGGGCTCCTGCCTCTGAATAACGAGGAGCCCGTCCTTGTCGGTCCTTCCCTCGGCCAGGACCTGATTGGCCCCGCTGTAGACGCGCACTTCCGCGTCCTCGACGGGCTGGACGGAGGAGAGCGTGTTGGCCCAGAGCAGTATTCCGTCCTCCCAGACCCGCGCCACGAGCCCCAGGTCGCTCAGGTTGATTATCTGAGTCTCCTCGTCCCAATATTCCCCATCGGGGTCGCGGACGGAGAGCAGGAACAAGCCCCGTTTGCCCCCGCCGATCTCCTCCAGGGAGAGGGCGCGGCGCACCTTTTCATTCAGGGGAAGCGAGAGGTCGAACTCGCTGCTGTGGACCCTTTGGGCGAGGTCCTTCCGGAACGAGTCGTAATCGCCGCGGATCACGTAGGGAATGTTGTTCTCGTAGAGCCGCCAGAGGTCCACCTGAAGTTTTTTGACGTTGACGAGGTCCAGGGGAACCCTTCCGTCCCCGATGGCCGCGAGGTACACGCCCGGGGCGGGCAGGGAGATCGAGGACCTCAGATCGGGCATGATGACGGCCTGTTTGAAGTCCTCCTCCAGCACGAGCCCGCCGTCCTTCGCGGGAAGCCCCTTGCGGAGGGTCACGACGAAACGGCTGCGCGGCTTGAAGTCCCCATTTATGCTGAACCTGCCGCCGTACTCGTAGGAGAGCGTAAAGGGGACGGACGGCTCGATGGAGATGAAGTCCCTGGCCGCCTCGGTGTCCACGGCGAAGCTGCAGTTTACGGCAATCGAGTCCTCGTCGGCGCCAAGACTCTCCACGACCAAGACCGGCTTGAGGATCACCGTGGCGGAGTAATCCTCCGCCAGGCCGAGAGTCCCGCCCCCGGCGGTCAGGCCGGAGGCTAGCTTGACGGTCAACTTCAGCGCCTTCGAGGCATCCGGGATGGAGAGCCGGGCCCGGATCGTCCTGGACGGAAGCGCTCCGGCCAACGAGAAGGAGAGCGCGTCGCCATTCTCGTTCAGGACGCTCAGAAATCCCCTCAGCCTGACGGGATCCACCGGCATGTTGAACTCCAGGAGCAGGGCGGCCCTTCCGCCGCGTTCCCGCACCGCGCGGACGCCATTCACGGACAGGGAATCCGTCTGGAACCGAAACTCCCCGGTTCCTATCCTCCCGCCCTTGAGGGTCTTCAGGCCCTCGCGGATAGCGGCGACGTAGGAGGTCCCCGCCTCGAGGGGTGCCAGGAGTCGGGCCCGGAAGGTACGGGGATTCTGCCATTTTCCCTCCGCCTGAATCGCCGGCGTCACGGTAAAGGGAAAGTCCTCCGGTCCGACCGTCTTGTCGACGTCCCCGGCCGACACCATGACGTCCTTGAAGACGATGCGGAAGGAGACGTTCTCCGAGACCCTCCCCGTGGGGGCGAAACTCTGAACCCCCGCGGGCAGCGCACCTTCTCCCGGAGACGCGCTCCATGAGCATGAGAACAGAACCAACAGCAACAGCAGCCCCAAAATTTTTTTCTGCACCGATGTCCTCCTCCTTAATGATGAATGAGTTCGAAAAGTGACCGGCGACCGGTCTGGCAGGACGTGTCCTCCTTCTTCCGCAAATCGATTATAACTTATGAAGAGGATGAAGGTGGGCGTTCGCGAGGGGTGGTTTTTGGGGGTGGGAAAGAGGTGGGATACGAAATTCGGGGAAAAAACGCGTCCCCTCTTTCGGGCTTCGCGTGTACAATAGCCTGTATCCGCTATGAAGATTGCCGGGACTCCGATCCGTTCGGGGCAAAGCGGGCAGGGGGGAGCGTTCGATGGAGGGGCCGGAGGGAATGGAAGGGATGGGCGACATCAAACAGTTCGTGATCGTGACGGGCATGTCCGGGGCCGGCAAGACGACGGCCCTCAAGGTTCTCGAGGATCTTGGCTTTTTTGCGATCGACAATATCCCTCCCGGTCTTCTGCCGCAGCTCTTCACTCTGTTGACGGGGCACCGCGCCGCCGTCCGGACGGGGGTCGCGGCGACGATCGACATCCGGAACGTCGAGCGGCCGGACGATTTTTTGAAGGTCGTCGACGACATCCGAAACGTGATGCCGCGGGTACGTATCATCTTTCTGGATACGTCCGACGATGCCCTGATCCGCCGGTTCGAGCAGACCCGGCGGCGCCACCCCCTGGGGGGCGACCTCTCCGTGCAGGAGGGGATCCGAAGGGAGCGCGCCCTTCTGGCCCCCATACGGGACCGGGCCGACGTCGTGATCGACACCTCCCTCATGGACCTCCAGCAGCACCGGCAGCGCCTGCTTCAGGAGTTCCTTGGGGACGTCGAAAACGGCATGTCCCTGATCCTCAGCTCCTTCGGCTTCAAATACGGGGTTCCCCAGGACAGCAACTACGTCCTCGACGTGCGCCTCCTCCCCAATCCCTTCTACGTCCCGGAGCTGAAGCCCCTCACGGGGACGGACCCCGCCGTCCAGGAATACCTCCTGTCCTTTCCCGAGACCGTGGAGTTCCTGGAGCAAAGCGGGCGCTTTCTGGACTTCCTCGTTCCCCGTTACCTGGAGACGGGCAAGATGCAGCTGCACGTCGCCATCGGCTGCACAGGAGGTCAGCATCGTTCGGTTGCCGTCGCGGAGTGGCTTTATCGCCGTTACGAAAAACTGCGTGGCGGGGTCGCCATCATCCACCGGGACAGGGCGCGGGTACAGCCATGGTGATCGAATGGGCACTGAGCTTCGCCCTGGGCTTATTCACGGCGTTCTTCCTCATGGTGGTGTTCGGCATCCGTCCGTTCCGCGGCAGGCGCGTCCGGGCCGAGGACCCGTTCAAGGGGGCCATCGAGCGGCGTCTGTCCTCGGGGCCCTTCATCGTGGCCGTCGGCGGGGGGACGGGGCTCTCCACGCTGCTGAAGGGGATGAAGGCCTTCACCCGCAACATCACGGCGGTCGTGGCCGTGACGGACGAGGGAGGGAGCTCCGGGCGCCTGCGCACCGAATGGGGGGTCCTGCCGCCCGGGGATGTGCGGAACTGCATGGTCGCCCTCGCGGAGAACGACAACTCGCTCAAGCAGCTGCTGGATTTCCGATTCGATCGGGGGGAGCTCGCCGGGCACAGCCTGGGGAACCTTCTGCTTCTGGCCGTGTCGGAGCTCTGCGGCGACTTCAGGGTCGCGGTCGAGCAGATGAATCACCTTCTGGCCATCCGGGGCAGGGTCCTGCCCGTCACCACCGAGCCCATCTCCCTCGCGGGGACGACGAAGGATGGAACGAGGGTACGGGGAGAACTCGAGATATCGCGAAACGGCCGAAAAATCAAGGAGATCTGGCTCGAGCCCCAGAATGCCCGCCCCCTCGCCGAGGTGCTCCAGGCGGTGGATGGGGCGGAGATGATCCTGCTGGGGCCGGGGAGCCTCTTCACCAGCGTCATCCCCAACCTTCTCCTGCCGGACTTCTCGAGGAGGCTCTGCGCCTCCCCGGCGCCGAAGGTGTACGTCTGCAACCTGATGACCCAGCCCGAGGAGACGGAGGGCATGAACATCCTCCAGCACCTCGAGTGGGTCTCCGCAGCGCTGGGAAAGGTGCCCGAATTCATCGTCGTCAACAGCGAGCCCATACCGGACGACATCGTCGCGGCCTACAGCCGGGATGGGGCGGCGCCGCTCCATCTGGACCGTCATCAGAGGGAGGATCTGCGCCGGCTGGGCTGTACCTGCATCGAGGTCCCCATGGTGCGCATCACGGAGGCGCGGCTCCTGCGCCACGACTCCCAAAAGCTGGCGGCAATTCTCTTTCGGCTCTATCGGGACTTGGATATCTGACTTGAACTCACTGGCCGAAGAACTCTGGGACGAGTGGAGTGTCCATCCCGCCGAGGACCCTCTCCAGGCGGAGGCGGAGTGCGCGGGGCTGCTCTCGGGGCTGGCGTCGGGGCGCGGTCGGAACCCCTTGCAGATAGGCACCTCGCGCCTTTGGGCCGTCCACCGTCTGTTTCGCCTCTGGCGCAGGACTCCTTGGGCCGGGCGCTGGAACCTCGCCGACGCCCTGGCCTTCCCGCAGAACATGAAGGGCCGCGTGTGCATTCGGCTGCCCGACGACCTTCCGGCGATGCTCGAGTCCTACGGTGCGGCACTGCTGGAGGCCACCTCTCCGACCGCTTTGCACTGGTCCTGGCTGCGCGGCCTTTGGGGCGGGTGCGGGGGGCTCTACGTTCCGAGGTCCGGATACTACCTGGTTCTGCGCGTCTCGTCTCCCCCCGCGGCCGCGATACTGAAGGGGCTCCTGCCGAGGACGCGCATCGCATGGCAAAGGCGCCTGCTCCATGGAACGCACGAGATGATCCTGCGCGATCAGCAGAAGATCGTGACCTTCCTCAGCAAGCTGGGGCTGACGGGAATATCCCTGCGCATGGAGGACATGGCCATCATGCGTTCGATGCGGGACCGGGCCAATCGGATCCGGAACTGCGACACGGCCAATATCAAGAGGACCCTCAAGGTCGCCGAGGAGCAGACGGCGCTGGCCCTCGAAATTCGGGACGCCGGGCTCATCGAGCGGCTTCCCCCGGCCCTGCGCCAGTTGGTCGAGGCCCGCTTGGGAAATCCCGAGGCCTCCCTCGCGGAATTGGGAGAGGGGCTCTCTCCACCGATCACCAAAAGTACGGTAAAATATCGTTGGCAGCGATTGAGCGGTTATGCCGAGACCTTGACGGCAAGGCAGGATGGGATCGAGGCTGAAGGTAAGGAAAAAGGCACGTTGGGAGGGGTCGAAGGTGAAACTGAAAACGTTCGGTCTTGAGGATATAAGGGATAAAAAAGTTCTGATGCGGGTCGATTTCAACGTCCCCTTCAAGAACGGAAGGGTTACCGACGACGCACGAATCCGGGCTCACGAGAGCACCCTGCGCAAGCTTCTGGACGGGGGCGCTAAGGTGGCGCTCGTCTCCCACTTCGGCCGCCCCAAGGGCGCGTTCGATCCTCTCCTGTCCCTGAAGCAGATCGTCCCGGACGTGGAGAGGGCCTATGGGGTCAAGGTCCTGTTCGTCGAGGACTGTGTGGGCCCCAAGGTACAGGCCGCCCTGGACGCCTTGTCCAAGGGGGAGGTCCTCCTTCTCGAGAACGTGCGCTTTCACCCCGAGGAACAGAAGAATGATCCGGCCTTCGCGGCCGATCTGGCAAAGCCCTTCGAGGTCTTCGTCATGGATGCCTTCAGCGCGGCCCATCGGGCCGACGCCTCCACCAGTGGGGTGATCCCCCTGCTCTCGTCCTTTGCGGGCGATCTCCTGGTCCGGGAGGGGAAGATGCTTGGGGCCGTCAGCGAAGCCCCGGAAAAGCCCTTCGTCCTGATTCTGGGCGGGGCCAAGGTATCCGACAAGATCGCCGTCGTCGGGAACCTCCTGGACAAGGTTACGACGATCCTTATCGGCGGGGGCATGGCCTACACGTTTCTGAAGGCTCAGGGGCTCGAGATCGGCCGCTCGCTCTGCGAGACGGATCGACTGGACTTCGCCGGGCGGACCCTCGAGGAGGCCAGGGCCAGGGGAGTCCGGCTGCTCCTTCCGGTGGACAGCGTCGTCGCCGCCGTGCTCGACGCGTCGGAGACGAAGGTCGTCTCGAGCACGGAGATGCCCCCCGACCGGATGGGGCTGGATATCGGCCCCAAGACCATAGAGCTCTTCACCTCGGCCCTGAAGGATGCCAAGTCGGTCCTGTGGAACGGGCCGATGGGGGTCTTCGAGAACCCCCGATTCGCCGCTGGGACGCGGGCCATCTGTCAGGCGGTCGCGGACTGCACCCGAGCCGGGGCCGTGACGGTTATAGGAGGTGGGGACACCGCTTCCGCGGTCCGTGAGTTCGGATTCGACGACAAGTTCTCCCACGTTTCGACGGGCGGAGGTGCCAGCCTGGAGTACTGCGAGGGGAAGGCGCTTCCCGGGATGGCGCCATTCGAGATAAAGTGAAGGCGAAAAAGTAAAAGCGAGAAGGAGGTCACGTCCCCAATGAAGAAGATTCGTCTCTACGGAAACTGGAAGATGAACATGACCCGCGCGGAGACGACGGCGTTCATGTCCGAGTTCGCGCGGTCCGCGAAGTCTCTGGAGGCCGTCATGGGCCGGGAGCTGGAGGTCGCCGTGTTCCCGCCCTTTACCTCGCTCTGGGCCGCGAACGAGGCGATGCGGTCGGCCTCCGGCCCCATGCCGCTTCTGGGGGCCCAAAACGTCTATATCGGGGATCACGGGGCCTTTACGGGCGAGGTCTCCATCCCCATGCTGAAGGAATGCGGCTGCACGCACGTCATCATCGGGCACAGCGAACGCCGCCACATCCTGGGCGAGGGGGAACCCCTGATCGCCAAAAAGATGAGGGCCTGTCTCGATGCCGGCCTGATCCCCGTGCTCTGTTACGGGGAGACGCTGGAGGAGAGGGAGGCCGGAAGGGCCTTCCAGGTCATGGAGCGTCAGCTGCGCTCGGCCGTCGAGCCGCTCTCCGCCGACGAGTCCGCCCAGGTCGTCTACGCTTACGAGCCCGTCTGGGCCATCGGGACGGGAAAGTCCGCGACCTCCGCCGAGGCGCAGGAGGTCTGCGCCTGGAGCAAGAGGCTGCTTGCGGAGGCGGCCGGAAGGGATATCGGCACGACCGTCCTGTATGGGGGCAGCGTCAAGGGGTCGAACGCAAAGGAGCTGCTTTCGATGGACGCGATCGACGGGGCCCTGGTGGGCGGGGCATCCTTGAAGCCCGAGTCCTTTCTGGAGATCTATACGGCCTATGCCGGAAAATAAAGGGGGTTTTTGTAGATGAAAGGGATTCGACGACGAGCGCTTTTAGGTCTGGCCGTCCTGCTGGCGGTCTTCGCGTCCTCGGCATGGGGAGCCGTCCCGGAGGATGCGCTGAGCGCAAAACCCTCAAGTGCGCTTTACTCCGTGTTCCACGTCGATGACTTGGGCAACCTGGCCCGCAGCATCCTCTCCTCCGATAACATAGACCTGTTCGCCCCGCTCCTGGACGAGAATGAGCTGGAGGGGCTCCGCATGGCCGCGGCCATCGTCAGCAAGATGCCCGTGAAGACCACCGCGCTGCTGGCCGGTACGGACGAGAGCCTCACCCCATTCCTCCAGGTGGCCCTCTCCCTGCCAGCGGAGCTCAAGTCTCAGCTGGACCTCGTGGAGAGCGGCAAGGCCAAGCCGGAGGATATCGTATCCCTCGCCCTGGGCGACGGGGCCGTGGCCTTCGGCCCCCTCCTCAATGTCGAGCTCCAGGATGGGGCTCAGGGCCCCTATTTCCTGCTCAACGGCCAGGTAGCCTTGGCGGCCAGAGACGGGCTCCTCCTGGTAGGGCTCTCTCCCAATGACCTCGAGGCCAGCCTCAAGGCCCTTGTGGACCCGAAGGAGCGCCTCTCCGTAAAACGACGTCACGAGGCCAGGAACTTCTCGTTGCTGCACCTCGACTTCCCGACGCTGATCAAGGTCGCCAAGGATCAAAAGGGCAGGGAAAAGGCGGATAAAAAAGACGGGAAGAAGATCGACGAGATCGACTTCGATGTCCTCCCGCACAGTTTTGTCCTCAAGGCCACGCATGGCTCCGGGTGGAACATCCTCGTGCCCGACAAGGGCGCGCTCGATGAGGAAGGTGCTCGTCGACGCTTGCGGGAATGGCTTGGCCTGCGCCAGGCGATGAAAGGCGGCTTCGAGTTGCACTACGAGTACTGTGAACCCCGTATCGTGTGTGAGCCCTTCCTGCGTGACGCCTCAGGAGGGTTGCGGGACTACAAGTTCATGGTGTTCGACGGCGTCGTCCAGTTCATCTTCACCGTGGACAGGTCTCCAGGGCGGACGCTGCGGGGCACCTACCTTCCGGACTGGACCCGTGCGCCTTTCGAGTACACGTGCGAAGCCGACCGTGCTCCGGACATCCCGGCACCAGCCGGCCTGGAGACCATGCTCTCGTTGGCCGGCAAGCTCGGAAAGGGGTTCGCCTGCGCCCGCGTAGACTTCTATGAGGTGGATGGAAACGTCTACTTCGGCGAGATCACCTTCACGGATGCTGATGGACTGTCTGACTTTGCTCCTTCGTGCTACGACCGCGTTTTCGGAGACCGGATCGTCCTGCCGGAGAAGAAGTCCTTCAGGGGTGTCATGCTGTGACGGGACAACCGTGCGGTGAAGGCTATTCGTAGATTTCCTACGAAACAACATCGCTCCAATGAGAAGAATTCTTCAAAAAGTTGTCGACGGCATGAGTCCTTTCTCATCGAATCTGCCAGATAGTTGCGTGTCTTGGTCTCAGGTATGTTACTGTCTTGGGCGTTAATTATGGCGCTTCTTCGTTGAGCATTCACGTTGAAGAGCGTCCTGTCCTGTCGACCTCGATTATTGCCTGGTGGTACGTAGATGACGCTTGAGGACCTTCTTCATCTGACCCGTCGACGTATTGGTTCCTTGGTTCTGGCGCTTGTCGTGTGTGTGCTGGCCTCAATGCTGTTTGCATTCGCCTCTCCCAGCTCCTATACGGCAACGGCACAGACCTATCTGCGTGTGAAGATAGCGGGGGATCCCACGCAGAGCGCGCTGTCTCATTACAATGCGGCACAGCTCGCTGCCTTGAAGACCGACGCCGTGGTCCCCGTCTTCACCTCGGCTGCGGTCGCGCAGCGTGTCGTGGACTCGCTCAAGTTGGATGAGACGGCGGAGGAGTTCGCGTCCTCGGTCTCTGCGGAGCGGGTCCCAGAGACGGTGTCGGTGAAGGTCTCCGTCACCGCCTCGTCGTCGCACCAGGCTCAGGTCCTGGCTGATGAGGTGATCCGTCAGGCCGCTGTCGAGGTCAAGGGCCTGGAGGGGGATGAGTCTCCCGTGGAGCTCGTTCTCCTGTCCTCGGCTGAGCTGGTCAGTGCGACTCGTTCTCCGGCCCTGGTGACCTGTGTGGCCGTGGGGCTGCTTGCCGGGATCGTCCTGGGTTACGTGTGGATCCTTATCCAGGAGCTGCTCGACAAGAGCCTCAGGGGGCCGGAGGAGGTTCGTGAGGCGCTGTCAGTGCCGTTGCTTGGCGCCCTGCCGCGGGTTCCCTCGTTGCGGTGGCTGAGTCGGGGGGCGGAGATCAAGATGGAGGAGCAGTTGCGCGTTGCTCGGACTAACGTGCTTCATGCCATATCTCAAGGGGATCGACGAGTCATTGTCGTCACCTCGGCCGGCCCGCAGGAGGGAGCCTCGGTGACTGCCGCCAGCCTGGCGCGGGTTCTGGCCCTGTCTGGCCACCGGGTGGTCCTGGTTGGAGGTGACCTGCGCGCACCGAGTACGACCGGACTTCAGGACAGTCCTGGGCTTGCAGACGTTTTGACGGGCTCGGCGTACCTCAGTGAGTCCCTGGTCAAGGGGCCGGTGACGGATCTGGAGCTCCTGCCTGCAGGCCGTACGCCGGCGAACCCCTCCGAACTACTGGGCGCTCCCATGATGCGCGACCTGCTGCGAGAGCTGGCGGCGGACCGTCTGGTGGTCATTGATGCACCACCGATCCTGAGATTCACTGACGGTGTCGTCCTAGCTGCCCACGCTGGAGGAGTCATCCTCGTTGCACGTGCCGGCCGTACCAGCGCGGATGATCTGCGGGAGGCGGCTCTGGCTGTGGAGCAGGGAGGTGGGCGCATGCTCGGTGTGGTGCTCAATAACGTGTCGGAGCCCGGAGGTAAGCGCAAGGCCGTGCGAAGCAGCGCCGTCTCCACTGAGAGTGTGTCTGTCTAGTCTCCTTACGGGGTTGCGATCAGCGCTCGGGGGAATGGGCTCAGTAGGGGATGTGGTCGGCCGGCGACGTTTTGATCGGCCTGATTTCATTCCTCAACTTTGATGGCATGATGCGTTCAGTTCTTTCGCGTTATGAAGCATGGCATGTTGAACATGTGATGATGTCTCCAAGGTGATTATGCAATTGTTTTGTTGAGGTTATGAGTCCTCTCTTTCTATTGTGTGTTATCAACAGTTTTTGGGGTTATAATTTGTTGATTAAAGCAATCCGTCGGGTTTGGTTCGTGATTCTATAACATTAATCGACGATGGATCTGTTGGTAAACGATGATTGTGGTGGAGTTGCATCAGAATCTTCCAATTGGTGGCCTCTAGTGTTAGATTGACGTCAAGCCGTAAAAAAGCGGCAGATTCTCATGATGGCTGAGTGTGTTCCAGTTGTCATGTTGTTGACCTGCTGATGCCTGTTTCGGTGATGGCAGTCGTATTCTCAAGTCCGTCCAGCGAATCAGCTATCTTGGTTCGCCCATCCGCAGATTGAAACCCTGATGACATTTGAATTCTGTCGCTCCTGCCAGCGTGAATTGCTTGATCAGAGTTCTTCGCTCGCAAGTGGTAGGCCCCTTACCCGTCGGCCGGCACGGTGGAGCGTGATGACCCATGACTGAAACGTGCCAGGGCTCCTCTGGTGTGACCAGTCATCTCGCTGATACTGCCGGGAACCGGGAGCCGGATTCGAAGCAGCTGTCGCCACGCGCACCCGCGGGACCCGAGGAGAAGGTCTTGTCCGGTGCTTCGCCGGTCGACACCGTGCCCATGCAACAGTCTGCTCGCGGCCCGGCGTGGCCGAGCCTGCCGGTGTGCCGGATTGAGTCGATCACCCTGATGGCTGTTGATGTCCTAGCCACCTACCTGGCCCTGTACTGCGCGGCGTGGGGAACCACGAAGTGGGCGACGGCCACGGGTGCTACCGGTGGTCTGCTGGCGGTGGGTGGCCTGGCGGTTGTCAACGTCGGGGTCTTCGCCGCCTTCAAGATGTATAACAGCCTGTGGCGCTACGCGTCGATGACGGAGGCACTGCGGATTCTTTATGCCACTATCGTCGGTTCGGTGTGCGGGGACCTGCTGTTCTCCTTGGTCTTCGAGGGCGGGCTGTCGGTACGCTCCTACGTCATGGCCTGGGCGCTGCTGGCCATCATGGCCGCCGGGGCGCGTCTAGCAGTCCGAGCCCTGTGGAGCACCCGGGTGCAGCGTAGTGCGCGAGCAGGAGCACATGACGACCGTCCCCGCACACTCATTGTCGGCGCGGGGCAGACAGGTTCGCTGACCATCAAGCGAATGCATCTGTGCGATGAGGACATGTGCGGCAAGCCAGTTGCCCTGGTCGATGACGACGTGACCAAGCACGGTCGTCATGTCCACGGCGTTAAGGTTTACGGTACCTGCGAGGATATCCCTCGTATTGCTGAAGAGTGTAGGGCTGAGCAGATCGTACTGGCCTGCCCTTCAGCGTTGGCCTCCCAGCGCAAGCGCATCCTGTCCATCTGCTTGACGACGGGTCTGCGGATTCTCACTCTGCCCAACGTACGGGACCTAGCTCGGCAGGATGATGGAAAGATAGCGCTTCGGGAAGTGGAGATCTCCGAGCTGCTCACACGTGACGAGGTCGCCTTCGACACCATGAGCATGGGGTACGTGCGCGGAGAGGTCGTCCTGGTGACCGGTGGCGGCGGTTCCATTGGCTCCGAGCTGGTCCGCCAACTCATTGAGACCCGGCCGCGCCGGATCGTCATCTTTGATATCTACGAGAACACGGCCTACGAGTTGCTCCATGAGATGCAGCCCAAGGCCGCCGAGTTTGGAGTCGCTCTCTCTGTTGTCATCGGCTCGGTGACGAATGAACGGGTCATTCGTGAGTGCTTCGAACAGCATCAGCCGAAAGTCGTTTTCCATGCGGCTGCGCACAAGCACGTCCCCCTCATGGAGAACAACGCCCGTGAGGCGGTGGAGAACAATGTGCTGGGCACCTGGATGATGTGCCGTCTGTCTGAGGAATTCAGATGCAGCCACTTCATCCTGGTTTCCACCGATAAGGCCGTCAACCCCACCAATGTGATGGGCGCTACCAAGAGGCTGTGCGAACTGGAGGTTCAGGCTCTGGCCCGGACATGCCGCACCACCGTTTTCGCTGCCGTACGATTCGGCAACGTGCTCGGCAGCCACGGCTCTGTCATTCCCCTGTTCAAGCGACAGCTGCGATCGGGCGGGCCACTGACCGTCACTCATCCGGACATCACCCGCTACTTCATGACAATACCCGAAGCATCCCGTCTGGTCATCGCCGCAGGCTCGATGGCTCATGCCGGAGAGATCTTCATCCTGGAGATGGGGCAGCCCGTGCGGATCTACGACCTGGCTGTCAACCTCATCAAGCTGTCAGGCTTGCGGGTCGGACGTGACGTCGAGGTGGCTTTTACCGGGCTGCGACCAGGTGAGAAACTCTACGAGGAGTTGCAGATGCATGATGAAGACTTGCGCCCCACTGCGAATAAGTCCATCCTCGTGTCCACTGCGGCACCGCCCACCAGGCAGGAGGTGGAGGACAAGATCTCCCGGCTGACGGCCTGCCTGCCTGAAGGAAGTGACCGGATTAAGCAGGAGTTGGCTCATGTGGTGCCCACCTACCACCCGAGCCTTGATCACACTACGAGTATGCCATCGACGATGAGGAAAGCTGGCTGATGCGCGTCGAGTTCTCGCCCCCGGACATCACTGATGCCGAGTGCCAGGAGGTGGTGGCCGCGCTGCGCTCCGGCTGGATCACCACAGGGCCGCGAACCAAGGCCCTCGAGAAGCAGGTGGCGGAGCGCTGCGGCACCGCCCGGGCAGCCTGCCTGAACTCTGCGACGGCCTCGCTGGAACTGACCCTGAGGGTGCTGGGTATCGGTCCCGGCGACGAGGTGATCGTTCCCGCCTACACCTACACGGCCTCGGCATCGCCCGTCGTGCACGTGGGCGCCACCCCGGTCCTGGTCGACGCCGGCGAGGCCGACGGCGGCTACGGGCTGGACCCCAGTGTCCTGGCAGGTGCCATCACGCCGCGGACCAAGGCCGTCATCCCGGTCGATATCGGTGGTCGCATGTGCGACTACGCGGCATTGCGCGAGGTCGTCGACAGCCAACGCCACCGCTTCGCTGTGAGCAACCAGGTTCAGGAGGCGCTGGGGCGCATCGCCCTGGTCGCCGACGGTGCTCACAGCTTCGGCGCCCAGCGTGACGGCATGCCGTCGGGCAGCGCCGCCGATTTCACGACCTTCAGCTTCCACGCCGTGAAGAACCTGACCACTGCAGAGGGCGGTGCGGTCACCTGGAGACCGGAGCTCGGGCTGGATGAGGATCTCTACCGCCAGTACATGCTGCTGTCCCTTCACGGGCAGAGCAAGGACGCCCTGTCCAAGACCCGTCTGGGGTCCTGGGAGTACGACGTCGTCAGCCCCGCCTACAAGTGCAACATGACCGACGTGTG
>ERZ773042.1363-NODE-1363-length-14451-cov-7.276118_pt1 | contig 14451 bp, 12 predicted proteins | sample MGYA00511664_ERZ773042 | MGnify/ENA primary metagenome ERZ773042 (study PRJEB29015, sample SAMEA2737984) | human oral metagenome | biome: human oral; feature: human-associated habitat; material: dental | place: China | collected 2036 ... | reverse complement strand
GTTCGGCGCGTTCGTCCAGAACCGTCTGGGAACCGGGGGCAAACTCACTCATGAATTCAATCCTAGACGTTGGAGAACATCGTGAACACCGGATCCCGTCGCGAGGGCACCACGGGTCTGCTGGTGGGGTTGCTGCTTGCGGTGTTCGCCATCGCCTTCCAGATGATCGGGGTCGCAGCGGCCCTGCCCGAGGCGATGCGCTCCCTCGACGCCGTCGCCCTCTACCCGTGGGCCTTTTCCATGGCCGTGACGGGAATGCTGACCGCGATCCTGGTGGCCGGGCGGCACTGCGACCGGCACGGTCCGCTGATGTCCATGGGTCTGGGCTTCGGCGCGATGCTCCTGGGACTTACCGCGGGTTCGCTCGCCACGGATGTCTGGATGCTGCTGACGGCCCGGCTCGTGCAGGGCCTGGGAGCCGGAGCCATCAACCTGACCCTCTACGTGGTCATCGCACTTGCGTTCCCCGCGGGACGACGCCCGGCGGTGCTCGCGATGCTCAGTTTCTGCTGGGTGCTTCCCGCGTTTCTGGGGCCCCCGATCTCGGCCGCTCTGGTGGCGGTGAACTGGCGTCTCAATTTCGCCGCGACGGTGCCCCTGCTGCTGATCGCCGCCGCCCTGACCTGGCCGCATCTGAAGGCCCTGCAGGAACGCAGCGAGCCTGATTCCGACGCTCCCGGGACCGTGTGGTGGGCGGTGGCGGCGGTGGCCGGGGCGCCGGCCCTGCTGCAGCTGGCCGGTCAGGGCCTCGGACACTGGAGCCTGCTGGCGGCGGCCGCAGGACTGGCGGCCCTGGGACTGGGAGTACCGAAAGTGCTGCCCCCACGGGCCAGAGCCCTGAGAAACGGACTCGGACCCATTATTGCCAGCCGCGCCGTCCAGACCGGGGTCTTCTACGCGGGGGAGGCGTTTCTGCTGCTCGGCCTGCAAAACCTGAGGGGGCTGGACACCTTACAGGCGGGCCTGGCCCTGACCATAGGAAGCCTTGGATGGAGTTTCGGCTCCTGGCTTCAGGCCCGGATAAGACTGCGTCGCGACCGCATCATCACCGCCGGGACCTGTCTCGTTGCCCTCGGGATGGCGGGCATCACGGTTTTCCTGACCTGGGTGGGGGTGCCGTTGTGGATCGGTGTGGCGGCCTGGACCCTCGCCGGGTGCGGGATGGGACTGACCGTCTCCAGCACCGCCGTGGCCACCATGGCGTTGTCCAGCCCGCGGGAACAGGGACGCAACTCCGGTGCCCTGCTGGTGGCCGAGTCAATCGGGAGCTCGGTGATGACCGCGCTCACGGGGGCCTGCTACGCGGTGCTGCTCGCGGAGGGAGTGCCTGCTTTCGGATGGATCTTCCTCATGCTATTGGCGGCATCGGTGCTTGCCATCGCCGCTTCGCTGCGGATCGGGCCGGTTCATGACGTTGCGGGGTGAGGGACACAGCCGCCGGTCTCGGTGGTTTCCGGCGGTTCAGGATGGCATCCTTGTGGCCATGCACTACTCCGCCCCGCAACCATCCGCTGGGTGGTACCCCGACCCAGCTGGTTCCGGCGATGAGCGTTACTGGGACGGCGCCAGCTGGTCCGACGTCACCCGGCCCGACAGCCGGCCGGCGAAACTCATCGGCCGCGGCGGCGGGGAACTCTCCAACACGATTGTGCAACCCTGGGCGGGCGTCAGATACGCGAGCTGGGGGGCGCGGGTGGCTGCCCGTGTCCTCGACGAGCTGATCCTGGCCATCCCCTCCTACCTGCTCATCGAACTGCTGACCCCGGGACTCTACGAACGCTTCGAGGCCTGGATGTACGAGCTGGTCAGGGCAGCGCAGGCCGGGAAAAGCTACCCGAGTGAGGTGCCCACGGAACTCCTCAGCTCCCTCACGACCGCGGGGATTGCCGTCATGGTGCTGGGTGTTCTTTACCGGGTTCTTCTCATCGCCGGTTTCGGCGCCACCCTGGGCAAGATGGTCATGCGCATCCGCGTGACCCGAACCGATGACCCCTCCGCGCGGACCCCCGGGTTCGTGCGTGCCCTGGCACGGACCCTGGTGGACGAACTCATCGGCTACTTCGGCGCTGCCCTGCTCTTCCTGCCGACGCTCCTCAATTATCTGATGCCGCTGTTCACCGAGAAAAAACAAACCCTTCATGACATGATGGCCGGCACCATCGTCGTCAAGAACTGATCCTTGCCCAGCCAGGAGGAATGAAACCTTGTCACACCTGACCGCCGAGTTGGACGAGCTCGCGGAACGCTTTGGGATAGCCCGGGAGTTCTGGGACTGGAAAGGAAACCACACCCTCATATCGGAGGCCACCGTGATGGCGGTGCTCCGGGCCATGGGTGTTGAGGCCGATACCCCGGAGGAGCGCAGGAATGCGCTGGCCCGGTTCGACGAGCAGCACTGGCAGCGGGTCCTGCCGCCCTGCACCGTCGTCGAGGAGGGTGAAACGGTGCGGTTCGACGTGCACGTTCCGGCGGGATCTTCGGTATCCCTCGAAGTGGTCTTGGAAACCAAGGAAAGACGGTCCGCAACACAAGTGGACAACTGGACACCGGATCGAGAGGTGGCAGGGCAGCTCCGTGGCGAGGCCAGTTTCGAGGTGAAGGACCTGCCGCTCGGATACCACCGCGTGGAGGCCATATCCAGCGAGGGAACCGCTTCTGCCGCATTGATCGTCACCCCGGGTTTCGTGGGTTTCCCGCCCGGGATGCGCAACGATCGTGTCTGGGGATACGCCGCCCAGCTCTACAGCGTCACGTCGAAACGGTCCTGGGGACTCGGGGACTTCACCGATCTCGCTGACCTCGCCACCTGGGCCGGGAACGAGCAACAAGCGGGTTTCGTGCTGGTCAACCCGCTGCATGCGGCCCAGGTCGCGTCGCCGATCGAGCCTTCACCGTATCTGCCCTCCAGCAGGCGTTTCCTGAGCCCGCTGTACATCAGGCCCGAGGCAGTACCCGAATACGCCAACCTCCCCCAGCCGATACGGCGCCGGATCCGCAAGCTACGAAAGTCCGTGCGTGGCAATGGCGAGATCATCGACCGTGACACCGTCTGGGAGGGGAAACGGGAAGCGCTGTGGGAGCTGTTCCGGGCCGGACGCCGCCCCGCACGCCAGGTGTCCTTCGACGGATTCCGTCGCCGCGGCGGCAGCGCGCTGCGTGATTTCGCGGTCTGGAGTGCGCTCAGCGAGATCCACGGCACCGACTGGCGGCAGTGGCCCGACGAACTGCGCGACCCGCGTTCCACCGCGACGGAGGAGTTCGCTGCCGCTCGGGCCGAACGGGTGGAGTTCTTCGAATGGCTCCAGTGGACCGCCCAACAGCAGCTGTCGGCGGCACAGACCGCCGCGGAGGAAGCGGGCATGGGCATCGGTGTGCTTGCCGACCTGGCCGTGGGGGTCGGCAAGACCAGCGCGGAAACCTGGCTCATGGGCGACGTCTACGCCCCCGGCATCACCGTCGGAGCACCACCGGACCAGTACAACCAGGGTGGCCAGGACTGGGGACAACCCCCGTGGAATCCGCTGAAACTGGAGGAGTTGGAGTACGAGCCGTTCCGCGCCATGGTGCGGGCCGCCCTGAACCGTGTGGGTGGGCTCAGGATCGATCACATCATCGGTTTGTTCCGACTGTGGTGGGTACCCGAGGGACTCGAGCCCAGCGCGGGCACCTATGTCCGTTACAACCACGAGGCCCTGATCGGGATCCTGGCCCTGGAGGCGCATCGTGCCCAGGCCCTGGTCGTGGGGGAAGACCTCGGTACCGTCGAACCTTGGGTGCGCGAATACCTGTCACGTCGCGGCCTGCTGGGCACCGCAATCCTGTGGTGGGAATACGGAACCGACGGGCAGGTGCTGCCCCCGGAGAAGTGGCGTGAGTACTGCATGGCCTCGGTCACCACCCATGACCTGCCTCCGACCCTCGGATATCTCGAGAGTGAGCACGTCAGGCTTCGGGAACGGCTCGGGTTGCTGCTGGAACCGGTCGAGCAGGAACTCGCCGTTGCCGAACGGGAACGCGGCATGTGGGTGGAACGGTTGATCGCCTTCGGGGTCCTCGACGAGACCCTGGCGGGTGATCACGTCGAGGTGATGCTGGCCATGCACCGCTACCTGCGGCTGACCAACTCCAAGGTGTTGGTGGCCTCCTTGGCAGATACAGCGGGGGAGAAACGTGCTCAGAACCAGCCGGGGACGATGAACGAGTACCCCAACTGGCGGGTACCGCTCGCCGACTCCGAGGGGAAGTCCCTGAAACTGGAGGATCTGTTCACCGCCGACCTGCCTCGCCGGGTCGCGGACGTCATGAACGGTGACCGACAGGATTCTTGAGCCGTCTCCGGTTCCGATGTTTGGGTGTTTTCGCCGGGAACCCGGGGAGGTTCGTCTCCACGGGATCACAGATTCGTAGGTCTGGGGGCCGCCTGGTAAGGGTTGGTGGTCTGGGTTCCGGTGCCGTCGAGAATGATCGTCTCGATGGCTGGGTCGCCCCTGCTGATGCGCAACGCGGCCAGCGGAAGTTCCGCCAGCGACTCGCGGTGCCGGGTGCGCGCGTCCTCCAGGTTTCCCGGGAACACCCGCTGCCCGTCCTTGACGATGTCCACCAGGAGGCGACGGTGGTCGCCGGCATCGATCGGGGACGCACCCAGTCCGATGATCTCGGCTTCTGCGCGCCCGTTCTCACCCAGCCGGCGCATCGCGAACTTGCGCCCTCCCAGGGTGTTCTTGCCCCTGGATTTCTTTCCGACCGGTGCCATCGGCGCTTCCCGGTCTGCGGATTCGGAACGGGCCACGAGCTTGTAGACGAATCCGCAGGTGGGATGCCCGGAACCGGTGACCAGGGAGGTGCCCACCCCGAACCCGTCGACGGGGGCGCCGCGCAGGGCGGCGATCTGCCATTCGTCGAGGTCGGAGGTGACGGTGATCCGGGTGCTCGTGGCACCCAGGTCGTCGAGGAGGTCACGGGCCTGGCGGGCCATCATCGGCAGGTCACCGGAATCAAGTCGGATGGCCCCCAACCGGCCTTCGGTGAGCTCCACTCCCTTGCGGATGGCGGCCTCGACGTCGTAGGTGTCCACCAGCAGCGTCGTCTCCACCCCCAGGGCGCTGAGCTGCGCCCGGAAGGCGTCCTCCTCCGAGTCGTGGAGAAGGGTGAAGGAATGCGCGGCAGTGCCCATGGTTGGGATTCCGTAGGCGCGGCCTGCCTCCAGGTTCGAGGTGGCGGAGAACCCGGCGATGTAGGCGGCGCGGGCGGCACCGACCGCCGCCCATTCGTGCGTTCGGCGCGAACCCATCTCCGCGCAGGGCCTGTCCTCGGCCATGGCGGTCATGCGGGAGGCGGCTGCCGCTATGGCGGAATCGAAGTTGTAGATGCTGAGCAGTACTGTCTCCAGGATGCAGGCCTCAGCGAAGCTGCCTTCCACGGACAGCACCGGCGATCCCGGGAAATAGGTTTCACCCTCCGGGTACCCCCAGATGTCACCGTTGAAGCGGTAGCCGGCCAACCACTCGGCCAGGTTGTCGCGGATGATTCCTTGATCCAGTAGGAACTGCAGGGTGGCGTGATCGAAGCGGAAGTCCTCGATGGCCTCCAGGGCTCGTCCAAGACCCGCGTTCACCCCGTAGCGGCGACCCTCCGGCAGACGACGGGTGAACATGTCGAACAGGGAACGCCTGCCCGAAGTGCCCGCGTCCATGGCGGCCTGAACCATCGTCAGCTCGTAGTGGTCGGTTAGCAGTGCTGTCGTCATGGATCCAGCGTAATGTGGGCGGGGGACGCTGGGAGCGGACCCGGCTCGTGGCAGGGCGTGGATACGCATGGGATGTCCGTGGCGTGTGTCGGTACGATGGCAGACATGTGTCCTCGACCTGTTCCACCGCCTCCCCGCGCCGCTGAGGAGCAGACCGACAGCCAGGTGGCGGTGCTGGATTCTCTGCAGGGAAGCCCGGCAGAGGCGTGGGTGACGATCGTCTGGGACGATCCCGTGAACCTGATGGACTACGTCACCCACGTGTTCTGCGAGTACTTTGGTTATCCGAAATCAAAGTCGGAGAAGCTGATGCTGAAGGTTCACACGGAGGGACGCGCAGTGGTTTCGACGGGAAATCGCGAGGCCATGGAACGCGATGTCCTGGCGATGCAGAACTACACTCTCTGGGCGACCATGGAGCGGCAGTGAACGACTTCGCATGGGTCTTCCACGCGGATGGCGGGCGTGGTCGGGTGCTACGTTTCCTCGTGGAACGCTACGCACACGACCTGGAACCGCTGCTTCCAAGGGTTGAATCCGACGATCCCCTGACGAGACTCGACGCGGAGCTCAGGGCTGAATCGGTCTGCGACGAGACCATCGCGGATGAGCCGAGGCTCGGGCGTTTCTTCCCGCCCGCCCTCCACGACATCGGTGAGGCCGACCAGTTCCGCCGCCACGCCGTCGCGGGTCAGGTCCAGAACCGGTTGGAGGCCGCCCGGAAGGTGCTGGACGCCCTGGAGGACGATGACCAGCCCCGGGTAGTGGTGGCGGGCCGGGACATCGACTCCTGGGTATCGGTTCTGGCGGCGCTCAGGGCACAGTGGTACGTGGAACTGACCGGTTCCCCGGAGCGATTGGCGGAACCGACGAAGGAGGACGTGGAAAACGACCCCGAGACCGCCGCCATCCTCGACTGGCTCGCGTTGTTGATCGAGGACGCGCTCCACGCCAAGTGGCGGGGGGAGGGGAGGTGAACGGGCGTGAGGCCCCGATCGGGGTCTTCGATTCCGGTTTCGGCGGGCTCACCGTGATGCGGTCCCTCGTGGATCAGCTTCCCAACGAGGATTTCATCTATCTCGGTGACACGGCCCGGGCCCCCTACGGCCCCCGGCCGATCGCACAGGTCCGGGAGTTCGCCCTCCAGGGCCTCGACCATTTGGCCGGACGAGGGGTCAAAGCGCTGGTGATCGCTTGCAACTCCGCCAGTTCAGCGGTGCTGAGGGATGCCCGGGAACGCTACGACGTGCCGATCCTCGAGGTGATTCTGCCCGCCGCTCGCCGCGCCCTGGCCGCATCGGGCAGCGGCCGGGTCGGGGTGGTGTGCACCGAGGCCACGGCCATGTCCCGTTCCTACGACGACGCGTTCGCAGTGGCCGGTGATGTACGACTCATCACTCGGGCGTGCCCGAGATTCGTGGAATTCGTGGAAGCCGGCATCACCGGGGGTGAGGAGCTGCTCGGGGTGGCCCGCGAATACCTGGCCCCCCTCCAGGCCGCGGGCATCGACACCTTGATCCTCGGCTGCACTCACTATCCGCTGCTCACCGGCGTCATCAACTACGTGCTCGGCGACGACGTGATGCTGGTCTCATCCTCGGACGCCTGCGCCCAGGACACCTATGCGCGGCTCACCCGCAAGAGCCTGCTGCACGACGCCCCGCGGCACGCCAGCCGCCAGTTCCTGACCACCGGCGACGCCGACTCCTTCCAGGGCATCGGGGAGAGACTGCTCGGACGTTTCGTCCACGACGTCGAGCAGGTGGAGTTGTGCTGAACTCCGGTAGGTTGGCCCCATGAATCTGCGCATCGACGGCCGCCGGGCCGATCAGCTCCGTGAAGTCCACATCACTCGCGGGTGGCTCGACCATGCCGAGGGATCCGCGCTCGTGGAGTTCGGGAAGACCCGCGTGCTGATCGCCGCGTCCGTCACCGTTGGGGTCCCCCGCTGGCGGCGGGACACCGGTCTCGGCTGGGTGACCGCTGAGTACTCGATGCTGCCCAGGGCCACTCACTCCCGCAGCGACCGCGAATCGGTGCGGGGCCGGATCGGCGGCCGCACCCACGAGATCTCCCGCCTGGTCGGGCGTTCGCTGCGTGCCGTCGTCGACTACTCGGCGCTGGGGGAGAACACCATCATCTTGGACTGCGACGTACTGCAGGCCGACGGTGGCACCCGTGCCGCGGCCATCACCGGCGCCTACGTGGCCCTCGTCGACGCGGTCGCTCACCTGCGTGAACTGGACGTGCTCAAAGGCGAACCGTTGAAGGACTCCGTCGCGGCCGTGTCCGTCGGTTTCGTCGAGGGGGTGCCGTTGCTCGATCTGGCCTACGAGGAGGATTCGCAGGCCGGGACGGACATGAACATCGTCATGACCGGCTCTGGGGATTTCATCGAGGTGCAGGGCACCGCGGAGGGAAAGCCATTCAACCGTGCCGATCTGAACCGGTTGCTCGACCTCGGCGTTGCCGGATGCGCGGAACTGGCCCGGCTGCAACGCGAAGCCCTGGTCTGATGGGTCGTCTCAAGAGGGTTGTGCTGGCCACCAACAATCCCAAGAAGCTGGTAGAGCTGCGCCGCGTCATCCGGGACGCGGGGCTGGCGGTGGAGGTGCTGGGGCTGGGTGATTTCGATTCCTGTCCCGAACCCGCCGAAACCGAGAGGACCTTCGAGGGCAACGCCTTCATAAAGGCCGAGGCCGCGGCCCGTCACACCGGCCTGCCAGCCCTGGCCGACGACTCGGGCCTCGAGGTGGATGAACTCAATTCCATGCCGGGGGTTCGTTCCGCCCGCTGGGCCGGGCCGGAATGCGACGACGCCGCCAACAATGCGCTGCTCCTGACGCAGCTGGCCGGGGTGCCCCCGGAGCGGCGCGGCGCGCGGTTCGTGTGTGCCCTGGCCCTGGCGCTGCCCGGCGGCGGCAGGCAGCTCTGGCGCGGCGAGATGCCGGGGCGGATCGCCGAGGAGGAACGCGGCGACGGTGGTTTCGGCTACGACCCGCTGTTCCTGCCCGATGGCCGGACCTGCACGTCCGCGGAACTGACAGCCGCGCAGAAGGACACCATCAGCCACCGCGGCAAGGCCGTGCGCGCCTTCATCGCCTGGTTGAAGGAGCAGTGATGGAGATCTACCTGGATCTGTTGCGCCGCGTCATGGCCGACGGAATCGACCGCGGCGATCGCACCGGAACCGGCACCCGCAGCGTCTTCGGCCACCAGATGAGATTCGACCTGGCCGCGGGGTTTCCGCTGTTGACCACCAAGAAGGTGCACACCCGGTCCGTTTTCGGCGAACTGCTGTGGTTCCTGCGGGGCGACACCAACATCGCCTGGCTGCACGAGAACCGCATCACCATCTGGGACGAATGGGCCGACGAGAACGGCAACCTCGGGCCCATCTACGGCTACCAGTGGCGTTCCTGGCCCACTCCGGACGGGCGGCACGTGGATCAGCTCGCCGGCGTGATCGAGTCCCTGCGCGGCAACCCGGAATCCAGGAGGCACGTCGTCTCCGCCTGGAACGTCGCCGACGTGGACGCCATGGCCCTGCCCCCCTGCCACGCCCTGTTCCAGTTCTACGTGGCCGACGGCAGGCTGAGCTGTCAGCTCTACCAGCGCTCCGCCGACGTGTTCCTGGGGGTGCCGTTCAACATCGCCTCCTACGCGTTGCTGACCCACCTCGTCGCACAGGTGACGGGGCTGGATGTGGGGGAGTTCATTCATACCCTCGGGGACGCGCACATCTACCACAACCACTTTGATCAGGTGACCGAGCAGCTGACCCGCCAGCCACGCATCCTCCCGCGGCTCGTGCTGAACCCCGGCGTGCGGGAGATCGACCGGTTCGAGCTGCCCGACATCACCGTCGAGAACTACGACCCCCACCCCGCGATAAAAGCGCCCATAGCGGTGTAGAAGCTGGTTGAACCGGACCACGGTGAAGGGGCAGCCCGGCTCAACCATCTCCAGTCATCGCCGGTCACGAACAACGGGAACCTCCGCGGTTCGCTTCGAGGCGGTTTCTCCTGAATTCCGCCGGCTTGCAGGCGGTCCCTCTGGTCAGGGCAAGTGCTTGTACAGCTCCCGCCAGATACCGGAGCGTTTCTTGACGTGTCGTTCGCGGTAGGCGCGCAGTTTGGATACGTCCTCCGGTTCGTCCTTCAGGGCCGAGGCGACGATGGCCTCCGCCAGTTCCCTGCCGCCCGGGGTGTCGTTGCCGAACCATGCCGCGTGGACGGCGGCCGCCATGCCGGTGGAGACCGCCTCCGCCGTGGACATGGCACTGCTCAGGCGCTCCACTCCCTGCTCGGATGCCTTTCCCTGCTCGGAGGCCTTCCCGGAACGCAGTTCGCGGAACACCTTGACCAGCACCTCGGTGGCGTCGCGGCCCAGACGAGCCGGGATCTCGGCGGCCCGCAACATCGCATCGGTTTCGCGTTCCACCAGCGCCATTTCCACATCGAGGTCTTCGATGGCGCCGATGGTCTCGAAGTTGAATCGGCGTTTCAACGCGGCCGACATCTCGTTGACCCCACGGTCGCGGGTGTTGGCGGTGCCGATCACGTTGAATCCGCGTTTCGCGTACAGGGTCCGGTGGGCTGCGTCCAGTTCGGGAATGGACAAGGTGCGGTCCGAAAGCACCGACAGCATCGAGTCCTGCACCTCGGGGGCGCAGCGGGTGATCTCCTCGAAACGCACCACCTTGCCCTCTGACATGCCCCGGTGAACGGGGGCGGGCACGAGGGATTTCAGGGTCGGTCCCTCGGCCAGCAGCATCGCGTAGTTCCAGGAGTACTTGATGGCGTCCTCGGTGGTGGCGGCCGAACCCTGGATGGTCAGGGTGGTGTCCCCGGAGATCGCTGCTGCCAGGAGTTCGCTCAGCAGGGACTTGGCAGTGCCGGGTTCGCCGATCAGCATCAGGCCCCGGTTCGTCGCCAGCGACACCACGCAGCGTTCCACCAAGGACCGACGTCCCACATATTTGCCCGTGATCTCCTTCCCGTCGCCCAGTACGAACTCCACCACCGACTGCGCCGAGAGCTGCCAGCCGGGAGCGACGGGGCGTTTCTGTTTCCTGTCGCGTTGCTTCAGGAGCTCCAACTCGTCGGCGTGACGGAACTCGGCCGGTGGGCGTTGCATCTCGGTCATGTGTTCGACATCTCCTTCAAGGCGGCCAAGACCTCGGAGGTGATCCTAGGCGGAACCCGGCTCCAAGGGATGCGTTCGAGTCCTTTCGTGTCCCTCTCGTATCCCCATCCGAGGTTCTTCGGGTCGTGGTGGCCCTGGAGGATGTAGGCCTCCTCGATTTCCTGGTCCTCCTGTTCAGCGATTGGTATGCCCATCGCCATGCCCGTGTAGCGGATCACAGCGGTCAGGCCGGCTGTTGGGATCGTGAGGGCATGGATGCAGTAGGCGCCGTTGTCGAGAGCCGAGCCGCGCTCCCAGCCGTACTTGGCGAAGGCCCCGACGAGCTTGCCCGCCGGGAATTTACCCTCGGGCAGGCCATGGAGTTTCATGTCATCGCCCTGGTCATCGGGGAGACGAAGGACGAGCCGGTCGAGTTGTTTGAACGACTGAACAATTTCGTAGTCGGAAAGGACCTCGGCCCAAGCCGCCCTGATGGCATCATCCATCTCCAGCGGATGGGGAATCCCGATGGTGCAATCCTTTGTTTTCACGGCTTCATCATCCAGGTTGACGAGATGGCTGTCCTCGTCAATGCGGGCCGTTCTCACCAAGACGTTCCCCGCGTCGTAAACGCCCCAGATGATTCCGGACAGGAGCCGTCTCAGGACGGGATGGGAGGCGATGAAACGGGCGTGATTCTCCGGGCTCCAGCGGCGGTCCTGGACCATGGCCTGCTCGAAGCGTTTGATCTGGATCTTGGTCAGCGCGGTCACCGTCTTCTTGATGTTTCCGTACTCGGTTTTGGAGATCTTCGCCCGCTCGGGATCGTCGCTCTTGTTCGGGGCGGGCAGAGTGCTCAGCACCCTTCCGGTGGGGTGGCCGTCAGGGCTCAGGAGCCGGGCAGCCAGTTTCCCATTGGAGGTCACATGGGCCAAGAACCGGCGGGGTCCGTAGTCGAAGACGCGGGTGCCGCGTCCATCGAGCCCGCCGTCGGGAATGATGCGATCCTCCAGCTCGTCGCGGGTCAGGCCGCGGTGGATCGCAATTTCATGCATTGCCTGGTTGGCGTGTTGCTTCAGGGATGCGTATTTCACCTTCGCCGCGATCCCGGAGATCTGCTGCAATGCCTCGTCCGTGGCGACGTTTCGCAACGCCGTGAGGCCTTTCACGGCCCGTTTGTGTTGACTGGCTCCAGGCCATTCCCGGATCATCGGGGCGAGGGTGTTGACGAATTCGCTGCCTCCCAGCCAACCGGCGCCGGTCATCAGCCACGACAGTTTCGCGGGAGCACCAGCAGCCAACCAGAGATGCAAAAGTGCCAGGGCGAAGCGATCCCGACTGAGACGATCAGCCCGGTCATGAACCGCCATGGTCAGTGGATGCCGCTCAGCGGCACTCAACGCCCGCAACAGTTCTTTCACCTGTCCGACACCCAGCCGATGCTGGCCATCGATCAGGATTGGTGGCAGACCATCGGTGCTGAACGGAAGGTTCTGCGTCGCCGGTAGCTTCGGGGAGCTGCTGGCCTCCGTCCACCAGGCGGTATCGGCGGGCAGTTCCGGGATTGTGGATTCGGCCAGGATCTCTTCGATGACTGCTCGAGTGCTGCCCGTGGTGCGCTCGGCAACGCCTCGGATCTGTTCTGTGGGGATCTCTCTCAGAAGGGGAGCCAAGGCATTGGCCTGGGAACGAGTGAGATCTGCGGCCAAGACCTGGGGCAGGTGAGAGCGCAGCCAATGCGTCGCAACATCGGCCGCCTTGGTTTTCAGCGCGTCCAAGAACAAACCGGCCATTCCCGGGCCGTGTCCCGTTTCAGCAGCCGAATTCAGCATTGCTTGGGAGGTTTCCCGGGCCTGTTGATCAATCCAGCTCAGTAGCAGACCAAAACCTTCCGCCCCGGTTGCCACCAACCAGGGCACCACGCCACTCCACTCGACGACTCGTGCTCCCGTTCGGCGGGCGAAAGTGACCCGCTCAGTGGGCGTGGGGAGCACCAACCCGGCCAGGGCGAAGTTGCGGAAGTCGTTGTGTTGCAGCTGATTTTTTGGCACGGCTTCCAGCAGACTTCGAGCCTCGTCCTGATCGAGAGAGTCCAACCCGGCAGCTGTGAAGAGCGAATGGTCGGTTATGGCGTAGCTGTAGTACTGCCGGGTGCTGAACGGTGCGGGTAGGGGTGACGGCAACCCTGCTCGGGCTGTGGTGATGTCGGCATCGGAGAACATGGTCAGGAGAGGACGAAGAATCAGGGCCCCCTCGACGAGTTTGCCGAGCTCGGCTGCGCATGTGGTGAGCGGAGTGCGCCAGTTGGTGTTCAGAACCACCTTCAACCAGGTGGGCCAGTAGAGCGTGGTTTCTCTGCTGTGCCTGTAGTGATTCTTCTGATTCGTGGGGTATTCCTTTTCCCTGATTTTCTGGAGCTCTTTCAGATACCTCACCCACCACGTGATCCGTTCTGGGCTGGGCATTGTGTTGAAAGGGGGTTCGGTGAACCGCACTCGCTGCATCCGGGCGTAGCCGTCGCTGTAGTGTTCGAACACGACGATGCGTTTGGCCCGTTCCAGCTCGGCCTCGGGATCGAACGGTGAATCGTCGACCTTGATGCTCACCTCGGCGTTGATGTCGTAGGCGCGTTCGAAGGGAGTGAGCACCAGCCCCAGGTCGTCTGCGTGCAGATCCGAGACCTCGAGGGGAGCGCCGACCGGTTCGCCGACCATCCGCTCCGCGGCTACGGTTTCATTCTTCTCCCTGGGCCGGGTGGCCTCCGTGGTTTCCGGCTCCTCGGTGGAGGCTGTGGCGTCGTCGGTGTAGCCCTTCTTGATCTTCGCGGCCACCTGCTTCTTGGCCTCGGTGAGGGCCTTGTCCGCGGAATCGTACTGCTTCGTCCTCGTCGTGCCCGCGGTTCCGCTGCGACCGTAGCGGACCGTCACATGGTCCTCGGCCACGTCGATGTACCAGAACTTGTCAGAGCCACCTTCTGTCAGGCGCAGGCGTCGTTTCATGGCAGGGAAGCTTAGAGGCAAGGGCCGACACATATTTTCGCGGCCTTCTTCAAGGACAGGGCCTCACGCCAACGGGCCGCCGAAGGCTGAGATCAGCAGCAGCTTCTCCACCCGGGCCGGGGCCTGGTGGTCGAGGAAGGCCCGGGTGTGGTCTGCGATCAATTGGCTTCCCGCTTTGCGAGCCTTCCGGACAAAATCGTGCCATTCGTGGTCGCGGAGGTGGATGCGGTCGGCACCCGCCAACAGAAGTTCCCCCAGCAGGGAATCGAGCCCCCGCAGCAGGGCCCCCGGGCTGGTCAGCGGTGCGTCCTCGGTCCCAGTTCGCCACTCGAGTTCCGTCGCGACGGGTTCTGCCACGTGCGGCTGGAGAGGCACACCGTCTCCTACCAGCAGCAACGGGTCCACTACGACCCTCCTGGCGCCCCAGCGCCATCTTCCCGAGACGAAAGCCTCCTCAGGGAAATTCTTCTCCCAGCTCAGCAGGCGAACCATGCTGGCGCGCACGCTCCCGTCGCGGCGAGCTGTGTGGTGAAGGGCCAGCTGGAATGATTGCCCGTCGGCGTCCCGTAGGTCGGCCAC
>ERZ773042.1362-NODE-1362-length-14454-cov-11.012015_pt1 | contig 14454 bp, 9 predicted proteins | sample MGYA00511664_ERZ773042 | MGnify/ENA primary metagenome ERZ773042 (study PRJEB29015, sample SAMEA2737984) | human oral metagenome | biome: human oral; feature: human-associated habitat; material: dental | place: China | collected 2036 ... | reverse complement strand
GTTGAGGGCGAGTTGTGGAGTTCGTCGGCGGTGGCGGGGTAAGGGTTGCATGTGTTCTAGGGCGCGTGCTGTGCATGGTTCTCATTTCGGGGTGTCCGATGCGGGCGAGATGTCCATCAGAATGACATTGGACGTCCGGGAGTCGAGTCGAGGGCCGGAAAACCGCATGATCGTGCGGATCGTGTCGCGTCGAGTGGCGCCTTGAGACTCTAATGTCATTCTGACGGACAGGTGGCCTTCTGCGTCACATACCGAGGTGCAAAGGGTCCAGCCCTACACGGACGACAAGATGCCAGCCCCGCTCCGACTTTTTGTATACATCACTAGGAATTGTCTGGCGGAAGGAGTACGGGGCCAGTTGGTAGCGGCCCAGGTCTCAGAGGCGGTGGCATGACATCGGTCCCAGGGCCGGGGTCAGGGGGCGCCCCGCACCCGTAGGCACATTAAGGCGGGGACGGCTCAAGTGCTGGAGCGGCTAGCAAACACCTACACCTGTGGGTGCATTAAGGCGTGCGCCAGATGGTGAGCATGATCTGTGAGTTATGATTAGGAAATGCTTCGCCCTTCTTTTCGTCGAGATCGGTTCATGGGGCGGCTGTCTGCCGTGGCGGTTCAGAGGTGTTGCCGACGGTGGTGACAGTCCGGGATTCTGTGTGATTCCGCCGTCGTGGAGTGCAGACGGCCTTGCTTCCTGGTCCCGGGCCGTCGCGCTGGACGGGGACGGTCGCGGCTCGGCCGGGATGCGATCCTGGTGGTGGGTGCGTGGCCCCACGGTCGAGCGAACTGATGCATTCAGGGACTTAAGTCCCTGTTTCGACCTCGACTTTTCCGCATGGCGTCGTCGGAAGCTGTTCGCTGGAGGGGGTGCTGGGGTCGTCGGTGGCGCTTGGCGTGATTGCAGGGAAATGTGGTAGTCTGCACCCGGTGCTGGCCGGTCCTGCGGGGTGCTTGCGGGGCCGGTGGCGCTCTGGGCTTCGGAAGTGGCGTCATGACGCCGGTTCCAGAGCCAGGGGCAGGAAGCGCCGCGCACCTGTAGGTGCATTAAGACATAGTCTCCGGCTTGAATACCACCTTGTAGTGGTGGGCAGGAAGCGCCGCGCACCTGTAGGTGCATTAAGACGGTATCACAATAACCATCAGGCACACAACAGCGACAGGCAGGAAGCGCCGCGCACCTGTAGGTGCATTAAGACTGGAATCGAGGAGTTCGAGAGTCTCGTCGGTGTCCTTGGCAGGAAGCGCCGCGCACCTGTAGGTGCATTAAGACCGGCACCGCCAACGATCCAGAGCGAGAAGATGATGGGCAGGAAGCGCCGCGCACCTGTAGGTGCATTAAGACCTCGGGGACAATGTCCTCATTGTAACGGAGGACCTGGCAGGAAGCGCCGCGCACCTGTAGGTGCATTAAGACCCATCTCGTATACCATGTTCTTGAATGCTGGGATCGCGGCAGGAAGCGCCGCGCACCTGTAGGTGCATTAAGACGGTCACGGTATCGACCCAGATGTACTCCTCCATATAGGCAGGAAGCGCCGCGCACCTGTAGGTGCATTAAGACGAGACTGAGGCGTGGATGGCATGGTGGGGAGTCCTCTCGGCAGGAAGCGCCGCGCACCTGTAGGTGCATTAAGACCTGAACTCGAACACTGAGCTGTCATGCACCTCGCCGGTCAGGAGCCGCCCCGCACCTGCGGGTGCATGAAGCTCCCGATCAGTATCCGGGTCCGTCAAGGAAGACAGCCCCGCAGATCCGGAGCACGCGCGGCGAGCGACGCGCGCCGCCCGCCGCTGTCTGCATCGCCGCACCGCCGCCGCACAGAAAACCCGAAAGAAATGCAACCCGTATCAGACGCGGCTCACGAACCGCCGCCCCGCCAACCCGCCCGCCGCTCCGCCCAGCATGCGCACCACCAGCACCACCGCCGTCGTCGAAGCGATGGCCCCGAACACGGCTCCCACCGGTACGGCAGGAGAGACCAGTACCTCGGCCAGGACCTCCACCCGCTCCGGACACCCGTCCCGCCCCGACCCGACGGCGCCGCACCGCCGTCGGGCGCGCTCTTCGAGCGCATCACCTCCATCGAGGCTCTGACGGGCGGCTGGCAGATGGTCCTGGCCCGGGATGCCCGCGACGGTCTCCTCCAGCGCCAGACGCAGCTCATCGCCGGCGACCTCGACCGCTTCCTCGCCGAGCTGTCCGCCTCGCTGCGCGACGCCACCTACCAGCCCGGCCCGCTCATGCGCGTCGACATCCCCAAGCACGACCCCGGTGAGACCCGCGCCCTGCGCATCCCCACCGTCCGCGACCGCGTCGTCGAACGCACCATCGTCAACACGATCGCGCACGCCGCCGACCTGATCATGTCGCCCTGCTCCTTCGCCTACCGCACCGGCATCGGCGCCGACGACGCCGTCGACCACCTCGCCACGCTGCGCGACGACGGCTACCGCTACGTCCTGCGCACCGACATCGAGGACTACTTCCCCAGCGCCGACGTCGAGGACGCCCTCGCCGTCCTCACCTCTATCCTCGACTGCCCGCGCACCACCGACCTCATCCGCCTCATCGCCCACCCGCGCCGCGCCCGCGGCGAGCTGCGCACCCGCACCCGCGGCATCGCCCAGGGCTCCTGCCTGAACCACGGCGAGGTCCACGGCACCGCGCCCGCCCCCGACGACGCCGGCCTCTACCGCGGAGTGTGGTGAGGGGCGCCGGGGCCGAACTCGATCAGGCGGCTTACGCCGGGCCTAGGCCGTTCTCGGCCCGCTCCCAGGGGACGGCCCCCTGATCGGCTACTTCACCGCGCGCCGCCTTGGCCGCCCTGATGTCCGCCAGGTCCTCGGCGGCCTCGGTGAGGTGCTCCAAGTCCTCCGCGTCGATCACAGCGGCCACCCGCTGGCCACGTCGGGTCAGGAACACCGGGGCGTGGCGGGTGCGGGCCTCGTCGACGACGGCAGCGAGGCGGGTGCGGGCGTCCGTGACGGTGAGCTCGGTCATGACAGCATCCTGAGCGAAGATGGCGTAAATGTACATCCCGTATCACGCCGGCTGGATACCCGGGGAGAAGAGCGAGTCACTTCTCGGGCGGGACCAGGGGCGGGATGTCGAAACGCGGGTTCAGGCTCCCTCCGTCATTGTCGACTTTCACGCGATTCTCCTCGCGCTGGGCGAACCAGGACACGATCTCCGAAGGATACTTGTCGCCCTGCCGGTCGGCGGCCGGGTACCTGACGACCTCACCCTTTCCGGACTGGTCGACGAACCCGAAGGCGGAGCGCATGAAGGACCGCACGGGAAGCGTGCGCTCGAATTCTTCAGGAAGAGCTTTCAGGGCGGTGCCTATGTCGTCAATGCGGTCGCCGGCCTCGTCCGTGATCCCCAGGCAGCCGCTCAAGCTGCGATACAGGTCCGCGAGCGACTCATTCTTCACCGCCCGCAGCGCCGTCGCCCGGATCTCGACGCTCCCCAGGCCATAGGGCTTGCCGTGTCCCAGCCTGTGATAGCCGATAGGCTGTGCACCGCCCGACGGCGCGGCTCCGCGCTGCTCCTCCGGGACGAGTCGTTCGGGAGTCAGCAGCCACAGGACCACGGCGAGCTCCTCCGCACTCAGATTGTCGAAGCGCAGGGTCGTCGTGAACTCTGCTCCGGGTTCCAGATAGGATTGCAGGACCGTATTCTGCGTGGAGCTCGCATTGCCCTTCCCGACGAGCGCAGAAGGCGGGAGTCCTTTCCTGCCCAGTGCTCGTCGGTGGGTGGGGTACACCTTTCGTATGAGCGTCTGGGAGCTATTGAACATCGCTCCGCGGGTCCAGCCCTCGCTGCTTGGGTTTCCGCTCAGGTGGCGAAGGTAGGGGGCGCCGGTTGACGGCTTCGGGGTTGCGAGGGTGCTGAGGGTCCACCCCCTGCTGTTCCGCCGCAGCCGGTCGCGCCCCCTCCTCGGGATCAGGGGGGCAATCCGGATATGACCCGCATAGGCGGGCAGCCCATGGGCCTGCCGGCCCCGATCGTCCTCGGACCCCAGCTCCTCGTCGTAGGCGAATCCCCACACGCGTTCGGCGGGGGAGGCCTCCTTGTGGCCGCGAGCGGGAATCATGCCGGCACGGTGCGCCAGAGCAAGAGGGGACAGCTCTGTCGTCCGGCGGCCGACCTGGGCCGGAACCAACGATGTCACGCGCGGACTATTGTGGGGGCCCTTGATCGTGGCGAATAGAGGAATGCCCGGGCTGTCGGATGCGAGCCGGCGAAGATGCCTCGCGATATCTTTCCGAGTCGCGTCGCGTCCGCACTCCTCGAGAACACTCGTCACCAGTCGGTTGTTCGGGTCCTCGCTTGTTCTCGTGCTAGTCGTTGGAAGATGCCCCGCCTTCTGCTCGCGCTGCCACAGGGTGCGGTACTCGGTGATGTAGCTGTGCACGACCTCGACAAGCGACCAGAACACCTTTCCGTTCTCCTCGTCGCCCGGGTCGACGTCGACGTAGCATGCCTCGTCGTCTCCCGAGTCGAAGAACAGGAACTCATTTCTCTTGCTGTCGATCAGTCGGCCGGAGGAGTTGTCGGGAGTGGTCCTCACGACATAACCGATGGCTCGCCCCGCGGGCTGTGGGCGAGACTTTCTCGGCTGACCCTTCTTGTCCCGGTAGTCGACTTCCTTGCCGGTGAACAGGGGTTTTGACTCGCCGTCCCCGACCTTAATCCGTTTGACGATCGCCCTGTTCTGGTCGAAAAATCTGACTTTAACGAGCTCGACTGCTATCCTGGCCCCGTGAGGTGCGAGGCGTCGCGCCTCCTCGACTCTCCTGCGGGCAGCGTCCACGTCGTCTCCGCCCGGGTTCTTGCCGCCCTCGTAGGCTATTTCCCTACCCGTGTCATCGTAGAAGGCGACGCCCGACTCGATGCTGTCCGGGATAACGGCGGCGCACACCTCGTCCGGCTGCTTCTCCCAACTGTCTTTGACTGGCGGCTTATTGAGCCCGAGCATGACTCGAACGCGAAATCCGTTCCCGACGCTATAACTGAGGAAAACGGGATACAGCGTCTGCGCCTCGGAGGCGGTTCGCCGGCTCGTCACCTGGTGGGAGTGATCGCCGAAGATCCTGAAGCGCGACATCGTCACGGCTTCATACGCCGAGGACAGCACTCCCTTGAGGGTGGTGACGGGGATGTCGGCGTCCATCCAGGACCGTGCGCCGTCCGGGTCACCCGTACGAGAGGCCACTACGAGGCGGCCCTCGCGGTCCGTGGCCCCGGGGACCGTGGGGCTCGCAATCGTGAGGGTCACGTCGATCTCCCCGGAGAGCAGATTCTCCGCGAGACGATCGTGCCCTGCCGGAGCCCCGTCGCGGTAGAAGGCCGAGCCCTTGTCGGGCAGCATCAGGGCGCTCTTGGCGCGATGCCTGTTGCCGGTCTGCCATGCGCCGGCTCCGTCGTCGCCACCGGTGTGGATCGCCCGGACGGGAGTGGGGATGCCGTTGTAGGCGTGGTGGATCATGAGATTTCTCCCGTCACGATCTGGTCCAGGTACTCGACGTTGCCGTACTGGGGCTCCACGCGGAAGACCTCGAGAAGGCCCAGCGTCCGACGGTCGTGGGTCCTCGCCGTGCTGGGACGGACAAGGCACTGTTCCTCGGCGTCGGCCCGACTGACTTTCGCGATCGCCAGCACGGTGACGCGACGGGATCCGTATCCGTTGACCCAGCGGAGCTCGTCGGCGAGAACGGCACTGTTGCCGTCGCTGCCGGGGCCGTCGGCGCCGCAGGGGCCGCTCCCGGGCGCACGGACCCGCGTCTCCGCGCTGCTCGCGGAGGAGCTCTGGGCGCACCGGTTGTCCCAGAGCCGCAGCTCGTAGACGGTCGTGAGATCGACGTGCGAGCCCTGCGCGGAACCCGGGTCGGTGATGGCGAGGGAGCCCTCGCACAGCCGGACGGCGTGTGCACCGTTGGTGGTGAGGGCCCAGCCCCGCCACGAGTCGCCGTCGAGCGTCTTCAGAGCCGGCGGAAGAGCGCCGGGCCCCGCGAGAATGGTCCAACACGCCTGGTCGAGCCGGGGAAGTACGAGATCAGGCATTGTCGGCCTCCTCGGTGCGGGCGGCCTTCGCGTCGGAGGACGCGCGTTCCCGATCGGCCCGGGTGACGACCTCGGCCCAACCGCATTCGGGCTGAAGGGCTCGAGCGCGGGCGAGCAGGTCACGGGCCACTTCCCTGCTGTGTGCAGTGAGGGCCTCGATATCGTCGGGGTCGACGGAGTCGGTCGCGCCGGACTCCCAGGCGCCGGCGTACGCGCCGTCCTCCGGACCACGGGCCAGGCCTGGCACGGGCGTCCATGTCAGTCGCTGGACGGCCACCAGTCCGGAGCCTCTTGTGGCGTGGCCGCCCAGAGTCAGGTGGCCGGTGCACAGCTCGGCCAGCACCAGGCACAGCAGACACAGCGAGGCGCGCCTACTCTCCGCATCCGACCCGAGGCGGTCAAGGCGAAGATCGAGTCGGATCGGCTCCCATGTCCGGGCGGCGGCCTCCTGCACGGAGAACAGATGCCCTCCACGGGCCTCGTCGCCGGCGCCCCGTTCGCCGTCCAGCGCCCCTCCGGTCCACCGGTCGATGGCGACATGATCCGCCGTGACCGTTGCCCGCGTCGCGGCGCGGGAGTCGTGGGTTCTTAAGGCGCCCTGACGCCGGGTGTCGCCGAAAAGGCGCTGAACGATCTCCGGCTCCGTCGCGAGCTGCAAGTGGGTCGTCACGTCCTCCCACCCGTCGGGATTCGCCAGGACCGTGCGGGCGATCCTCGCCGCCCTTTGACGCAGCACACCGCGTATTGACGAGCCCGGCACGACCGGGAGGCCATTCTCCATAAGAGGCGTCACGACGTTGCGGGCCTGCCCGGACGCGATCGCATGCTCGTCCTGCGCGCGAGTGACCGCCGCCGCACCGACGAAAACCGTGCTGATGGGGCTCCATACCAGTTCAATAGTGCAGACTCCGGAGTCCGGGGCGCTCGAGGCGGCCTCGGTCACCTCGGACTCGGGCTTCCCGGAAAGCCAGCGCGCGAGTCCCTCCACGGTGTGAAGATCCTCGGTCTCCAGGTGTGCGTTGCCGTTCAGCTCCACCGATCCCCAGCCGATGTTCGTGCGTCCGCCGAAGGCGACGGCCCCGGAGCCTATCAGCTGGACACAGGCGCGCAGTGCGTCGCGCGCGGCCGCGGCGTCCTCGGGGCTGCGCGTCTCCGCGTGCAGGATGATGGTGAATCGGGTGCCCCTGGGGAACACGCCATGGTGGAAGAGGGAGCCGTCCGTCACGGATCCCGAGTACCTGTTAATGGCGTTCCCCGTGCGGCGGTCAGGCGAGCCCCCTGCCAGGAGCGCGTCATCGACGGCGATCAATGAGGGGCGCTCCGAAGATCCCCAGGCCCGGGCGTGCTCGTCACCGTAGGCGATCTTGCACGCGGACTTGAGCGCGCCCGCGATCGCCGTGCCGCGCAGGACGTATTCATGAGAGGCGTTCATGGAGAACTCCCGGTCCTCGCCGAACTCGTTCTTCTTGCCTCTCCGATCGACGACGCGGGTCTCGACGAGGTCCTGCGTTCCGTGGTGCAGAAGGCCGGTGAGCCGTACTGGAATGGTCAAACGCATTCTTGTGAACATTATCGTGTGACCTCGGTCGTGGCCGGCTCGGTGATCGTCGTCATGCGGAGCTTCATGGTCCCCGCCCACTCCCCGGCCAGAAGGAACCTGCCGTAACCCTCCGCGGTTCGCAGGCCGATCCCCACCCGGCCCAATAGGGCGAGGCGGTCTCGCACCGAGACCAGCTCGGCGGCGTCCGCCGTCATCCTCACCTTAATGACGGAGCCCGCGGCGATGGCGTGAATGGAAGGGCGGGGGCGGCCGGCCCACTGATGGTACGAATCCACCCGTGACGAACGAATCGACATGGTCGGCCGGCTCGTGGGCGGATCAAGGGTGACGGTGACGCCATGCCGCGCGAGCTCTGCGGGAAGATCGCGCACCGTCCCCGGCCCAAGCGCTCGGGAGGGCAGGACAAGGTCGGAGACGAGCCAGAGGACGGCCTCGGTTGCGTCCGACGCCGTGGGAGACGACGGCGGGGCTGCCTGCGGCCGCAGCTCCTCGGGCTCCTCAACCGTGATCATGACCTTCCCGTACTCGCTGCGGCGTCGGCCTCCGAGCCTGGCCGGACCCGCAAGCGCCTCGAACCAGGTCGCGCCGAGGTGCGCCTCGAGGACGTCGGCGACAGACGGGTCCAGCAAGAGCTCGCCGACAAGCGTCTGAGACGCCTTGATGGCGTCGATCGTGTGGAGGGACCCGTCCTTTGCCCGGCAGTCCTTCTCAAGGGCGGTCGAGATGCTGGACGTGTGGGAGACGGTGGAGAAGACCATCTCGGTGCCGTTGAGATCGACCAGACCGTGACGCAGCGGCTTGAGCTGACCGACCTCCGCAGGGGCGCGCCCCGCGAACCGGTTGTAGACGTCTTTCGAGGCCGTCTGCTCGTTCGCTACCGACTTCGGGACCGAGAGACACAGGGGGATGGGCCGCAGGCTGCGCGGCGCGTCCGTTGCGGAACGGGGCGCGCGCGGACGCATGTCGCCGGCGCGCAGCCTTCCCGCTGCCACGCAGGCCGCAATCTCCTCCAGGACCGCTTCGGCGGCGCCACGGCTCTTCAGCGCTGAGAGCAGGCGGGCATGAGCCCACGACAGCAGAGTCGTGCCGCGCAGGAAGCTCTCCGAACGCAGCGAGTTGAAGCGCCTGGACGCCGTGGCGTGCAGGGGCTGCATCAGGTGGGCCTGAATGCCCAGCCGTACCCATGGCCCTGTGGAGTCCGCATAGCCGTCCCCGACGGGGACCGCCGCACGACGTCGTCGAGTAATCCTGGTCGGAGACGTTCCGGCGAGATCGCGCAGGACCGCGACGCAGTCCTGCGGCAGAGCCCCCTCGATCCGGCACCGGCAGCGCCCGCCGCCGCGTGTGCGGCCCGCGCCGACCGACTCGATCAGCCCCGCACTGGCCCCCAGAACAATACTGGCTTGACGCATGCTGCTCTCGGTCCACTCCACCGAGGCGCCCTTGCCGTCAATGCTCAGCAGGGTGATCTCCGCGCGGAGCTCAGCGGCCGCCGCCTTCTCGACGAAGCGGAGATGATCGGGCATGGCCACGCCGGCGGATGTGATCGCCACCCCGGCCTGAGTGGTGCTCGCAATCCCGGCCGTCGAGGACGCCGGAGACACGGCGACGGCGGAGGACAGCCTGCCATCCGTACCGCCGAAAAGGTCATTGACCCACCTGCGCCAGGTGGAGGCCGGGCTTTGGGCCGCTTTCCCCACCGAATCAAGGGCAAGTGCGACATCCTCGGCGGCGGCGCGCAGGAGCCCCGTCATCTCGGTCCCCGTGACATAGGGGCGGCCATCGGCCGATCGGCGCACGGTCGAGTCGACTCCACCCGTGATTCCGACACCGGAGGACAGGGCCCAGTCGGAGAGCACGGAGACGATGAACGGACGCGCCTGGTCGGGTTGTAACGGCAGAATACTGGCCGATGTCATGTCTCGTGCCTCTCGGACTGCTCGCCATTGTCGTTCATGGTGAGATCGTCGGTCGGGATGAAGGGGGAGGAGACGTCGTTGAGGTGCATGACGTCCAGCAGCAGGCAGTGCCGTGATTCTCTTGACGTGCCGTTCTTCCAGGGGCGAGCGATGGCGCCGCCGTGCGCGCCGGAAGCTGTCTCGGTCCAGTACAAAGATGATTCCGGTCCGCTCATCGCGTCAATAACGGCGGTCGAACCGGCGCGCCTGGCGCGTGAGTGCAGCAACTCCCACCTGTTGACCGCGGTTTCCTCATCGGTCAGCAGGACCTGTCGCACGGCGGCCCGCTGACTGGCGGACAGCGCGGCCTCCCCGCTCGCCTCTCTGCTCAGCGCGGCGGCTCTGACAAGATGGTCCCATGATCGCAGCGTCGTGAACTCCGCCGCTGCGAACCTGTCCTCCGTCACGTACAGGGGGCGCGCGCTCACCGATGCGTACTGAGCGCGCTTTTCAGCCATGTCCATGGCGGCCGAGTCGTAGTGGACGTCGAAGTCCAGCATGGGGATGGCGCGGGATGCCGACTTCGCCTGAGAGCACAGATGCTCGGCCATCTGGTATGCGTCGTAGAACGGGAAGTTGGTCTTGACGATCGCCACCCCGGCGGCAGCGGCGAGCCCGGAAGGCTCACCGGCGTTCTCACCGCCGTCTCCTCTCCGACCGTCCACAAGACGGCGGAGCAGGGGGCTGCGGGCGGTGACCCGCTCGAAGTGCCGAAGGTAGGCGCTTGCGAACGTGAGGGCGTATCGCCCGTCGGTGACCACGGTGACGTCGTCGCCGCCCAGAAGCACGGGGACGACGGGGATGACGGGAGGCATGCGGGCATCGCCGTAGACGCCGCGACCGTAATCGTGCGCCGCGGCCCTGAGAGTCTCGGTCCACGAGTTGGCGAACGCTTTCCGAGTCGCCTCCTCCAACTCTTCGGACACCTCGTATGAGAAAGCCTCCGTATCGAGATGGTCTCCGTCGGGCATGAACCTGTCAAAAAGCGCGTCGTCGGCCTCCGCGGCCTGCCAGAAGCTCTCTTCGAGATTGGCGAAGACCGCCCCCATGCTGTTCGCGTCCGCGTGAATGACGCCGACCCAGCTCAGCGGCTTGGCGCTGTATCCGTCGGCCGCCGGTCGTATGCCCTCATCTGATTCAGCACCGGAGCGAGTGCTCTCGGCGTCGTCGTTGATGAGCGTCTCGAGGTCGAACAGGTGGGGGACGAGGTGGTCGAAGAGGCTGTCGCTCCATTCTGCTGTTCTCCACGCCCTCAGGATGGCGCTATCGTCTCCGACGCGATAGTCCCTGACGATGTCGAGGATGCTCTCTCGTCCCCTGGTGGCGAAGTGCCGCTTGACCCGCACTGCCTCGGCCAGCTCCTCGCGGCCGGTGATTCCCAGTTTTTCTCCTTCTAGCGCCTCGCTCGCGGGGAACGAGGAGTCTGTGCAGGGCGCTGACAGGGGGGTGACGGGAAAGCGCGCCGTCGGGGCGAGTCGCTGCTGATTGAAGACGGAGAGCGTTTCATGAAGGGAGGCGATCTCGTCCTGAGTGGCGTGCGGGCCCTGAATCTCGATGAAGGTGCCGCACATGTCCATTCCGGGGGCGCGGGCTGCCGCCTGGGAGGTCATCCAGGTGATGAATTCACGCGCATCGGCCCTTTCTGCGAAGCGGACAATGATCTTGCCCGAGGTCCTGGTGATGGCGACGGGGCGGCTCCCGCTCTCCTTGAGATGATGGTCGATGAACTCCTCGTACCACTGGGGAACCTGCTTGAGAAGCCAGGAGGCGCCGATATGGTCGCGCTGACGCTGAGTGGCGAAAATATATGCTTGATTCCCATTGGTCTCGACCATCGCCAGGTACGTCATGCGGGTCTTCCTGTATCTCGGGTGTCGGATGATGCGCGTGAACCGGTCGGCCGGTTGGGGCGGGCCGCGGTCCGCGCTCGTCAGCCGATGGTGTTCGGGGCCGGACGGAGGCGGGGTGTCCGCGGGTGCGTCTGGTTCTAACCGGCCTTCTAACCGGTCCTGACTGTGGCGGGCTGCATGGGATCCTCTTGAGGTGCGGGGCCAGTGCATCATGTCACATCGGGACGCGCTCGGGTAGGGGCCGCAACCGTACAAGAACTTATACATCGGATTCTTGGCTCTTCCCCGGGCGGCGCTGACGGTGCACACTCGTGGACGGACGGCGCCCGCCCCCGCGCTACGGAGCTGGTCGACCCGCCCGGTTCGACGGACGCACCGCTTCAGCGCTGAAGGGAAGACGACATGCTGCTGGTTCACGTGGCCGGGACGGCCGACCTGGGGATCCCGCTGGCCATTGACGGGCGCAGTCGTCCGCGGCAGGAGACGGCGGAGTTCACGGAGAGCCGCCTGGGCGAGCTCGATGCCTGCCGGACCGGCGAGGAGGCCGCCGACCTGCTCCTCGACCTGCGCTTCCGGTCGGCCGATCGCCGCGCCGACGGCGCGGAGCCGGGCACCTCGCCCGGCAGCGCCCTGCGCAAAGAGCTGAGGGCGGTTGCGCGTCTGGCCGGGGAGCGGGGCGCGTCCCCCGCCTCGGGCGGGCCCGCAGAGTCCTCCGGGTCCTCAAGGTCCTTGGAGTTTGCGGAGCCCCCAGGGTCCGCGGAGCTTGCAGAGCCCTCGGAGTCCTCAGAGTCGATCGAGGTCCTCGTCGTCGGGGTCGAGGGAGGGAGCACACCCACGGACTTGATCGCGCGGGCACTCGTCCGGGCGCTCGGGCAGGCCTCGGCCGAGGCCTCCCGACTGCTGGACGGACGCGAGCTCGGGGTGCTGGACGCCTGCATCCTGCCGGGCCTGGCAGTCGGCCGGGACTCGATCGAGACGCTGGAGAGCGCCATCGGCGGACACGACGGGCACGTCGTGCTCGCCCTGGCCGGGGGCGCGAACACGGTCCTCGCCGAGGCCGCCGGCGTGGCCGCCGCCACGCACGGCGACGAGTGGTCGCTCCTCCTCATCGACCGGGCCGGGCGCGCCCTGCCCGACGCCGAGGCGCCGGTTGTCGACATGTCCGTGGGGGAGGACCCCCTGCGGGGCTGGCTCATGGGACTCGGGCTGCCCACCGTCCTCGCCCAGGAGTACGACGGGCGCGGAACCGGCGCGCAAGCCGGCGGCGAGATGCCCGACGAGGTCCGGAGGGCCGTCGGGGCCCTGCGGCGCGCCGTCGGCGAGACCCCCGTGGAAGGGGGGATCGGCCCCGAGGATTTCGCCCAGCTGCTGTGGACGGACACGGCCCGCGGGGACCTGGCCGCGGGCATGGCGCTGCGGGCGTGGATCACCGCCGAGTACCGCCGTCGTCGCCTGGAGTACCTGGACGAGACGGGCCTGCCCGCCCGGGACTACCGGGACGCGACTCGCAGGTCGTCAGTGCTCGGCACGGTGATCGAGAAGCTTAAGGAGCGGGCGCAGACGGGGCCCCTCGCCGCCCCCGACGCCTGGCTGGCCGCGCAGCGCGACCTGGTCGACCTGGGTATTGAGGCGACCCACCGTCTCGCCGCGCCGGGCGAGGACCTGCATGAGCAGGTGAACGCCGCGCTGGGCGCGCCCCCGGCCTGGCTGTCCTGGCCGTCGGGGTGCGTGTGCCTGCTGACCGCCCAGGGCGTGTCGCACAGGGCCGCGCAGCGCGACCCGATCGCGGTCACGCTTCTTTCCGCGGAGCCGGGCGAGGCCCTGCGCCGGGCCTGCTCCGTCCCCGGGCCGCTGACGCTCGAGACACTCATCGCCTGCTCCGAGGCCAGCGGCGGCGAGGGGCGGGCCGTCGTCGAGGCGCTCAGGGACGACCGCTTCGAGCGGAACAGCGGGTGGAACCCGGTCGGGGACGGCGGCGCCGTCGTCTACAGCTACGAGAGCTCCACCACGCAGGGCGGGGCCCTGTCCGACCAGGTGGCCGGCACCATGAGGGAGACCGGCCGCTGCGCCGACGAGTGGCTCGAGGGGCGCCCGACCCGCCCGCGGGCGATCATTGTCACGGTCGTGGGGGAGAAGCCCATTGTCATTGCGCTCCTCCATGCCGCGCAGGTCTTCGGCGCGCGTCACGGCATCCCGGTCTTCCTCATGTCCTCGGTCAGGGAAGGCACGGGCGAGCGCCTCCAGCTCCACCAGTTCGGACTCGACCGCGACGTCCGTCAGGCGCTGCTCAGGGCGACCCGCTACTGCCTGGACCGCCTGGACCTGCTCACGGCGGCGCGCCTGCTGACGCTGGGCGACCCGGCCATGGAGGAGCTGGCGGACGGGGCCCAGAGGCTTGCGGACGAGCTGGCGCGCGCCGCGCGGACCGAGGACCTCGATGGCTGCGCCGGCACGGTCCTTGCGGTCATGGCCTCCGTCGCCGAGCGCATTGACGGCCTCCCGCCGGACGCCCGGGTGCGGCTGGCCACCATTATCGGCGAGCTGATCAACCCCACGCCCAAGAAGCAGCGGAGCGAGGCCTTCCGGGATCCCGTGGTGCTGGCCCTCATGTGCTGGAAGTTCGACCAGGGCTATGAGCCCGGTTCCGTCGACCTCGACGGCGAGCCCGCATCGGTGCTCCTGCGCCTCCTGGTGCGCGTGCGCAACAAGGTCCCGATCAACCACGGCTCGAAGGGCCTGCGCGAGGCCGTGCGGGACGTCCTGAAGAGTTACCGGCAAGCCTCGCGCTGCACCTACCCGCAGCTCCTCGGCCGCGCCGTCGCCGCCGTCGTCGAGAACCACCCCGGAGCCGGGCCCGGGGACTGGGGGAGCCGGCTGGGCGAGCTGCGCCGGCGGGTCGGCGCGCTGGAGACGGGCTCCTACGAGGAGGAGAAGTGAACAACGACCCGAGGAGCGCGGCCGGCGCCGCGCCCCTGCACCTGGTGAACCTCACTCCGCACGACGTCGTCCTGGAGCTCGGCG
>ERZ773042.1359-NODE-1359-length-14466-cov-3.496288_pt1 | contig 14466 bp, 16 predicted proteins | sample MGYA00511664_ERZ773042 | MGnify/ENA primary metagenome ERZ773042 (study PRJEB29015, sample SAMEA2737984) | human oral metagenome | biome: human oral; feature: human-associated habitat; material: dental | place: China | collected 2036 ... | reverse complement strand
ACATCGGCCTGCCGCTCCTTGAGATCGGCGACGATGTGGAGAAGATCAGCGCGGGCGATCGTCTGCGCGTGGACACGGCGACGGGGGCGATTGAGAATCTGACGACGGGCGATACGTTCCGGGCACACCCGCTTCCGGGCTTCGTGCGGGAAATTGCTCGGGCCGGGGGGCTTATCAACTACATTAAGACCAGAAAATAAAGGCGAGCGAGGGATATTATGGAAAAAAAGATCGTCGTTATTCCCGGCGATGGAATTGGCGGGGAGATTACGGAATCCGCGGTAGCGGTGCTGAAAAAGGCGGCGGAGAAGTTTGATTTGGCGCTGAGCTTCGCTTATCATGACGCCGGAGGGACGGCCTATGATAAATTTGGGACGCCTCTGCCAGAAGAAACGATTGAAGCCTGCAAGGCCTCGGACGGCGTATTGTTCGGCGCTGTCGGCGGCGATAAATGGGATCCGCTGCCGCCGGAGCTGCGCCCGGAAAAAGCGATACTGGGGCTCAGAAAGGCGTTGGGGCTTTACGCAAATTTGCGGCCGGTCAAGGTGTCGGAGACTTTGACTGAATATTCCCCGCTGAAGCCGGAGCTGGTCAAGGGCATTGATCTCGTCATCGTACGCGAACTGATCGGCGGCATTTATTTCGGCGATCGCTGTGAATCGGAAGAATATAACGGCGCGGAGCGCGCGTGGGACAGGGAAAATTATTCAGCGCCCGAAGTAGAGCGTATCGCTCATCTTGCCTTTAAAACAGCGCGACAGCGGCGCGGTAAAGTCACATCTGTCGATAAAGCCAACGTGCTGGCGACGTCGCGACTTTGGCGGCGGACGGTGGCGAAGATCGCGGCGGCGTATCCGGACGTCACGTTAGAAAACCTTTACGTCGATAATTGTGCGATGCAGCTTGCGGCTCGCCCGGCGCAGTTCGACGTCATCTGCACGGGCAATCTTTTCGGCGACATTTTAAGCGATGAAGCCGCGGTCATCGGCGGCTCCATCGGCCTGATGCCGAGCGCCAGCATTGGCGAAAACACCAGCCTTTTTGAGCCGATTCACGGCTCCGCGCCGGATATTGCCGGGCAGGGCGTCGCTAACCCGATCGGGACGATTTTGTCGGCGGCGCTCTTGCTGCGTTACGCGCTGCAGGAAGAGAAAGCGGCTCTAGCGATTGAAGCGGCCTGCGATAAGGCGCTCGCCATATATCGCACGCCGGATCTTTGGCAGAAAGGATTTCAAAAGGCGAACACCGAAACCATGACGCAGGCGATTATGAATTGCCTGTAACCGGGAAAATTTTGCCGTGGAATTATCACTGAGAAATTAATAAGGAACGGCGTCCGTCGTTTAGATGCGTCGCGCTTTTTTGATCCCCCAGAAGAAGGATTGACGGGAAGCAGCTTCCCGCATAAAATGGAAGATGTGCAGCAAGGGAAGATAGCGTTTTAAAAAAGGCGCGAAACGAGGGGAATACCGTGATAAAAAAAGGAATCATTCTGGCGGGCGGATCAGGGACGCGGCTCTACCCTTTAACAAAGGTTGTGTCGAAGCAGCTCATGCCGGTGTACGATAAGCCGATGATCTATTATCCTCTGTCCGTGATTCTGCTTGCGGGAATCGAGGATATTTTGGTCATTACAACGCCCCATGACCGGGAAAATTTTGCATTGCTTTTGGGCGACGGCCGACAATGGGGGATTTCTATTTCCTATGCGGTGCAGCCGAGCCCCGACGGTTTAGCGCAAGCCTTTCTGATCGGAGAGAAATTTATCGCGGGAGAGGGCTGCGCGCTGGTTTTAGGGGACAATATTTTTTATGGCGCCGATTTAGCGACCGCATTGCAGCGGGCGGCAATGCAGGAGGGCGGCGCGACGATATTTGCCTACTATGTGCGCGATCCCGAGCGGTACGGCGTGGTGGAATTTTCTCAAGATGGTCGGGCGCTTAGTTTAGAGGAAAAGCCGGAGCGCCCGCGGTCGAATTTCGCCGTGACGGGCTTATATTTTTATGACCAGGATATTGTCGATATTGCGAAAACGGTCAAACCGTCGGCGCGAGGCGAGCTGGAGATCACCGATATCAATAAGGCGTATTTAGCGGCGGAAAAATTGCGCGTGGAAAAAATGAGACGAGGCTGCGCCTGGCTCGACACCGGTACGCACGAATCGCTTCTTCAGGCGGCGGCCTTTGTGCAGACGATTCAGGCCCGGCAGGGGTTGAAAATCGCCTGCGTCGAGGAGATCGCTTACCGGATGGGCCTTATCGATGCGGCGCAGGTACGGCGGCTGGCGGAGCCGCTGCAAAAAAATGAATACGGACAATACCTCATGCAGATGCTTCGGGAATCGTAGGGGGCGACGCTTTGGATATACAGGAAACGAAACTCAAAGGGGTCTATCTCATTACGCCGCAGATATTCGGAGACGAGCGGGGCTGGTTTATGGAGAGCTGGTCCCGGCGCAAGTTTGAGGCGGCGGGCATTCAGGTGGAATTTGTTCAGGACAATCAATCCTTTTCGGCGGCGAAGGGAACGCTGCGCGGCTTGCATTATCAGCTAAATCCCATGTGTCAGGCGAAGCTTCTGCGCTGTACGCGGGGAGAGATTTATGACGTGGCGGTCGATATCCGGCGCGGGTCGCCGCAGTATGCGCAATGGATGGGTGTGCGGCTCAGCGCCGAAAATAAAGAGCAACTCTTTATTCCCCGCGGCTTTGCCCATGGCTTTATTACTTTGGCCGACGACACCGAGGTGCAGTATAAAGCCGATAACTACTACGCGCCGGAGTGTGACGGCAATATCCGCTGGAACGACCCGGCAATCGGAATCGAATGGGGAATGGATCCGACGGTTCTCTCGGAGAAAGATCGTCAGGCGCCGCTCTTGTCGGAGCGCTCTGAACTTAATTTCGTTTACGGGGAGATGGGCCGATGAAAATTATCGTGACCGGCGGGGCGGGTTTTATCGGCGCCAATTTCGTTTACTATGAACTGGAACATCACCCGGAAGACGAAATTTTATGTTACGACGCTTTGACCTATGCTGGGAATCTGGAAACCCTCGACGACGCGCAAAAAAATCCGAAGTTCCGATTTGTGAAGGGTGATATTACGGATCGAAAAGCCGTCGAAGCGTTATTTACTGCAGAAAAACCGGACGTTATCGTCAATTTCGCCGCTGAGAGCCACGTTGACCGATCCATCGAGCAGCCGGACATTTTCCTTCGGACGAATTTTATGGGCGTTGGCGTGTTGCTCGATGTCTGCCGAAAATACGGGATAAAGCGCTATCATCAAGTATCGACGGACGAAGTTTACGGCGATTTGCCTCTTGACCGGCCCGATTTATTTTTTACCGAGGAAACGAATCTTCACGCATCGAGTCCATACTCGGCGTCAAAGGCTTCGGCGGATCTTTTGGTTATGGCGTATCATCGGACGTATAATTTGCCAGTCACTATTTCGCGTTGCTCCAATAATTATGGACCGTATCATTTCCCGGAAAAGCTTATTCCACTGATGATCCTTAATGCGCTGGAAGATAAGAAACTCCCTGTTTACGGCAAGGGGGAAAACGTTCGCGACTGGCTCTATGTTGAAGATCACTGCGCGGCGATCGATCTCATCCTGAGGCAGGGAAAGGCTGGGGAACTGTTTAATATCGGCGGACATAATGAGCGCCGCAATATCGACGTCGTGCGGATGATCCTTGCAGCTCTGGGTAAGCCGGAGAGTCTGATCGAATACGTCGCCGACCGGAAGGGGCACGACCGTCGTTACGCGATTGATCCATCCAAAATCCGTGCGGCGCTTGGCTGGGAGCCGAGAACAAAGTTTGAAGACGGCATTGAGCGGACGATTCACTGGTATCTTGAACATAAATCGTGGTGGCAGAACATCATAAGCGGCGACTATCGGGAGTATTATGACCGGATGTATGCGCATCGAGGAAAATAAAATAACGGTCGCTAAGCGTTTAGCAGGGCTTTTTACGATACAAAATAATACTTGCGCCATTTTTTCCTTTGTGATACTATATCGAAGTATACGGGTGTTCCTCTGGACGGGCGAAGCTTGCCACGAATGCCTTGGAATGGGAGGAAAGACAAATGAACATTATTCAGGCTTTGGAGCAGGAACAGCTTCGCTCAGATATTCCCGCGTTTCGTCCCGGGGATACGGTGAAGGTACACGCGAAGATCGTCGAGGGAACGCGCGAGCGTATTCAGGTCTTTGAGGGCCTCGTCATCGCCCGGCAGGGAAGCGGCGTCCGCGAGATGTTCACTGTACGCCGTATTTCTTACGGCGTCGGGGTGGAGCGTATGTTTTTGGTCCACTCGCCGCGTATCGAAAAGATCGAGGTCACGCGCCGGGGACGCGTTCGCCGTGCGAAACTCTATTATCTCCGTAATCTTACGGGTAAAGCGGCGCGTATTAAAGAACGTCATTAAACGAACAAACAGGGACTGGAAACAGTCTCTGTTTGTCTTTAGGGGAGGATGAACATGGCTTCACTGGGCGAGGAGATCAAGGATTGGATTGTTTCGATAGCGATCGCTATCGTTTTAGCATTCTTGATCCGCTATTTTATTGTGGAGCTTTATCTGGTGGATGGTCCCTCGATGCGGCCGACTCTACAAAGCGCGGAGCGGCTGGTCGTCAATAAATTTATCTACCGTTTCCGGGCGCCGGAGCGCGGCGAGATACTTGTTTTTCGTTATCCGCGCGACCCCAGTCGGGACTTTATCAAGCGGGTGATCGCGATTCCCGGCGATACGATTGAGATTAAAGACGGTCGCGTTTACGTCAATTCGACGCTCCTGAATGAACCGTATATTTTGAGCAAGACGCGGGGGAATTATCCCCTGGCGACGGTGCCGGAAGGACATATCTTCGTCATGGGAGATAATCGGAACAATTCGGAGGACAGCCGGTTCGCGGATGTGGGGTTCGTTCCCTTTGACCTGATAAAAGGAAAAGCCATGCTGGTTTTTTGGCCGATTGGGCAGTTTAAGACGCTTCCTTGAAGTATTCCTGACTTGCGCCGTGGGGGAAGATATGTTATGATTACGGCGTTGACAATCGTATAGAAAGTCTTTGGGGCGGGGTGCGATTCCCCACCGGCGGTATAGCCCGCGAGCCGTAAGGTATGACCCGATGAGATTTCGGGGCCGACAGTATAGTCTGGATGAAAAAAGACGATCATGCCGTATTTTGGTTTGGAGCCGCTCCTTATTTTAGTAAGGAGCGGTTTTTTGCTGGGGTGATGAATTTCATGCGGGATGAAGATTATATGCGCGAAGCCTTGCGGCTGGCGGAAAATGCCCGAGGGCGCACATCGCCGAACCCGCTGGTGGGGGCGGTCATTGTCCGAGAGAGCAGGATTATTGCCGCCGGATGGCATAGAAAGGCGGGGACTGAGCACGCAGAGATTCACGCGCTGCGCATGGCGGGAGAATTGGCGCGGGGGGCGACGCTTTACGTGACGCTGGAGCCGTGCTCACATTACGGACGTACCGGCCCGTGCGTGAGAGCGGTAATTGATGCGGGGATTCGCCGGGTGGTTGCCGCGATGGTGGACCCGAATCCGCTAGTCGGCGGACAAGGGATTAAACTCTTGAGAGAATCGGGCATTGAAACCGTATGCGGCGTCTTGGAGGAAGAAGCCCGGCGGCAAAATGAAGTTTTTATTAAGTGGGTGACGACGCAGACGCCGTTTGTCTGGTTAAAACTGGCGATGTCACTGGATGGGCGGATCGCTACGGCGGGAGGAGAATCGCGCTGGATCACGGGGGAAGCATCGCGGCAGCGTGGCCATGTGATACGGGATCAAGTCGACGGTATTCTGGTAGGGATAGGCACTATTTTAGCGGATGATCCGCAATTGACGGCGCGGCTTTCCCGCGGCGGTCACAATCCTTGCCGGATCGTATTGGACAGTCAGGCGCGGACGCCGTTGAGCGCTAAAATTTTGCGCGATGGCGCGGCGCCAGTATTAATCGCCGTTACGGATACGGCTCCGGCGGAGCGGGTGATGGCGCTCAAGCAAGCCGGCGCTGAAATCTTATGCTGTGGCGCGGGGGCGAGGGTGGATCTGCAAAGTTTAATGCAAAAACTGGGAGAGCGGGAGATATGCTCCCTTTTGGTAGAAGGCGGCGGCACGGTGAATTTTGCGTTTCTACAGGCAGGCTTGATTGATAAAGTAACGGCGTTTTTGGCGCCAAAGCTGTTAGGAGGGCGAAGGGCGTTGGGCGCCGGAGAGGGATTTTTGCATTTGGCGGACGCTGCTGAGCTAACGGATGTTCAGCTGGAATCATTGGCGGAAGATATTTGCCTGACGGGTTATGTAAAAAAGAGCAACAAGGCCGATTTACTTGACTCGACACACTGAAAAGAGAGGAAACACGGTCATGTTTACCGGGATTATTGAGGAAATAGGTACGATTCAGACGATGGGCGGCGGGATGCTTCGCATCGGTGTAAAGCTGGTGCTGGATGGCCTGCATGTCGGCGACAGCATTGCGGTAAACGGCGTTTGCCTTACGGTGACAGATTTCGACGCGCAGAGTTTTACCGCTGACGTTATGCCGGAAACTTTTCGCCGGACATCGCTAGGGGCGCTTTCCGTGGGAAGCGCGGTGAATTTGGAACGGGCGTTGACGTTGACGGGGCGGCTGGGCGGCCATATTGTCAGCGGGCATATTGACGGAACGGGACAGATTTTGACGGTTCAGGAAGAAAAAAACGCCCGGGTGTTTCGCATCGCGGCGCCTTCCGCCATTCTATACTATATCGTCGAAAAAGGATCCGTCGCGCTGGACGGCGTAAGTCTTACCGTGGCCGCGGTGACAGAGAAATGGTTCAGCGTTTCCCTCATCCCGCATACACGTCAAGTGACGACTCTGCACGCAAAAAAACCGGGCGACCGGATCAATATCGAAACCGATATTGTGGGGAAATATACAGAAAAGTTCCTGCGAACGCCAAAGCCGCCGGACAGTATGAAAGCAAAAAAAAATCGGGGACTTACCCGTGAATTTTTGACGCAATATGGCTTTTAATATCAAGGAGAGTGAACAGTATGAGTTTTGCTGCGGTCGAAGACGCGATTGAGGATATTCGACAGGGAAAAATGCTGGTCGTCGTGGACGACGAAGACCGGGAAAACGAAGGGGATCTTATCGTCGCCGCGGATCATGTAACGCCTGAAGACATCAACTTTATGGCAACTTATGCGAAAGGGTTGATTTGCACGCCGATCGACGGCGTGCGGCTGGACGAGCTGGATATTCCTCAAATGGTTGCCAACAACACCGACAACCATGAAACGGCGTTTACGGTGTCTGTCGACGCGTATGACACGGAAACAGGGATCTCAGCGTATGAGCGCTGCCAGACGGTAAAGCGGCTGATCGATCCTCAATCGAGGCCGTCAAGCTTTCGCCGTCCCGGGCATGTGTTTCCACTGAGGACGGTACCGGGCGGCGTCCTGCGCCGGGCGGGTCATACAGAAGCGACCACTGACCTGGCGCGACTGGCGGGACTTTATCCGGCGGGGCTTTGCTGTGAGATTATGGATGACGACGGGCACATGATGCGGACGCCGCGTCTCATGGAATTCGCCGAAAAACATGGGTTGCGTATGATTACGGTCAAGGCTCTGATTGAGTATCGCAAACGAACGGAGACCTTCATTAAACGGGTGGCAGATGTTGATTTTCCCAGCAAATATGGGCATTTTCGAATTAAGGCTTACGAAAGCACTTTGGACGGCAAATGCCATCTGGCTGTCGTCAAGGGCGAGGTCGCAAAACAAGAAAATGTTTTGGTTCGCGTCCATTCCGAATGCCTGACTGGAGACGCGCTGGGATCGCTGCGTTGTGACTGCGGCGAACAGCTGGCGGCGGCGCTTCGACGCATCGAGCAAGAAGGGCGCGGCGTAGTACTCTACATGCGGCAGGAAGGACGCGGCATTGGCCTGGCGAATAAAATGCGCGCCTACGCTTTGCAAGATCAAGGGAAAGATACCGTGGAAGCGAATGTACTGTTGGGGTTTGCCCCCGATTTGCGCGATTATGGGATTGGTGCGCAGATTTTAGCAGATTTGGGATTAACGACCATTCGCCTTTTGACAAATAATCCGGCGAAACGAGCCGGGCTGGAAGGTCACGGCCTGAAAATTGTCGAGCGGGTGCCGCTTGAGGTCCATGCGAATAAATTTAACCGTCGATATCTGACGGTGAAAAAATTAAAGATGGGACATCTTCTGGAAGAAGAATAGAAAGGAGATAGGATCATGGCGAATATTTTGGAAGGAACTTATCATGCGGAGGGTATGCGAGTAGGTATCGTGGCGTCGCGTTTCAATGAATTTATTACCAATAAATTACTGGAAGGCGCGCTGGATATGCTCAGAAGACACGGCGCGGCAGAAGGCGACATCGATGTGGCGTGGGTGCCCGGCGCTTTTGAGATACCTTTAGCGGCACGGAAAATGGCCGCCAGTAAAAAATATGACGCGATTATTTGCGTAGGAGCGGTCATTCGCGGCGCAACATCGCATTATGACCATGTTTGCAGCGAAGTTACAAAAGGCGTGGCGCAGGCGGGGCTGATCACCGGCGTGCCGGTGATCTTCAGCGTCCTTACGACGGAAACTATCGAGCAGGCGGTCGAGCGCGCCGGAACAAAAGCGGGGAATAAAGGTGCTAACGGCGCCATGGCGGCCATGGAGATGGCGAGTTTGCTTCATCAGCTTGGCTGAAGGGCGGGAAGAAAATGAAGGTGGGGATTATCAGCGACACCCATGGCAGCGCAGGTTGTTGGGACATGGCGTATAAGAATTTTTTTGCCGGAACGGATTTAATTCTCCATGCGGGAGACGTGCTTTATCATGGGCCGCGCAATCGTCTGCAGGATGACTATAATCCCGCGGTATTGGCGGAGAGGCTCAATCAATGCTCGGTTCCGCTTCTTATCGCTCGGGGAAATTGCGATGCGGAAGTCGACGCGTCCGTGTTGGATATGCCGTTGGGTGCGCCGTATGTATTCGTGCTGGCAGGGGCGCGGCGCGTCGTCGTGACTCACGGGCACCTCACGGAGAGCGATGAGGAAAAAGAAGCATTAGCGGCAAAGCTTCGCGCGGATATCTTTGTCAGCGGACATACGCATATCGCCAGTTTGCGCCGGAGCGGAGGGACGATATTCCTTAATCCCGGTTCTCCGTCGCTTTCCAAGCGAATTGACGGTCGCCAGACTATTGCGCGATTGAACGAAGAAAAGGTTGAGATTTTGGATTTATATACTGGAGAAGTTTTGGAAAGCCTTTCCTGGGAAAATGAGGCGAAATGATGGATCATTTGGTCAAAGCTACGGCGGAGGATGTGCGTGTTTATGCCGCCGTGACGACGGATTTAACGAATGAAGCGGCGCGCCGTCATGGCTGCGGCGCACTGGCGACCGCCGCTTTGGGGCGCACGATGACCGGAGCATTGCTCTTGGCGGCAAATCTTAAAGAGCAGGAATGTATCACGATAAAATTTCAGGGCGACGGACCATTGGGCGCTATCGTTGCCGATGCTTCGGCAAACGGCGCAGTGCGGGGCTATGTGGCGCATCCTCAAATAGAGTTGCCGCTGACGAACGGAAAACTGTCGGTGGGGCAGGGCGTCGGGCGAGGGCTTTTATCCGTAACCCGGTTCACGGGCTTAAAGGAACCGTTCACGGGGAGCTGTGAAATTTATTCGGGTGAGATTGCCGAGGATTTGACGCAGTATTTGTTTCGTTCCGAACAGACACCGTCCAGTGTCGGGCTGGGCGTTTTAGTGGGAATCGACGGCAATGTTCGAGCCTCCGGTGGTTTTATTGTGCAGCCGTTGCCGGGCGCGTCGGAAAAAGCACTTTCCCGGCTAGAAAAAAATCTGGCGGCGATCCGCCCGGTATCGTCAATGGTCGATGATGGCTGCGACGCTAAGGGAATTATCGCCGAGCTTTTGGCAGGTTTTGATATTTGTTATCTGGAAACAACGGAGCTTTTTTTCCAGTGCCAGTGTTCAAGGCGGCGGACGGAGGATATTCTACTTACCCTAGGGCATAAAGATCTGGCGGGATTAGTCGCGGACGGGCAGGCTGAGGTTTGCTGTCAGTTTTGTGGAGAAAAATATCAGTTCACAAAAGACGAATTGATCGCTATCCTTCATGTGGCGGATAAGTTACGGGAACGTCGGAGGACACGCATATAAAATGACCTGTTGCTTAAAGCAACAGGTCATTTTATATGCTGTATCGCTGTTTTCGGGGCATCATCAGATGGCGCGCTGAACCTTGCCGGAGCGCAGGCAACGCGTGCAGACGTTGATCCGCTTTACCTCTCCGTTCACCAAGGCGCGAACCCGCTGGATATTCGGCTTCCAGCGACGTTTCGTTTTTAAATGGGAATGGCTGACGTTCATGCCGCTCATCATGCTTTTGTTGCAAACCTCACAAACATTTGCCATGTAACACACCTCCTTAAAACAGACGATAGACTTCCATACACAATACAAGTTATTCTAGCACAAAATAAAGTGCTTTGGCAAGAAATTTTTACAGAGAGTAAAGGTCGGGCCGGTTTGTGGCTCAGGCTTTGCCGTTGCAGCCGAGAACATGAACAAGTTTATGCTTGACGAGTTCTTTGATGTAGGCGCGAGCTGGTTTTAAGTATTCGCGTGGATCGAAAGCAGCCGGATGCGATGCCATGTATTCGCGGATTCCAGCCGTCATCGCCAGTCGAAGGTCAGAGTCGATGTTAATTTTGCAGACCGCTGATTTCGCGGCGCGGCGAAGCTGGTCTTCGGGAATGCCGATGGCGTCGTCAAGTTTTCCGCCGTTATCATTGATAATTTTTACATATTTAGGGATGACCGAGGAGGAACCGTGCAGGACGATAGGGAAATTCGGCAGACGTTTCTCGATTTCCGCCAGAATATCAAAGCGAAGTTCCGGCGGGACAAGCACGCCATCCGCGTTCCTCGTGCATTGTTCCGGCTTGAACTTAAAAGCGCCGTGACTGGTCCCGATCGCGATGGCCAACGAATCAACGCCGGTTTTTTCGACAAATTCTTCCACCTCGTCCGGTCGGGTATAGGAAGCGTCGGCCGCGTTTACCTTAACGTCGTCCTCAATGCCTGCCAGCTTGCCAAGTTCAGCTTCGACGACGACTCCGTGCGCATGAGCGTATTCAACGACTTTTTTTGTCAGCGCGATGTTATCCTCAAAACTATGCTGCGAGCCGTCGATCATAACGGAGGTGAAGCCGCCATCCACGCAGGATTTACAGATGTCGAAATCAGCGCCGTGGTCAAGATGAAGGCAGATCGGCAAATCGGTATCTTCCAACGCCGCTTCCACCAGTTTTAGCAGATAGACGTGTTTCGCGTATTTGCGGGCGCCCGCGGAAACCTGTAAAATCAAGGGCGCGTTTTCTTCTTTCGCGGCTTCCGTGATCCCCTGAATAATCTCCATGTTGTTGACGTTGAAGGCGCCGATGGCATACCCGCCTTCATAGGCTTTTTTAAACATGTCTGTGGATGTGACTAATGGCATTTTACTTACCTCCTCAGTAAAATGGATGAGTATCAGCGATAAGTTCATTATATCATAGATTTTTAGGGGAAAATAGAGCTAAAGTAAGAATTTGCTGACGCATTAAAAAATTCTTTCTCAAGGAAATTTCCTGCCATAGTTTGGCGGCTTTTTATGATCTGCATAAAATCTTCGGGGGGAGGAGCGTTTACGCAAAGGAGTTTTTTAGTGACGGGATGGATAAATTCAATTTGAAAGGCGTGAAGCGCCGGACGGGCGATAAGAGCAGATGAGGTCCCGTAAAGATCATCGCCCAAGAGCGGATGGCCGATGGCGGCGAGATGAACGCGAAGCTGATGAGTTCGTCCGGTAAGGGGCGAGAGTTCGAGCAGAGAAATATCGGCGTCTTTTGCCAAAAGACGATAACGGCTCTGGGCCGGTTTTCCACTTGGAGATGGCTGTTGCTCGATTAAACTTCCGGGACGGCGTCCCAGCGGTAGATCGATGACGCCTTCCGGCGGATGGATCGTTCCCTGGATAATTCCTACATAACGGCGGTGGAAGTTGGCCCCGGCGGGCGAGGTGAGAGCGGCCTGTATATGCGGCTGTTTGGCGATGAGAATCAGTCCCGAAGTATTGCGATCCAACCGGTGCAGAGGATGAAAGATGAGGCGCTGCCCGGTTGTTTCATAATAATAAGTCACCGCGTTGGCGAGGGTTGCTTCGGGGCGTTGTCGGGAGACAGGGTGGACAAGCTGTTGGATCGGTTTGTTGACAATGAGCAGGTAGTCGTCTTCGTAACGAATATCAAGCGGCAGCGGCATAGGCTTAATCGGGGATGACTCCGCGAGCTCGCAGGTCAATTCGTCGCCCGGATGAAGAATCGCCAGCGCGGCGATGACAGGCTGGCGGTTGACGCGGACGGTACCGTTATGTTTAAGACGCCGCCAAAGGTGCAGCGAAAAGCCTTGACGTTTCAAAAAGGACCGAACGGAAAGTTCGGTCAGGTCGTTTGGGATGATATAGTGAAGATTCATGTATTCTTTTTCCCTGCTGAGGGGGCGATAAGCCGAAATGCCAGGCTCAGGAAAATGGCAATGACGGTGGCTAACGCCATGCCTTTTAGCGTAACAGCGCCGATGGTAATGCTGGCGGTGCTGACGCCGACGCCCAGGACAATGGAAGTTAGGATCAGATTCATGGGACGATTGTAATCGACCTTGGCATCCACTAGAATACGAACGCCCGAAGTGGCGATGACGCCGAAAAGAAGGAGAGAGACGCCGCCCATGACAGGGGTGGGGATGCCCTGGATAGCGGCGGACAGTTTGCCGAAGCAGGAGAGTAAGATGGCGAACACCGCTGCGCCGCCGATGACCCAAGTGCTGAAGACTTTCGTGATGGCGAGTACGCCGATATTTTCTCCATAGGTAGTGTTTGGCGTAGAGCCAAAAAAGCCTGAAAGAATTGTGGAAAGACCGTTGCCGAAAATCGAGCGATCCAGACCGGGATCCTTTGTCAGATCGTGGCCGACGATATTTCCGGTGACAATAAGGTGACCAATGTGCTCGACGATGACGACAAGAGATGCCGGGACAATGATGAGGATGGCGTTCAGGTTAAATTCTGGAGTGTAGAAAGTCGGCAGAGCGAACCAAGGCGCGGTCATGACCGGCGTCCAGTCAACCAGACCGGCGACTGCCGCGACGATATAACCGCCGACGACACCAATGAGAATTGGCAAAATGGCAAGCAGGCCCCGAAAGGCGACAGAGCAGGCGACAGTGATAAGCAGCGTGGAAAGCGAAACCATAATTGTTGTGGGATCAGGATGATCGGCGGTCAGTCCGGCCATACCGGCTGCCGTTGGCATAAGTTCCAGCCCTATGACAGCGACGATGGCGCCCATGGCGGCCGGAGGAAAGAGCGCGTCGATCCATTGCGTTCCAACTAGGCGCACGAGCAGTCCTACGAGACAAAAAATGATTCCGACCGTTATGAAACCGCCCAGCGCCGCTTCATAGCTGTATTGGGAGAGGACGAGGAAAACCGGGGAGAGAAAGGCGAAGCTTGAACCCAGGTAAGCCGGAATCTTTCCTTTGCACAAGATGAGATAAAGCAGGGTTCCAATGCCATTAAATAAAAGCACCGTAGCAGGATTAATCTTAAAAAGGATCGGCACCAGCACGGTGGAGCCGAACATGGCAAAGAGATGCTGCAAACTCAGCGGAATTGCTCTTAGCAAAGGCGGACGTTCGCTTACTTGAATAATATGTTCCTCGTTCATAATATGTTCCTCGTTCATTAACGGCAACAACTCCTTTGGTGGTTTCTTCCCTAATTTAGCATAGCTGTTTCTCTTTGTCCATATCGCCCGCAAATAGGTATTCATGGGGAATAAATTATGGTATAATTAAAAATATTGCAAAGAAATTTGTTTTTGATAATCATATTGCCTGTCAGTTATTGGAGGAGGAAACGGATTGATTTCCGGAAGAACACAAAATCTTGGCGTGATTGGATATCCGATCGCCCATTCTTTGTCGCCGCTTATGCAAAACGCTGCGCTTCAACAGGCATCACTGGATTACCGTTACATCGCCATGCCGGTTTTGCCGGAGAATTTGCGGCAAGCGGTCTTGGGGTTAAAGGGCCTGTCTTTTCGAGGTTTTAATGTTACTATACCTCATAAGACGGCGATTATGCCGCTGTTGGATGAGATTCAGAGCGATGCGGAAAAGATTGGCGCGGTTAATACGGTAGTAAATCAGAAAGGGCACCTCGTTGGCTATAATACGGATGTGACGGGCTTTCTGGCCGCGATGAAGGCAGAACGCATCTCGCTGAAAGGGAAAGCGATCGTCATTCTGGGAGCCGGCGGCGCGGCCAGGGCAGTACTGTGGGGGATGCT
>ERZ773042.1356-NODE-1356-length-14474-cov-4.160067_pt1 | contig 14474 bp, 10 predicted proteins | sample MGYA00511664_ERZ773042 | MGnify/ENA primary metagenome ERZ773042 (study PRJEB29015, sample SAMEA2737984) | human oral metagenome | biome: human oral; feature: human-associated habitat; material: dental | place: China | collected 2036 ... | reverse complement strand
TGATTGAAATAGGGAGTGTTTCTGTTAATTATTGCTGCCTAATTGTTTATGTTGCCAACTACTCTGCATCCAGCAGCTCTTTTTGGCTTCTTTCTTTAGCAGGAATGCAAAAGTAATTTGTACCAAAGCACTTATACGCCTCTCTCCAGCCTATATCGTCTTCTTCAGAACGCTTGGCATCACAACTTATTACAAAAAAGGCTCCTTTTACGAACTCCGCTTTTTGCAGCATTTTTATAGTGCCATTATCTTCAATATCCTCTACAAATAAATCAGGGCAAAGTATTTTTTCCTGCTCATCTTCATCACAAAACATCAAATCCGTTTCGTAAGACCATGTACTAAACGGTTTGTTCTTTCCTTTTTTTAGTTTTCCCGAGTCATCGATCCATATTTCAAGTATACTCTCTTCATCATCACCCCGTATATCTTCATCCATAAGCTTAAGACTTCCTTCCTCATTTAAGTCGACCTCAAAAAGATAAGCACCCTGAAGGGTCAAAGCAGTACCGCCACGGAGAGTAAGTACAAAATACACATTGTCTTTTGAATATGCGACCTGCTCGACTGCAGGATATGCCCCCATCATCTCCTCTTTATCTATATCAAAATCTCCTACTTTTTTAAGTTCACCGTTCTCGACAAGTTCAAGTGCCCAAAGTTCTGCATTTTCGCTACCATCATAAGCATTTTTTAAGAACATTACATATTTATCTGTCTTACCGGAAGGTATAAAAGAAGCTGAATGCTCATCTTTATCATCTTTAAAACTGTATATCTGCTTATCCTGCTGCCACAATTCTATAAACCATACTCCATCCTTATAATTTTCTACAGCATATACTCCGTTATCGGGATTCATTCCAAGTATATGTCCCTTTGTTATATCTTTTCTGTCACTTCCGTCTGTTTTTATTGAATATATACTTCCGTAATTAGTATCTTCTTTATCTTCCATCTCTTTCAGATAAAAAGTATCTTTATACAGATATAATTCACCAAAGCCAAAATCATCAAATTCGCTTACTACCTCTTTTGTGTCAATGTCATAGGAACATATCTGTGCATTTTCCATCTTTTTGGGTATATTTAAGAATTCTCCAAAAAGTGCCGTTTCACCGTCAAGATCCTTAGCATAATTTCTAAAATATACCACATTATCCTTGGCTACAAAGTATCCACCGTTATTTTCTATCTTTCCTTCATTTTCTGTCCCATCTTCGTTTGCTACCTTCTCTTCATTTTCACTTTTATCCTCAGACTTAGAATGTTTCTTTGTCTTAGCCTGTTTTGTTTCCTCAGTAGCTACATTATCTTCACTTACATTTTCTTTACTGCAAGCAGATAAACAAAGTAATAAAAATACCAAAGCTATAAATAATAATTTTATTTTTTTCATACTCCACCTTTCCTTTACTTAAGTCTGATAAGCGTTTTTATAATCAGCATACTAAACTTGGTATGATAACCATGTAATATTTTTAACTGTAAAACTAAGCGGCTGTTTGCAAATTTTCCTTAGTCTTACACTTACTCATCTTTTACAATCTTATTTATTATACAACTTATTGCTCACACTTACGAACTTAAAGCTTTCGCCATTTTTTTGAAGTGATATAATAAGGTTAGGGAAAACTCCTCCATAATATGAATAATCCAGATATACAAATGTTACTACATCATCCTTTACATCTACAAGCTCCAAATGATCCACCATCATATGATTGGTATCTCCATGCTGAAGGCAATACACCCCCTTACCGTCAACATACACATCACATTCCACTTCTAATTCTACCGGATAAGCTATATGTTTCTTAAAAAATTGATCAAGGCTGTCTTTGCTAAGATATGAAGTATCCAAATCAAAGTCGGAAGCTCCGGTTTTAGCAAGTTCTTCTGTAACTTTTCCATAATCTATACTTTCATCTGTAAGCTGATAGACGATCTCGTACGGTGATATCCCCTTCACATTATCCGGAGAAAATTCACATCTTAACAAACCGTTTACTCCTTTTTCTCCAACAAATTTACAAGCCCTAAGCTCCAGTGAACTTATATCATTATTTCCAATCAGGCTGTCAAGTCTGTTTTGCATTAATTTTACATTTTGCTTTTCGTATTCATTTAGAATACTTTCCTTAAAGTTATCAGCTTCTATAGTGCCGTTGTACCATGATTTACTATCAAAATAAGCCTCCTGTCCTTTATTTTTAAACTTTCTGCCATGCCTTGCATAGACTTCATTAGTTCCCCTTCTTAATTGCCAAATGCTTGCAGCTTCTATCTCGGCGTTAGTCAATATTCTTTTATCACTGTCGGGAAATATATAGCTTGTAGGATCTATATCAGCCGGAGCGTAATCAATTTGACCGAAATTTTTATCATGATCTACTTTTGAAGAAGAATTTGAAGGAGCAGCAGATGCAATACTTGGGATTTCTTTAGCCTCCTGCACCTCGCTACTTTCATCTTTTTGTTTTTTCTTCTTTTTCTTAGCCTCTTTTTTATCTACATTCTCACCTTCTTTTGTATCCTCATCATCTTCTTCATCTATAGCTTCTTTTTTTGATTTATTATCATTATCGACTGATTTATTTATAACTCCACAGGCATTTACCTGTAAAACACATAATACCAAAATAAATAAAGTCTGTATATATTTTATACTTTTTTTCACAATACCCTCCGTTCTGCGGATAAACCGCAACGCAAATAGCTATTCAAGTATTTTTCAATCTATTCTTCTATAATACTATTTAACACTTATAAATTCAAATCCACCTTCTTTACTTTCAAGTTCCACTATCAGAAAGTTATTATCCTTTTTATAGCCCTTTTCACGACATATAAGCCTATACCTGCTCTCTTCCTTCTCAATAAGTTCTACTGATACAACATCAACTTTATTGATATCTTTATACATCACATAATAAACATTCTCGCTTTTTGAATAATTTACACCTGAATTATTCCAATTTATTTCATTCAACCCCACTCCAAAAAGTTTTACAAGGAGCACATCCAAATCTTTACTTTTTATTGCCGCAATATCATTATCAGCATCATAATAACTTATTTTTTCAGCTTCTTTTCTCAGTTTTTCATAATTGATGCTTTCATCATATATCTGGCAAATTATATCTTTTATTAAAATATTTTCCAATGTATTTTGATTAAACCTTGATTTTAATACTCCGTTGGCTCCTTCTTCTCTTAAAAAGTCATACACCCTTAATTCCAACTCTCCTATGTTAATTCCCTCACTAATGCCAATTAATTTTCCCTGCAACAAAGAAACATTATTTTTTTCATACTCATTCAGGAAATCTTCTTCAAAATCCTTTGCTTCAATGCTCCCCTTATACCAACTTTTACCCTCAAAGTATACCCTCTGCCCTGAATTAATAAACTTTCTTCCTCTTCTGGCATATATTTCATTAATACCTCGCCTTAATTGCCAAAGACTTGAATTGTCCAGCAGCTCATTATCTATAAGTTTTATATCACTGTTAGGAAATAAATATTCTTTCGGGTCAATATCTGCTGCCGCATAATCACTCAAATTGGGATAAAGTGATTTACCTTCACTAACAGATTTCTTAAAACTATATACAAATACCCCCTCACCTTCTTCTTCTTCATATTTTGAATTTATCTTTTTCTTCTGCCCGGCTTTACTATGTTTTTTAGTTTTCCCTACATATTCTTCATCCTCTTCTTTAACTTTTTTATCAGAGAAAAATACTTCGGTATCATCATTTTCTTTAGGTTGTCGGTCCATAGCATTGCAAGCACTTAACATACCTATACACAGTAAAACAGATAAGTTTTTTACAATCACTCCTAAACTATAAAATGACACCTTGATTTTTTTCATTTCCAACTCTTTTACAGTTATCTTGTATTCAATAAAGAGTTTTGCAGTTGAATAAAAATACTGTTATTTATTCCAAATTTTTATTTTTATACAAGACATAATTGAACAACAAGACTGCTATATTTTTTACCCCCTTTCTTCTTATATATATAAATCCTGCATATTGCCTCTTATTGCTTATTTTTATACTATTTTATATAAAAAAGATACTATCTATTGAATAGTTTTTACTTGTTTTTATAAATACTATTCAATGGATAAGGGTAATATATACAAAAAGAAACATATTTATTATACAATATGCATAGAATGTATGTCTCTTTTTGTTTGTAACATTTGTTATGTTTTCAGTATTTGGTTTTTATTCTACTTAAGTTCATCTATCCTTCCACAACGCTTTAAAAGATCCAGATAAAGATTGAGTTCATCTTTTGACTTAATTCCCAGTTTTTCATATATATTCCTGTTATGTTTTCTAACCGTATTCATACTTACACAAGCAAGTTCCGGAATTTCCGATATTTCATAACCGTCCATATAATATCTTAATATATTTCTTTCCGATACAGTAAGCCCTTTTGCATTTTCTATAAATTGATCGAATAAGCTTTCTATGTTTGAAGGAGTCTTGATCTCCTCTCTACCATTACCAAGACTTTCAGTACGCTTTACTTTCATAAACTCTATAAGAGCATCTATTTCGGAAATACCTAAGTTGGAAGAGTTACTTAGCATTTCCTCATCTTTTAATTCTTCAAGCCTTTTTACAATGGGATTTACAAAACACCTTGAAATAAAATAGGATAAGGCAAGCATCAAAAGCACAAAGCAACTGATTATTGCAAGCAAAGTCCATCTTTCTCTGTTTGCCTGTTTCTCATAAACAGAATAGGGCATAAGTACTGTTATTGCCCATTTTCTGTTATCATCACTTTTTAACTCGTTTATAAAATAATGTGAACCTATATACTTAGTATCCTTTCCTGTATATATATTGAAATGTTTTTCTTTTTTTATCTTAAGTGTCTCATTATCGTTAATATAAATATTATCAGTCTCTCCTATAAGCCCTGCACTCAAATCCAGTTTATTATCTTCTACAGGCGCAAAAACTGTAACCATATTACCGTAGTTCCCCTCTATCGGAGGATGCCTGTATCTGAATAATATACTGCTTATTTCTACACCGCACGCACCATAGGCTTCTTTATTACTGCCAAAAACAGGTAAACTTAAATAAGCCGCCCTCTCCCAAAGATTACTTAAGTTTCTTCTTCCTATCCATAAGTAGTCTGTTTTTCCTTCTTCGGGAATGGATGAAATCTGCTTTTTATACCACTCCATTTGCTTAATATCAAATTCCATATTCCATCTGTTATGCATCTGGATGTGATATAAGGTTGATACTTCAGAATTTCCCCTGAATAAAAACACCTCATTATTAGGTGAATTGCCCCCACTTACATTAGCGAGCCTAAGATATAGACCGCTGCGTGAAGTGATTGCATTTGGCTGATGCGTATTCACTGTAGCATCAAGTATTGTAAATATACCGCTTACCCTCATGATTTTCATCTGGTTTTCTAATAAAGGGTAGAGATTTTGCTGTATAGACAATAACTTGTCCCGGTTATCATTAAGCTCATATATATCATAAGGATAAGAAAGAACCTCATCTTCTAAAGAAGATGCTATCTTATTCGATAGTTGCATACAATTTCCTACAAGGAAGCCGAGTCTTTCTTCTATCTCTCTTACACTATTTTTTAACTGTACTTCTATACTTTGTTTAAATCCCTTTCCGCTTTCAGCAAATGATCCGGCTGTAAATAAGATAACCGCCAATATACAGGTAACCACCGTAACCAACATACAAAGGTATAAAAGCAGCTTTCTTTGCATCGATATACTGTGTTTTCCTGCCGCAGCAACTAATTCAGGAACAGACATTTTCCTTTTACTTTTAGATTCTTTTCTTATTAAACGAAACATGATACTATCCTTTACTTCAATAAGTACCGCTCTAATGATGCACTAGGTATCCAAACTCCTACTATACGGCAATATGTAAAATTTTACTGCATTATTTTTTTTATATTTTCATATGCCTGTGTTATAAACGGTTCCTCACTTACAGTTTCCTGTTCCCCCGTCTTTGAAAGAGCTTTTAAAAACTCCTGTTCCTGTCTTGTAAGCTCCAGTCTTACATTCTTTTCAAAGCGCATCTCCAGATCCAAATATCTTGGTAGTTGAGGAGCTGTATAAAAACTATATGTTTTTTGGGTTTCGGCAAGTGCCTCATATAAACTTCTGTACTTTAGACTTTCCAAGTCTTTAACTTTTTCAGGCAGTAAATCAAACGCCTCTTTTGTTACAGGCATATAGCCCACTTTGGTAACAAAATCCACATTTGTATTCGGCTCTGTAAGCCATTTTAAGAAAGTTGCTGCTGCCGCTTCCCTTTTAGGATTTGACTTAATAGTACAAATTCCGGCACCTCTTTGCATTACCAGTTTTTCTTTGCCTTCAAATATAGGTACCGGACGGGCTATAACTTCTATAGGTTCTGAAACATTATTATCATAGGTTACTATATCTTCATAATATAATACACTTGCGGATGAAGCCACGCTCACAACTATCTTTCCCGTACGAAGCGGTTCGGTAGCGTAGCCTTCTCTAAGCCACACACCTCCTGCTATTGAAGCATCCGCATAAGGCTCCCATGCTTTTTTGAAACTCTCTCCAAACTCGATACTTCCGTCTTTATCATCTTCTTTAAAAAACTTATCGCCCATAGACTCTACACCTACCTGAAAATAATTAAAGTGATAGTCATGTACAAAAAAGTTCTTTCCGTCATTAGGAATATCAGGTGTTTGTTCGTCTGTCCATTTATTATAGTCTTTGGACATTTTATATAAGCCTTCCCATGTCTTTAACTCTTCAACATCCGCACCCGTGGCTGCTGAAAATCTATCAAAAATAGTTTTATTTATAAAAAGTATCTCTGTAGACTTTGCAACCGGAAAAACTAAAAGTTTATCATCTATACTTCCCTCACTGATAAACTCAGGTATATAGGCTTTTAGCTCCTTATCATCAAAATAATTATGATAATCTACCAATATATCTTTATCCGGCAATGAGAGCACTGTTTTAGGATAGGCAACAAACATATCCGGAAGCTCCGATGCTCCGGGATCACCCTTTGCTGCTGAAAGTACAGCCTCATGTATAGTATTGGTATTGGAAATTGATGTAACTTGAACATTAATACCCTTCTCCAAACCTACAGTATTATTAAAGTCTTCTATCATGTCATTAAGGGGTGAATCTGTCTGACCTCCGTACACATGCCATATAGTTAATACAATAGGTTCTTTTTTTTCATTAATTTTATCACAGGCTGTAAGTAACAAGATTAAACAAATAACAAAAAATAAATAACTTCTTTTACTCATAATCCCCCCATAATTTGCAAACAAACACCTTAAAAAGACTAAAAACCTATGTTTATTATAGGTTTTATCTGCTGCTAAAAGTCTTATATATCCGTCTATTGTAGAGAAATTATAACATAATCCTTAATCCTTGTCATCAATTAATAAAAGTCAAGTTAATATTAATTACATTTTGTATTTTTTCACAAGTAAGCTGTTTTATAAAAAAGAGTTGCCATATCAAAAAACATATAATCTATCACAATAATAAACTATATTATTTTAATATGACAACTCTTATATTAAATCATAAATTCACTGCTTTTACAGTTTCCTTCACTGTGATTTCATATATTTTCCTGCACAAGTTGTAAGCAAACTATTCGCAAAATTAAATAGTGATTTATTGGATTTTTACAAATACTGCTTTTAAGGCTATGCGTCAGACCTTGAAAAACCGTTCTTCATAGCACAGCTTACTTCAAATAATACATTAGCTAAAACTTTATCGGTTTGTTCTTTTGCAATCTTTGCTATTTCTTCATTAGCTTCTTCTTGTAATTTTATCGCCTCGGCATTGCTCAGCTTTTCATCCCTTAACTTCTTATCATACTCATGAATCACATGGAAGGCATCTATAGCAAGACTTGCCTGATAACGCTCTATATGTGAAGCACAAAGTGCATACTGTGCATCTGCCAAAGCTCCCACCAATCTGTTAGCCCAGTAGAAGTTTTCCGTACTTACCATATCTGTGGTATTCGCAAAGTATTCAGGAGTCTTATCTATATTAGCATAGAAAGGTACAAATGCATTGAATGCGTTAGAACCCAAAGCGATCCACTCTATAGCACGATACTTTTCAGATACATAAGGACGAAGCTGTGTAAGTTCAAGTACACTGTTACGGTTAATACCTATAGGACGGAACATACCCCTCTTGCTTAAATCTCCGTGTTTTCCGTAGCAATTATACTCTGTACCTTGGAAGTATGAAGAAAGTGTATATTTAATATCTTCAACCGTAACCTTCTTTTCAGGTATAAAGCTCCATGGTATATCATCAGAATCCGGACGGTAGTCGGCATCTTCTCCATCCCACTTATAGGTTTTAGGATTAAGGTATCTTCCCATAAACCATGCTCTCGGTGTATTATAGGTGTGATCTGCATCAGAATGGCTTCCGAAAACATGTCTTGGATTAAATATTCCGTCTAATGAAAGATCCAAATGATTATCTCTGATAAAGTCCTTAAGGTCTGCTGAACACATATGTTCTTTTTTAGCACCAAAAGCATCTTCCAAATCAAAATTATCTATACCTAATTGGTTTGGCATAACCACATAAGCATCATCCGGAACCCTCTTAGCCATCCAATGATGACCGCCTATTGTCTCAAGCCACCATATTTCATCAAGATCTTGGAAGGCTATACCGTTCATTTCATAAGTTCCGTATTTTTCAAGAAGAGCACCTAATCTTTCAACCCCTTCTCTGGCACTGTGAATATAAGGAAGCACTATAGTCACCATATCTTCCTCTCCTATGCCGCCTACTCGCTCCGGCTTACCGTCTTTTGCCGGTATAAGCTCTACTAAAGGATCTGCTGAAAGCACTCTTTCATTACTTGTAATAGTTTCTGTTGCCGTCATAGAAATATTTTCAGAGTTAATACCTGCCGTATCCCAGATTCCGTCTTTATCAACCGCATTAGGTAAGGCGGTAAACCTGAGCGGATTATCAGGAAGCTCTATCTCCACATGAGAAAGTACTGACTTATAATGTCTTGGCTGATCCTCAGGATGTTTTACAACAAACTTCTTATATGTGAACACACCTGATGGAGAGTCATGATTTCTTGCCACCAATGTTGAACCATCAAAACTTGCTTTTTTTCCTACTAAAATTGTAGTACATGCCATAATTCTTCCTCCTTGTTTTTCTCTCTGAACTTACAGATGAGATTTTACTTTATTATAGCACTTGTACTAATAGGATTTCTACAGTTTTTAGTGATAATACACAAAAAATACAATATCATAAAGAAAATTATAAGTATTTTTAAGTAAACAGTTTTTATTCAATATTCCATATTTCTATACTTTATAGTCGTATTTTAATGACAGCTTAAGCCATATTCCTTATAATATGCTCCTAAATACTTACATTAAATAAGTAGTTTTTATTTAACATTCCATACTTCTATACTTTATAATCGTATTTTAATGACAGCTTAAGCCATGTTTCTTATAATATACTCCTAAATACTATCATATATTTTTAAGATAAGAATTATTATGGCTTTTTCTTTCTTCGTATATTCTATCTGTATTCTATACTAAGCTTTAAACTACACTCTCATTTTCCCTATAACAAGTTCCCAAACTCTTGCATATATTAAAACATAGGTACAAGTAATAATATCTTATCAGATAAATAAATGTGAACTACCCATAGTCTAAAGCCTATGGGCTTCCTGCTTCGCTGACCTCGCAACCTACTATCTCCACAGGCGTTAATTCGGGCAGTCCCTGCCCTATTGTTTTTTCTTATACTACCTTAACCCACCGTCTAAAGCCGGTGGGATAAGGTAGCATTATTTCAACTTTAAAGAAATTTTATTATATTGATTTTGATCTGTTTATACTATTCTTTAAATGTGGTGCTTTTACTCTGTACTTTAGAAAGATTATTACACAAATCAATTACTATATCCTGTGAGGACTTATCAAGCTGTCTTAGAAGAATAATAAACTCTCTCTTCCTCACTTAAAGATATTCCCTGTCCTTCAATATACTTTTCCGCCTCTATATCATCATTTATCAAATATTCTACCGGCGCATTAAGTATTTTACTCATATTGCTTAATATGGCAAACGATGCTTCGCTGTTTCCTGTTTCATATTTGTTCACTGCCTGCTGTGTTATATTTAAAAGTTCTGCAAGCTGTGCCTGTGTTAAATTAGCTCTCTCTCTTAATAATTTTAAATTTCTCACTTGTCTGACCTCTTTATATGCTCTATAAATTTTATCATTCTTATATTACATATAAAGAGATTTACAACTAAAAATAGTTGAGTTTATAATATCTTTAGTTGTTTTACCCTGTCACACTATACCGATAAAAATAATAATTTTTTACTCTGCCTAAGCCGTCATCTAAAAAATCACTATTTATAACGCTCTATCTCAATAAGTTTCTTACAAATATTAATTATGTTCTTTTTAGCAGCCTTATCCATACCTCTAAAAAGCATTAAAAATTCTTGTTCAAAACTACTTAATTTTATAATTTTTTCCTCTATATAAGATCCAATATCTATTTCATCATTAATCAAGTATTCCACAGGTACATTAAATATTTCACTCATTTTAACCAGTGTATCAAAAGAAGCTTGATTAATCCCCTTTTCATATTTGTATATTACCTGCCTGTCGACATGGAGCATTTTAGCTAATTTAGACTGAGTAAGCTTAGCCTTTTTCCTTAATATTTTCAGATTCTTCAATACCTGCCCCCTCTCTATACCACATATCTTATATGGCATAGACTCGATATCATTGTTATGTGAAATTAATTACAAAATAAACCTTATACTTTACTGAAAATCATGACCAAAACTGCATTTATAACATACATATACCGCTTTTTACTCCTATAAACAGCATAAAGATTATTATACATAAGGAATTCTATATCTAATAATATCTTACTTTTAACTCTTTTATTATATTTTTTACGGACTAAAACAAATATAATATTTTTGTATAATAACCGATATGTACTATGTATATTCAACAATTTTATGTTAATATATATATCATTTAAATACCTTTTTCATAATTAATTATACAAACTCTTATATGCATTGTCAAATAAGAATAAACGAAAACTAATCTTAAGTTTATTTAAAACTAAAACTACCGAAACTTTAAGTTTCGGTAGTTTTTAAAGGAGTTTACATAGCTCCTTAATTCTTACCAGCGTCCACGAGAAGATTCGAACTTCCGACCTTTCGCTTAGGAGGCGAACGCTCTATCCGGCTGAGCTACGCAGACATTTGTAAAATATTTAGTCAAAACCGCTCCTAATAATAAAAGCAAGTATTGATAACTCGGCAAACTCCTAGAATCATAGGATATTGTCAAATTAATAAAACTAATATAGAGTGTGCATATCTATATGGTTTATTAACTTTCTTAATAAACCAAAGCTGATTATATCATATATATAAACTTTTTTCCAGCTGTTTTTATACTTATAAATTGTCAATAATTACATAGCTGTTACAGTTCAGGCGGGTTATTTATCTTCGTCAGGAAACTAAAAATATTTAACTTTTATTTATGATATATTCTTACTCATAAATCCGGTAACTAAAGATTCTTTTATCTTCCCAAAATAATATTATATGAACTAATTATTTCTCTCTCTTTATTTGAATATAATAAACCTAGTTTATCTGACATAGCTACGAAATCTACTACTAATTTCTTTTTATTTATAATTTCATCCTTTTGACTTTGTATAAGATAATCCAACCGTTCAATCCCATTATATTCTATATTTTTTTGCACAATATTTATTGTCTGTTGATTTAGGTTTTCAAAATAATTATTCACTATAAAAGTTAAATCATATAAATCCCTTATTTTCTCTCTATGTACATAAGCAATGGCTTTCATAATGCATAGTGTATTTATATTATAAACTTTTATACCATCTATTGTACTTACTTCACTATCATTAATTTCTCTATTTCTTAAAGAAAGCTCTATTTCTAAGGGGTTATTATAATTGCCGTAATTAATCATATATTTTTTTATACTATCAGTTTCTTTTGAAGTACAATAACTATAATTATTATTTTTACAGTAAGCATCCACTATATTTTTTATATTTGATTTATTACTATCAAGCTTTATATTCTCTGAAAAACGATCCGATTTGTAGCATATAAATAATGCCGCTCCTCCTTTTAATATATATGAGTTAGAACTATTATTAAGATATTCCAAAAATGAGTTTATTATCTTTCTATGTTCTAATTTACAATCATTTATACTTACTGCACTTTTTAAATCACTACCTTTCTTATAATCCAACCATTCAGAAAAATATTCTTTACCCATAAACATATCTATTTTATCCCAGTCAGGACTATGTTTCAGCTTCATTACCTGCTCAAATATTTCCTCTGTATATTCATCATTGCATATAAAATCTTTATTCATACCTTGGGCAAGTGAAAAATTTCCCATTTCCAATAAATCCAATATCGCTCTAATATGATTTGCAACATTATATTTTTCTATGTGTTCGGGAATTTTCTTATTCAACTCTATACCGTAATCTTTAAATACACTATCCTCACTTTCCCTAAAATAAGGTATTTCCCACTGAATAGCGGATTGATGCCAATCCCCACATGTCGATAATGAACAAGGAATATTAAGAGCGTGCTGCCCTGTTATGTATTTCATATCATCTACCCCTTATTAGTGTATAAATTGCTTTGATATAGCAATAAAACTGCGCAGTTACTGCTAATCTTTAATAAAATTTATTTATCAGTGCTAATTTGATTCTAAAACTGTTTTACTAATCATCTTACCTACAAATATACTAATCTACTGTATAGTATCATTGACTTTTAATTAATATCAAATAGTATAGTAACTCTCAATTTTCTTTATTATATATCTATTGCAATCTATTAACAAAGTAGTAATAAAGCCGGATATCAACGATACACTATATTTCACTGCCAAACAAGGGCACAAATAGCTATAAAAGTATTTTCGCACTATAACACCTATAATTTTTCTTTTTTCTATATTTATTTTGATTTACTTTATATTTCAAAAGCAGCTATTCCCTGCATCCATATATCAGCTTTAATTCTTCTTCCGATTTTAGGCTCTCCTTCCAATGTTTTCTTAGGAACTGCCATATCAAATACTATATCTTTGCAATTAACAGTAAATATGCATATTTCTTCCTTTGTATAAATATTTTCCTCTGTTCTAAAATTCACTATATCTCCAACTATAGAATATATCGCACATTCCACACCACGAGGCACTATACAGGTCTCCACTATACTATATATATCCTCATGCTCCAAGCGTTTTGAAGCCATCTCATACAGCATCATATCTTCTTCAGAAAGTTCTTCCATTGCCAACTCATCCCCATTTTTTGCGGCATCTATGCGTATAAATCTATTCATACTTTCAGTTTTTTCAAACTCCGCCTGCTCAAATGTTTTGAACAAAGGCAATATTACTTTTGCAGACTCTGCCCATGCACTTATATAATTTGCAAGTACCACGGTAGAAAGCTTTTTATTTTTTCTGCTTATATATTCCAAATTATTTATCATTCTATATATAATATATATTCCAAGTCTTGAGTCATCCAAGATAACAGAGTAATAGTCATAGTCAACCAATCTATGCACCGTACTTTCCGACATAGAACTTATATCACTTGCAAAAAGACAAGGAAAATATCTTTCTCTTACCAGATCTCCACTTTTCTCATCTATATATCCATTGATACAGATACGAATACTTTCAGAAATTTTTGTATAAAGCTCCCACACAAGTTCATCCTTTTCATTTCTTCCTATATTAATATTTTTAATATTATCTTCCTGTAACCTGTCAAGCATACCTTTAACTTCAGTTCGCATTTTATACTTTGAAAAACCTGCACAACTAAAATATATATTCATAATAACTTACCTTTTCTAATATATTACAATTCTTTAACTGATCTAATCATTATTTATATGTGTAGCCTATATTTTTAAAACACTTTTACTTATTATATAGCATTTTTATAATTTTAGATATCTTCATTTTATATCAAACCTTTGTACTTAACCCCCTGATACTTAAACTAAAAATTTACAGTTTCACAAAATAATAAAACTCCTACAAGTACCTCCAATAAACTTATTAAAATAAATTCCAAGTCAAACCGGTATAGTGTATCATTGACATTTAATTAATATCAGCAAAATTAACATAAATCTTAAATTTCCCTATTATGTATCTGCTTCAATCTATTAACAAAGCAGGCAATGTAATGTATCATTGACATTTAATTAATAGCAGGGTAGCTCTTAATTATCTTTGACT
>ERZ773042.1353-NODE-1353-length-14508-cov-8.838995_pt1 | contig 14508 bp, 14 predicted proteins | sample MGYA00511664_ERZ773042 | MGnify/ENA primary metagenome ERZ773042 (study PRJEB29015, sample SAMEA2737984) | human oral metagenome | biome: human oral; feature: human-associated habitat; material: dental | place: China | collected 2036 ... | reverse complement strand
GGCGGTAATCGTTCGTGTAGCCGAAGTCACCGTCATGCTTCGCCATCCACGCCACGATGGCCGCCCTTACGATCTGTGCGTGACTCAATGCTATTCAGTCTCCTTTCGATCAATTCCAGCTTTTTCTCAAGCAACATAAGACGCTCAAGTATTCCCGGGCGCCTATTCGCGCCCGGACGCTCCTCTTCACCCATCAAATCGTCAATGAAGTGAAGAAAACGACGGGCCTTCGGCGTGAGCGCGGCAACCAGCGGCAACACCACCGCCAACGCCGTCCCGAACCCCGTCAACACAGACTCAGTCATCATAACCCCCTATACACTTCTTTGATGAATAAGTTCCTTGTTGTCAGCTTGTCGAATCTGACACGCCCAGACGCATAGGCGGCCCGGATGTTCTTCAGATAAGAGTCGCTCGTCATAAGCAGCCTCGTCCCCTCGTCCACCTTCGACGGCACTAACGTGAACCGGTTGGGGCTGCGCGGCAGCCCCTCCGTCACATACCACACCGTTGATTCCCGTCCCAGCCACAGCGACAGCGGCCTCGAACCGCCCACGATCGACAGCGAGTACATCGCCGACGGCGGCTTCGACTCCACCATCTCCGCGCCGCCGTCCCGGAACGTCGAATCGATCATGTATCGGGAATTCTCGTCATCCTGGCGGCGCAGAAACGCCCCGAAGCGGGTCTTCGACACTTGCTGCGCGAACTCCTCCGAACGGTCCGTGTGCACCGCCCAGAAACGGTCCGCGCCCGGCTCGACCGCGAACTCGCCCGACGGAACGATCCCATACTTGACGTAGTACGGGTTCGTCAGAGAGAAGGCGTTCGCTAGGAAATACACCTGGACGCGGTCGTCCCAGCGGTCCACCGTCGAATACAGGCCTTCGAAGATCGATGCCTCGTCCGGCAGGTAGTGGGTGGCGCCCTTCTCAAGGATGAACTCATCGAAGATGATGTGCTTCACTTTTTTGAGAGATACAGATTTGAGCATCTGCGCCGCTGACAGATATACGACCTGCCCGATGGGCTGTGCGCCCTTGCCAGACCCTATAGAGGCGATCTTGCCCTTCACCGACAGTTCGACGCCCGGGAACTCCCAGCGGATGTCGTCGAAGAACGTCTTGAACGTCGCTGCCTCACCCTTGAACCGGCGGAGGTAGATGAACTCATCGCCGTGCTCGATCGCCTTCTTGATCACCCGCTTCTTGAACGCATACGTCTTACCCCTGCCACGGGCGCCCGTCACGAAGATCCACGGCGTGTTATAGGAGAGTATCCGCGACGGGTCATAGTAGGTCAGCTGTGTGCCCTCAGTCATTGATGTAGCGCTTGACACACCAGCCAATCCCCCTCGTGTCGCGGATGAACTTACTTAAACTGTTCTTGTGTGGCCCTGGCACGGTCCCGTTCAACCCGCCCCCGTGCCCCCACGTCAAATCGCCGCCGGCGTACATCTCCACATGGTCCACGCCGACTCGACCAGAACCCCAGTCGTAGAACACTAAATCCCCCGGTTTCATCAAAGCCAACTGGGCTTGCGAAATAGACTTCGCCGTGTTCCAGTTGATCACGAACACGCCGTGACCGTTGGCCGACTGTGCGACCGTGTTACCACCGATGTCGATGCCGCACACGTCCAGGTAAGCTCTACGGCATGTTGAGGAACAGTCGCCGACGCCTGACCGGTCTGGGTCCAACCGCCCCGCGCCATTCGAATACCTGAACTTGTTCTCGCGGCTCGCCATCCAATAGACGAGCTTCTGCCGCGTCTCCGACGTACCCGGCGCCATAGAACCCCCGCCGCCCCCCGTTCCGGGGGCGCCGTTCTGCCCACCCGGCGCGCTGTTCGTCGGCGGCGGAGTCCCCGCCCCACCCGGCCCTGCCGTGTACTGGCCCCAGCCGGTAGGGGTGCATTGGACGGTTTTCCCGTCGGCCATGTGGGCGATCATCGTGTCACCCCAACGCTCCACCCGGGACAGCACGCCGACGCTGCTGCCTTGCTGCTGTGGGGCGTTCACGTTGCCGCCCGGGTTGCCACCCGAGCCGTCCCCGCCCGTCGGCGACGACGGCCCGGCCCCGGGAGGCCCCGGCAGGTCCACGCCCGAGCTATCCATCGCCTTGATGATGCCGTAGGCCGTGTTGTACCGGTTCCTGTACCTGCCGAGCACCGGCTCGGATAGAAGCGCCTGGTGCCACCTGTCCAGAGAAGCGCCGCCGATCTGGTTGGCGATCCTCAGCGCGCGCCGAGGCGACTGGTGGTAGGCGACGAAGAACATGATCATCGACTGGGTGGCGCCGTCCGGGTCGATCCCGCACTTACGCGCCACCTGCACATATGCCTCTAAGTCCTCAGACATCTGCGCCTGCTGTATCTTGTAGGCGGCCCTCAACACCGGCTTGACCTGGCCGTCCCAGTAGTTCGGTAGATAATACGTCGCCCAGTTGACCGAATTCGCATTCACCAGTGACTGCAACTCCCCGGGGAGTTTAGCGAATTCACTGGGGAGTTCCCTCTTGATCCGGACCAAGAGCCCGTAGGCTCTTGGTCCGAACCACTGCCCTATCCCGATCGTTATCGGATCGGTGTGGTAGATACCGTCATAGCGCATGTTGGATTCCACTGTCCCGATCGCTTTGATCGCGACCGCTTTGGCTTTAGCGTCCCATGCCATGACTGTACCTATCTTTCCCTATGTGTGTGCGCTTAGAGGATCGACCAGGTGCCGGAGACCTGCACCCTGCCTGTGAAGCCCGTCCACGACTGGATATGCTGGTTGGCGTGCACTTGGGTGATGATCGGCGTTCTCCCGTCGGCGCCGCCCGTCGCCTGCACGTTAATGGAGCACCGCGGCGCTGCCCACTCGGGGATCATCCCCCAGTCGTGGGAGGCGCCGATCGCCGTCCCGCTCGAATCCACGATCCCCGACAGGGTCACGACCCCGCCGTTCAGGCGCAGCGTCAACGGGGCATTTGCGTCGTGGTTGAGGCCCGACAGTCCGACCCTGTAGTTGGAGGACACGGGCACAGGCTCGTTCCCGTACTGCAGGTAGTTACCCGCCAGCGTGGCGAACCTCGTGTCCCCCGTGGAGTTCAGGTGTATCTCGCCGTCCTGGAAGTACTTGCTGTACCCCAAGCACCAGAATTCAGTGCCCACGTATTCCGCGCCATAGTTCCCGCAGACTTCTTGCATAGTTCCGAGACAGACCGCGAGGCCGTTCTTGCTTTTAAGCAGTGAATGCAGGTTCGACCACGCCCACACTGCCGAGAACACGACGACGCGCGCATTGGGGAACGCCCGCTTAGCGTCGCTGATGAGGGAGACAAGGCCGTTGTAGACATCATTGTTGGCCATCGCGTCGTTACCGCAGTCCGCGATGATGACATATTTTACATCGTTGTTGCTGAAACTCCCGTCGGCGATTGCCCTGTTCAACTGGACGGAGAAGTTGTTGGCCCCGTTGACCATCCCGGTGCCACCAACCGCGAAGTTCTTCTCGTTGATACCCATCGCCCGGCACATCAAGGTCGGCCACTTGCCCTGCACCACGTTCGACGTGCCGACGATGACGGCGCACACGTCAGGAGAAGCGGCGTTCTTCAAGATGTACCTGGCGTCGGACTGTGCCTTCGTGTAGCGGTCGCTCACCTTCGTGAACAGGTCATCATAGCACTTCGCCACCTGGCTGGCGGCGTCCGCCTTCGCCCGGGACTCGGCCTCGCCGATCTTCTGATCGATCTGCGCCACCACCTTGTGGTCGGCGTCGACCGTCGTCTCAGCCGCCTTGATGCGCGTCTCGAACGAATTGAACTTGGACGTGTCCTCCTGTGCGCGCACATCCAACTTGCGCATGTCACCATTGTAATCCCCGCGCCAGGTGGGTTTGTCTGTATCTATGAACTGGGAGAGACCCAGCGCTTCAGTTTTATTAGTGCTCGCCATGTTAGATCCTTCCTGTGGTTTGCGCTTGTCAGCGGGTAGCGTGGTCTGTCTTGTACTCGGGATCCAGGTCCCACTGGCGCGCCGTCCAGTTGGCCTCATCCAGGGCTTGGGCCGTTGCCCCGACGTCGTCGGCGCCCTTCGCGAACCTAGCGTGTGTGCGCACATTGTCGTAGAGCACAGCCAGCACCTCTGAGACGGTCCGGTCTGTGCGGCCCCACACCGGGTCGGCGACGATCATGTCCTTCGCGCCGCGCTGGGCGAGGCGCCTGTAGAGCCCATCGATCGCCCGCGTGATCTTGTCGTCCGTCTCCTTGCGCAGCCTGGCTTCCAGTTCGCTCAGGCGCTTGTCGACGTCATTGGCCAACGCCACGACCTTGTTGACCGTGTCGATGATCCGCTTATAATTCTGGATCAGATCCTCCAACACCTCTTGGTAGGTGTAGGCATCTCTGTGTGCGAACGGCGTGATGTTCGTAAGCGGGCTGTTCTGCAAGTCGAAGAACGGCACGTTCTCTATAGGCATCCGATAACCTCCTAGTCGTTAAAGCCAATAACCCCAACCGAGCATCGGCCCAAGGCCCCAGTACGCGTCTCCGCCGATGTAGTTGTCGTTGGACGACCACAGACCGAAGAACAAGTCATCGAGCTCGGCCAGCACCATCTTGTCCACGTTGAGTAGCGAGGCCCTGTACTCCACAAGCAACGACGCCGCCGACTGGGAGCGGCCCGTCGAATGCGATGTGGCATGCGACGTCTCATCGCCATTTGCCTTTGAGGTGCTATTGTTACTGGTCTCAGACGCACCCTCAGTTCTCGCATCCGACTTGGTGCCGGATACTGCATAGTCGCCGTGCTGGTTGATCGCCGTGTCCGGGTAGCGCATATCCCGTGAGTCTGAATTGGATAGGCCCGACGCCCTGTTCTTTGTCGTCCCGGAGCCTTCCGTCGTGGAGTTAGACGTGTGCGTGCCGTCGGAGACGGACGAGACGTCCATCGTCGACAGCGGGTCGAACTTGATCCTCGTCGACTCGTATAGCTGGTTGTAGTAAGGCATGATCGTCTCAAGCCGGTGCATCAGCTGGTGTGCGAACATGGCGGCCGTCTCGTAGGCCGTCTCCCTGAACCAGTAGTGGTCTTTGATCAGTTTGTTCAAACGAGGCCTGTAGGCTTCATCGAAGATCGGGTATGCGTCCAAGCCGAGCTCGGCGTCGCTGTACCTGGCGCACACATCCCTGAGTTCTATCGTGAAGTCAGCCAATGAAACCCTCCCCTAGGTCATTGACGCCGCGCACCTGTTCCCGGCTGTGCCGCCAATGCACAGACACGTTCAGGCCATAGCGCTCATTGATCTTGTCCGCGGCCTCCTGCCGGGCGCCGATAGCGACGCCGCGGAAGGCGGCCATCTGCCCCTGCAACGCCTCCACCTCGTCGTCCACGAGCCGTTCCTTCTTGTCGGGCGGGGCACATTGGATGCCGAGCATGAGCATCGCCTCATCCCAAATGTCCTTCTTAACCCGGATCGCATCCATTACCGCGTTGGGGGGCAGGCGGTTGTCCAGTGCTTGGACGGCGCTGGACACGTCCCCGCCCATCGCGTCCTTCACGGTGAACACGACCGGCTGTCCTTCGGCGATCTGACGGTAGAAGTTCTCACCCGTCAGCTTTTGCTCCTGGCTGAGCGCGAGGATCGTCGGGTAACGCGACGTGAGCGCGTTCACCTGGACGGTCACGGCCGCCTCAGCCAGCTGGGCTGCATAATAGTTGACGACCCACTGGTCGTTGACCCGATTCCTATTCACCCAGATAGGCACGCAGTCTTTGGAGGACACTTCCCGATTGATGTACCGGTTACCGGTGACCCGGAACGTCTTCGGGTCGCCGTAGATGTCGACGTCGCCGGTCCCGGCGGCGTGCAACGCAAAGAAAGCGTGTAGGCGCGGGTCCTCGAAGAAGACCACCAGGCCGTGCCGATGCAGTGTGCGTTCCAGGTAGCGTTCGTTGACCGTCTCCGGAAGTCCGTCCCAGACGAACCGGGACTCGGCCAGGCCCCACAGCATGTTCTGATACATCAGGAATTCGCCGCCCCGGGTCGCCTTCGCCTGGTTGGCCCGGAACCGGCCCGCGACCGCCTTAGACGGCTCGATACCGCCGCCGACCAGATCGGCGTTCGTCAAGCCTTTCGTACTCACCATTACAGTTGCACCACTTTCTTCGGTCCGTTGTCGAACAGATGCATCTCCGTTATCTCCTTGGGTTCGTCCCACACGGTGACGCCCTTCTCGAAGATCCCCCGGATCGTCTCGGCGTGCATCTGCGGCACGGACGGGGCATCGATCCGGCAGTCCGCCAGTTTCCAATATGTGAAGTGGGACATGAGTGTCAGGTCGTAGATGGCCATGTCAACGGTCCGGTTGCAGCGGTAGCCATAGCGTGCGAAATGCTCGGCGACGGCCTGGATAGCACCCCTGTGGGGTGACTTCAAGCGCACGTCCACCATCCACCCGGTGGTGGCGAGCATGAACGCATCACCGCCGATTTGCCCAGAGACGGACGGCTGGACCATCCTCGTGTCCTGTATCTTCGCCTTCAAGCCAGCCAGGGTGTTCGCATAATCGCCTTTGGCGACCATGTCTGCGTATTCCTTGTTCGTGTCCCGGTTGTATGCAGCTTGCGCATTCTGCAACCCGGTGAGCTTCGACGACAGGTTGTTGGTTATCGCCGTCGACTGGGAGGCTGTGGAGTTAGCCAAGTCAGTCTGTGCGTCACGGGCGTTGGCGTCGATGTTGTAGTTCGAGTTGGCCATGTGGATGCCCATGCTGGTGCCGACCACGCCCTTGATAGCACCACCGATATCGCCTGACAGCAGGGAGCCGACGGCGCCCATGCCGCCGGAGACGCCTTGTTGGATCATGCTGTTCTGCGTATGCCCCCACGCGGCGTCGTTGGTGATCGCCGTCGACTGGGTGCGGGCTGCGTTCGCCAGTTCCGTCTGCGCGCCCCTGGCGGTGTTGGATGCCACCATGGACTGGCGGGCCGTCCCAATCGCATAAGAGGCCTGGTCATAGGCGACCTGATTGCCCTGCAATGCCTTCTGCTGTGACCAGTCCGCCGACTGATAGGCGAATGCTATGCTGTGCGCCTGTGACGCCACGGCGTTCAGCCCCGAGTTGTTGGGGATGGAGAACATGGGGAAGTTCGTGAAGAACAGGGACCCGTCCAGGAATGAGTTTGACAGCGGGTTGCCGGTGACGTTGTCCTCCGACAGGTAGTCGCGCAGCCAGATGACGACGCGGGGCCCGGGTGGGGAGAAGTGCTGCAGACGGGACAGCGTGACCTTCCCGCCGTCCGGCAGGTATTCAGGGTGGACGGCCATAGACTGGCCCTGGTAGTTGGTGAGCTCAATGAACAGGTAGGGCGCGGTAGCGAGCTTCGTGTAGTTGCGCTGCCAGTCGGCGAGCCTCGCCTTATCGAGTAGTTCGAGGGCGCCGCCGGCGAAGAACGTCTGGTCATGGCCCCACATGACGTCACCCTCGTGGCCGGCCTTGCGGGAGCGGACGATCTTGATCGTGTTCGGGTCGATGCCCTGTCGGTATTTGTCGTGGACGTTGTCTGTGTTGTGGGAGCCGATGATCCGGTCGAATATGTCGTCGGGCGTCGGCAGCACCATGATCATCTGGACGCCTTGCGCGACCCATGGGAAGGGCGACATGGCGGTGGCGAAGGACTCGAATGTGCCGATATCGCGAACGAGGATGATGTCACAGCCGTTGGGCAGGCCTTCGAACGCGGAGCCTTTCGCCGTCTTCAAGCTGGGGTTGTTCGTATCGCCCGGGTCGGAGGAAAAGTCGGTGGATGCAACGAGCATGACGCAGCATTGGGAGAGGGTGGCGACCGTGTAGCGTTCGCTGTAGCGCACCATGTAGTCGGATCCCAGATCGAGCCCTTCGGCCTCCCGGAGCACGTCGTGCTGGCGGCCGCGCCACGTGGCGGCCACCGGCAGGTGGCCTTGGACGACGAAGGCGTTGCGCAGGCGGACATTACTGCAGTAGGTGGTCCACACGTCCAGCTGGACGGAGAGCATGGTGGCGTCGGGTGCGACCCGAACGACGTCTTGGATGAAGTAGTAGAAGACGGTCGGCTGCTCTTTATCGGGGTGCAGCTTGGATATCTTCGGGTTGACGACCCTGACGTAGTTGTATTTGACGCACACCGAGAAGGGTTCGTCAAGGACGACTTGGGAGCCGTAGTCGATGGTCTGGGCGTTGCGCAGCGTCAGGTGGTGGGCGTCGGGGCGGTCGATGTAGTCGGAACGGTGTGCGTAGTCCCGCCATTTGACGATGTCGCGGTAGGTGGAGTCCCATGCCACCGTGGTGAGCGTGACTTCGGCTCCTGAGGCCCATTCGCTAATGCTCGGCATGTTCGCTCCCTACCTGTAGTCCGTGTTTCTGCTTATGGTTGGAAGGGCGCTGGGGAACGGAAAGGAAGGAAACCCAGCGCCCTTCCACTGGCCGCTACTTGTTACTTGACGGTAATGACGTAGGGCCCGTAGGAGACTCCATCGGCTCCGGTGACGGTAACGGTCACCTTGTAGGCGCCGTTCTCGCCGTCGGCGGTCTCGATCGTGTAGTCGATATGCCGCCCGTGAGGGAACGTGTTGTTCTGCACGTCCTTGATCAGTTCATCCTTCTTAGCCCGCGTGACAGTGTATTCCTTGGTTTCGGGTGTGAACGACTTACCGATCGCCCTTCCGAGCACAGTAAGACCGAAGACGGAAGACTTCAGGTCAGGCCAGGGAGGAACGTCCGCGCCGGCCTTGACCGCGAAGGCGCCTTCGGCGGTGACGCCGTCGCAAGCCGCCTTGACCTTGACTGGGCCCTTTTCGAGGCGCCCGACGTAGAGGATGCCGGCGTCGGAAATGGATGTGTGGTTGTCCGTGCACGAGACGATCGTCCATTCGAGGGCCGGGTTGGAGCCGCCGCCGGTGATGGACTGGGGACGCACACGGTAGTTGCCGCCCTTCTCAAGCTGGGCCGGCGTGTTGCCGTCGACGTCGAAGCATTCGAGGGTGCCGATCGCGGTGACGGGCGGCAGGATTTCGATGACTTCGTCGTCGGCTCCGGTCCACAGCATGGCGGTGGGGGCGAAGCGGGAGCATGAAATCGTCTGGTGATGGTGGAAGAACACATTGTAGGTGTTCGGGTCGGTGGGCACGTCGATGGACGCGGTCTCCATGATGTGGTCGTAGACCTGGAAGAAGTCCTTGTCCACGATGGCCGCCTGGAAACCCTTCCCGGGGGCAGCGGACTGCGGGATTTCGATGACCCGGTACTGGACGTCGGCGCGGTCGATGTTGAATGCCCATGCGAGCGCCTCCACGTCCAGGGCAGCCTTGACGGCGGGCGTGGTGAGGAGGATCATATCGTCCGGATTGGAATGGACGGGCATCCGCGCCGGGTTGTAGGCGGTGGATTTGAACCGCATCTCGCCTGCGATGGCGCGCAGCTTGCGGAGAAGCTCTTTGGCGTCGTCGGCGGTGGATCGTGCGTGAGCCACATCGGGGACGTGTGCATGGTAGAAGCCGCCGCGTTCCTCGTATTCGGTAAGCAGGCGGGTCATAAGCAAAAACTCGTCTACCTGGTCGGACTCGTAGGGGGCGTTCAGCTGGCGGTCGATGAGTTCGGCGACGTCGCCGCCGTTGAGGAACGCGGACTGGATTAGCCGCTTCTCCACCGACACTTTGTAGCGGTCGCGGCGGTTGCGCGTATGGAAGGCGGTTTCGACGCGGAAGTCATCCCTGCCGAAGATCACCTTGGCGTCGACGTCGTCGTTGGGGTCGTAGGCGACGGCGTTGATGAGGCCGGTCTGTATCTCTTCGACGCCATTCCCGAATTCGACCATGCCCTTCTTGAATTCGGCGAGCGGATTGGACCACGACCGGTTCTTGGCGAAGACGGGGACGACCTGGTTGAGTAGCGACTGGCAAATGGGGTTCCACAGGTCGCGGTGCTGGCTGAGGTAGTCTAGGGTGCGGTCGATGCCGGCCTGCGTCGGGGAGGGGATGCGCTTCTTGTAACCCATAGAGGCGGCGTTGATGGATACCTGAAGAAGCTGTTCGTTGGTGGTCCCGGGGCGCAGCCCCTTGGGAGCGGATGCCATTGTCTAGTAAGTCCTTTCGTCAGGCGAGAAGGTCTTCGATTTGAAGATCTTCCGGTTCTATGCCGTCATCAACGTCATCGTCGGTGGCCTCATCAAGGGCTTCCTCAGTGATGATGGCGCGCAGTTCTTTGCATTCGTTGAGCGCCTGGACAGCCAGGGCGCGTACTTCGTCGATAAGCGCCGCCAGGTCGTCCTGGACGTCTTCCACGGGCGTCGGGTCTTCGGTTTCTGTGTCGGTGGTTTGTTCGTCTGCCACTCGGTTCTCCTCACGTGTTGTGCAGCGGGGCTGCCGCCGTCTTGGTCGAAGGGTTGTCAAAGCCATCCGGGGCCGGCGGGTATCAGCCCGTGACGCCCGGCCGCGGTCTCCGCCACAACCGGATGGAGCCCCGCCTGAGACATAGTATATCACACTCGGATTGCGGTACGGTGGAAGACATAAAGAGGCCCCGCTTTCCAGTTGGACGGCGGGGCTCTCCTTTATTCGATTATCGAAACGGCTAACAGGGGGCCAGGGTGAGGCGCCTTTCTCTGACTGCGTCTTCATCGTCCGGCCGGTGAACCATCCCCGCGGCTGCGACGCGGAGCTCCGTCTCCGCCCCCGGGTCGCTCCTGTACGCGTCGGCGTCGAATCGGACCGACCACTCGCCATGTGCCTTGACCGGCATGTCGTCCGGATACACGGTCTGCCTGACACGGTACGGCACGTAAGCGGGGGTAAGGGAGTCGGGACCGGGCACGTAGGTCAGGGACGGGAGATGGCTGCGCCCGTCCAGATCGCAGAGAAGGATGCGATCCCACCGCCCCGCTTGCAGGAACGACGGCGCCCTGTAGCCGGCGAAATGCAGGTTCGCATATTCTTCGACAGTTGTAGTCTCGCCGTCCGTCGTCTCATACCGTTCGACAATGGCATAGCGGCGCAGACCCAGATAGCGCACAGTGGCGTTGTGTTCCCGCAGCGTCCACCGTCCTAGGTCGTCGTCGCGGTCGCCGACGGGGACGCCCTCTAGGCGCACATCAGAAGGGCAGACGCCGATGAGATGGACGGAGTCCGTGTCATAGTAGACGACGTGCTCCTCATAGCGACGCAGGGCAGCCGTCAGGACTGCACGGCCGTAGGCGACGATGAACACTTGGTGGAGGAAGAGACTGCCCGGCTCATGCTCTGTGTAGCCCTCCACCTCAACATCGAAGCCGTGTCCGTCCCGATAGACAGCGCGCTCCTTGGCCTTGGTGTAGCGCAGGGCGAGGGATCCGAAGAACGAGTTCATCTTCTTCTTATAGAACTCTTTGACGATGCCGTCACTGTTTTTCTTGTCGCGGTACCAAGCGTCTACGCAGTCCCGATAGAGACCGGCGACGGAATCATAGAGGATTGCATATTGCACTTCGACATCACTGAGCGTGATGGCGTCTCCGTACGTGTAATACAGCGTTTCGCTGTAGACATGGCTGTAGTCCACGCTGGTCACCCACTGGGACGTTCCGTCCGGTAGGATGACGTTGGCGATCCAGAGACAGTCGTCGGGCAGGTCAGACAGCGTGTCGGCTGAGTAGTCGTAAACACCGAAGCCAGTAGGCAGGGGCATGCACGAGGCGATAGCGGGGTAGAGGGATGACACATCCCATATGTCGACGCGTTCGACGTCCTCGCTCCTCCGGCAGACGCCGCACAGACCGCCGGAGCCGTCCAGCGGTCTGTCGAAGTCGGTACCGAACAGGCTCGGGTGCACACCCATCTCGTCTTTCATGTAGTCGGCGAATTCGGCTTGGGCGATCGCCATCGGCGCGAAGGAGTCGATGGTGCTGAGACGGGTGTCGTCAAGAATGCCGCACACCCACTCGGTTTCGTCGTCCAGGCCGGCAGGCGGCGTCTGTGGGGGTGCGGAGATGTAGTCGCGTAATGACCGCACGATCGTCTTGTACCGGGCGACCTTCTCATAGAGCCGAGCGGGGTACTTGAACGTCGTGAAGCCCGGCTTCGTCAGAATGAGCTTGGCGTTCTCATCTTCGATGAGTCCCAGTAGGTGTGCGACGGCCGCGATCCGGTAGATGACGGGCTGGCCTTCCCACACCCACACTCGCTTGTAGTGAGCGAGAGCGGGGAGGAGCGTGTCCACGCCCGTGTCGGCGTCTACATCGCCGGTGCAGGATCGGACGAACCAGTCGTCCGTCTCTAGGTCGTAGGCGAGGGCTGCGACGTCACTTGGCTCGATTCGCATCCGCTTTAGCGTAGGCGTGTATGATAGCCCGAATGGGTTCAGACGCCGTCCCATATTTCTGCGATCCCCCTTCCAGCGTCAACTGTGAGAAGTCGTGCTTCTTCTCATACTCGTATGCGTCTTTGATCCGATCCACTATGTTGGAGTGCTTGGCGAGGGAAACGAGTGCCTTCTTGCTGAGACCTTGAAGGTCTCGGACGAGGCGCGGGTTCAAAACGGAACTGTCGCCGATCATCTTGGTTAACATCCCCATGTACTTGTCGTACTGAGCGTCCAGGTAACCGGTGGCCACTTGTTTCTTGGCTTCGGCTCTCTCGGTGAAGGTGGACGCTTTACCGAACCGGAGCGCTTCCCGCTGTAGACGGGACAGCTTCTTCAAGTCGCTACGGGAGTGAACGATGTCGCCGTAGACCTTCTGGGCGTTCCGATAAATGCGTTCGTCGAAGCCTTTCTTGACACGGGCATTGTAGTCGGAGACGCGCTCACCGGTGTTCAGGTGTTCGAAGTCGCCGAAGGCTTTGTCTATGTCGCCCTGCAAGCGATCTAGACGACGCTGTTGACGGAGGAAGTCGTCCACCCGATAGGAGGAGACGACTTCCTTTTTGGCTGTCAAGTAGTACTGGTTTCCGCGGAGGTTGAAGCGCTTGACGCGGTCAATGTAGGAGACGAGTTGTTTGTCGCTCATGGTGCGAAGCTGTGCGTTGGTGCCGACCCGAGGGTCGAACTCGCTGTTCGCGAGTTCAACGCCTCGTTTGCGGTGTGTGCGCATCTTGCCCATCGCCGTCTTGCGAGCACGCGCGGCTTCGGCGAGAAGCTCATGCCGTTTCACGGTAAACCTTTACTGGCCGGGTCAGGAGTGGGAGTTTGAACGATATGGCTACGGGCCCGTGGGTCCGTAGCGGCTGCCATGAAGGGTCTAGACCGTCGCGCGCTCTGTTGAAAAGGCTGTGGACGCGCCACTCGATGTCGCTGAGGCCGGCCCACCTCCTAGCCTGATCGGTTCGAAGGAGGCCGCACACCACCCATGATCCGTAGCAGAGGCGGGACCGGTGGGTCGCGTTGTTGTCGACAGCCTCTGCCAAGTTGGGCACATAGGCACGGCCGTGCTCGTCCTCGATGAAGTCGATGTAGGGGGTGTGATCGATTTCGACGTACAGGGGTATGAGGCTCAGACTTTCGTTGGCGCCGAGCGACCAACAGGCGGCGTCTGACAGCCTGTAGAGGACGCCGGGTTCGAGTCGCTTGACGCGGACGTCGTTTACAAACGTGGGGAGGGTCAGCGAGTAAGGCGCGAGGTCGTGAGGAAAGCAAGGCTTCCATTTAGGGATGCGGCACCCGTGGGTGTAGCTGGCGTACACGTAGGAGGCCGTCTCACATGTCATCGAAGTGATTTGGACACTGCGCAGATCTGTTTCGAGGTTGGTCACTATCAGTCGCCGTCCCTAGCGCTCAACTGTGCCTTCTTAGCTGCGAGTGCGCGACGGACGGCGCTGACGAAGTCGGTTCGGTCTGCACCGAAAGCGTTCCTAATGACTCGGGTGGGTGCGATGTCGTATTCCAGGGCGATATCGGCCAGGTCTGATGCGAGTCGCTCCCTGTTTTCGCTGCACTGTTGTGTGTAGTTGTCGGCTATGTCGATACGACGCTGCGCGTACAAGCTATGCGCGTACTGTGCAGCTTTGACATCGGAGCTAAGGTCTTTGGTCATTTCTTTTTAATCCTTTCCGTTACACTAGCCCGTGTATCGGGCTTCCCCTACAGTATACCACATCCGTGTCAAGCCACTACATGGAATTTTGTGGAGAAGATCACACTAAATACTATTGACAGGGTATATGTTTCAGTGTAGTATTAAAGCATAAGGTCAACGAGAGAAAGGAACTGACCATGAACGTCCAGTACTACGAAGAACTGAACGGCTACTACTCAGACGAACTCGCAGAAATCCTCGAAGACTTCGAGGGGTGAGGTGGAGGGCCCGGCTGGCGCCGGGCCCACATGCCCCAAATCGTCACGAGAAGGGCCGTAGGAGCCGCGTAGAGAGCGCGGCGGTACGGTTGCCTAGGGGCGCTGCTGTGAGGGCCTGAGAATCGATCCTCGTGAATGTTGGGAGGGTACCCTTACCTAGTGAGACAGAGTGTCTCAAAAAGGGGGATGCCCTTATAGTCCTGCCGCCGCCCCGCGATCCCG
>ERZ773042.1348-NODE-1348-length-14556-cov-64.537549_pt1 | contig 14556 bp, 7 predicted proteins | sample MGYA00511664_ERZ773042 | MGnify/ENA primary metagenome ERZ773042 (study PRJEB29015, sample SAMEA2737984) | human oral metagenome | biome: human oral; feature: human-associated habitat; material: dental | place: China | collected 2036 ... | reverse complement strand
CCATTAAACGATCTATCGTTATTGGCGAGCCGAAAGCAGCTAGTACTAGTAAAGATACAGAAAAGAAAAATACTAAGAAAGAGAGTACTACTATAAAGCGTAAGGTTACTAAAGAAGCCCTTACTCCAATGGGGATTGTACGGGATAAATCTGTACTACAAACTTCTGTGCCACCGGAGCAACGGGAACCTCGCGTATATAATCCGAACGGCAAAGTCTTGGTTATTGTAGAATCTCCTGCTAAATCTAAAACAATTGAAAAATTCTTAGGTCCTAACTATGTGGTAAAAGCAAGTATGGGCCATCTACGAGACTTGCCTAAATCTCAAATGGGCATCGATATAGAGCATGGCTTTACACCGCGCTACAGCAATCTTGTAACTCGTAAAAAGGTTATAGATGAACTCGTTTCCTATGCTGATGAAAGCAGTGCCGTATTGCTTGCAACTGACCCTGACCGCGAAGGGGAAGCCATTTCTTGGCACTTAGCGTACATTCTCAATGTAGATCCTAAGTCTACATGTCGTATTACGTTTAATGAAATCACTAAAAATGCCGTAGCAGAGGCTTTGGAGGCTCCACGTACCATCGATATGAATATGGTAGATGCTCAACAAGCGCGCCGTGTATTAGATCGTATCGTAGGCTATAAATTGAGTCCATTACTTTGGAAAAAAGTATGTAAGGGTCTCAGCGCTGGTCGTGTACAATCTGTAGCAGTTCGACTCATCTGTGAACGAGAGCGCGAAATCCAAGCCTTCGAACCACAAGAATATTGGACTATTAAAGGTAATTTTGAAACACCTAAAAAAGAATCTTTCACAGCGGAGTTGACACATATTAAAGGCGAGAAAATCGATATTACTACTGAAAGCGATGCACAAGCGGTGGTTGATGCTATTGGCGGTGAAGATGCAGTAGTGACAAATATTGAAAAGCGCAAACGTTCTCGTAAAGCGGCACCTCCGTTTACAACATCTACGTTGCAACAAGATGGTGTGCGTAAATTGAACTTTGGTGCTAAGCGTACGATGATGATTGCCCAACATTTATATGAAGGTTTAGAAATTGGCTCCTATGGCCACGTAGGTTTGATTACGTACATGCGTACAGACTCTACGCGTATCTCTAAAGAGATGCAAGAAACGGCTAAAGACTTTATCCTTCGCAATTATGGGGCAGACTATTATCCGTCTAAACCAAATGTATATGGCTCTAAAGGTTCTGCTCAAGATGCGCACGAAGCGATTCGTCCTACATCTCTCGAGTTAACACCTAAAATGGTAGAACCATTCTTGAGTCGTGATGAACTTAAGCTATATACGTTGATTTGGAATCGTTTTGTGGCTAGCCAAATGGCACCTCAACAAAATGAATCCACAATGATAGAGTTGAATGTTAAAGATGACTATACATTTAAAGCGACTGGCTCTCGTGTTATCTTCCCAGGTTTCAGTGCTGTTTATGAAGATACAAAAAAAGAGGATGTACCTCAATTACCAGCTTTAAAAAAGAATGATGTTGCCCATACGGTAGAGGTGTTACCTGAACAACATTTTACGCAACCACCTCCACGTTACTCCGAGGCGAGTCTCATCAAAACATTAGAAGAACTTGGTATTGGTCGTCCTAGTACATACGCACCAATTCTAGATACTATCGTAAGCCGTAACTATGTGGAAAATACGAATAAACAATTCGTGCCTACAGAGCTAGGCTTTGTGGTGGTAGATTTCTTGGTTGCATACTTTGAAAAAATTATCAATACGGGCTTTACTCGTGATCTAGAAGAAGAACTAGATGCTATTGCATCCGGTAAGGATACATATGTAAAAGTATTATCTGATTTCTACGAGGTCTTTGCGCAAGAGCTAGAAGATGCAAGTGATGTAGACCGCATTGAAATTGCATCTATGGAAAGTGATGAAATCTGTGAACTTTGCAATAGTCCAATGGTATATAAATTTGGTCGCTATGGTAAGTTTTTAGCATGTTCTAATTTCCCGGAATGTAAAAACACAAAACCTATTACAGTAGGAACTGGTGTAACTTGTCCTAAATGTAAAGAAGGGGAAATCGTAGAACGCAAGTCTCGTCGTGGACGTATTTTCTATGGCTGTAATCGATACCCACAATGCGACTTTACATTATGGGATAAACCAACTCATGATTTCTGTGAAACATGTGGTTCTATAATGGTTGAAAAGACATATAAAAATGGTACAGTTAAAAAGTTCTGTTCCAATGAAACTTGTCCTACTAGGCCACCAAAGAAAACAAGAAAGAAAAAGAGTGAAGCTAGTGAAGAGTCTGTAAAAGAATCTAAAAAGTCTAGCAAAGCTAAAAAAGAGGAAACTACAATTGAATCATAAAAATGTTATCGTTATTGGTGCAGGCCTTGCAGGCTCTGAAGCGGCTTGGCAACTCGCTAACCGAGGCATTCATGTAGACTTATATGAAATGCGTCCTGTTAAAAGTTCTCCTGCGCACCAAACAGATCAATTTGCAGAGCTCGTATGTAGTAACTCGTTGCGCGCTGGTAATATTGAAAATGCGGTAGGTCTTTTGAAAGAAGAAATGCGTCGACTTGGTTCCATCATTATGGAATGTGCCGATGCAACTGCTGTTCCTGCAGGTGGTGCCTTGGCCGTTGACCGTCATTTATTTAGTGAGATGGTCACTAAAAAGATAAAAAGTCACCCGAATATCACTGTTCACAACGAAGAGGTAACGGAAATTCCTTTAGAGGGAACTGTTATTTTCGCGTCTGGTCCTCTTACATCTGAAGCGTTAGGTGATAAGATTAAGGCTTTAACTGGTGAAACAGGTTTGTACTTCTACGATGCCGCTGCACCTATTGTAACGGCTGAATCCTTAAACTATGATAAAGTTTTTGCTGCTTCTCGTTACGACAAAGGCGATGCGGATTATCTTAACTGTCCTATGACCGAAGAAGAATATAAAGCGTTCTGGCATGAGCTTACAACGGCTGAAGCCGTACAACCAAAAGATTTTGAAAAGGAAATCTACTTTGAAGGCTGTATGCCCGTAGAAATTATGGCGAGCCGTGGGGAAGATACATTGCGTTATGGTCCCTTAAAGCCTGTGGGCTTAGTGGATAAACGCACCAATGAGGAATCTTATGCAGTTGTGCAATTGCGTAAGGAGAATAAAGAAGGTACCATGTTTAATTTGGTAGGCTTTCAAACTCATTTAAAATGGGGCGAGCAAAAGCGTGTATTCGGTATGATTCCAGGCCTTGAAAATGCCGATTTCATTCGTTATGGTGTTATGCATCGCAATACGTATATCAATTCTCCTGAGTTATTGAATCATGCATTCCAGCTTAAAAAGGAACCACGTTTATTCTTTGCTGGTCAAATGACTGGTGTTGAAGGTTATTTGGAATCTGCTGCTAGTGGTCTAATGGTAGGCCTACAAGTAGACCGTTACTTAGAGGAACAACCATTTATTGAATTTCCTAAGACGACGGCTATCGGTTCCCTTAGTCACTATATTTCTAACTACGAAGGCTCTAATTTCCAACCGATGAATGTCAACTTTGGCATCATGGAGTCTTGGCCTCAAAAAATACGTAAGAAAAAAGAGAAAAATGCATTGATTGCAAATCGTGCATTAGAAGATCTGGATGCGTTAAAAGTAAAAGAAAATATATAAGCAATAGTTTTATAAGAAATAGTCTTTTAATAAATAGTTTTTTTCAAAAAATAATATTTAAACATTAACCTTACAAATCAATTGATTAGATAATTTGTTATTTACTACATTATTTATTACATTATTTATTAGATTAAGGTTTAAATAGAAAAAGTCCTACATTCACAGGTAAAACCTATGAGTATAGGACTTTTTTGTTAAGTATTTCTGTATTGTTTATTTACGTTTTTTAGTTTTTGTAGTTGGTTCTGTAGCCACTATGACAGCCTGATTTTTCTTTTCTAGATAGCCTAGATAGATGAATACACAGATACCGATAATGATAGCTATTAAACTTGTCATTTGAGCAGATTTTAAACCTAGCGTTAAGTTTACGTAGTCGCCACGTAAGAACTCTAAGAAGAAACGAGCCGTAGAATAGAGAATGGCATATAGTACGAATACTTGACCCTTCGCATGTTTGAAAGATCCAAATAACAGAAGGGCTACAAAGATAAGAACATCGATTTGTCCTTCCCATATTTCGGCAGGCCAAAGCGGTTGATTTCCGTAGGTGCGGTAGGCAAGGGTACTTTCAGGATAGATAATACCATAATTACCGCCCGTAGGATGACCGAAAGCATCACCGTTTAAAAGGTTTGCCATACGACCTACCGATTGAGCCAAAATCAATGCAGGAGCAAATAAATCAGCAAAAGCCCAAAAGTCAATTTTGTTTTTACGAAGATACCAATAGCCAGCAATTGTGCCTAGTACTACGCCACCTTGAATGGCCATGCCTCCTTGCCAAACAAAGGGAATTTCCAATAAATGATTACCGTAATAATCCCAATCAAAGAAGAATACGTCCCATAGGCGGGCACCGATGAGACCAGCTACGGCTACAGTAATGGAAAAGTCGATGATGTGTTCATGCCAACCGCGGCCATCCTTTTTCAAAAGTACATAGGCAACAGAGGCACCACAAATGATAGCCAAAGCTAACATGGTACCATAGGCTCTAATAGGGAAGTCCCCTATGAAAAATAAATATTGATGCATATAAAACTCCTTATGTCATAATTTTTATTAGTACATAAATTAAATTATAAATTACATATATCCTTCATGCAAGAAAAGAGATGAACTATATATAATATGGTATAATATAGAGATTGGTATTGTATCCCAGTATGGGACCTAGAATTAGGAGAGTACATGATTCGTAAATCTACTATTATAAAATCATTAACAGCTTTAGTAATGTCTGCATTATCTAGTACAATCGTACAAGCAGAGGTATTGGTACCATTAGATCAATTTTTAGCCACTACTACACGTCATTACGAAGCAAATCAATATAAAACAGCATATACAGTATATGTTCCACAAAGTGAATTACAAGGTGATAAGGTTATTTTAAATCCTGCATCCGTAGGTGAACCTGTTAAATTGCCCATTACCAAAAAAGATGGTATATCCTATGTAGATATTGAGTCTGAGCCAGCTATGCTGGGTGTTAGCTATACAAAAAATAATGGTCAACTTATTTTAGGACCTGCACCAGAAGCATCTACGGTGAAAGCACCTTATACATTGCAAACACCATTGGCTTGGGCTTTTGATCCATGGACAACAGAGGGAATTCCGTATCAGGCCAAACTCAATACGAGTGGTGATAATATTATTTCTCCAAGTTGGTTTAAATTGCATAGCTTAGGTTTAGAAGCAAGTTCAAATGTAAATATTGATTATGTGAAAGCGTATAAGGATAAAGGCTATCATATTTGGCCGTTAATTACTAATCGGTTTGACTCTAATTTTACAAGTGGTATTTTGTCGGATCAATCGGTATGGAAGAAATTTGCTCATAACCTTGTTCAATATGCCTATATATATGGGTTTGATGGTTATAACTTTGACTTTGAAAACATTGATTATGCTGATCGTGATCGTTTAACAACATTTGTAGCATATTTGTCTAATCATTTACATCAGTATAATATTAAAACTTCTATCGATGTGACTGGCTATTCTGATAGTCCAGAATGGTCATTAGTGTATAACCGTAAAGCTTTGGCAGATACAGTAGATTATGTAGTTCTTATGGCGTATGACGAAACTTGGGCTAAGAGTACTACTGCAGGTCCTGTTGCAAGTTATCCTTGGGTTCGTAGCCATACAGAAAGAATGCTATCTGAAGTTCCTTCTCAAAAGTTAATATTAGGCGTACCATTCTATATGCGCTTATGGCATGATAGGAATGGTTATGCTAAAAGCGAAACATTGGCTATGAAGAATACAAGTAATTACTTTTCTAATTACAGGGATAAAATGACTTGGGATGATCGATTAAAGTTATACTATTTATCTATTCCAACAGCTTCTGGTTCAGATCGTATTTGGTTTGAAGATAATACATCGTTAGGCTTAAAACTTGATCTGGTAAAAGAATTACACCTTGGTGGGTTTGCAGCATGGCGTAAAGGGTTTGAAGATATTTCTACAATTACTATGATTCAAGAAAAAGACTTAGGACGTGGTATTCCTAAATCTCCTACAGCAGTTGTTCCTGAACCTGTAGTTCAAGAAGCTAAACCATTAACAAAGCTTGAACAATACAAATTACGCTTAGAAGAAAAAGAAAAAGCAGCTAAAGCGGAAGCAAAACGGAAAGCTAAAGAAGAGAAAGAAGCTGTTAAACGCAAAGCAAAAGAAGAAGTTGAAAAAGTAAAAGCTGAGAAAAAACGCTTAGAAGAAGAGGCTAAAGCTAGAAAAGAACACAATAAACAAACTGTTAAAGAGCAAAATGATTTATATACTAGTCATAGTTCTGGTCAAAATACAAGCCCTAATAATGATTTAACAAAAACTATTCAAGTCGTAAAACGCTAGTGTTTGACTGCTTTTACAGTACGTAGTAAAATAAAAATATTAATTATAAAATGGCAACCTATGAGGTTGACCATATGAGGAGGCCCCTACATGAACGAAAAGTATGTAGCCCAAGATATTGAAAAAAAGTGGCAACAGTATTGGGAAGATAACCATACATTTAAAACAGAATATGATGAATCTAAAGAAAAATACTATGTATTAGAAATGTTCCCGTACCCATCTGGTAATTTACACATGGGGCATGTGCGTAACTATTCCATTGGTGATGTAGTAGCTCGCTTCAAGAAAATGAAGGGGTTCAACGTGTTGCATCCAATGGGGTGGGACTCCTTTGGTATGCCTGCAGAAAACGCCGCGATTAAACATGGCATAGCACCTAAAACATGGACTCTTGATAACATCGAGAACATGAAATTGCAACAAAAAGCACTTGGTTTGTCCTATGATTGGGACCGCGAAGTAGCAACATGTAAAGAAGATTACTATAAATGGACTCAATGGTTTTTTGAACAGTTTTATAAAAAAGGCTTAGCCTATAAAAAGGAAGCAAAAGTAAACTGGTGTGAAACTTGTCATACTGTATTAGCAAATGAACAAGTTATCGATGGTGCTTGTTGGCGCTGTGATAACCCTGTTGAGAAAAAAGATTTGTCTCAATGGTTCTTGCGTATTACAGAATATGCTGATCGCTTGTTAACTGATTTAGACACTCTTGATCATTGGCCACAACGCGTTAAATTGATGCAAAAGAACTGGATTGGCCGCTCTGAAGGTACAGAGTTCTCTTTCGAAGTTCCATCCATTAATGAACGTGTATCTGTGTATACTACACGAGTTGATACTATTTATGGCGTAAGCTATGTAGTATTGGCTCCTGAACATCCATATGTAGAACGCCTTATTGAAAACGCTTCTAATAAAGCTGAATTGGAAGCTTTCATTACGCGTATGCGCAATATGAGCGATATCGACCGTACATCTACAGATGCACCAAAAGAAGGTATGTTCACTGGTTCCTATGCAGTAAACCCGATGTCTGGCGAACAAGTTCCAGTTTGGATTGCTAACTATGTATTAGTAGACTATGGTACAGGCGCTGTAATGGGTTCTCCTGCACATGATGAACGTGACTGGGAATTTGCTCATAAATACGATTTGCCAATTAAACAGGTTGTCGCTTGTGAAGGCGAAGAATATAGCCTTGAAAAATGGCAAGAATGGTACCATGAAGATGGCATTCTAGTTAACTCTGGCGATTATAATGGCCAAACATCTGCAGAGGCTCGTAAAAATATCACGGCAGCTCTTAATGAACGCAGCATTGGTGAAGGTAAAGTAAACTTCCGTCTTCGTGACTGGTTGATTTCTCGTCAACGTTACTGGGGCGTGCCAATTCCTGTAGTATATTGTGAAACATGTGGTGAACAACTCGTTCCTGAAGAACAGTTGCCAGTACGCTTGCCAGAGGATGTTAAATTTGAATCTGGTGCCGTATCTCCATTAGCTACATCTGAAAGCTTCCTAAATACTACATGTCCTAAGTGTGGTGGCCCTGCACGTCGTGAAACAGATACAATGGATACATTTATCGATTCCTCTTGGTATTTTTTGCGCTATGCAGATGCTAAAAACGACCAAGCTCCATTCGATAAAAAAATTGCTAACTACTGGATGAACGTAGACCAATATATCGGTGGTATTGAGCATGCTATCTTGCACTTGTTGTACTCTCGATTCTTTGTGAAAGTTATTCACGATTTAGGCCTTATCGAAGCTAACGAACCATTCCGTGGTTTGTTAACACAAGGTATGGTACTTAAAGAAGGCAGCAAAATGTCTAAATCCAAAGGTAATGTAGTTTCTCCAGAAGAAATCATCAATACTTATGGTGCAGATACTGCCCGTTTGTTTATTCTATTCGCGGCTCCTGTCGATCGTGACCTTGATTGGTCTGATCAAGGTGTTGAAGGCTCTTACCGTTTCTTAGGTCGTGTATGGCGTATCGTTGATGCGTACAATGAAGAAGCTAAGAAAAATGTTATCGGTGAACTTACAAAAGACGAATTCGGATTACGTCGTGAGTTACACCGTGTCATCAAAAAGGTTACGGAAGACTTAGATAATAATTTCAACTTTAATACAGCAATTTCTGCAATCATGGAACTTGTAAATACTATGTACGCTCATAAGGACAAAGCAGAGACTATCAATAGCGCATTAGCAAATGAATTGACTCGTTCCTTATTGCTTCTTTTAGCGCCATTCGTTCCTCATATTACAGAAGAGTTATGGCATGAATTGGGTGAAACTACATCCATTCATACTGAAAATTGGCCTGTATATGAAGAAGCTGCGCTTGTAGTAGACGAAGTAGAAGTAGTATTGCAAGTAAATGGTAAAGTTCGCGATAAACTTACTGTTTCCGTAAATATTACGAAAGAAGAATTAGAAACAATGGCTAAAGAGTCTAGCCGTGTTCAAGAGTTTACAGAAGGTAAAAACATTGTAAAAGTTATTTATGTACCAGGTAAACTTGTAAATATCGTTGTTAAATAAATATAAATGATGATATTTTTGGTTAATAATGTAAGCCCCCAACTACATAGGTAGATGGGGGCTTATTTTTAAGAGAGGTAACTATGGCAAAACGTAACGATTATATTTCCTGGGATGAATACTTCATGGGTGTTGCCATTTTAGCGGCACAGCGTTCTAAAGATCCAAACACACAAGTAGGTGCCTGTATTGTGAGCAATGATAATAAAATATTGTCTATTGGCTATAATGGGATGCCATTAAATTGTAGTGATGATGATTTCACATGGGAACGCGATACGGCGGATGATAATAAATATTTTTATACCGTTCATAGTGAACTGAATGCCATACTTAATTATCGGGGCGGTTCTTTAGAAGGTTCTAAAATATATGTAACACTTTTCCCTTGTAATGAATGTGCGAAAGCCATTATTCAAAGTGGCATAAAAGCAGTTATCTACCGAGATGATCTTTACAAAGATACAAAAGAGGTTAAGGCATCTAAACGGATGTTAAAAACTGCAGGTGTAGAAATTATTGAATACAAGCCTACAGGCCGCACTTTGAATATCACATTGTAATGTAATAAAAATTTAATTGCTTTTAAAATCCCCTATATACAGTTGTATATGGGGGATTTCGTTATCTTTTATTTATGTTTATACTTGTAAACGACCGTCAATCATAATATCAACTTCTTGGCCGTCACGAGTGTAGCCTTTGATATTCATATGTTCATGACCAATCATAAAGTCTACATGTGTTAAAGAGTGGTTCAAACCACGTACTTTTAATTCGTCGTCAGATAAACCATCACTGTTTTTGAGGCAGGTAGGGTACGAAGAGCCAATTGCCAGATGGCAAGATGCATTTTCATCAAATAAAGTTTCATAGAAGATTTGATTGGATTGGCTGATTGGACTAAAATGATCAACTAATGCAACTTCGCCAAGGTAGTGTGAGCCTTCATCTGTCTCAACTAATTCTTTTAGTACTTCATAACCTTCTTTGGCAGTGTACTCTACAATTTTACCTTCTTTGAAAGTGAAGGAAAACTCAGAAATCGTATTGCCATGGTAGATTAAAGGCTTTGTGCTATATACGATGCCATTTACACCATTGTACTGCGGAGCAGAGAAAATTTCTTCGGTAGGAATATTAGCATTGAAGATAGTACCATCTTTAGACGCTTCTTCACCGCCTTGCCAAATATGACCTTCTGGTAATTCTAGTAAGAGGTCAGTACCATTTTCACAAGTGTAACGTAATGCTTTTAAGTCTAGTTTATTAATTGCTTCGCGACGACGGCGTAATTTAGCCATGTGGTGACGGTATGTATCCTTTGCCTCAATGCCTTCGATGCGACAAAGTTTAAGCAAAGTTGCCCACAATTGGTCGATTTTTTCTTCATCGGTACCTTCATAACCGAGTAAATCTGCCCATAAAACAGTTGGTACAGAAGCAACGCACCAAGTAACAGAAGAGTTCATAATGGCTGTGTGATAGAAGGATAAGGCTTTGTTTAAATTACGAGACTGTAAAGAAATACGTTCTGTCGGGATGCCAGCAAGGGCTTTAGGGTTGGCACTAATTAAAGATAAGAATGCCGCTTTATCATCGATATATTGCTTATAGAATTCAGGAATCCAGTTAGCAGGTTTTTCTAACACTGTTTCTTTGGCATGCATTAAACGTTGACGTGCAATAGGTGAACAGCGCCAGTTGAGGACAACCTCTTTAGCCCCCAATTGATAAGCTTCTTCTGTAACGATAACTGCAAAGTCTTTATTTTCCACATCGACAGAAATAATTAAAGTTTGATCTTGTTGTAAATTTACGCCGTATTGTAATAATGTACGGGCATATTTTCTTAATGTATCTTGATTCATTGAGTCTCCTTATATTCGACATCAATTAAAAACCTCCTGCTTGTGTGACCAATAGAGTCAACGGTAGGAGTTTACTTTTATATTGGAAAATCCTTTAGTAGGAGGTGCATTATGAAAAGTAAATTGAAGCCGTATACGATAATTATATTAATCCTATGTATTTTAGTAGGAATTTATTTCCTATGGCCTATTATAACAGATGAAAGCGATTCTGTCCTAGCTGAAGGGGCAATAGATGGAAATTCTTCTATATCAAATGTAGAACAATTGCCCAATAAACCAATTGCGTATATTACAGGTGCTGTTGTATCACCAGGATTGTATGAATATGAAAATTCAGCTACTTATGGAGATATGGTAAAGCTTGCAGGTGGGCTACTACCTTATGCTGATGTAGAATCACTCAATATGGCAAAACCAGTAAATGCGGGAGATCATATCCATATAGTATTTAACTTTCACGGTAATCCAGAGCTTTTATTGCGCGGTAACAAGATTAATATCAATACGGCAACTGCAAAGGAATTAGATTCATTACCAGGTATTGGTCCAGCTATGGCGAAGAGAATTGAAGAATATCGTTCGCAAAAGGGTCCCTTTACATCCGTTGAAGGTATCAAGGGGGTGAAGGGCATTGGTGACGGCGTATTTAAGAAGATTAAAGACAAAATTACAATCTAAATCAATAAGTAGATATGAAAACTTTCAGTATGGTGATCTGTGTTTAAATCCTTTAGATTTAGTCAATAAGAAGCAATCTATAACTCATAGCCAATGGGCACATACTATATTGGGATCTATAATAATTGGTACTATATTAGGATATGGTAAATATTATCCCGTACTTAGTCAAATGCATTATATTTTTTCGATTGCCTTAGCTATTATTGGTGTAACTATTATTAAAATAATGCAATCTCATTGTAGGTGGCATTTATTTGCCAATTTATTAATATTAGTTTTTGCTACAATGGGATTATCCTATTATCAAACAGATTTACAAATTATTAATTATAATAGCTATACATCATACTATTTACAGCAAGAAGGAGAATATCTAGGTACTGTTGTATCATCTCCTGAAATAGTAAATCTAGATGGACAGGAATATTACAAATATAATGTTACTCTTCATGGATTACATCCCTATAAAGATAGCGCAAAAAACTCCTATATAAAGGCTCAAGGTCGTTTACAAGTATACTCTAAGGTATCAGCTACAAATAACAAAATAAGATTGGGAGAACAAGTCATTATTGAAGGAACTCCAAAGCCTTTATTCCTAATTGAAGAGGAAGGTCGAATTAATCTTAGAGGCAGATATATGAGCTCTAATACAAGAGGGCGAATTTATGATGGAGTTTATCGACCTGCCAGTGCTAAAGATTTACAAACATTTTCATATAAAGAGAGTATTAATGAAGAAATATATGTGAGAAGTTTATATCTATGTGGTCAAATACGAGAATCTATAGAAAAGAATATTGCTAGTAATCTAGATGGTCCACAAAAGGTATTAGCACAAGCCTTATGTTTGGGTGGTCATTATAGTGAACTAGGAGAAAATCGAATGAAAGATTTTGCCTATACTGGCCTCATCCACATTTTATCAATATCTGGCTCGCATATTGCTTTACTATTAGCTTTAATTTATGGGCTAGGAAGACTTGTTAAATTACGGAAGCGTACATGTTTAATTTGGGGTATAGTAGTAGCTTGTATATATTGCTGTATCGTTGGTGGAGATGCACCAGTTGTACGTGCAACGATGATGAGTATACTCATGTGCATGGCTTATGTTAAAGGGCGATTATATCAAGCTAAGCAGGCTTTATGTATATGTGCCATTCTATGTCTAGTATATGATCCTTTTTCTTTGTTTGATGTAAGCTTTCAACTATCCTTTGGTGCAACCTATGGTTTACTTATATGGGGGAAGGTACTATATGAACGGATACAATGGCTACCAAAATGGATTAAAACACCCCTTGTTTTATGTGTGTCAGCACAGTTGCTCATCTTGCCGCTACAGCTGTATTACTTTCACTATATTAGTATTGCTAGTTTATTAGCAGCTTGCATAGTAGCACCTATATTAGATATATCCATCATTTTAATCTTTATAAGCACTGTTATTAGCTATGTAATGTCTATATCTTTTCCATGGTCTTTGATAGATGTACTATTACGCATATCGTTATATTTAAATCATGTCTTAGGGAGTAGTGGTAGTTTACTTTGGCTTGGTATGATGCATCTTTATTGTGTTTATGTATATTATACTTTACTAGGTCTGTTTACGTACTTTTTGACACATAAGAAGAAGTATACTGTATATGTAGTAATGTCCTTATTATGCATGGTTGCAGCCTATGGTGTTTCATACTATGTGACTCATCATCACAAGAATACGTTAATCCATTATATTCCTATGAAACAGTGTAATGTGCTGCTGTGTATAGCACCAAACCATGAACAGGCATATTTGTTAATCGATGCACCAGATTATATTAAAACAATGCCTAATGAAAGTCTAATTAATCAAACTATTAGGGCATATGGCATGAATCCTAGAATGGTAAAAGTTAAGTACTTTCACAGTAACGGTTCGGCAAGGGTAATATATAAAAATGGTATGAACCAAATAGTCGTATATAATGGACAAAGTAGAGAAAAAAATCTAAAATTAAATGATAAGGCTAATGTTTTATTTATAACGAGTCGATTTAGTGTAATGCATGAAATTGATCGTATTTCACCGCGTAGTACTGTTTTGTTTAGTAGTCCTCATGGTGCTTTACGCGATGTGGATCCATCATCAGAACATATGTATATAATGGGATACAGCTTTATTAAAGATATCTATCTGTGAAAGGAGGGAACATGGCACATATTCAACTCATCTATGGCGACGAACCACAATTAATTGAAGAAGAAAAACGTAAATTTTTAAGTGCCTATCCAGACCTTCCAGTGACTGTATTAGATGATGAGGTGGGCCCACAAAAAATAAGTGAAAAACTATGTGAAGATTCACTTTTTGGCGATCAAAAGGTCTTCTGTTTAGTTAATTTGCCTATCATTCGTAAAAGTGGCAAAAATAGTGATGCTTGGATTCCATTGTATGAACTCCTCTTGGAATATAATGGAGATAATCCTATCGTTTTGATTTATCATGATATGATTGATAAACGTATTAAGCAGAATAAAGAGATTTTAGAAAAAATACCAAATCATCAATGTAAGCGTCTTGAAGGGGCAGACCTCGTGATGTGGATACGTCAGTACTGTACGTCTAACGGCTTTAAAATGACGCCTGATGCACAGGAATATGTGGCTCATCTCATTGATTTGTGGCAAGAGGTACCTGTTTCTTTTATGAGAACTGAGTTTGACCGATATTTTTTACAGATTACTGGGGAAAAGGTTATTACCAAAGAATTTCTCGAAGAAAACGGTAGTGACTATGGAGCCAAAAACATTTTTACTTTTAAAGAGGCTCTATTAAAAAGAGATATCGATACATTACTTGAACTATTTCCATTTATGTTCGGCTATAAAGAATTAGACCGTG
>ERZ773042.1340-NODE-1340-length-14636-cov-24.523901_pt1 | contig 14636 bp, 7 predicted proteins | sample MGYA00511664_ERZ773042 | MGnify/ENA primary metagenome ERZ773042 (study PRJEB29015, sample SAMEA2737984) | human oral metagenome | biome: human oral; feature: human-associated habitat; material: dental | place: China | collected 2036 ... | reverse complement strand
GGCGATGCCGGCCGACTCCTGGCCGCGGTGCTGGAGGGCGTACAGGCCGAAGTAGCTCAGGCGGGAGACGTCCTCGCCGGGGGCCCACACACCGAAGACGCCGCACTCCTCTCGCGGCGAGGGCTCGAGCTCGTCGGAGTGGTCATCGGGCAGAGCAGTCAGGCCGGGGACGGTCTCGGGATGGTCGAAGGCGGTCTGCGAGGGGTTCTCACCGGTGCGCACGCGCACAGTCTGTCACGACCGGAGGGGTCCTGCCCATTGGCGGGCACTGACAGGTGCCTGTGGCACGCGGCTTCAGCTGCGTGATTCCGGGGTCTTGGAGAATGTCGACGCGTACGGCAATTGAATTCTGAAGGTTCCCGGAGGGCCCTGCCCGCGTGTCTCCTCGCCCGTTCCCAGCCCCGCCGCGGTCAGCTCGCCGCAAGGAGCTGGAAGCGGATACCGGCGGCGGGGTCGGCCGACAGGAGGCGGACCCGCACGCGCTCGCCGACCGGGAGGCGGTCACCGGACTGCCCGATTCCCCGGCGGACCTCGGTGACGACGGCGGGCTCGGTCAGGACGAGCTCGCCGCGTCCCTCGCGCTCGGAGGTGATGACGCCGTCGAAGACCTCGTCCTCATGGCCGCGCAGGACCAGGGCCTCCAGAGCGGTCAGGGCGCCGCGACCGATGGCCCGGGCGCGCCTGCCGGTCTGCTCCATGACGTCGGGCAGGTCGGGCAGGGCCTGGAGCACCCACTCGGGCACGGGCGCCTGGGCGCAGGCGGCGATGCAGACCTCCTCGCCGTAGCGGTCCACGAGGCGTCGCAGCGGCGCGGTGACGTGGGCGTAGCGGGCGGCGATCGCGGAGTGGACGGCCTCCTCGGTGTCGGAGGCCTCGTCGTCGGCCGGGACGCCGACGCCGCCCGCACCGAAGGCGAGGTAGCCCGAGCCGCGGAAGAGGGACATGGCCTGGTCCATGAAGGCGGCATGAGCGGGCACGGCGTGGTCCAGGCCGCGCACGAGCTCGGAGTAGGGCTGGGCTGCCGGCCAGTCGATGCCCAGAGCCGCGGCGACGCGCCGCAGGCGGGCGTAGTCCTCAGGGCGCGCCGGCGGCAGGGTCCGCAGGATGCCGACGCCGCACTCGACCATGATCCGGGCGGCGCACATACCGGTGAGCAGGGAGATCTGGGCGTTGTACTGCTCGGCGGGCACGGGCACGCGGTAGGCGAGCCGGTAGCCGGCCGGGCTGGCGCTCTTGGCGGGGTCCGTGTCCCCCGCTTCCCCCGTCGGCGAGGTCGGCTCCGTTGCCTGTGTTGCCTCTGCCGCGTGTGCCACCTCGGTCACCTCGACGACCTGCTCGGGCGTGGTCATGCTGATACCGCCACGGGCGGCCTCGCGCTCCAGGCGCAGGCGACCGATCTCGGCCAGGAGCTCGGGCAGGTCGGCAGGCACTTCCTGGAGCAGGGCGCCCTGTCCGTCGATGGCGGCCTGGACCTGGGCGTAGCTGAGGCGCGCCCGCGAGCGCACGAGGGCCCTCTCGACGCGGGCGGAGACGACCTCGCCGCGCTCATCGAGGTCGATGGTCCACAGGCAGGCCGGGCGCTCGGCGTCCTGAAGCAGGGAGGCGGCGCCGTGGGAGAGGACCTCGGGGTGCAGGGGCGTGGCGGTGTCGGGGGCGTAGATAGTCTCGCCGCGGCGGCGCAGCTCGGCATCCAGGGCGCCGCCGGGGGTGACGAAGGTGGCCAGGGAGGCGATGGCGTAGTGGACTCGGTAGGTGGCCGACGGCTCGGGGGCATCCCAGGCCTCCCTGGCGGCCGTGCCGGCCTGGTCAGCATGGTCGGCATGGGTGGGCAGGCGCTCCAGGAGCACCGCCTGGTCGAGGTCCATGGAGCCGGGCGGGTCGATGGTGACCAGCTCCAGGTCGCGGGCGTCGCGGGCGCCGTCGGCCAGGAGACGGGCGGGGCCGTCCTGGGCCCAGGCGCCGGCGGCGGCCTCCGCCTCGACGAGGGCCTCGGGCGGGAAGGCGGTGGGGACCTCGTAGTGCGCGCGCAACGCGTCCAAGGTCCTGGCGACCTCGGCGGGCGGGGCGGTGTAGGTGCTCAGGCGCGTGCGACTCATGGCAGGAACCTACCCGAGACCGAGGCCGAGTCGGCGCCCAGTGCCAAAAAGCGAGGTCAGCGTGAAATCTACTGACATTATTGACGACCTAGGATCTTGTTCACAGGGCGACGAGGACCACCCCTGCTCTGGGCCGACACAGAAGCCTGTCACACCCGGGAATACCCTCTGTAACATTCACATAAGATCACCCAATTCAGGGACTACCACATTCACCCCACAAACAATTCTCTAAGTCTTCAACTACGACACGATCCAAACAATCGACAACATATTGTTCAAAATATGAGCAAGGAGCGGCGCACTGAGGTTACCAGTCTTCATATAGCATAGCCCATAACACAGTCCGCTCGCGAAGTATCCTACGCCCGGGATAAGCTGGCAATAGTCGCCAGCCAACAGTTCAGGACCTACGTGAAACAGAGCAAACAGAGCAGCACTGACGACTTGCCCCAAGAAACCACTAATACTTAGCAAAGAGCGAAGCACCGCATAGCGAAATACGAGCTCTTCCACTACCGGCCCCAAGAGACACGCCGCAACCGCAAAAACAGCCGACTCAGACACCTGGGACGAGAGCTGGTTCTGAACAGAAGAGATTGACTCAAGGCTCCAGGAGCGGCCAATCAGGGGAACCACAACGGACTGGTAAGCCTGCCCCACAATAAGGAAATTGACTACAAGCGTCACCCCAGCAGCAAGAAGAGCCCGCCGCCAGCAGCCAGCGACACACCTCACCATCTCCCACAACGACTGCCACATCAGCAACGGCAGTACGAGGCTCAGCAGGAACGGAAAAGACTCGTCAACTATCCCCACCCAAGACAGCACATTGATTCCCAGCCAGCCAAGTGGGGCCGCAAGACGCGCCGGCGAGAGCCCCTCATCAAACCGCTTTGCCTGTTCGCCAATGGTTTCCACCCGCTGCATCTCCTCATGATCCGACGGCCGACAGACATCAACCCCAAACCTCACGCGAAAGCACGAAGAAGATCATACCTCTTCAAAGACCTTCGTAACTGGAACATCTCGAACGCCGTAAAAAGCAGAAAGACCATCGCAATTGCCGCACAAGCGGGGAGATAGACCTCCGTCCATGAAATCTTAGCCGGTGCATCGAGAAGCAGAGAGACGACCGCGCTCGACACCAACCTGAACAGAGCGACAGCAAGGAGAGCGCTCAGGGCGAACGAGAGCAGCTGTCGAAGCATGAAGGAACCAACAAGGAAATGACGAGGCACACCGATGGCCCGACAGATAACGAGATCCTTGGGCTGGACGTACTTCATCACGATGAGACTCACATTAAAAAAGAAAATCGCGACAACACATACCATACACAGCTGCTGGAACAGAACAAGAAATGACGCGATCAAGGATCCATATGCTTCGCCGATAGACGACACGTCTGCGACGGTCACACCCCGCAATTCACTCAGGAAGGAGGAGTCTGAGGCCTGAACGAGATCAATCACCCGTGGCGCCTCCGCTCCACCTTCAACCGGGAATAGAACGTAGTTGTCATTAACAGTTCCTGAATCATATGTTCCTGCAATAACATAACCCACCTTCTCGTCCCCACGATCGACACTGAGTGTATCGCCAACCCGAACACCAAGCTGGCCAGAAAGACGATCAGAGACCAGGACCTCACCGTCTTTGAGACTGAGAAGATCTGCTCCAGACGTACTCCTGAACGGAGTCTCATACTGACTCCGGTCTACTCCGGCGAGCGTTACAGCACGGGTGGCCCCATTGCTGCCAACCGTACCATTATTGCAGTAAATGCGGGTCCACCCCGAAACGGCGTCAGCGCCATCGATCTTTTCGCCGATATTCGCCCCTCCCTCCTCCACGACCAAATAGTTGTAGCTGAGCTTAGCGCCAAGGTTATCGTTGAAGCTTTGCTTGAACACAGGACCAAGTCCGAAGCCGAAGAGAATAAACCACAGAAGTAACGCCATGCTGACGACGGTCGACGTCGTAGACAGTGTCGCAGCGCGTGTAGTCCGGCTGGTGAACTGCACCAGCCGAGAACGCCATCGAGGAAGCGTAGCTAAAGCGATAGCCACCCACCCAAGAATACCGAACACACAGACGACCACCATGACAAGCACGCTTGAGACGAACATCTTGGACTCCCCCAAGATGACCACGCAGTAGAATAAAGTCATCGCAAGGAAGAACGTGAGGATCGCGGTGAACGTGTCAGCAACTCGAATGCTCACACCGCTGCCGTCACCCCGAGTGATGTCATAGGCATCGATATGAACCATCGGTTTTGAGAGCAGGAATAGGCAGACCGAGTACACCAAGAAGAAGTACGCGAACCCAGCGAAAAGAACTCCAATTGATAGCCTTAGATGAATATCCTGCTGTGCGAGGATTACCTGTGCAAGCAACGGGCTAAGCGACGTACCGATCAGGATCGCCGGCGTTACTATCATCATCAGTTCGTACACGAAGGCAAAACGAATGGATCTAATGGGAACTGCCACCATTCGCATAATGGCAACATGCGACCGTCGCTGCCTCAGGACAAGAAGAACGCAGCTGAATAAGGAGAGCACCGTCGAGAGCATACACATCGTGCTCAAGGCGTTCAGCCCAAGAAAACTCGTTGCGAGCTGCTCGGCCATTTTCTCACGCTGAGACAAGACGGTCGTGTAGGTAAATCCGGTCTCGGCAGCCTCCAACTCATCACTCAGCTCGTCAGGTGTGCCAGTTTCGATCAGGATTGATTGCGCATAGGTTGGCCCCCAGTCTGAGGCACGGGTCTTGATGTAACCGAACGCCTCGGCGGTACTGTCAGGATTTCCAGCCGTCTCGATCCGTTCGACTGTGAGTGCGGTATCTCGGACCTCAACACGGTCTCCAACGCCAACGTGGAGCTTTGACGCCAATGACGCACTGAGAACGACGCCATCAGCCGCGACCCCTTGCTCACCATCGACCACGACGATGAGCTGGTAGTTGTCTCCGACCTTGACGGAGCTCATGTGCAGCCCATGACGCTCCACAGACCGCGCTTCGCCCCGCGATTGGGCCTGGGCAAGAGCCTTATCAAAGGCCGCAGAACCGAACGGAGCCACAACTCTCAGGTCCGCCCCCACCGCGCTGGCAGCCACATCGTCGGCGTGCTGCTTCGACGAGTGCATCACCTGCGGGATAGCCAGCGATACTGCCGCAGCGATCAAGGTTGACACGGCGATGAGCAACCAGAGGACACGGGTACCTCGAACCTGATTCACATTATAGGTTCGAAAAAGCTCAGAAGGTCGCATGACGCCCTCCCCTCCCTGAGACGGAGACTGCCTCACCTTTCGAGATCAGACTCCCATCGTCCATCTCATAGCATCGAGCAGCTCGCCCCCACAGCTGCGCATCATGGGTCACCACAACAAGCGCGCTCCCGACCTGCTCTCGCAACTCTTCAAGCAGCGCCATAACCGCCTCGGCAGCATCCTTGTCAAGCGCGCCAGTAGGCTCGTCGCATAGTACAAGTCGCGGTCGTCCGACGATGGCGCGGCAAATAGCTACGCGTTGCGCCTGCCCCCCGGAAAGCGATCTCGTTTTACTACGAGCGTACTCGGCAAGCCCGACACTTTCGAGGAGTTCTACCGCTCTCTTCGTTCGTGCGTGGGAAGGCATCTTCTCGCGTATTGCTAAAGCTATGTTATCGACCGGGCTCAAGGAGTCGATGAGGTTGGGATTCTGGAACACCATTCCCATGTTAAGGCCTCGAAGACGGACACGTGCCTCATCAGACAGGGAGCTCGTCGCATGCCCATCGATGAGAACCTCGCCAGAGGTCGGCTGAAGAAGAAGCGCAATGAGATTGAGTAGCGTGGACTTTCCGCACCCAGATCTTCCGCATATGGATAAGTAGTCTCCGGCCTCAATATTGAGTGAGACATCTTTGATCACAGTAAGTGAACCACGTCCATCCTGGAAGCTCTTGGAGACTGACGCCAACGTAATCATGATAAGCCTTGACCTTTCGAAGCGCGAATACCTTCAATGAATCTCGTTCCAATCCCGAACACAATTTTCCCCAGAATGAAGGTGAGAAATATTATTGGAATACATGCCACAAATACGTCGTCCAGGATCGATACCCCCTCAGCAAAATGTCCCGAGGCGACGTTCGCCAGACCGTTTCCCAGTTGCCTCATAATGGTAGAGAACTGCATAACGGCACTGTAGGCAGCACTCATACCCAGTAGGATCATCACGGCACTGGACAGTGCGAAGAACACCGCCGCCACCTCATAATTTCGACCGTAACCTGTACGCCTGCCGTGCACAGCTGCCTTGATAACCTGCCACGTGTTGGTAGAGAGATTGTCGAGGCCAAGTGAGTCAGACAGGATCCAGTACCCGTCAAGCCTGGCAAAAGGCAGAAGATTGATCGCCGTCATGCACGCAACAGACAGGGCCATCATGCAATATCGGGAGTCATGAAACAGGATCCCCATGATCGACAGGGGCATGGTCGTAAGGATCTGAAAATACATACCACCGAGATCGACGACAACGCGTTGCCGCACACTAAGCCGCCATGCACTGCTGAGATCAACGAAGAACACGGGAACGAACATATAGATACCGATTCCCCCACGTCCTGCGGTCAGGCCATAGCGGTAGACCGCACTCACATGACCGCACTCATGGATCACGAGCGAGAGGTAGGATATGAGAATGAGCCAGCCACTGTCGAGTGCACCGAGTCTGGTCCCAGTAGAGTATACCGAGAGTGCGCTCACAACTATCAGTAAGGTGCACGCGAGCAAATTCACCAGAACTATGCTCGGCTTATAGAGGTGACGACCCAAACGGAATACTGAAGCGAATGTATCGGTGTGGACGAGAGGAAATCGGACCCATAGTCCGCCGCTCCGTGATGCCTGCTTCGGTTCGGATGTTCCGACAAGGAGGCCGCGACCAACGAGAACTTTCTCGACGAACTCTCGAAGTTGATCGTCGTCGCAGACGACCGGCGTCTCGCCGTGCGCCAGCACCTCCTTGACGTCGGAGAGTCGGCGCGTCCCGTCAAAGGCCTCCATAATGCGCAGCACCCGGCGCTTCACTCTCAGGTGCCTATGATCATCCAAGGTGAAGACTACAGTGTCAGCATCATCTGATTCTGCAGAGACGGAATAAGCCTTGAGCTGGAGATAGTCGTACTTCGTGGCATCATCCCCCGAGGCCACGCGATGCCCTCGATCAGCGGGCGGATCCTCGAACAAGTTCCTCACCCTTCTGATGCACATATACCTCAAGCGTTCTTTCGATGTCTGAGCAGACGTTGCACTGGATGTCCTCAAAACGTTCAAGGGATTTCACAGGACAACCACCGCCGCATAGCAGAAGGTACTTGCAGTCGGCGCACCCCGGCATGCGGAACGGGTCACGCTTGGTCCAAGCACTCAAACGTTCCTTATCGACACGAACGCCGGTCTCGTCAAAGGTACCGATCGTGCAGTCTCCTCTCCCAACATATGTGAGACAGGTTGTGATCGTTCCGTTAGGTGCGAAGCAGAAACTACTCCCGTTGGTTGCCTCACAGTATGAGAGCCTCCACGGACGAACCCCGTCGGTCTGGCGGAAGAATCCCTCAACAAATCCGATCGTCGTGGAAAGCAACTGTTTAAACAGCGCATCGGGCGTCCCATAAAGACCCCTCTCGTGGAGTATCTCCAGCATCTCACTCTCCCTGAGCAGCTCAGGACGATCACACGCGAAGTCTTGGACGACGGAGGCGTACGGAAAAAGATGGTCATTCCCTGTCCATCCACGCGCCTCTAGAACTGCCGGAAGATCAACAAGCTCATCAACGTTCTCACGGTCGACGTTGACGCGTAGAGCGACGAATGCGCCTAGATCGAGGAGCTGGTCAACGCCATCGCATACCGCGTCAAAGGTACCCGCGCCGCTGTTACGGATCCGGCGACTATCGTGGGACTGACGGGCGCCATCAAGCGTCACCTGGAAGGCAAGAATATCGATGTGCTTCTTAATAAGCTCAGCGTAGTGTTTAATGCTGGTCCCGTTGGTTACGACGCGAACTTGCATCGGGACGGAACTGGCGAACTCCAGGACCTCGGCGACCAGGTCTCGATTCGCACGAAGGAGAGGTTCTCCGCCGAATAGGCTGATCGAAGGTTCGACGTCACCGAGAAATTTTCGAACCCGAGGATCGCATCGGTATTCAGCGTATTCCTTGCGACACTTCATGATGTAGTCGAATATTGCATGCAGCTTGGCCGAAGTGAGTTTCTCGTACGCGATATGCTGAGCATCGGACTGGAAGCAGTAGGTGCATCTGAGATTACAGGCCATGGATGGACAGATCACAAAGTTGGTAGGAACCTCAGAGAAAGGAGCATTTAGCGTGACGCGTCGCATCTGCGAAAGGATTCGAGCTTCATCTTGGTGATCATTGAACACGTAGCCGCGAGAACGGAGGGAACTGAAGAGCTCTGGTTCAGCCTCCTCGGTCACAGGGCTCTCTGGCGAGGAAATACTGCGAATCTTCTCCCAGGTTGGAGGATCGACAATGTCCATCGCACTGGTGAGCGTGTTAAGCAGTAGAGTGTCACCAGAGGGTAGGGGGAAGTCCTTGATGTACTTTGTCAGGAATGGCATGGAATCCTCCGTCGTGCTCTGAGAGGTGATACGGGGTCGGCTTGCGAATATGGTGTCGATCAGGCACTGATATGCATTTTGGGTGAGGTGCGACCCACCTCTGGTTGCGAATTTTACTGATCGTCCCCAACGATATACAGTAGATATAGCCGGGAAACGGATACGGATTCTAATCAGTCGACAATGGCGAGATGTAGCTGAGTCAGAGACTGAAGCAGACGCACTTGAAATCGAAGCAGATGCAATCGAAGCATAACGAGAAACAGTTCAAGTACCCTCCGAACTCCTCCCTCCCCTCGAGCTCTTGAACATCAAGACCGGACCACAAGACATCGTTGACGGGTTTCATATCGGATCTCTCCCTCTGATATGCACGAGACGGGTCGCACCAGTGCGTACCTCCCAAAAAGCACGCTAGGAGGCTAATAGTGCGATAGGAGGTTCGCAAGACTTCGTGGCGACGTTGGGCTCGGAGCACGCGGCTTCATCGTGCGCTCTTGCTGGTTTGGCGCACGATGTCGGGAAAAACGACGCACCTCGCAGGCCGACAGCATCTAGACGGACGAAGTAGCACGAAGGACGGCCCAGGTTACCGACTGGTGAGATTTTCACACCCTATTTGTTACGGAAATTATTCAGGTATACCTCACCCAGAGACCTACCAGGGGTCGGCTTAGAGGTCGCGTCGGTAGGTGCGGTGTGGGAGCGGGGTGCGGCACAAGGTCCCGGTAAGAAGTGAGTTGTCTGTACTTGCTTCTGTTCCTGGGGGTGTCTCCTTGTGCCCGCTGTGCCATCATCGGTGATGGAGCCCTTGTGGGTCCAGTTCTCCGCGCTGCTACCGGTCCGCGTCGATACTCACCCGCTGGGGTGCCACCGGCCGCGCATCCCTGACCGGATCGTGTCCGGGCAAGCTCATCCAGGTCCTGGTGCTGGGGGCGGCCTACGAGAAGGTCGCCGACTCCACCTGCTCAGCGGCCACCATCCGACGCAGACACTGGTGAGTGGATCTCCGCGGGAGTGTTCACCACCCTGGAGCAGGCGGCCCTGAATGCCTACGACAAGATCGTCGGCCTGGGGCTGGAGGACCTGTGCGTCGACGGCTGCATCGTCAAGGCGCCCTGCGGGGGCCAGGCCGCCGGCCCCTCACCGGTGGACCGGGGCAAGCAGGGCACCAAGCGCTCAGTCATGGTCGAGGGCCACGGCATCCCCGTCGGGGTGCAGGTAGCCCCGGCCAACTGTCAAGCCCCGGGTTTTGTGGAGGCTGGTTTATCTGGTGCCGGTGGTTGCCGGTTGTGATCGTTCCTGGCGGTGGTGGTCGTGGTTGGTGTCGGGCGCCCAGGCGGCTTCGTGCTCGGCGGGGGTACGCATCCCGATGGCGCAGTGAGGGCGAATGGTGCCCATACCAGTGGACCCTGGATATCTCCGCCTTGAGGGCCTCGTCGCGCAACGACCTGGCTGATGGGGGCGGGTCTTGGCTGCGTGAGTCACGTGCTCGGGGCGATCTTGACTCCGGCGCCAGTGAGCACCTTGCAGATCGGCCAGGCCCCAAACTCCTCCTTCTTGGTCTCGATGTACTGGCAGATCAACGGGACGGGCGCTCACACTGCGCCGCGATAGACAAGCCGACTGTGCTCTTCAGGATCGCGTTGGCTCTTCGCAGCTCTCGGACCTCTTTCTCCAGCTCCTTGATCCGCTGTGCCTGGTCAGTGGTGGTGCCGGGCCGGGTGCCCTGGTCGATCTGGGCCTTCTTGACCCAGGTGCGCAGAGCCTCGGGGTGGACACCCAGCTCCTCGCCGAATCCTACGGATCGCGCCCTTGGCCCACGCAGGGTCAGCCAACACCTCCAACGCCATCCTCATGGCCCGCTCCCGCAGCTCATCGGGGTACCTCGTCTGTCCCATGACAGTGATCCTTCCGTGTCATCACTGCCTCCAACAAACCCAGGGCGATTCAGCGGCATCAGGTGGGTGACCCACTCACACCTCACCCACCGCCTCCCTCCTGGGTGGCCTCGTTGAGGTCAGCAATCGGTCCTGGGTGAACCCATGGCGGGCTCAACCTTGCACAGATGCGCGTATCGGCTCGGTCAGGGCCGCGTCAACGGCCGGGCGCCGCTGACGGGCCAGCCTGCTGGCGCTCCTCCAGACGCATGTAAGACGAGCGCCCTGCCTCGATCAGCCCGCAGCCGCTTAACCTCATAGACGTCCTAGTGGTCCTCGACGCCCCCGGGGGACAGACTCTACCGATTCGCCTCCATCGGCGAGACACGCCTGGGCCGCCTGCTGAATGATTCCCACCGGCTCCCGAGCCGGACTTGACGTCTCCGGGTCCGAAGCTCGGCGTTGACGGCCTCCAGGCGAACGATCACCTCCGAGGGACTCTCCGGCGCCTTCGCGCCACTTGGCTGAGACACATCGGAAACGTTGGAGCGCAGCGGGCTGGGCGCCGACCTACCGTCGGCCCCCGGCCTTGCGTCCGGTCCCGTACCGGCCCACCCACCCACTGGCGCAGCATGCCGCGCTCGACTCCCAAGTCTTAGACGACTGCCGTGCACCGTCTCGTACAGGTCCACCGCCTGACACCGCAAGCCACTCGCGGAGTAGCTCTTCCTAGCCATGCCCAGATCATCTCACCTTGCCCAACCTAAAGACCGCAATCAGCATGTCCAAGCAACGGAAGCAAGCTCCCTGCCCCGCTCCATCCGCAGCCTCATCCACGCCAAACGTCTCGAAGACCGCCTAAATACAACCACCTAACCCCGGCGATGGGATCCGTCTACCCCATCCTCAAACACGAAGAGCCCCACACCTCAAACACGAAGAGCCCCACACCTCAAACACGAAGAGCCCCACAACCATCATCACCATCACAGCTTTGATCATCGTTGCAATCCATAAATACCTTTGGAAGGGAGGTCTCAATGATCATAATCCGAACAAGCAAAGCCTGACTTTGGTTCATCCATTTCGGTAACCCGACGCCACTCTGCCGATGAAACTGATCTGCGCACAACCCCACAGTTATTACTGTACCAAACATTGGGATCAAGATTAACTTTCACTGTTACTTCTACACCTTTCGAAGAATCGAAATAGTTCGCATAAAGTGACGAACCTGAGGGGCTAAATTGAACGGAAGCAGCAGAATACGGCTGCCCCGTTAACGTAATTGTTCCAACCGTCATGCCCGCAGCCAGGGAATACACCGCCACAGTATTCAGAGAATCAGCATAAGCAAGATACTCGCCATTATTCGAAATATCTACAGCCGAAGGGCCTTGCAGATAGGATCGTTGCTCAATTGTTCCGTACCTCGTATTAGCAACGACAGTTCCGTTCCTTGACGTGCTAATATTAGAACCATCATTAGCTAACCAAACATGACGATCGTAAGCCTCCACTTTCCCATCATTATAAATTACTTTTAACATGTCAAAATTAGAACCTTCCCCATCGCCTTCCGAGACCACAATTCCATGAGTAGTCATTTCGACTACACGACCTTCGGGTGTAGTTTGATCAAATTGGTGCGTTTTGTAGTTAAAACTCCAAATGTTTGAACCATTTGAAAACTTTAGAGTACTGCCGTCCCATACCCCCTTGATCCGTCCGGGATTATAATCACTTTGGATCCAGGAAGGTATGCTCCAGCATTGCTCAGAAGCACCATCTACCGCACGGTAAATACAGGTCTTCCCGTCTTGAATGGCAAAGTAGTCTTCTTCTGATAGCCACGCCAGAAAGTCGGCGTTTTTTACCATACTCTCAGAACCACTCTGAGAGTTGAGGACAAATATAATGTCATCGTTGTTGACGTTCCAATACTGTGCCAGGTACTTTCCTGTCGCTGACGGAGCAATTCGGGCTATGGCACAATCGTCACACATAGGGCCTGCTGTTGATTCAAAGTTTCTGATTATCTTTGAGGTCTCGTCCATCCTCCAATACGACACCCTTGAGCCGATTGCTGTGAGAACCACATGTTTTGTTGGCACGGACAAAGCAGAAAGCTCATTGCCAACAGGCAGGGAGATAGAACTCCATTCGTTAGGCCGACCATCTTCGACATCGTACACCGTAAGTCCCTCTGCATTAATGGCGGCTGCCGTCAATCCGTCATCTGAGAGCGCCGGCAACGGCGATCTTATGTAGTGACGTTTTTTCCAATCGAGTTCCGCATTAGCCACAACTGGTTCCGTATTGTCGGGAGTGTTCTGTTGTGACGGAACAACACCCTTTTCGCCAAAGCTATGCGCGCCATTTGGTGAAAGAACAGGAGAATGATCGTCTGGACCATCAATATAATTACGTGTACGGTAAACTGCCCGCTGGTCAGAAAGAGAGTATGTGCTTATCGATGTGTAGCTTTGAACAACGATCGACTCGTCGTCAGGTAACGCAATCGCGTCGTTCTCGTTTGTGGAAAAATGATTTCCCAAGTTGACGTCTGACCATCCGCAATTTTGCGATTCACTATGCAAAATTTTCATAACTCCAGATTCCTGAGGAGGCAGTGCAACTGTTTTTCCTGATGGAGATACGGTGGCACCACCATAACGATTTAACTTGCTAGTACATTTTTCTATTCCTGACTTCCACAGTTTTACTTCGGCTTCGTAATATCCAGGATAAACGTCACGCCATCCCGTTGCTACAACAACGTCACCTGAATGACTCACGGCAATTTTCTTTACTGGATAACGTAGTTTTCCAACTTGCGTCAGTGCGTTTGTTTTAATTTCCCATCGTTCCGTCGTGCCGTTTTCATGTCCAATAAAAATCACTGTGGCATCAGAGTTTGCAGCCAGCGATGTAACGCTACTTGACGTAACCCGATTCCCCACCAGATTGTGAGATTCTACAACGGATTTAAATAGCGCTGCCCGAGTGACTTCGTCTTGATGAAGATCCCATGCTTGAGAGGCAAATAGTTGAGAATCAGCCGCATCACTCTCAGCTAACTCGTTGGCGCGAGATGCAAATGCTCTTGCAGTTGCGACATTCAGATTAGATAATGCTTCATTCCGCGCATATACCGCGTACCAGGAAACAGCTACAGAAATTGTGAGCAGAATGGTAAGTATGGAGAAAGACACTCGCCGAAATCTCACAAGTCGGTTCTGACGCTTGTTCTCGCGATCTAAAAGGGATTTCTTGGACGTATTCTGAACCCTCGACGATATACTAAGAACCGCATCGAGATAGTCTGGGTGATTCTCGAAAGATTCTTGTGCTTGGTTGCGCCATCTCAGGTCTATCCACAGAGGCTCATCCTTGATCTTGTTTAGGATATCCCCCGGTATATTTGTTGTCGTTTTGGAGAAACTGCTCGTGTTTCGATCCCAACGGATTGCACCATCATCCACTATGAGTATGAGTTTCTCGACGCCATTGTGTTCAATGTACCAATTAAGTTCTTTGATGACCGGGGCTGATTCTGCGGCATTCTCAGAGCATATGAACACAAGCCATTCAGATCGCTTGACGATGCTTTCGAGCTCTTTTTCCAACTTCATCGTCGGCCCAAGCGAACTTCGATCCAAAAATACATTCAATGCTCGAAAACTATACCAGTTTCGGCTGATTTTTTCCAAACTGTCATGCAAGTTAAACGCAAGTGTTTTAGATGGATCATGACTGTAGGAAATAAATACGTCAAAATTGCCTACTCGCCGATGTTTCCATCGCATCCACTGAGCTTTAAACATAGACGTCATATTTTTGGCAAGGTCATGTTTCATTGGGAGCTCCCTATGTGGTTGACGCTCACGCTGTTGCTGTTCGTCGTTGAAGTCCAGAGCGAAAATTGCAGTTCGATTGAACTGGATTGTTACGTATTTTACCACGCAGGACACGACGGCGGTGCCGTCACCCTGATCAGGGTGGCGGCACC
>ERZ773042.1337-NODE-1337-length-14646-cov-4.327599_pt1 | contig 14646 bp, 16 predicted proteins | sample MGYA00511664_ERZ773042 | MGnify/ENA primary metagenome ERZ773042 (study PRJEB29015, sample SAMEA2737984) | human oral metagenome | biome: human oral; feature: human-associated habitat; material: dental | place: China | collected 2036 ... | reverse complement strand
GCGCGCTCGGACGTGAGCTGTACTCCCGGCTGGCGACCCTGGGATCGCACTTCGAAAAACTGGGAGCATCCATCAACGGCACGGTCAAGAACTACAACGCCACCATGGGCACGCTGGAGTCGCGGGTGCTGGTCTCGGCACGACGGTTCCGGACGTTGGACGTCTCAATGGACGAACTGCCGCGCCTGAGCTCCGTCGACGAGGGGGCCCGGACCCCCGTAGCCCCCGAGCTGATGGGTCCTTCGGCAGCGGAGTGAAGGGGTTCGAGGACGTGTACTCGGGTCTGCTGTTCGGCCACCACTGGTTTTGACACGGACCGCTCCTTCCTCACGCCCCGGCTCAACCGGTTTTGCCTTCCCGAAGAGTGACGGCGACCACGCGTGCGGCCGCCGTCGCATGCCCGACTTTCAGCGGCATACCGAAACCTCTGGGACAGGTCCGGCAGTGCGCACGAGAAGAGCAAGGGACTTTGGGCCGAACTTGCCCGCCGTCACTGCTACTCGCGTGGGATGATCAACCCATGCTGATGCCCGGTGCTTTTCCAATCCTCGACTTCGACGATGACCCCGACGACCTCATCTCGCCGATGATGTTCGCCGACGTTGAGGCCGATGAGCCCGGCGTCGCCGTGTTGGCGTTCCTGTCCGAGAAGACGATCGAGACCGCCGAGGGCTGGGAGGTGCGGCGGGTAGGGACCGTACCGTTCGTCACCGTCGAGTACCCGATTTACGAGGCGACGCGCGGCGGGCAGGTGGTTCGGGTCGTTCCGATGCCGATCGGCGCGGCCGCCGCGGCTCTGGTGACCGAGCGGATGATTCGCTCCGGGACCGAATCGCTGGTCGCCGTCGGTTCCTGCGGGGCGCTCCGGAAACTGCCGGAGGGGGAGTTCATCGTCCCCAGCCGAGCGCTGCGCGACGAGGGCACGTCGTACCACTACCTGAAGGCCGGGGCGTGGGTCGAGACCGACGATGCGCTGCGCGCCACCATCGCGAAGGTGGCACGATCAGCGGGCTTTGGGGCGCAGGTCGCTCCGGTGTGGACCACCGACGGCTTCTTCCGTGAGACCCGCGCCCTGGTGGAGCAGCGCAAGTCGCAGGGCTGCGTCGCCGTCGAGATGGAATGCGCCGCGATGGCGGCGATCGCAAAGGTCCGCGGAGTGCGCTTCGCCCAACTGCTGTTCACCGCCGACACCCTCGCCGACAACGACTACGACCTTCGCGGCTTCGGCGTCGACTCGCACCATGTCGCCCTGTCCCTGGCTCTAGAAGCGGCAGCCGGCTGCTGAGCCCACGTCGGCGCTGGGCCTCTTGGCCCTCGACGGTCGTCACCGGGATTTGCTCCGCCCAAGCGGGATACCGTCGAACCGTCATCTCGCCTGGGCTGGTTCGCTCCCTTTCGGGCAGCGACGGGCTTGAGTGCGGACGGGCTGGTCGACGGCCATGCCTGCTGAGACTGCCGGTTGGTGTGAAGGTAGCGGAACTGGTCGCTGACATCCGTGCCGGCCCACGACGTCCCAACACAAGTCGGGCGTCGCAGGAATACTTACAAAGATCGGCGTCGACCGACGACCACGATCATCGCGACGGCCCGTCCCGGGGGACTGCCCGTCCCGGCGGCGCAACTGGTGACAGACATGGCCCCGGCTTCGTCCAGTTACCGCCACGACCTGGTCCAGGATCCGGGTCTTGTCCTTCTTCGACGCGGTCTGGTGGGCCTTCGCGTACTTCGTGGTGACCTCCATCCGATCAGCCAACGACAGATCCTTCACATCCCCTCGCCGCCCGCCCCACCCATCTTCTGAGGAAACCGGGTGAGGCACGACCCCTACCCACGCGGGGACTATGAGTCTCGTCGAAGGATTGACAGTGAGGCGCCGCAATACTAGCGTCGGTAATGGTTACCTACTCGTAATTTAGTGAGTTACACGAGAGTCCATAGTGTGATGGATGACGCAACGAAGGGGTTTGACCATGATGATCCGATGGCGCGCGGCTCTCGGTATCACAGGAGCTTTTCTTCTGGCGGAGGGGGCCGTGTCTCCTACGGCGAGGGCAGAAGATCAGGATGGCGAGTCCACCTCGCTTGTCACGGTTTCAGATCTCTCTGACTCGACAAATCAGACGCAGACGCTGCCGGAGGCAACTGCGGTGGTGAGGTCGGAGGGAACGGTCGAGGGGGAAACGGACGCGGATCATCCTGAAACTGTTCCGTCCGGGTGGAAACCCTCGCCCGCCGGATGCAAGGGATCCACGGATTACCCCCACAGGAGCGGAAACATGGTCTCGGTCCATGCCAGGACCCAGTGTAGGCAGACTGTGGAGCGGGCCGAGGTAGTCACCGCGGTCTTTCGAGACCGCTGGTGGGGAGGAGAGTACGTGATGTCAGGTTCTTCTGGTCGAGACAATCACACCTGGTCCGGTGAAGCTACTCCGCACTCCACCTGCCGGAACGAGGGAAATTACACCTTCCGCGCTTTCTCGATGCATGCCTCTCTTGAAGGCGGAACCGTCTATAAGTCGACGACGAGGAACTGGGACCCTGAAATAAGCTACTTCTGGTGCTGAGATGGCGGGACTAGGTGGCGCTCGTTCGGTTCTGGTTCCGATGGTCGTCCTCGCGGCACTCGCTGTGGAAGGATGCTCCAGCTCGGAAGAGGGCGGCTCTCATCCCAGCGCCTCGTCATCCTCCGAGGAGACGATGATTGCCGTGCAGGCCCCACCAGATTCTACGCCCGACGCGACCGTGAATGGGATTGCGATCCCACCACTGTCCTCTATTTGGTATAGCGACTCCAGCAGTTCCTTTCACACTGCACGACCGACGATCGAGCCGAACGAGGTCATCGCGATCCCTACGAGCGGTCCAGTGCGGATCACGGTGAATTCTCCTGTGATTCCCGCGCAGGTTTTTGTACGTGAGTTCACGGGCTATGACGCTGAAGGGATTCCTTCTGATGAGCGGCCAACGATCGAATGCGTGACGGAAGGGCAGACCTGCACCTTGGATTCAAATGGGGATTCAGTGACCGCCGCAGTGGAGCTTGACAGCGCTACCGTGTTTGTGACGGTGGAGGTCTATTACCACATCGATTCGCTGGATGCGGAGTATCCATATGACATCGTGACCTATGGTTTCAGGGTATGAGGGTGTGTGCTGGGAGGTGCGATTGTGCGGGTAAGTGATCTGGTGGGTGAGGGACATGAGTGCGCAGTGCGAGTCCTGCTCCCAGTCCGTGGCGCCGCGGGGCAGTGGCATTTCTGGAAGGACATCGTCGATTCCGTAGAGATTGACGGGGAGGTGTATTGGGAACAAATCTGCGACAGAGCCCCGAAGTTGATGGATGCTCCATACGGGGACTTGTCCGACCAGACAGCAGCGATGCTCGTTGATGCTCTTGCGCAGGGACGGGACGATGAATGCTACTTCGCCCTCTGGAAGGGCCACGGGGAGAACAGTACCATGACGAGCGCACCCTTGGACGTGCCCGCTTGGGTGCCGCCTCTCGTGCGTCACCTGTCGTTGGCCCCGGACAGCATAGGCGATCTTCCAGGCATCCCGCGGGATGTTATTTTGATCCACGAGCCACTGTCATGGCTTACCCGCGATCTCCCTGTACTAGGGCAGCAATGCCCGCTGATGATCCTGCCCCACGACCGCAGCTTCGTCGCGGCATGTCCGATCTACCACGACTCGATATACATCGGCTGCACAACAACACTGCGAGACTCCCTACTGGCCGCCGAGCTCGACAGTTATCCGATCAAACTCAGCAGCATGATCCGCGGGACCATTGATTGGCAACCCCCGGACCTAGCGGCGTGGCGTTGAGGTGTGTTTACGTTTGCGGTTGATTTTGGCGAGGATTTCGTCTGGGGTTTTGGTCCAGATGAACGGGTGTTTCCGGTTGTTCCAGCTGTTGATGAATTCGCGGATCTTGCCGATCAACTCGCGGACTGAGACGAAGGTACCGCGTCGGATGGCCTGGCGTTCGATGATGCCGAACCAGACCTCGACCAGGTTCAACCATGACCCCGACGTCGGGGTGAAGTGGACCTTGATGCGTGGGTTTGCTGTAAGCCAGTTGCGGACCTCGACTCGCTTGTACGCGGCGTAGTTGTCCATCACCACATGTAGTTCCAGCTCCCGGGCAGGCACGAGCCACATGCGTGAGGAAACCGAGGAACTCGTGGTGGCGGTACCAGTCCTTGCAGAACCCGGTCACCTTCCCAGTGACGATCTCCAGCGCAGTGAACAAAGTGGTGGCACCATGGCGGACGTAGTCGTGACTGCGTTGCTCGTTGTGACCAGGTTCCATCACACACACCTTCTAGGTGCGGTCCAACGCCTGAATCTGGGACTTCTCATCGACACACAACACGATCACGTCAACCAGCAGACTTAGATACAGACCTACAACATCGGTGACCATGGCCTCCAGTTCCGGGTCGGTGGAGAACGTGAACGTGTCGGCCTCCCATAGCCGGACCCCTGTACTTCTTCCATGCCTTGGTGACCGTGGACTTGGTACACCCCCAGCCGGGCAGCCAGCAGCCGACTCGACCAGTGAGTCACCCCCAGACGCTTCGGGGGAGGCCTGGGCGTTGCGGTGATGATCGCTGCATCATCAACCACCTTCGGGCGGCCTGGACGTGGGATGTCAACCAGCCCCTCCAGACCGTGTTCCAGGTAGCGGCCCCGCCACAGATTCACCGTCGGTCGAGACACCCCCACCAACTCAGAGATCAACGCATTCGCAACTCCCCGGGAGGCCAGCAACACGATCCTCGCCCGCTGCGCTGCCCCTGCAGTTGTGGCGCTCGAACGCACCACCTTCTCAAGTATCACTTGGTCACCGTCACGAAGCGGCAGAGCCGGAGCTGGCTTGTTCGCCACACCCCGATCATCCCACCAAACCGTAAAGCTATTCAAACGCCACATCACTAGGATCGGCCACATTCTGGAGGACGCGGCGGTGTAAACGACAAGCGTCAGGGCCCTTGGACCAAATCGGTCACCGTGTCAAGTCACGCAACATGCTCTGAGGCGAGACCTCCACGCCGCCACTGCTTCACCCAGAGGCACAACTGACCAGCTAGCTACCGCACTGCTACACTCATGGCCAAGGAAATCAGATTAGGGAAAGCGTGAATTTCAAGCAATTCATCGATAGATAGGAGCCGGACATGGGTGGCAAGGTTTTGATGATTGATGACGAGCTTGAACTTGGCCAAGCCACAACCGAATACCTCACGCTCTGTGGATTCCCTGCCACCCACATCGCCGACGCCGAGCACGCCGAGGATGTTATTGCCCGCGAACAACCTGATCTGATCCTGCTCGACATCAACCTTCCAGGTGACAACGGGTTCGAGTTGTGTCGCACAGTCCGCCAGAAGAGTCAAGTGCCAATCATTTTCATCAGTGCTCGCGATTCAGACAGCGACCAGATTCTCGCTCTAGACCTCGGCGGAGACGACTTCATCATCAAACCTTTTTCCTTAAATGTGCTCTTGGCTAAGATCCGCCGGATTTTAGAGAGAGTCTCAGCGCAGAAAACAACCGCGGCGGAAGCCGTGGACGACTGGCTCACGATCAATCTCAGCGCTCACAGGGTGTGGGTGAACGGTAAAGAGCTGATGATCCCCGCAACAGAATTCCGCCTCTTGGAGCTGTTAGTCAAAAACCAAGGGGCCTTAGTCTCAAAACAGCAGTGCCTAGACCACGTGTGGGGTGGTTCGTTCGTAAGCGAAGGCACCCTCTCAGTGCACATCAGGCGTCTGAGAACCCGCATAGAGCGCAATCCGGACCGACCCACATACATACGAACGTTCTGGGGACGCGGGTACCTGTTCGCGCAACCAGGCTCGTAAGCCCATGCGTCGTCTCTGGGTACTTTTTGCAACCCTGCTCGCCACGTGCACGGCAAGCTTCGTGGTCCTCATGTGCGTTTCAAGTCAGTCAGCACCAACCCCGGACGTTGCAACTGCCAACGACTTCCTGATCCAAGCTTCAAAGCAATGGCCAGCTCCACGCAGTGAAGACTATGGCGGGGACATTTCCTTCAGCATCACGGATCTCAACGGCCGTGTCCTGGCCGCCCGTGGCCCAGCTGTGTCCGATCAGTTGGATGCGCTACGATTGCGTTACTGGACACTCGATATCATTGTAGACGGTGTAACGGTTGGACGTCTCTTCCTAGCAGACGGGTCAGAGGCGAAATTCCACGTAATTCGGTCAATTACGCTCCTGAGCGCCGCCGCAGGTATGCTCGCAGTCTCGGCCGTGGCGTTCGCAGCGATGCTGTGGCAGCACTCGCGGATCATTAAGCCCTTCCGACGGCTCAAGCTCTTCGCCAAGCAGATCGCCCTCGGCCACCTGGAGGCCGCACTTCCCATGGATAGAGCAGAAGCGTTCGGAGCCTTCACCGAGGCTTTCGATCTCATGCGTGAAGAACTCCGCCAGTCCAAAGAACGGGAGGAGAACCTCCGCGAGTCACGGCAGAACCTGGTGGCCCAGCTCAGTCACGATATTCGCACACCGCTTGCGAGCATCCGGGCCAATGCCGATCTGTTGAGTTTGCAAAAAAAGGCATCAGAAGAACACCACAGGATGGACGTCATTATAGCCAAAGCAGACCAGATTAAGTTTCTTCTCGATGACCTGTTTCGAGCGAATCAGGAAGATGTGCCAGACCTCGACGTTCAGGTAGAAGATCACACAACCACAGAGCTTCTTTCCCTACTGAACATGGCTGACTCGCGATGTTCCATCACACAGGTACAGATCCCCCCTGCGCTGATCGCCTACGACGAGCATCGTTTGCTGCAGGTGCTCGACAACGTGCTGACGAATGCGGCCAAGTATGCTGGGACGGCCGTGTGGGTCCGAGGAACTTTGGATAACGACCACTTGGTTGTCGCACTACGGGACACTGGCCCGGGGCTTGACCAGAACGAGCTCGCGACGCTCACGGCGCGTGGCGTGAGAGGCTCGAACAGTCGCAACCTCTCTGGCTCTGGCTTGGGTCTCTACACGGCCTCCTGGCTGATGGAACGGATGGGGGGATCGCTCAGCCTCCACAGGCCCGATTCTGGAGGCTTCGAGGTGCGGCTCATGATCGTCCTAGCAGGACGCGAGAAGAACACCCAAGCTTCCGACCTGGTCAAGACCCCCGAAGTTTAACTCCGGCCCGGCCACCCACGAACGGTGTCTGGTCATCAGAGAGCTTCTGAGAAAATGTCAGCAGGCTGTAGGACTTTCGTAAAGTACTCAAGAGAGCCCCAGCGTAGTATCCATGCCATGACAGTGACGTCCCCGAGCAGCGAATCTGGTTCCGCCCACCGCAGGCCGACGAAGGCAGTCATCACCACAACGAAACTCTCGAAGACGTTTTCGGTGAACGGGAATCAGCAGCACGTCTTGAAGAACCTCGATATGACCATCGGTGAAGGCGAGTTCGTTACGATTATGGGGCCGTCAGGAGCCGGCAAGTCGACATTGCTCTATGCGTTGAGCGGGATGGATCGACCCACTTTGGGAGATATCACGTTCGCCGATACTTGCATCTCAGGCTATTCGCCTGACCAACTGGCACGTTTCCGTCGAACTCACTGTGGTTTCGTATTTCAGCAGATCCACCTTCTCGACTGGTTGACCGTGTTCGACAATGCAATGACTGCAGGCCTGCTAAGCGGAACACCGCGCAAGGATGTAACCAAGGAAGCTCATCGGTTATTCGACCAAGTCGGACTCGACGCCAAGATCCGTCAAAAGTTTCCTTCCATGCTCTCCGGCGGGGAAGCGCAAAGAGCTGCTTTGGTGCGCGCCTTGGTCAGCCGCCCGGACGTGCTTTTTGCTGACGAACCGACCGGGCAATTAAACTCGAATGTAAGCAGGATGGTGCTTGATCTCATGAGTGAGATTTCTGCTGGCGGCCAAACGATAGTCATGGTCACGCACGAGGTACGATCCGCAGTTCGAGGCGAGCGAATCCTGTACCTTCGCGACGGTCAAATCCAAGGCGAACTTCAGCTCGGGCGGTGGAGCGATGAGGACACAAACCGCCAGCCAAGGCTGACCAACTTCCTGACACAAATGGGGTGGTAACCCATGAACAGCTCCATTGCGATCCTTGCTCGACGGGCAGCACGCAAGTCGAAGGGCATGCTGGTTGCTATTACCCTCTTAAGCACTTTGGGAGTCGGACTACTCCTATGCGGCACTATCGCAGCTGATGATTTCCCTTCGGCCTTCGACGCGCAATCCGCCCGTCTTAACACTGAAGATCTCCAATTTTCAACTCCAAGCGATCGTCTCGCCCAGTCGCTCGTTGAGAATCTCAAGCGTGACCAGCGGGTAGCAGTAACCGAGACGCAGCCTGTGCTTCAAGAACGCGCCAGCTTCACCTTCGCCCAAAACGATCTCAGCCTCACCGTGACATATCTCGATCTCGACGCGATGGGCACCTTAGGAAAACAAGCGATCGTCGAGTCCGCCCCGGCCGTCGAAAATCCGATTTATCTACCGCTACTGTACAAACATGGTTCTGGATATCGCATGGGCGACAGCTTCGAGGTCAGACTGGTCGATGGTAGTCAACGCAATTTCCATGTTGCTGGTTTCTACGAGAACCCTTTTCTTGGTTCTGTGACGATCGGAGTCTCGGGACTGCTCCTACCGCATGACTCCTTCATTGCTCTCAGTAACTCCCCAGACGGACCAGGTAGAGCAACTCTGATTCGCGCAAAAATGATTGATCTAAATGATCTTGATGCGGTTAACACCGAGACAATGTCAGCCGCGATTACCGAAAGTAACGCAACATCGGCGGAGCAGCGAGATACGATCACGAACACCATAAACGTCGTTCGGTCGCAAGCTCTCAACGGTTCGATGATTGCGAGCATATTCCTGCGTGGTTTCGCCATCGTAATCGTCGTGGTAATCATGGTGGTGGCAGGATTTCTGGTTCGCACCTCGATTATTCGTGATCTACCCGCCATCGGCGTCCAAAAAACGCTAGGCCTAACATCTGCGCAAATCATATGTTCCCTAGGCGCCGGGCCTCTTGCGGCCGCTGCGCTGGGCGTAGTACTTGGCACGGGCGTCGGTTATCTCGGCTTGCCTGCTTTGGTCTCGCTACTCCAGGCCCAGTCAGGACTGCCATGGTCTCCTACCTTCAGCACAGGTGCACTCATCTTGAGTTTGATTCTGGTAGTGGGAGGTTGCGTTGTGACCACCTTGATATCTACACGGCAGATCCGCAAAACCGAACCGGTACTCGCCCTTCGGCGAGGATTCAAGAGCCACAACTTCTATCGAAACCCAGCCCCCCTAACACGAGCCAGAGGCCCCATCAACGCACTTCTTGGGCTTCACCAGGGAGCTCACAGCGGCGCCCAAAATGTGGTGGTGCTCACGGTCTTCGCCTTGGTTACTTTCACAGCAGCATTTTCGACGATCATGGGAAGCAAGGTCCTGGGGAATGAGGATGCTATGCGGCACATTACCGTCGGAGAATCTGAGGACGTGACAGTGTCGCTCCAGCACGATGTAGATCGAGCCGCTTTTCGGGAACAGGCACGCCAACTACCAAATGTTCACGATGCTGCCTATCTTGAGTGGCTCATCACTAGCACTGAAGGAAAGAACACCGTCACGGCTGTCACCGATGATTTCAGCGTGTACCCCACCACCGCCATCTACGAAGGGCGTGAACCCCTCCACGAGAACGAGGTAGCACTTGGCGGGAAACTTGCTCAAGAGCTCGGTCGCCGCATAGGTGACCGTGTGCGAGTCAGCGTCGGCGCTACAACGCAGGAATACCTGATCACAGGGCTCCTAAGCACAGTCCAGTATGGAGGTTTACGAATTGACCTCACGACCGCGGGATACCAAAGGCTTAGCAGCGAGTACCAACCCACGGATCTGGCTTTTTTCCTTGACTCACGAACTCCCGAAGACGCCGCAGCCTTGATAAGTACGCTAAAGCAGCAGTACTCGTCAAATCTAAAGGCTGTCACAAACACTCAAGCGAATGTAACCAGCGCCCTTCAATCTTATGTCTCAATGTCTCAACTTCTTGGCATCGTCATCCTCTGCTTCACAGGCTTTGTGATCTGTCTAACTATGGCGCTCCTAGTCCGCACGATGACGGTTCGTAACCAAAGCAGTTACGGGGTTCGTAAGGCACTCGGCTTCACTTCCAGAGACCTTATCATTCAGACCGTCTTTGCCTATCTTCCGACCATGTTTGCCGGAGCCATTTCGGGCGCCACTATCGGCTGCCTTGCCACTCCTGGCTTGGTAACTAGGATGGTCTCAGGGATGGGTGTTATGAAACTTGATGTTAGGATGGATCTAGTCGAGGTGGCACAGATTTCTGCTGGCGTAATTGCGTTGTCCGTGGTCCTCATTATCTTCACCGCCCTATCACTTCGAAAGGTGTCCGCATACAACCTGTTCCGCGCAACCTAATCTCGCCCTCTCACAGATATTTCCTGATCGGGCGGACCCGGTCGCGCTCTTTCCCGATGCGCTCACCCAGGCCCGCCCGCAGGGAAACCTTCTTACATTTTTTGGAGAAGAAGTCACCATGACAATCGCCGTCACGAGTCGAGCTCTCGATCCGAGAGCCGTGTTCTCAAGGATTTCTAGCCCGCATAGAACAAAATCTTGTCACTGGGCGGCCAATCAGAACCGCCCCTGCAGAAAGTACCCCTGGTCAGAACCGGGCTGGTCCCCAATGCCTCTTGGTCCCGGGAATATAGATTTTTCCAAGGACACCATCCCTAAAAATTTCCCACCCCAGAGGCAGCCGATTATAGGCATCGCAGCCATTATTTGAAATCTCAGAACGCATTCCCAATAGCAGCAGAACAACCGATTAGATCCATGACTTGCAAACCCTACAGCCAGAAAACCAAGCTACCCACACCAGCAATCAACAACTACAGGAAATGCCACTTCCCGACGCACGATTCTTTATATCTCAATACCACCCGCTCAGGACAAAGTATCATCATCGCAACATATCCGACATTCACAGGAATAGACATTGAACAGTTTCATTCTACAGAAGTACGCTATTATATAACGACGTTGGATGAGAATAATCAGCGAACTCTCCATCATGAGAAAGCAGTTGCTCTCATTGATTCTATCCCCACCAGAGAGGCCTGCTAATGTCCACAGCGGTTGTCTTTCCCGGCCAAGGTTCGCAAATCGTAGGGATGTGCTCGGAGCTCGCTGCAGTCTATCCAGTCGTACGAGCAACTCTAACGGAAGCAGATGAAGCCTTGGGAATGCCCTTGAGTGCGCTCATGGCGTCTGGACCAGCCGAGAAACTCGCTGCCACGGTGAACTGTCAGCCGGCGCTCCTCGCAGCAGGGGTCGCCCAGTTCCGCCTTCTTCAACATTTGGGTCTGCGGAATGTAGCATGCATGGCCGGACACAGCCTTGGCGAGTACACAGCACTCGTTTGTGCTGAGGCGCTAGATTTCCCATCGGCACTTCGATTAGTGCAGGATAGAGGCAGATTCATGCAAGACGCCATGCCCCTCGGTACGGGGCGGATGACGGCAATCCTCGGGTGGGAGATCGAACGAGTACTCAAAATCATTAATACTCTAAGTCTATCCAGCACTATACAAATAGCGAATCATAATGCAAAGCAGCAAGTAGTGGTCTCGGGGCTATCCGCCGATATACAGACTCTGGAGAGCAAACTAGATCAACTGGGAGCAACTTGCTTTCCTCTACGCGTGAGCGCTCCATTCCATAGCATTCACATGTCGCCTGCCGCCGTTGCCCTGTCGGAACGACTCAATAGTGAAGAACTACAGTGGAAAACCTGCCGGGTGGATGTTTACTCAAACGTCACCGCGGCTCCCCACCGTGATGCGGAATCCATTCCTCATCTACTAGAGCGTCAGATCATCGAGACAGTGCACTGGCTTACGATCATGGAACGCTTTCAAGAAAGGGGGGTGCGACGCATCATCGAGTGCGGCCCTGGCAACGTTCTTATTCGACTTCTCAAATCCCACAATCCGAAGTGGAAATTATTTAGTAGTTCCTTACCAGACGAGGTTGAAGCCTTACGTCCGCACATCCAACCATCGGCCGACATGGTCGACGAGTCGCTTGGTGCAAACATGATCGAGCTATTAGGTCGCGCCGTTCACACACTGGTGACAACGCCGAACCTGGAGACTGATGATTCGATTTATGAATCTTCCGTAGCCGTCCCGCTTCGGACGCTTCGGATGGCCTACAAACAGTGGCGTCGGGGGAAAGGGGACCCGACGTCACTATCGGTCAGCGATATCCGTGCTATGACGAGAGCGGCCCTTACAGCCAAGGCGCTCCCACAGAAACAGATCGACGATAAGCTCCGATACCTAGATTCTGGTCTCATCACCAGCTCAGGGCTGTCAGCCGTGCATAGATTCGTCAAACCAGTTACGCAGGAAGGAAATTGACGATGCTCTTGTATTGCCTACCTCACGCGGGTGGGTCGGCCGCAATGTATCATGCCTGGGTGCATCAGATCCAAGGTGATGTCGAAGTGATTCCGCTTGAATTACCTGGACGCGGGAGCCGTTTCAATGAGCCCTTGATGGTGGACCTTCACAAGCAGGTTGATGATCTATTTGAGACCATCCGAGGACGCGATAATTCTGATGGGTTTGCAATCTTCGGATACTCGATGGGCAGTCTCTTGGCCTACGAACTTGCCCTGAAGCTTGAGGAGCACATGTGCCCCCCCAAGCGCGTGTTCCTAGGGGCCATGGGTTCTCCAATCAAATATCGACATCGGAGAACGTATGATCTTCCTGAAGATGATTTCATTCAGGAAATCGACAAGCTAGGAGGAACACCCGTGGAGCTTTTCATGCATCGCGAGATGCGAGAAATCTTCATCCGAATCCTCCGAGCCGATTTCCAACTAGTCGAGACATACTCACCAGATCCATGTAAAAGATTGACCTCCACCCCCTTGACTGTCCTATATGGGGATGAGGATCAGGCAGTAGTCCAGTGCGCCTCTGCTTGGAGCGACCTGACACTCATGGGGTTCTCGGCATTCGCCTACCCTGGAGGGCATTTCTTCTTCCGGGAAGAGAGCAGCAATTTATTCAACCTCGTCACTGCGCAGCTACGCGCAGACCGGTGTCTCGCTGCATCATCCACTCAGGTTTCTATGTCACTCACGGAAGGTACACGCAATTGAACCCCACCACCATTCCAAAGCGTATCTTGCTGCTGATGCTGCCCTACTGGACTCCTCTCATCCCGCCTCAAGGTCTGGGAATGCTAAAAGCTCACTTAATTCCCCAAGGACACAAGGTCCTCACATCCGATCTTAATACTGCCGACCAGTTCCGCGACATCTATGACAGCTATTTCGCCCTCCTGAAGGAACATATCCCTCAGCGACACCAAGCGAACCTATACAACATCGGCCATGACGTGCTGCATAACCATATGACCGCAGCTACGCGGGTATCTGAGCGATCAAAACACCGCAGCATCGTACGCGCCTTGATCTGGCACACATTCTACGTCGCAGCCTCTGAGGAACTCGTGGAAGGGCTCATCGCACTCGTCCTCGACTTCTACAAAGAACTCGATAATTTCCTAGACAAGATAGTAAGGACGTTCACACCAGATGTGGTGGGGTTTTCGGTACTTAAAGGTACTGTCCCCGCCAGCATGTACGCTGCGACGCGAATCCGGAGGGCGCTCCCAGAGGCCACCATCATTTTCGGTGGAGGCACTTTCGCAGATTCTCACTCAGTGGGCTCACCTAACTTCGACACGTTAGTCAAGGAGACCGAGGGTACGGTCGACCATATTCTCATTGGCGGGCAGGGTGAACTAATGCTTGATGCCATACTCACCGACCAGCCGACCGAACGTATCGTCACGCTCACTTCCCTGGGATTGACGCCGCTGTCTTTCGCCGAACTACCGACCGCTGACCTGTCGGACTTCGAGATCGACCGCTACCCTTACTTAGCCGCGACCGGCTCAGGAAGTTGCCCGATGAAGTGCTCATTCTGCAACGCGAGTGTTTTCTTCGGGCGTTATATTCGAAAGAACAACAAACAGCTCATCAACGAGATGGTGGAGCTGTCTCATCGATATGGACGTCAGATATTTTTCCTGACCGACTCCTTGCTCAATCCTATAATCGATCGGCTCTCTAGTGCCTTCATTAAGCATGACGACACCATCTATTATGACTGTTACTTCCGGGTAGATCGTCCCTCAGGAAAGCTGGATAATACCTTCCAGTGGCGTCGCGGAGGTCTTTACCGGACGCGCATTGGTGTTGAGAGTGGGTCGCAAAGAGTCCTGGATATGATGCACAAAGGAATCACCGTGCAACAGACCCGGGACACCTTATACGCTCTAGCTACGGCCGGAATCAAAACCACCGCGTACATGGTGATTGGACATCCAGGCGAGACAGAGGATGATTTCCAAGCTACGCTCGACCTCATGACCGAGATGAAGGACTTCATTTGGCAAGCGGAACCAAATCCGTTTTACTACCACTATGCTGGACAATTTGAATCCGATAGCTGGGCGGAGCATCGGCAGCTTCTCTACCCCGAATCCATGCGCGACGAATTATTG
>ERZ773042.1336-NODE-1336-length-14650-cov-61.571908_pt1 | contig 14650 bp, 7 predicted proteins | sample MGYA00511664_ERZ773042 | MGnify/ENA primary metagenome ERZ773042 (study PRJEB29015, sample SAMEA2737984) | human oral metagenome | biome: human oral; feature: human-associated habitat; material: dental | place: China | collected 2036 ... | reverse complement strand
GGCTCGGAGGGCTGCTGGCGGGAGGACGTCATGGTGCGATCCTAGGCGGTGCCGGTTCACGCAGCAGGTCGCTCAGTGAAGCGCTCGGCGACGCCTCCGGAGACCGGGCCGGTCCGTACACGCCTGCCGCCTGCCGGACGAGGTCCGCGCCGCCCTGGAGAGCGAGCCGATCATACCGCCCGGTTGGGATCCGATGGCCTGACGCAGCAGCAACTCACGTGCGCCCGACGGGCTCTTCGCTGTCATCGAGGGCCCGGACGATGAGCCGCACGGCCTCTTCGGGCGGGACGTGCTCCCAGATCCGCAGCACCGTCCACCCCTCCGCCTCGGCCATCGCGGTGGTCTCCCGGTCCCGCTCGATGTTCCTCGCGAGCTTCGGACGCCAGTAGTCGGCGTTCGTCACCGGCACCGTCGCGTGCTCGGGGCACCCGTGCCAGAAGCAGCCGTCGATGAATACGGCCAGGCGCCGGCGGGTGAACACGATGTCTGCCCGCCGGCGCTTGTTGCTCCAGGGCGCCATGTCCACGCGGTAGCGCAGGCCCCGGGCGTGCAGCAGTCGCCGGATCGCGAGCTCGGGCTTGGTGTCCCGGTGCATGTTGGCACGCATAGACCTGGCCACGCCCGGCGTCGACGCCCAGGACGGGGCCTCGGCCCGTCCCGGTCGCCGCGGCTGCGCCCGCTCCGGCTCAGTCGGCGTCGACGACGGGGTCATTGCTCCGATCTCTGCGTCTGACGCTGAAGGCGATACTCCCCCTGGGCGCGGCCGCATAGGGAAGCGCCAGGGAGAAGAGCGTGGCGGTGTCCGCCACAGTCACCGTCTCAGGCATACGGCTCGGGGTCCTCTCGGCACTGTTCTTCGGGTCGGCGGCGAAGGTGAGGAGCATGGCACCACGGGTACTCGTCCGATAGGCGATGGCGGCGTCATGATCTCCCGCGATCCTGTCCCTCGTGCGTGGCTTTCCGGCGATGGTCTCGATGGCGTCACGCTGTCGGAACGAGCTTCCGGAGAATCCTCCACGGGTGCCACCGCGGCGGGTCCGCTTGAGCATCGGGATCCGAAGCCCGTCGACCGTCTTCTCCGGCGTCCCCTTGAGCATGGGGAGAAGAATCGCCCAGTCCTTCAGCTTCCCACCGACCATGGCACGGCGGATCATCTCCAGGGTGGGTCCGAAGTCGAATTGCTCCATCCATGAGAAGCCTTCCAGAACCGTGAGCATCTCCTCGGCGGTGACGACGGCGACCCGCCCGTCGAACTCCCCTATGCGCTCGGTCTTCCGGTCCCAGTACTCGAAGGACTCGATCGGTCCGAACAGGTTGTGCTCGAACCACGGTCGGACGAGTGCGAAGTGCTTCGCATTCGTCTCTCCGCGTCCCCGCTCGGGCTGCCGCGGGAAGTCCTGAAGCTCACCACCGATCCCCTTGAAATCGAGCTTCGCGTTGTACATCTTGTTCCGGCTCGTGGGGCGCAACCACGGCAGCTGCTGGAAGACGAGCGGCGGAACTTCGATGGGACGGAGGAGCGGACGACCGTCCTCGCCGAGTCCGGCGAAAGTCTCGAGCTGCTCGCGGAACTGCTCCTCGTCGCGCATGATCGCTCCGAAGGCCTCGTAAAGGTCATAGGTCGTGTTACCGGCACCCTTGATCCTTCTGGCCATGTACAGCCTCACCAGATCAGGGTACCCACGCCTGTAGCCGAACCACCGCCCCATCTGCATAAGGGCATCCCCCTGAGTCGACCTCCGCTTGAAATAAGTGATGGTCAGTCCCTCGAGAGTGAACCCCCGACTGAGCTTCGTGCCACCGACGAGGATTCGCCAGACCCGATCCCTTTGGAAATCGACCTGGTTGTACTGCTGGTCCTTGTCACCATTGACGATGACGACCGGGTCGGTGCCGCCGGCCATGACAAGGTCGAGCACCTCGCCGATGAATGGAGCCACGTCCTCGAAGGATCCCGGAAGGGGTAGATCGTCCTCCCACTGCCTGGCGGTGGAGACGACGGCGAAGTCCTCATCGAAGAGCTTGCGCAGCGCATCATTCGACGCGGGGGAACCGTATCCCGCCTGCTGCCACAGGCGACGGATCCGATCCCCGAGCTCGGCGTGCTCCGTCTGCTTGACGGACTCGTGCACCAGCATCGTGTGGTGGCGGAAGGCACCCTCCAGCGCAGGTCTTCTCGTCGCCCGCCACAGCTTGATCGCCCCGGTGAGCACGAAGGCGTTCAGGGCCACGCGCAGCTCCTCGTCCACGCACTGCGGATCGGTGTCGTCGTCACCGTGCAGACTGCGGACGAAGGCTCGTTCGTTCGAGATGGCCGGATCATCCTTCTCCTCATCGGTGAGCTCCTCGAAGTCGTGATAGGCCCGACCTCCCCGGTACGCCTCCGGGGCGCTCAGGCTCACGATGAAGTCGCGGGGGAAGATGTCCTCGGCGTCCTCCGGTGAGACGAAGACATTGGCGAAGGGTGTCGCGGTGTAACCGACGTACTGGGCCCGGCTCAGCCGGCGCATGAGCTCAGCGATGAGCCGGTTGATCGCCGTACGTTCGTCCCGCGTCCCGGCACTGTCCGGTTTGACCGTGTTGACCGAGGCCTGATCGGCCTCATCGTCGATGATGAGGGTGGGGAGCTCGGCCGTCCGGGCCTTGATACGTCGCAGATCGTTGACCAGTTTGCCGAGCACGGTCTTGTTCTTCTTGACGACGGCGATGCGCACGTCCGTCCGATGGATGTTGTCCGGGTGCCACATCGGCCGGCCGGGGTTGCTGAGCTCATACCCAGCCCGCGGATCGAGGGCGTCAAGACCGGCCTTGAGCATCTTGTAGTCGTTCTTGGCACCCGTCAGGCGACGGATCGCCGGGACGCCCGTTTCGGTGAATCCGGGGCCGTAGGAGACGAATCGCCCCGCCTTCCAGTCGACGTCGTCAGTGCTCACGTAGTCGACGTCCTCCAGGAGGTCCTCGTCCTCCTCGCTGATTCCGCCGAGGATGTTCTCCCTTCCGATGAGCTCCATATCGAGTCGGCGCTGGGTCTGGGAGCGCAGGATCTCCACGGTTCCGGTGAGCACGATGATGAGCCGGTAACCCGCGTCGATGGCCTTGGCAATGACACCGGTGAAGTTGGCGGTCTTGCCGCTCTGAACGTGACCGACGACCAGACCCTTCGACTGGTAGGGCTCGGCCCCTGAGGGGTCGGCGAGTCGCCCGACGATGTCGGTGGTGGCTGCGTCAATGCTCGCCACCGCCTCAGGGGACAGTCTCTTCTCCAGCAGTGACCGGTAGCCGTCCCAGTAGAAGTGGTGCGCCCGCCGCCGCTCCTCGTCGTACCAGGGTGTCCAGTCGGGTGCGACAATGGCCTTGGTCCGATCGACGAAGACCGGGAAGGCCTCGCTGATGCGCGACGCCACGTCATCGTTCACGCCGAGCCGCTTCATGACGACCGCACGCCGTTCAGGGGTGCGGGCGGCGGTCCCGTCAGTCCAGGCGGCATCCTTCTCCGCATCCCACTCGCTGAGCCGGAGGTGGAACTTCGTTCTTCCCGGGGCGTTGCGCTCCGCGCTCAGGATGAGGTCGGGGATCTCCTCTCGGGCGATGACCTCGCCGACTACTTGAAGGTACGCCGAGACGATGCCGTGCAGATCCATCGGCACGTTCATACCGTCGAGCGCCTGCTTGAGGGCCTGGTCGTACTTGTCAATGCTCATGTCTCAGTCCTCGTGCGTGGGTGCGGCGGCGAACTCGGCGGGTGCGGTCCCCTCGGGTTCGAGGTCGGTGACGTCGATCCGGTAGTCGATACTGCGGACCAACTCGGGGCGAGCCACGATCCGGGAGAGCCCGGCGGAGGTGATCGCCGGGAAGACCCCATCAACGGTGTAGAAGCGCGGTTCACTGCGGACCAGGAGACGCGTCGTGTAGAGCCGGTCGGCCTGGGCGTCCTCCCATCCGCAGTCGGTGAGTCTGTCGTCGAAGTCCGTGCACCCGGACCGCAGCCGTCGGCGAATGCGCTCGATGAGTTCGGGGAGGGTCTCCCCGTTGCCGGCCGCACCGGCTCCCGTTACCTGCACCGACATGAGATGCAGTGGCCGCCCCGGCGTGGGGGTCAACTGGCCGAGGCCGTGAATGACGTGAATGCGTCGCTCACTGCGGGTGGTCTTGACCTCGACGTCGGCCTCGCCGAGGACGAAGTCGTGCTCCTCGGCCCGCGGCCCCAGCCAGGCGGCCAGCGCCTTCGTCTCCCCGACTCCGTCTATGAGCCGATCGAGCGCCACCAGTTCACCGTACAGCCCGATCTCCTGGTCCTCGCTCAGCCTCGGTGCGCGCGCGAGCAGTCCTCGGAAGGCGTCGAGCGCCACGTGGAGCGCCCGCTCCAGGTCGTCGCCCTGCTGGAGCTGGTCGGTGACTGCTTGGAGGAGGGAGTAGGCCTCGTACTCGATGCCCGTGGCCTCGACGGTGACGCGGAACCAGACGATCTCGTCCCCCGGCTCCTCGACGATGTCGGTGCGGATCATCCGGTAGGCGGAGAGGTCGATGTCCGAGCCCGTTGCCGGTGTGCGCAGCGTCAGCTCCCCGCGAGGCGGGTCGATGCCCAGGACGCAGAGGGGCTCCTCCGCGAGCCGCTGCTCAGCGGGGTGCCCGGCGTCGAAGTATGCGGCCAGGGTCTCCGGGGTCAACGCGTTACGGTCGTCGGGATGCTCGTTCATCCTCTACTCCTTCTGAGCACCGCGACGCCGAAGCTCGTCGGCGAGGGCGGTCTCGATGATTCTCTCGAAGGCCTCGATCTCACGCTTCTCCCGCCCACCGAGGTAGGCCCCCTCGAAGAAACGCGAGTAGAGCAGGTACACGAGGGTCTTGAGCAGCGGGGCGTCCTGCGGATCGGTGCTGGTGGAGAACACCCGCCGGTGGCGCTCGTTGATCTTGAGAAGGCGCTGCTCATGGTCTACCTCGACCAGGCGGTTCTCCGGCAGGCGCTCCCACCGGATCCTGATGGGATCGGCGTCGGCGAACTCGACGGAGTCCTGGATAGCGTCGTAAACGTCCCGGCTGAGGCCTCCGCGCGGCTCGACCAGTCGGATCGGGCGCGGCTCCCTCCTGCGCCCCTCGGTGGCCGCACGGCGGGCGGAGGCGAGGAGCGCTGAGAACGTACCGATGTCCTGTCCCACGGAGGCGTGGACGGCCCGCCCCATCTCCGGTTCCAGGACGACTCCGCTCTTCTCCGGGTTGATCCGGACGACGTCGAGCAGCGCGTCGCCGACATCGAGGGAGATGCGCAGGTTCGCGTAGTCCCGACCACCGTCGATGATGGAGTTCCAGCCGCCCAGCTGCAGCAGGCGGTCATTGCGGTAGACGTACAGTCCCTGGCCGCCCTCGGCCGGGGAGAGCCTCCGCGAGGCCTCGACCCCCGGGGCCTCGAGCACGGCGCCCTTGAGGACGACGGCGGTCAGGTCGAAGGGGACATCCCCGACCTCACCGGCGAGTCGGTACGGATGCGCGGCGGCGGCATCCAGGGCGAGCGGGTCGAGGGCCTGCACACGCCTTGCGGACCCCGCCCGTCCCAGGCCGAGGTCGTACTCGTCGACGGCGATCTCGACGGCCCCCCGGGCGATGATCCTGTGGAAGACGAGGCCGAGGTGACCGCGGATGCTCTCGACGAGTCGGCTGAGCCAGGCGCGCCGCTCGTCCCGGTCCGGCGCCACCACCGCGGTGCGGAACCCCTGCCAGCGGACGACGGTCCCGCTCAGTGGCGCGGCATCGGTCATGCGCACCAGGGACCCCTCGAGGACCTCGCCCACCTGACCGACGTCGAGGCTCTGCACGAGGGTGGGCTCCTCCCTCGTGATACGCCGGCCGACGGGAACGCCCCCGATGGCCCGGGCGTAGACGTCGAGGGTGTCGGCCCGGCTCAGGGAGGCGGCCTTCAGTCCGAGCCCGTAGTGGCCCAGGTCCGTCTCGCCGTAGTCACGACGGCGGGAGAGGGCCATGGCTGCGTCAATGCCGGCCTCGTCCATGCCATGGCCGTCGTCGATGACGAGCATGCCGGTGACGTAGTCGTCATCGGTGAGGATGCGGATGCGCACCTGCGAGGCACCTGCGTCGATGGAGTTGTCGACGAGGTCGGCGAGCGCCGTGGGGAGCTCGTGATGGGCTCCCAGGGCGTCCGCGATGGACGGGTCGGGCGGAACGGTCCGGGAGGAGACCGCGGCGATGTCCTCCATGGTCACCCCTCGGTGAAGCGGCCCGGCTTGAGACCGAGTGTGCGGGCGTTCTCCGCGACCGTGCGCACGGTGTCGGCGTCGAAGCCGGCGTAGCGGCTCGCATCGATGGAGACCTCGATGTTGAGGCTATCCGCGCCGCCCGACTTCAGGTGGGCGATGACCTCATCGGCCAGCAGCGCGAGCTGGGCGGCGATGTCCTTCCCGGGGTCCAGCTCGGCCACTCCTTCGAATCTCGAGTTGGCGACGCGTTGCGGCTCGGGTGCCGGAGGGACGGCGCGCCCGTCGCGGGAGGAGTCGGATCGTGTCGCGGTGGCGCCGGGTGCAGCACCCGTGTCGTCGACGGGTCCGGACTCGCGCGACTCCTTTGCCGCCGCGGCAGTTCTCCGCTCCTCCTCCTCACGGCGGCGCTGCGCACGGGCGAGCGCGGGGGAGACGAGGAGGGTCGTATCGGTGATCTGCGGCGCATCGTCCTCCCGCGGGAGGCGCAGATCGAGAAAGTCGCCCCGCTCGGTGTCGTAGTCGGCGGCGAGGGCGAAGCCGACGGTCTCCCAGCCGATGTCATCCATGACGGAGGCGACGGCCTTCTCCAGCACCCTCCGGTCCCGGAGGCGCGGCATGTAGGGGTAACGGGTGAAATAGGACCACAGCTCGCCGACGGTGATTCTGCCCCCGTTCCATCGGGCACGAAGGTTCAGCCCCGCGAGCTCAAGGGCCACGGCCGTCGGGGTGATGTCGGTCAGGACGATGTCCTGCTTGCCGAGCCTGAGGCCGGCGCGCACGGCGATCCGCTGCTCGTCCCCCTCGATCTTGATCGGCTCGATCTTGAAGGGGCGGCCGCCGTTGTCCTGGACGGGGTGGAGCGCCCAGAGCCACGCACCCGCCACGGAGCGCTCGGCGGCGCCCCGGGTCTCCCGGGCCTTCTGGCGTGCCTGCTCGGCCTGGCTGAGCGTGAGGTCGTGGTCCCGGATCGACCCCTCCTCCGCCATCTCCGACCACGCCATGTGGATGCGCAGCGCCTGCTCGGCCTCGGCCCACCGCCCCTCGTCGGCGGCGACGGTGATGAGGGTGTTGACATGGTTGCGGGGCGCGGAGCCGCGATGGTGCAGGAGCTCCTCGGTGAACTCCCTGCCGGACCCGGTCACATGCGAACTCCGCCCGTTCCTGGCGGCGACCGTGCGGTCCGGGCCGAGGATGACCAATGTCGACTCCTGCTTGTCGGGGACGTCCCCGGTGGATGCCGGGGCGACGATGACGTTGGCGAACTCGGGGGCGCGGGCGCCCGCCGCCATTCCCTTGAGCATGTCGACCGCTTCCCGGGCGACGTCAGCGGCGTCGAGGGAGGCGGCCCTGTCGACGACCATCCGGTTGATCGACGGCTGCCGGTCGTACCAGCTCCGGGTCCCCTGGTTGTAGACGTAGGTGGCGCGGTCGGTGAGCATCTGCAGGGAGGAGCCGAAGTTCCCCAGGGTATCCCCGGGCATGGCCACGCCGAGGAAGAGGCGCTGACGGTCGATGCCCTTGTGGGCGGTGTCGAGGGTGGCGGCGGAGCCGAGGAACAGGGTGCGGGCGATGCGCCGAGTCAGTGCCCGTCGTCCGAACAGCTCTCGTTCCCGGTCGATGCGCAGGGGCGTGGCGTTCTCGCCGTCGATGTCGGTCTCGATGATGGTGCGCCAGGCGTCGTCGAGGTAGCCGGCGATCTCGTCGCGGACGGCGTCGTCGTCGAAGGGGATGGAGCCCGGCATGATGAGGGGGGCGTCGTCGTCGGCCTGAACCAGTGAGTGGACCACGGCGCTCATGAGGCGCAGGACGCCGCGGGTGCGCTGGAACCGCTCCAGGGAGGACCAGTCGCCGTAGAGCCGGTCGAACAGCTCGGGGTGGATGGGGTAGGCCTCGCGCAGCCGCCGCTCGTAGTCCGGCTGGAAGGTCTCGGAGGGCAGCTCGCCGCGCTGCCCCCGGTAGTAGTCGACGAACCGTTTGATGGTGGCGTCGCGCTTGCGGATGGCCTCGGCGTCGAGGTCGGTGAACAGGCGCCGGCGCACGATCTCGAAGCTCTCCCCGGAGGTGGCGGGGCTCCAGTTGTGGGCCACGCGCCCGACGACGTGCTGGAGCCGCTGGAGGGCCTCGCGGCCGCCGTCGCCTCCGATCTCGAGCTCGGAGGAGCGGGTGATGGTGCCGTCCTGTCGGATGTCGGAGGCGGGGATGGAGACGAGGAGCAGGGCACCGGGGGTGCCCTGGACCGCGGCGGTGAGCTCCTGGGCGAAGGTGAACTGGGTGTCGAAACTGCCGCCGGTCAGGCCGTCGCGCCTGTACAGGCCTCGGGCGTAGGCGACCCACTCGTCGATGAGGATGAGGGCGGGGGTGTGGCGGCTGATGAGGGTGCGCAGGGCGGCGCCGGGGTTGGTGCCGGTGCGGTCGGCCTGCGCGATGAGCTCGTGGGCCTCGGTGCCGCCGAGCTGCCAGGCGAGCTCGCCCCACAGGGTGTGAACGACCGTTCCGTCCGGCTTGGTGGTGGGCTGCCCGGGGGAGATCTCGTTGCCGACGATGGCGACGCGCCTGACGTCCTCGGGGATCTCGGTGTCGGCGAGCAACTCCTGGACGTCCTGGGTGAGGTCCTTGAGCGGGGTCGGACCGGCCAGGTGCCAGGCGGCGAGCATGGAGTGGGTCTTGCCGCCGCCGAAGGTGGTCTGAAGGTTGATGACGGCCTGGGCGTTGGGGTCCCCGGACAGCCGCCGGGCGGTCATGGTCAGGAGGGTCTTGAGCCCCTCGGTGAGGTAGGTGCGCCTGAAGAAGCCGGCGGGGTCGCCGTACTCCTCACTACTCTCCCCGTGGGCGACCTGGTGCAGGTCGGCGGCGTACTCGGCCTGGCCGTAGCTGCCGGAGACGATGTCGGGGTGGGGGCGGACGACGTCCTTCCAGGGTGCGAGGCCGTTCTCCCCGAGGCCGGGCATGGCGACGGCGCTCGCCCGGGTGTCGCGCCTGGTGGCTGCGTCGAAGGTGGAGCGCAGCGCATCCCGTTTCATGACGCGGATCTGGTCGGCCTCGGCGGGGGCGTTGATGGCTCGCAGGAGACGTTCGGCGGTGTCGAGGGCGCGGTAGGTGTCGTCGATGCTGAAGGGGCTGTTGTGCGCCCATTTGTTGCGGACCTCGCGCAGCTCGCCGGCGAGGTTCTGCTCGCCGCGGGAGAGGATCCCGCTGAAGAGGAATCCGAGGTTCCCGATGCGTTCGGTGATGATGCGCAGCTGGCACTGGGGATCGGAGGGTTCGTACGTCCGATCCGGCCTGCCGTCCTTCCAGGCGAGGAGGTCGGTCCAGGTGCTGGCGGCGGGCAGCTTCGGGGCGACGGCGACGGCGATCCAGGGCTCCAGGGCCCCGGAGAGGATCTCGATGGCCCGGCCGATGCGGTCCCGGTTGGAGGTGGCGGACATGTCAGTGGTTCTCCAGGGTGTCGAGGTCGAGTGCGGTCTGGATGTCTGGGCCGGTGCTCTCCGCGGTCCGGGCCGCGGCGGCGATCTCCGGCCAGGAGCCGCCCAGGGCGTTGAAGAGGAGGCCGGCCTCGGTCCAGCCGTGCTTCTCGGCGAGGGAGTAGAGGCGGTAGGCGAGGGACTGGAGGATGTCGGCACCCAGGCCGCGTTCAGCGGCGGCGGAGAGGATCCTCCCGGCCTCGTCGATGCCGCGCAGGTCGAGGGCCCGGGCGAGGTGGAGGACGACCTCCCAGTGGGAGATGCGGTCGTCGGTGCGGGGGTCGTAGTCGTCGGGGAGGTCGGCGGGGGCGATGAGGCCGACGCGGCCGCCGCCGGAGGTGAGGATGCCGGAGCGCTTGAGGGCGTCGATGGAGGCGTTGCGGGCGGAGGCGAGGGTCTCGGCCTCCCCGTATGGGCCCTCGGTGAAGCCGTGGGCGTCGAACCAGGTGAGGCACCAGCGGGTGTCGGGGTCGAGGTCACCCTCCTGCTCGCTGAGGACCTCGTCGAGCACGGCGTTGATCTGGGTGAGGGCCTCGGAGACGCTCATGTCGGTGCCGTCGGGGCTGATGACGCGGGAGTAGCGGGAGAAGACGCTCATGCCGGGGCCGATGGCCGCCTGGGCGAGGTCGACGGGGGCGATGCCACCGCTGCGCAGGGTCTCAACGGCCTCGGGGAGGGTGCGGCGCAGCTCGCGCATGAGGCTGCGGCGGTCGGTCATCGGGGCGTCCTCGGGACGGGGTCGCAGCACGAGGACGATGGAGGAGGCCAGGGCGTTGGTCCCCACACTGGTCATGCGGCCGCTGCGCTCGGAGCGCATGGGCCAGGTGGCGGTGATGGTCCAGCCGGAGCGGATCATGCCCTCGAGGATCGTGGACCAACCGGTGGAGGTCCGCCCTTCAGTACTGGTCTCGGTCTGCTTGAAGGCGTAGTAGACCGTCATCGGGTAGTCCGGGTTGGCGCTCCGGCGGGCGTTGGCGAAGACGGTGCGGAAGCCGTCCTCGAAGAACTTTTTCGCCCCGTCCCGGCCGCCGTGACGATACGGGTTGGCGACCAGCTCCTCGGCCTTGGGAACGAGCATGGTGGAGAAGAGGGAGGGATGGACGTCCTTGAGGGAGCGGCGCAGCCAGACGTAGAAGAAGTCGGACAGGTCCGAGTAGCCGATATTGTCGTAATACGGCGGATCCGTCGAGACGACGGCGTCCCGGTAGTCACGCGATGCCGCGTCGGCCTGAAACACCCTCGCATTGTCATGAGCAGGAACACGAGAAAGGGCCCCAACCACCCACTCTATGCTCCAACTAAGATTAGCGGGCCCCCATTGAAAGGGATTCCCCTCCGCATAGTCCCAAACCATAGAGAGAGCCTGCCGTGAGAACACGTCCGTCACGCTCTCCTTGCTCGGAGCAGCATTCCATCTGGCAAGAGAGCAATTGACCGACGAGATCCGGTCAACCGCCACACCAAGATACGTCGCCACTGCATCCGCATAGGCTGCCGCACCGACACCTCCCGCTTCGAGGCGCTCCCCCTCGCTCATTCCGCTGGCAAGAGCGTCCCGCAGCACCCGCTCGCGCGCCTCGCTGACCAGATCCGAGAAGGTGGTCAGCGCCGTCAGCTGACGCTTGGTGAAGGCATCGCTCCAGGTCGGCATTCCGTACATCGGAAGCCGGTCAACGTCATGATTACGCGTGGGCACCTCCTGACTGGGGACGTCGACGGGGCGTGAAACACTCAACGCCGCCTCGCTGTGTTCCCCAGTCGGTTCGAGGTACTCCCTTCGCCGATCACCCTCTGCCGCAATCGCAATGAGTTGTTGTCCCAGCCCCCGGGATACGGCCTGTTGACGAATGTAAGCGCTGTCGATCAGGGAGTTGCAGGCCAGGCAGCGCCCCTTCCCCCCGGCCATCGTCCCAGCATCGGGCGCCCGCTTGGGATCGTGGCCGATGGAGTACTCGACGTGGTCACCGACGACCGTCGGGACGATGTAGGTCTCCTTGCCCTTCTTCTTCCCCAGCCACCACTTCGAGACGAGGGGAGTCTCGATGCCGCAGGCCGGGTTGGGGCAGGTGACGGTTCGCGCCCAGATCCAGGCGATGACGGTCGCCTCCGATCCGTCGGGCAGCTGGGCCCGCGGGTAGAGGTGGCCGATGCGCCTCCAGGCCTCCTCACGCATCCACTCCCCGTAGCGGCGCACATCCTCGGCCAGGCCGTGCGCGCCGGGCCAGCTGCGCGTGCCGTCGTCGGCGCCGGGGAAGACCGGGGCGCGGCCCGCGAAGCGCGGTGGGATCTCGATGAGGGCCTTGTTGATGAGGACCGCCACGGGGTTGAGGTCGGAGGCGTGCGCCTCCAGGCCGAGCCGCTGGGCCTCCAGGGGGATGGAGCCGCCGCCGGCGAAGGGGTCGAGGACCGCGGGGGGCTCCTCCCCCGTCGAGCGGCGGATCTCCTCCCTGACCTCACGCATGAGGTGTTCATCGCCGATGTTATCCCAGTTCACCATGCGGGTGATGAGGGTGAACAGGCGGCGTCGCTCCGCCTCCACCGCCCGCTCCGCAGCGGACTCCGGGACGGCCTCGCCCGCGGCCCGGGCCGCCTCCAGGAACTCCTCGTAGCGCTCGGAGGGGTCGTCGACCAGCTGGGAGAAGAGCACGGCGCGCGAGGTCGCCGTGGGCTTGCGGGACCACCACAGGTGCAGCGTGGAGGGGTGCCCCTTGCGGATGGATTTCTCCCGAGCGGACTGCTGGTTGATGGCGTCGAGAGGCAGCGCCACCTCAATGAGCTTCCTGGGCACGGGAGTCCTTCCTGTCGACGGAGAATGGGGGAATTCTCCGCGGGTGCGAACGGGAACATCCTACGACCGCCCTCCGACACGAATCACACCCTCGAACCGACGGTGAGCCTCGATTCGGTGTCGTACCGGCCGGCTACCCTGATTCCATGACTGCCCGCACCATCCGCGTCCTCGACCTCTTCGCCGGGGCGGGAGGGCTCACTGCGGGCTTCCATACGGCGTCGTCGCGCTTCCGCAGCATCGCCGCAGTCGAGATGGACCCGGAGGCCGCCGCCTCCTACCGGGCGACCTTCCCCGAGACGGAGGTCTACGCGGGCGCCATCCAGGACTGGCTCGCCGAGGGGACGATCCCCACCAGTGTCGACGTCGTCGTCGGCGGGCCCCCGTGCCAGGGGTTCAGCACGCTCGGCAAGCGGGACGCGGAGGACGCCCGCAACCGGCTATGGGAGCAGTACGCCCAGGTCATTCAGCGGGCCAGGCCCAAGTACTTCGTCGTGGAGAACGTGCCCGCCTTCGGGAAGTCGCCCCAGTACCGCGACTTCCTGGCCACCACCCGCCCCGGGGAGTTCCTCGAGGACTACTCCTTCGACTTCCGCGTCCTCAACGCCGCCGACTACGGCGCCCCGCAGGCGCGCAGGCGCGCCGTCCTCATCGGGCACCGCGAAGACATGACGGCTCCCGGGTTCCCGGAGCCCACGCACTCCCCGGACGGGGGCGGCGACCTACCCCCGTACCGGACAGTGCGGCAGACGCTGCTGCGCGTGCCCGCGCAGCCCGACATGGACGAGCGCTTCGACCAGCTCCGCACCCGGGTCGGCTCGCGGCGGGTGCCCGGAGCCTTCTCCCCCCGGGAGCTGCACGTCTCCCGGGGCTACAGCGACATCTCACTCGAGCGCTTCGCGAAGATCCCCGAGGGCGGGAATCGGGCGAATCTCCCGGACAATTTGAAGGCCCCCTGCTGGCTCCGACACACCTCCGGTTCCATGGACGTCATGGGGCGCCTGCACTGGGACCGGCCCTCCGTGACGATCCGGACCGAGTTCTTCAAGCCGGAGAAGGGCCGCTACCTCCATCCCGTGGAGAACCGCGCCATCACCCACTACGAGGCGGCGCTCCTCCAGGGATTCCCCGACACGCATCGATTCATCGGCTCCCGCACGTCCATCGCCCGGCAGATCGGCAACGCCGTCCCCATCCCACTGGGCGCCGCCATCGCGCGGCAAGTCCTCGCACAATTCTGAGGGCGAGCCCGAGTACTGGGGCAGTCGTGCACTCCAGGCAGCTCGGACCAACAGGATCAGTCCTGGGCACCGTCGGCGGTTTTGCGGCATTTTCCCGGCATTTTCTGCCCTTTTCCAGGCGGACCGTCCCAAGCGAGTTCACATCTGCTCCAGTTAAGGTTCGCCTTGGAAAGAGATCAGTTCATCAGGAGACGGACACACAGATGGCACGTGGAGGACGGGGATTCCAGGGTGCGGTGCTCAAGGCGCTGCGCGTGCCGGAGCACAGGCTCACGGTCACCGGAGTGCGCGATCTCCCGCCCTACACGGAGCTGACCGTACAGAGCCCGAGCCTTCTGGGTGCCGGAGGCCCCAACCTGCCACCCACCGCCTGGGTGCGCATGTGGATCCCGCAAGGCGGCCGGGAGTACCAGCGCGCCTACACGCTCACCCGCATCAACCGGGCTCAGGCCAGCGCCACGCTCCTGTTCCTGCACCACGAGCCGGACGGGCCGGCGTCGCAGTGGTCGAAACAGGTCAGGCCCGGGGCCACCGTGGCCGTCCAGGTCATGGGTGGCACCAGCTATCGTTCACCGTCTCACGGCGACCGGATGCTGCTGGTGGGCGACCGCGCCTCCGCCCCCGCTCTCGCCGACGCCGTCAACGCCGCCCCGGCGGGCAGCCTGGCCACGGTCATCATGCTGGCCCCCGAGGCCGGCTACCTGCCCCTGGCCGCGCGCGAGCACAAGCTCATCCGACTGGCCCCCGAGATCTCCGAGGACAGGCTGCTGGCCGCCGTCGACCACACCTTGTGGGCGGACACCGGGGACATCTCGCTCGACTGGGTCTGGATCGCGTTGGAGAGCGACGCCACCAAGGCGGTGCGGCGCCACCTGGTCGCCTCGGGCATGAGCCGACGCAGCATCCAGCACCAGGCCTACTGGATCCGCGGCCGCGCCATGGGCGTGGCCT
>ERZ773042.1333-NODE-1333-length-14679-cov-5.757727_pt1 | contig 14679 bp, 15 predicted proteins | sample MGYA00511664_ERZ773042 | MGnify/ENA primary metagenome ERZ773042 (study PRJEB29015, sample SAMEA2737984) | human oral metagenome | biome: human oral; feature: human-associated habitat; material: dental | place: China | collected 2036 ... | reverse complement strand
CACCAAGGAAATGCATCGCGCCGTCATGCTGGTCATGGCCGACCGTCTGCACTACACCATCGAGCGTGACGCCGACCTGATGTACCACTCCTGCGATGAATTCCTGGAGGATCTGAAGATCGTCCAGCGTTCCCTGGCTGCGGCCAACGCCAAGCGTTCCGCTTACGGCCCGGTGCAGGATCTGATCTGGCAGACGGAAACCTTCGGCTTCCATATGGTCGAGATGGAGTTCCGTCAGCACTCTTTGGTGCACAAGCGTGCACTTGCAGATATTGAGGCACACCCATCAACTGCCGAGAAACCCGCCAAGCTTGATGCTATGACTCAGGAGGTACTGGACACCTTCCGCTCCATTGGTTCGATTCAAAAGAAGAACGGCATTAACGCTGCTCGTCGCTATATTATTTCGTTCACGCAGTCTGCTCAGGATGTTGAGAATGCCTACAAGCTTGCACGTCTTGCTTTTGCAAACGAAGAAGACGTTCCTGTACTAGACGTTATTCCGCTTTTTGAGCAAATTGAAGACCTTGAGAACGCTGTTGCAACACTTGACCAGGTAATTCAGCTTCCTGAGGTACAGACACGTCTTGCTCAGACAGACCGCAAGCTTGAGGTTATGCTGGGTTATTCCGATTCCTCGAAGGACGAGGGACCAACTACGGCAACGTTGGTACTTCATAAGACCCAGGCTGCTTTAGCAGAGTGGGCAGAGAAGAACTCCATTGACCTTATCTTGATGCACGGACGTGGCGGTGCGGTTGGTCGCGGTGGCGGTCCTGCAAACCGTGCCGTTTTGTCTCAGCCAAAAGGTTCGGTAAACGGTCGCTTTAAACTTACCGAGCAGGGAGAAGTTATCTTTGCTCGTTATGGTGACCCAACACTTGCTCGCCGTCACGTAGAGTCTGTTGCTGGAGCAACGCTGCTTCAGATGGCACCTTCTATTGAGCAGAAAAACACCCAGACAGACGTGAAGTTTGCTTCTCTGGCTTCGACATAGTCTTTAACTTCATCGTTATTCACGACATAAGCATCGATTTTTGAATAGCCGTCGATCACTTTATCGTTTTTAACGGATAGATTCGAAATTTCTTTCCAAATAATGTCCACATTTTCTTCGGGTTCAAACGAAAATCTAGATAAAGGGACGATATTTCCATTGAAGACAATTTCCATATAATCCGGCAAGTGTTTAGGATTAACATACTCTACTTTAAAACCATCTTCATTTTCTAGAGTATATCCAGGGATTTGAGCTACAAAGGCTTTTCCTTCTTCTAAAGTCTCAAATAAGACTAAATCCTTTGAATAATTGTTTTGGTACAATTCTAATAGATACATCATTAATCCTTCCGATATTTGAAAAACCAACCAAGATTTAAGCAACTTACAACCTAATTATCTATCCTTAGTATACACATGTATTACATAACGAAGATATTTAACTAAAGATTATCCAGGATCAACATCTATAGAAGTTATTTTGTAACCATCATTATTGTATAAAAATTCTAATTGTAGGGTTAAATCTACTAATTCAGAATCGGAGGTCATCTCATATTCAACAATAAAGCCAGTTTGATCATTAAATTCATAAACTTGTAGTTGGGAATACTCATAATTCGGATGGAAATTACAATCTACTCCATATTCATCAATTTTATCAAAATCATTTAATTGTAATGAATCGTCAATATATTCAAGCAACTCTCTTACATCATCAACTTCCGAACCATCAACACAATCCATAATATCTCTATAATTATTTAGATGAATTGCTCTTAAAATCTTTTTAAGTACTTCAATCACTATTTCTTCATCTAGGTAGTTTTCTTTGTACTCAAAATCATCGAATATTCCCATGATAATAGTTCCTTTCCTAAAATTTAATATCCTTTTCCTAACTAATTCTATTACTAGCCAATATCGTATAAATCAAATAACCAATAAAAATGATAATAAAAATAAGATTAATTTTTAACACAAAATAGAGATTTAACAAATTTGCGAACGCATGAAATAATAGACAGTACCCCACAGATTTCGTTTGACGATAAAGAAGCCCTAAAACAAAACTTAAAAATAATGTATATATAAAAAATAAAATGAAAGGAAATCCTTGATGACTTTCTCCGACTATAAACCATAAAGGCAGATGCCAAATTCCCCAGATTGAACCTACAATCAAATTAGATTGCCAATAAGTATATTTTTTATCAAGTAACGGTTGTAAAATACCTCTCCATCCTAATTCTTCATGTCCACCACCAAAAAAAATTAATTGAATAAAGAATAGTGGCATCAGATAAATGGATACTCCATTTAATTCTAAGGAAGATACAGAAAATAGTATCAAAATTGCTAACAAGTGAATAATGAAATAAATACTACTATTTTTTCTTTTATTAAATACGAAATGTTTAAATTTTATATTATTCCTTTTCAAATAAAAACCACTTGCAATAGCTGGACCAAGTGCACCTACTATATGTAATGTTCTTCCTATAATTGTTTCTAATCCAAAAATATGAGATTGCGTAAAGATAGCAAGAATCCCCCAAGCTATATAAGTAATTCCAAATGTACAATAAAGATAATTTTTTAAATTCTTTTTGTCAATTTCTGTCATTTTATCTTCCTTATTTTTATTATTTTATATGTAATATTTGTTACTGCTTCTTAGTTGCTCTCGATTATAACTACCTATATTCTATCATAAAAACACAAAAAAGCCTTACAATCAAGGCTTTTCATTATTCATTTCGTCAATACTTTAGTTTCTCAGATTCAGATTCGCATGATTAAAACTAGTCAATTTTCTCTATGATATTTCCAATTTTATCTAATACAAGACAGGAATGATCATTTAGTGGAATTATGGGAACATCAACAAGTTCTTCAGCTCTATCCTTATTTGCTTTATCATTCCATGAATCATAATGGACACTAATTAAAAACTGACTAAAGAGTCCTAATCCATTTTTTATCTTTATCTGATGATCTGAATTATCATTAGGTGAAATATAAACTTTTTCTCCTAATAATAAGGCTCCTGCAGAAAATCCCATAACTTTTACCCCTTTATTCAGCATACGATCGATATAATTTTTGAACTCCTGATTGACATAAGTAGCTATATATTTTTCCGTATTTCCACCACCGATGATGATTAGATCAGCATCTAAATAGCTATCAAAATCAATCTGCTCAGTGTCCAAAAGTAAGTAATCAGTGTTTAGATTAGGAAATTGACTTTGGAAAACTTCCGTGTACTTCTTCATATAGGGTTGCCAATTATCTCGAAAAACTGTAAAAATAACAATTCTTTCAATCTTGCTTGATAAGACAATTTTATCAACAATGCTATATTTCGTTATTGGGGGATTCCCACCCATCAAAAAAATTTGTTCCTTCAAGTTAACACACTTTCTAAAGATACATAAAGTTTAAACAAGTTTATTCACGTTTCTAAATTATAATTTTTTCTTAAAATGAATAATTCTATTTGCCTCCTGAAATCCAATATTGAGATGAAATCTTATAGAATCCGTATTCGTTAAAGTACAGTCACTTGCAAATTCCTTACATCCTTTATTTTTCGCCCATTCCTCACATTTTATACAGAGATTTTTAGCAAAATCCTTTAAACGATATTCCTCGTCGACAATAATCCCTTCTAAGAATCCAACAGGACTATATTTACAACCTTCAACATAATCAAATCTGAGTGAACATAGTGCTAGACCTACAATTGTGTCACCTTTAACTTCAGTAAAGATTGCAGTATTTTTGCCATTCGTATATCTTTTTACTTCATCAATAGCTTCTTTATCGGTCAATTGGGGCCATAATTGTTTAATTAGTTTAGCCGTTTTTATAGAATCTTTTGTTATTCCATCCATATTGATGTTCCTCCGCAAATTACAAGCAAATGTTTCGAATCATGCTGTTACTTTGTTACTCATTGATTGATACCAATACCATCCCCTTCTACTTTTCGACTGTCTCAGATCGGAAGAGCAGTGGTACGGCCTCAACATGAAACAAGCGAACACTAATTATGCCAGGTACTCTTGTCTGTTCTATAAACTTTTTAATGATTGCATAAAGTTATCGTTAAATGATATTACCTAGATAAACTGAAATTTTATTATTTCTTTATCTTTGGTTTGGGTGCAGGTAATTCATCAAATGCTTTTGCTAATACTTCTTAAACTCTCTAATTGTCACCCTTTGAAACCTCATCCCTATGAAAATCAAAATTTCTTCATATGATGACAATTTGCTACATAGGACATAACAACTTCTTCAAGTTCTTAAAAATAATTTTTTCTGATTTGTTCATATTCATTTCTCCTCAATTTTAAATTTAATGATTTTTCTATTTAATAATATCCAAATAGTTACGATAGCGTATATAAAAGTTGCAATCAGGTAAACAGCCTGTATACCAATCCGACTACTTAAATAGCTAAATATTGCCAAAGAGCCAGATGAAGTAATCGTTAATATTAATTGTCTTAGAGAAAAAACACGTCCTATCGAATAAGTAGGGGACTTCTCTTGTATTAATGATTGTTGCACCAAATCTCTAATTTGATAAGGAATGCCAATGAAAAAGTTAATAACAAGAGCCAAGAAAGCTACTTTATTAAAAGCGTATATACCTGTAAAAATAGCAACCAAAAGTGATGAAAAAAAGATAATCTTCCCCCCAAACTGAGAAATATACTTAGAGTATCTAATGCTTATAATTCCTCCAACAATCGAACCTACAAAATAAGCAGCTCCTTGAAATCCCCACCATTCCTCTGATAAGTTCAAAAAACTCGTCGTGAAAAATAATAGAAAAGTTTCCGTCCAAATCACATTAGCAATTGATTCACATGTGTCCATAATGGTTATATTCCACAATTCAGTAATATGGAACAAATCATACCATCCCTGCTTCAATCTCTCAAAATAAGGGAGTAAATTCGTTTGTACTCTATCTTTTGTATCTATTTTCTTCAAGAGCCACAAGGATATAGTAATCATCAAAATAATTACACAAAATGCCGCAAAAGGATTAAAGAATAGAACAAAAGGTATTCCAAATGTCCAAGTAGCAGTTTGAAATACTTGAATGACAGTATAGAAAATACCATTTAAACGAATTCTATCCTCTTTAATTATATCTGCAAGCAATACACCTTGAGCAGGAGAAATAGCACTATCTAATAAACTCAATAAAAATTTTGATATTAACACAAGGTATATATATCTATAAGTACATATGAGTAGTATAATAATAAAAACTTTGGCTATCAATGCTCCTAGCATAATCCACTTTGCTGAAATCTTGTCAAAAATATTTGAAAGTAGAATACTTCCTAATATTCGTGAAATAGATCCAACAACTAGAATCATACTTGTATCAAATAGCGATTGACTCATTTGATATACAAAGAGAATTAAAACCATATCTAACAATATTCCAGCAAGAATAATAAATACTTGGGCTGTTAGAAACTTTAAAAATGACTTACTAAGTTTATTACTTTTTATTTCTGTTCTCACAACTATCCTTTTTCAAATATTCATTTAGTTTAGAAAAATACTTGAAGTAACTTTTCCTATCAACAGAAATAAAATGATTTTTCACTTAAAATCAGATGTTCATTTACTTCTGTTAAATAATGTATTCTTTTAGTCCACATTATCTTCTCCATTTTATTAAACTAGTGATAGAGGGCGTACATTTATTCCCATTAACTTATTATCTTTGATAACAAAAACATCCCCACAGTGTTTATGGAAATAGAATTCATCTCAAATAAGTTATCAAAACTAGAAAAGAATATGAGAGGTTACTTTAATACTTCCCCACTAAACAAGAAAAGGCCTTACCTACAAGACTTTTCTTAGCCCCTTTCGTTACAAGGGTTCTAGGCTTTTACCAGCAAAGCTACACACTCGACGTGGTGCGTTTGAGGAAACAAATCCACCGGTTGGACTTTCTTCAATTCATATCCCAACTCTTGGTAGAGTTTGATATCACGCGCCATGGTTGCGACATTACAAGAGATATAGGCAATGCGGTCAGCTCCAATTTGGCTACTTGCTTTGATAAAGCTTTTGGTCAATCCCTTGCGTGGTGGGTCGACCAAGATTACGGTTGGTTGAATACCTTCCTTGAGCCAATTCTTCATGGCATTTTCAGCTGTGTCACAGACATAGTGAGTATTTGTAATATTGTTTAATGCAGCATTCTTCTGGCTATTCTCAACTGCTTCTGGGATGACCTCAACTCCATAGACTTCCTTGACGTGCTTGGCGACTGATAAGCCAATCGTTCCAATCCCAGAATAAGCGTCAATCACCACATCATCTTCTCTTAACTCCGCAAAGTCAATAGCTGTTTGATAAAGTTTTTCTGCCATTTCTGTATTGACCTGGTAAAAGGCTGGTCCAGCGATTTGGTAGTCATTTCCCAACATCTGGTCCGTAATATAGTCTTGACCATAAAGAGTCTTCCACTCCTTGCCGAAAATCGCATTGGTATTTCGGTCGTTGATATTTTGCATGACAGACACAATCTCTGGGAACTGCTTGATAAGTTGTTCAATCAACTGTTCCACTCGGAAAATTTTAGGACGTGTAGTCACTAAGATAACCATGATTTGTCCGGAATAGTGCCCACGACGCACCACAAGATTCCGAATCAAGCCAGACTGTTCCTTTTCGTCATAAGGTTTCAAATCATAACGACGAAGCAAATCGCGTAGAACTACCACAACTTGGTCAATGACAGGATCCTGAATAAAGAAATCTTCAAGAGGCATGAGGTCATGCGAATTCTTACGGAAAAAGCCAGTTTCCAAGATACCATTCACTCGACGAACGGGCACCTGTGCCTTATTTCGATACTTAACAGGATTCACCATACCAAGTGTTTCAGCAACTTCTACATCCGAAATTCCTGCAATCTTGTAAAGACTATCCTTGACTTGCTTGGTTTTAAACTTGAGCTGCTCTGGATAGGCAAGATGCCCTAAATCAGCGATACCTGAGCGTAGATAAGCTAGGTCAAGGTCTTGGTTACGATGTGGAGAGTAAGTAAGGTATTCTTCAACTTTTCCATAGCCAATCTTTTTATTGATTTTAAGGACACGCATAAGGATTTTCTCAGTTGGTAAAGCATTTTCTACAAAGAAAACCAAACCATCTACCTTAGCAACCCCTGCACCTTCATGAGTCAAATCAACAATTTCAACTTCTACAATATCATTTTTCTTTAGCATATTTTTCACTTTCTATCGGCCGACAAAAAAAGACGGCAACATTTCTGTTACCATCTATTATATCATGAAATGACCTAAGCACCAAAACTCTTGAAGAAGTTGACAATGGCTTGCCAAAGGGAGCTAAAGAAGTTGCCCCCGTCTTCTAGCGCTTTATTGGCATCAAAGTTGAGGTTGATATTTTTAAAGCTATCTCCAGCTTGAGAGACAATGCTTTCCTTGAGGTCATTTAGGGTTTTAGTGAAATCAGCATTGTTCAAAATGTCACTCTTTGAGAGATTGAGGGCAAAATTGATAATGATATTGACCTGGTTTCCTGTTATAACCTGATCGAGTTTGTAGTTTTTTAGTGTGTCTTCTACAATTTTGCGAACATCTTCTTCTGTCAGATTACCTTTGGCTTCTTTTGCTTTTGCGATTCCTGCCTTGATATCTGCCAAAGCGACATTGAGTTTATTGGCATCGTAGCCTGATTTGTCCTTGTTTTCAGCATTAATATCGGATAAGGCTTTTAGCTCCTCTTGGGCCAAGTCTTTATTGGCTTGCGGTACTTTAGCACCATTGGCCTCTAACGAGTAGTAAATCCCTGCAAGGGCGCTCTCACCTGTAACTGGAATAGGAGCTGCAACTGTGATTTTGGCATGCTCCACTCCCAGCGTCACTGCTGCGTTACGGTACATATCCTGCGTCACCTTGGTGATATTTTCAGGCGTTTCAATCTTGACTTCTAGAGGCGACTTATCACCTAGCTTTTGAATCTTAGCTGAAGAATAGAGCTGTAGACTAGCATCATTAGCCACATTCATAATTTTCGAATAGATATCAGGTGTCATAGTTTTGATATCTTTGGTGTCTTTTGATGCGTCATAGCCAAGTTTGCTAAGAGTTTGATTTTTCTGGTCTTCAGATAGAGAAGAACCTAGAACATATTCAGGTTGTACATAGGTTTCATCGATTACTTTTTGAACATCGGTTGCTGCGTGGACACTCGTCATAGCTGTTGCTGCCCACAAAACTGCAGCGCTTGTTAGAAAGAATTTCTTTCTCATGGGGTATTCCCTCCTTTACCTTTCTAGGGTAATAAAACAATCTTAAAGAAAACTTATAGTGAAAAACACCTGGTCAAACCAGATGTTTAGAAGAAATTAAAGAATTTCATGATATAGAGATTAAAGCGAACCTGTCTCGAGTAGTAATAATTTCCACCATTTTCATAGAGTTCTGCACCATGAAAGATAGAAATTGGGTTGATGTAGGTGTAGGTCTTCCCTGTAGTATTACCTAGGATTGGAGCGACCGTTTCTCGGGAGTAACGCTTGGCTAGGGCCAAAGTATTTTCCTTACCATTCTGAGCAATGAAGTCGATATAGGCAGGTCCAAAATTATAGGCTTGAACAGCGGTCCAGACATCTACTCCTTTGCTCTGTGCCAAATAGAGGTTATCTGTTAGTGTCTGTATCCCTTGGCGAATACTAGAGGCATCGTCTTTGATGGTATTGGTAGCGCCACTAGCAGACTCACTAGACTGCATGACATCCCGCTCTTTTCCCTTCGTTTCGGTATAAATCATAGCGAGCACCAACTCTTCATTGGCTGGAGTATCTCTTTCGCTCAAGATTTCTCGAACCATGGGTTGGTAGGTCATGACTTGTTTAACATCCTGATGGATATGATAAGCTTTGTATCCTGCGAAAAGGAAGACTGCTAGCACAAGCACTCTTCTTATAAATTTAAACATTATTTACTTTGAATATCCTCGATATTTTTGATTAAGATAGAATAGGTTCCATTGTCATTTTGGATAAACTCGACCGATTCCGCATCTTGATAGACGTTATTGGGAACGATGAGCTCAATTCCATTTGACAAGGAAAGTTTTTGGTTTTCAAATTTCTTGAGCTGACGACTGGCATCAATTTCATCAAACTGGACTGGTTCTGGTACGGCTTCCTTTACTTGGTCGATAAAGCTCAAACGAGCTGTCAGATTGTTGTCAAAAAGGTCATTAGCCAATTTCTCAGGAGACAACTCATTGTTTTCTTCAAGATTGTTGAAAATCGCTGATTTGACCTTGGATTGGAATTGAAAATCATCTGTGTTAAAGGACTCTGCAATTCTCTGAGCCGTTTTTTCCAATTCCTTGATCGATTTCTTTGGTGAAATCTTGGGAGCAACAGCTAGGAGATTTTCTGAAAAATAATTCAAGAAAGTCCCATTATACTTGATGCGTTTTTCGATGAGATGGTACTTGCGACTTTGAAGATTGACCACCAAGGCCTCGTCAGCTCCCGTTCCAAATCCAGGAAGATTATTCTGAGTTAGCTTGATTGGATTATCAACTTCTCCTCCAAGGTGAATCAAGGTTTCCCGCAGGGCAATTCGCAAGAAAGCGAAATGCTCAACGCCTTCTTTAGAAAACTGAACAAAAATCAAGTCATTGGTCTTGAGATTTTCAGAAATGCTAAACTCCTCTTTCCAGAGATTAGCCAGTGTTACTGATGTCTCCAACAAATCGTCTGTGATGTGATTGAAGAAGGGATTTTCTTCTTCGAAAATCCCAGTCTTGGCTTCATCTGAATACACACGTTCGATTTTTTTGCGCAGGTATTCTTCGATTTTTGGAGTGATATTGAGAAACTTATCCGCTAGAAACAGCTCGGTTTCATCTGGGCTGAACTGATGGATAATAGCTTTCTTAATATAAATGTCCATAAAAGTATTAGTCCTCGTATAGTGGGAAGGCATCTGTCAATTCTTTGACCGCACTTCTCACTTCTTCTAATACAGCCTCATTTTCTGCATTTTTAAGGGTTTTAATGATGAGTTCAGCCACTTTACGGCTTTCTTCTTCACCAAATCCACGTGCAGTGATGGCTGCTGCTCCGATACGAATTCCACTTGTCTTGAATGGTGACAAGGTTTCGTATGGAATTGAGTTTTTATTTAGGGTAATATTAACTTCATCCAGCAAGTTTTGAGCAACTTTTCCGTTTTCTACAACCTTAGTCACATCCACTAGGAAGAGGTGATTTTCAGTACCACCAGAAATGATACGGAAATCAGGGTCTTGCAAGAAGACATCTGCCATAGCCTTGCTGTTCTTGATAACATTGGCAGCATATTCCTTGAAGGCTGGGTCCAAAACTTCTTTGAATGAAACCGCCTTAGCAGCAACAACATGCTCTAAAGGACCGCCTTGAATACCTGGGAAAATAGCTGAGTTGATTTTCTTAGCTAGGTCCTCATCATTTGTCAAGATCAAACCACCACGCGGTCCACGAAGAGTTTTGTGGGTCGTTGTTGTAGTGATATGAGCGTATGGCACTGGGCTTGGATGAAGTCCAGCTGCAACCAAACCAGCGATATGGGCCATATCGACCATAAGCTTAGCCCCAACAGCATCTGCGATTTCACGGAATTTTGAGAAGTCGATAATTTGAGAATAAGCTGATGCACCTGCTACGATTAGTTTTGGTTTTACTTCTTGGGCTTGTTTCAAGATTGCATCAAAGTCCAAGAGTTCCGTTTCAGGATCCACACTGTAAGAAACAAAGTTGTAGGTTTGACCAGAGAAGCTAACTGGAGCTCCGTGGGTCAAGTGTCCACCTGCTGCCAAATCCATCCCCATAACGGTATCACCTGGCTCAATCAAGGCCATGTAAGCCGCACAGTTGGCTTGGCTTCCTGAGTGAGGTTGGACATTGGCGAATTTAGCACCGAAAATTTCTTTTGCACGTTCAATAGCTAGAGTTTCTACCACGTCTACTACATCAGTTCCACCATAATAACGACGTCCTGGGTAACCCTCGGCATATTTGTTTGTCAAGATAGACCCTTGAGCTGCCATAACAGCCTTGGAAACTACGTTTTCCGAAGCAATCAACTCAATGTTGTTTTGTTGGCGTTCTTCTTCTTTGGCAATAGCATTCCAGAGATCAGCATCGTATGCTTTAAAATCGTCTTTGTCAAAAATCATAGGTCTTCTCCTTTATAGTGTGACTGGTCCTTTAGTTTTTTTTCAATAAGAAAATCAACTAAAAGATGCGAATAAACCGTTTCTGCACTTTATCACAAGTATAACCAACTTTTTCATAAAATGCATGAGCTCCCAGACGATGATCAGCAGAGTTTAAGCGGATAAACCCATAACCCCGTCTTTTTGCTTCTTGATCCAACCCTTGCAGTAAGCTTTTACCGATACCTCGTCCTTGTGCTTGAGGCGAAACCGCTAAGCCTAAGATATTAAATCCTGCTTTGGAATAGAGGGATTCATAAACTTCAGCATGGACATATCCAAGTAGGACATGGCTGACTTCATCCTCATAACCAAGTAGGAAATGATGAGAATCCTGAGACAGTCTAGCTAGTTGACTAGCTGTGTCCTCTGAACTAAAAGAGTAGTCCAAAGCCTCTTGGTTAATCTCACATATAGCATTCACATCTGTTGCTTGCAAATCTCTTAGCATCTCATTCCTCCTCAAAAGAAATCTCTGGCAACCGAGCAAGAATATCTTCTCGCTTAATCGCCCCCTGGCGTAAGATTTTCACCTTGTCTCCAGACAAATCCAAAATAGTCGAATCCTGTCCAGTTAGAAAAGCGTCGTCCTCCAGACCCAGAACCTCTTGGTCAAAATCCTCTAGAATTTGAGCAAAGGTCACTCCACTCGCCTGACCCGAGATATTGGCAGACGGCCCAATCAAAGGACCTGTCTCTCGAATCAAATCAAGTGTAATGGGGTGACTCGGCATCCGAAATCCGACAGTTGCAAGACCAGAGTTGACCCAATAGGGAACTCGGTCATTGGCTTCGAGGATAATGGTCAAGGGACCCGGTAAAAAGGCCTCTACAAGCTTTTGTAGATAAGTTGGCTGATTCTTTGAAAAGTGCAAGATGTCCTCTAGAGAAGCGACATTAAGATTGAGCGCCTTATCCCTGGGACGACGTTTGAGTTGGTAAACATGGTCGACAGCTTTTTCGTCTAAGGCCTTAGCAAAGAGACCATAAACTGTCTCGGTAGGTAAAACGACTGCCCCGCCCTTTGACAACTCTTGTCTAATCCTGTCCATCATCAACTACAACCATCCTATCTTGACCAAATTGGTCCTTGAGTGTTCGTATTCGTTTTTCAGGAAGATATTTCCTAAAAAGCGCAGGAACACTTTGACCTTGCTTGTATCCAATTTCAAGGTAAATCTTACCACCATCTGTGAGATAGTCTTTTGCATCTTCCGCAATTCTGCGGTAAATAGCTAGACCATCCTCATCTGCAAAGAGAGCTAGATGAGGTTCTGAATGCAAAACATTCAAACCAACCTCTGACTCATCTTCACGAGAGATATAGGGTGGATTGGATACAATTATATCATATTTTTCAGAAATTTCTGCAAAACAATCAGATTTTTTAAAAAATATATTAAGATTTTGATTTCTAGCATTATCCATTGCTAAGTCTAGTGCATCTTGTGAAATATCTGCTGCTGTCACTGACCAATCTGGTCTGTTTTTAGCTAATCCAAGAGCTATGGCGCCACTTCCAGTCCCGATATCTAGGACCTTAAGATTTTCCTCAGGATTTTCAGCTAGGATAAGTTCCACCAACTCTTCTGTTTCTGGACGAGGAATCAAAACCCGCTCATCCACTTTTAACTGCATTCCAAAGAAATCTGCGTGACCAACGATATACTGAGCTGGTTTGTGAGCCGCTAACTGCTGGTAAATTTCTTCTACAAAATTTTCTTCCTCTTTTGTCACTTCCTGCTGAAGAGCAAAGACAAAGTCCGTAAAAGAGAGATTTTTTAGGCTACGGTAGACAAAAGAGAGGCTTTCTGCTTCCTCTCCTTGTCTTATCAACTCTTCTTCAAAATCTGAAAATAATTGAGCTAATTTCATTATTTGTTTAATTCTTCTAATTTTTGTGTTTGGTCATAAAGAACCAAGGCATCCACAACTTCATCCAATTTACCAGACAATATCGTATCAAGTTTTTGGAGGGTCAAGCCGATACGGTGGTCTGTGACACGGTTTTGTGGGAAATTGTAAGTACGGATACGTTCTGAACGGTCACCAGTACCGATTGTCGACTTACGCTCAGCGTCTTGTTCATCTTGTGCAATCTGAGCAAAATGGTCAGCAACACGCGCACGAATGATTTTCATAGCCTTCTCACGGTTCTTCTGCTGGGTACGTTCTTCCTGCATCTCAACCTTGATATTGGTTGGCAAGTGAACGATACGAACGGCAGTCGCAACCTTATTGACGTTCTGTCCACCAGCACCAGATGCGTGGTAGATGTCAACACGAAGGTCTTTTGGATCAATATCGTATTCTACTTCTTCGATTTCTGGCATGACTAAAACGGTAGCTGTCGAAGTATGAACACGGCCTTGGCTTTCTGTCACAGGGACCCGCTGTACACGGTGGGCACCTGATTCATACTTGAGTTTAGAGTAAACAGACTGACCAGAAACCATGGCAACCACTTCTTTGAAACCACCGACACCGTTCATAGAAGCTTCCATGACTTCAAAGCGCCAGCCTTGAGCTTCAGCGTACTTCTGATACATAGTTAGAAGATCACCAGCGAAAAGTGCTGCCTCATCACCTCCTGCTGCCCCACGAATTTCAAGAATGATGTTCTTGTCATCGTTTGGATCTTTGGGAAGGAGCAAAATTTTCAGTTTTTCTTCGTAGGCTTCTTTTTCAGCTTTGGCATCCTTGAGTTCTTGCTTGGCCATTTCTTCCAAGTCGGCATCGCCACCAGACTCCTTAATCATCTCTTCAGCATCGATAATGTTTTGAAGAACTTGCTTGTATTCGCGGTAGGCTGTTACCGTATCACGGCTACTTGCTTCTTCCTTTGATAATTCCATGAAACGCTTGGTATCTGATACCACATCCGGGTCACTGAGCAATTCTCCAAGCTCTTCATAGCGGTCTTCCACTGCCTGTAACTGGTCATAAATATTCATATTTGTATTCTATCTCCTTGATTTTCTAATTCATTCTACTTAATGGGGGGATTGAAATAATGCTTGCGGCATACAGAAATATAGGTCTCATGGCCACCGATTTTAATCTGTTCGCCATCATAGACAGGTTTCCCGTTATCCGTCCGCAAAACCATGGTTGCCTTTTTAGAGCAATATTGGCAAATGGTCTTGATTTCGTCAATCTTATCAGCCAAGAGCAAGAGGTGCTTGGAACCTTCAAACAGTTCATTGCGAAAGTCATTTTTCAGACCAAAAGCCATGACTGGAACACCCAGCTCATCCACAACTCTAGCCAAATCATAGACATGATGGCGTTTCAAAAACTGAGCCTCATCAATCAAAACGCAGTAAGGCTTTTCAGGCAGACTTTGAATATAGCCAAAAATATCTGTCTGGTCCTCGATTGCCA
>ERZ773042.1328-NODE-1328-length-14710-cov-8.448925_pt1 | contig 14710 bp, 25 predicted proteins | sample MGYA00511664_ERZ773042 | MGnify/ENA primary metagenome ERZ773042 (study PRJEB29015, sample SAMEA2737984) | human oral metagenome | biome: human oral; feature: human-associated habitat; material: dental | place: China | collected 2036 ... | reverse complement strand
AGAAGGGCCCGTTCGTCGACGACCACCTGCTCAAGAAGGTCGACGCCGCGAACGAGTCCGGTTCTAAGGCCGTCATCAAGACCTGGTCGCGCCGCTCGGTCATCACCCCGGACTTCCTGGGCCTGACCTTTGCAGTGCACGACGGTCGCAAGCACGTCCCCGTCTTCGTCACCGAATCGATGGTGGGCCACAAGCTCGGTGAGTTCGCTCCCACGCGCACTTTCCGCAGCCACGACAAGGACGATCGAAAGGGACGCCGGCGCTGAGCCGGCCCTGGGAAGAAGAGGCAGATTCAATGGAAGCCAAGGCGCAGGCGCGTTATGTCCGCGTCACGCCCCAGAAGGCCCGCCGTGTCGTGAACGAGGTTCGTGGCAAGGCCGCCCTGGAGGCCGCCGACATCCTGCGGTTCGCACCGCAGGCCGTCGCCGTCGATGTCCGCAAGGTGCTCCTGAGCGCCGTCGCCAACGCGAAGGTCAAGGCCGAACAGGCCGGCGAGACCTTCAACGAGGCCGAACTCGAGATCCTCGAAGCGTACGTCGATGAAGGACCGACCATGAAGCGGTTCCGTCCGCGCGCTCAGGGGCGCGCAGGCCGCATCCTGAAGCGCACAAGCCACATCACCATCGTGGTCGGCACCAAGGAAGACAAGAAGAAGGGAGACCGCTGACATGGGCCAGAAGGTCAACCCCACCGGGTTCCGCCTGGGTATCACCACGGATCACCGCTCCCGCTGGTTCTCCGACTCGACGACCAAGGGTCAGCGCTACGCCGACTACGTCGCCGAGGACGTCGCGATCCGTAAGAACCTCACCGAAAACCTCGAGCGCGCAGGCATCTCGAAGGTCGACATTGAGCGCACGCGCGATCGCGTCCGCGTCGACCTACACACCGCGCGTCCGGGCATCGTCATCGGCCGCCGCGGCGCCGAGGCGGATCGACTTCGCCAGGATCTGGAGAAGCTCACCGGCAAGCAGGTTCAGCTCAACATCCTCGAGGTGAAGAACCCCGATATGGATGCGCAGCTCGTCGCGCAGGGCATCGCCGAACAGCTCGCTGCTCGCGTTTCTTTCCGTCGCGCCATGCGTAAGGGCATTCAGTCCGCGCAGCGCGCCGGAGCGAAGGGCATCCGTGTGCAGGTTTCGGGTCGCCTCGGCGGCGCTGAGATGTCGCGTTCCGAGTTCTACCGGGAGGGTCGCGTTCCGCTGCACACCCTCCGCGCGAACATCGACTTCGGATTCCACGAGGCGCGCACGACCTTTGGTCGCATTGGCGTCAAGGTGTGGATTTACAAGGGCGACATCACCGAGCGCGAGTTCGCTCGTCAGCAGGCCGAGCAGGCCAATCGCGGTGGACGCCGCGGCGATCGTCGCGGCCCGCGCCGCGGTGGCCGCCAAAACCAGGAGACCGCTCAGCAGCAGGCACCCGCAGCGGCGCCCGCAGCTACTGAAAACGGATCGGAGGCCTGAGTCGAATGCTCATTCCCCGTCGTACTAAGTGGCGCCGACAGCACCGTGCGCACCGCACCGGTAATGCTTCCGGCGGTACCGAGCTGGCCTTCGGCGATTACGGCATCCAGGCGCTGACTGGCGCGTACGTGACGAACCGCCAGATTGAGGCGGCCCGTATCGCGATGACGCGTCACATCAAGCGCGGTGGCAAGGTGTGGATCAACATCTTCCCGGACCGTCCGCTGACGAAGAAGCCCGCTGAAACCCGTATGGGTTCCGGTAAGGGCGCCGTGGAATGGTGGGTCGCTCCCGTCAAGCCCGGTCGAATCCTGTTCGAGCTGGGCGGTGTCGATGAGAACCTCGCTCGCGAGGCCATGCGCCGTGCCCAGCACAAGCTTCCGATGAAGACCCGTTTCGTGGTCCGAGAGGGTGGTGACATCTGATGGCGGAAAAGGCTCTGACCACCTCCGACCTTGATGCCATGGACGACGCCCAGCTGTCCAAGGAACTCGAGAAGGCCAAGGCCGAGCTCTTCAACCTGCGTTTCGCGCAGGCCGTGGGCTCTCTCGAGGATCACGGCCGCATGAAGACCGTGCGCCGCGACATCGCCCGTATCTACACGATCGCGCGTGAGCGGGAGCTCGGCTACCGCACCGCGCCGAGCACCGAGGAGTGAGTGGCATGGCAGAGAGCACCACTCGTAATGACCGCAAGGTCCGTCGTGGCTACGTCGTCAGCGACAAGATGGATAAGACCGTCGTCGTTCAGATCGAGGACCGTGTCAAGCACGCCCTCTACGGCAAGGTCATGCGCAAGAACAAGAAGGTCAAGGTCCACGACGAGCACAATGAGTGCGGCGTCGGCGATCTCGTCCTCATCATGGAGACTCGTCCGCTGTCGGCCACCAAGCGCTGGCGCGTCGTCGAGATCATCGAGAAGGCCAAGTGATCTGACTCAGCTCGCATGAGCTGAGCGAATCGAAGCCTCGGGCCCGGTTCCCCCAGTGGGAGCCGGGCCCGTTTCGTATTCGCAAGGGAAGGGACGCGATAGTGGAGCGTGCCCTCGAGAAGAAAGCGATGATGCGGCGCGCCCTCGGAAAGACCTCGACCCACTTTGCGATTTCGGCGCTGTTTCGAGGGCGGGGCTTGCGTCGAGATTGTGTTTCGGGTCTTTATGAGGGTGTTGGAGTCGGTGGAGGGGGTGGGTTTGTTCCCCTGCTTGTGATCTCGGCGTTAGTGCGGCGACGGTGGTTGCACCGAGATCATGTGTGGGGTGTATGTGGGGGTGTGGGGAAGTGCGTTTTCTTCCCTGCTTGTGATCTCAGCCTTGGCTCGAGGGCGCGGGCTGCACCGAGATCGTGATTCGGGTTCAAAAAGCGCCGAAAAGGAAAACAATGCGGCGCTTCACAATCCCGTACTCACCAACCCGCTTACACAAGCACCTTGACAAGCTCCCCTAACACTCCAAGCCACCCACACAAGGACCCTGACTCCCGGATTGGCAGTGGCCGCCGGTGGAAACACTCCAACCCACCTACACAAGGCCCCTGAGAACTGTCCTAGGCTCATGCCGACGCGAGACGGCTCCAATCCACCCACACAAGGACCCTGAATGGAGGTCCCCAAGCCCAATGTGTGAGAACCTGCAATCCACCCACACAAGGACCCCGACAGGCTCACACACCACTCCGACCTCGTGCTCGGGCCAAAAAACGCCCATTTTGCCCCGAATTCGTGTGTCAAATCATCCGAATCCGCATTTCCGTGCGGCTGAGTGAGGGGGTATTGTTGGAGGGTTGCATGACGCGGGTGCACTGTACCCGCGTCGATAGTGCGAGCGAGCAACATCATGACACCTGTCTGTGGTGCGTTCGCGCTGTTGTCGGAATCCGATGCGCAACAGTTCAATGCACGTTCGGCAAGGCTCGCGGGAAGTAATGCTCCCAAGAGAACCGGCTCGACGACAGGAGTCAATAGAAAATGATCCAGCAGGAGTCGCGACTGAAGGTCGCCGACAACACGGGGGCCAAGGAGATCCTGACCATCCGTGTGCTCGGTGGTTCTTCTCGCCGCTACGCGGGAATCGGCGACACCATCGTCGCCACTGTCAAGGACGCCATCCCCGGCGGTTCCGTCAAGAAGGGCGACGTCGTCAAGGCAGTCGTCGTCCGCGCCCGCAAGGAGACCCGTCGCGCAGACGGCTCCTACATCCGTTTCGACGAGAACGCGGCCGTCATCATCAACGCGAACGGTGAACCCCGTGGCACGCGCATCTTCGGCCCCGTGGGCCGCGAACTGCGCGACAAGAAGTTCATGCGAATCGTCTCGCTCGCCCCGGAGGTGATCTGATGGCAGCCAAGATCCGTAAGGGCGATCTCGTCGAGGTCGTGCGTGGCCGCTCGTCCGACGAGAAGAAGCTCGCCGAGCGTAATGCGCGTCGCGCCGCTGAGGGCCTCGAGCCCCTCAAGCCCGGCGATAAAGGCAAGCAGGGACGCGTCATCAAGGTTTTCCCTGCCGAGGGCACCGTCCTCGTCGAGGGCGTCAACCTCAAGACCCGTCACGTTCGTCAGGGCCAGAACCAGGCCGGCGGCATCGAGACCGTTGAGGCCCCGATCTCGCTCGCCAAGGTCGCCCTCGTCGACCCCGACACCAAGCAGCGCGTGCGCGTCGGCTTCCGTGAGGATGTCGTCGAGCGCGATGGCCGCACCCGCAAGGTCCGCGTCCGCGTGACGCGCGGTGGCGTGGCCCGCGGCATCGAGCAGGGCAAGGAGATCTGAGCATGGCCCCGCGTCTCAAGGAAAAGTACCTCTCCGAAATCCGTGATGCTCTTCGTGCAGAGTTCAAGCACGAGAACATCATGCAGGTCGGTGGCCTCACCAAGATCGTCGTCAACATGGGCGTCGGCGAGGCCGCTCGCGATTCGAAGGCCCTCGAGGGCGCGATCCGCGACCTCACCGTGATCACCGGCCAGAAGCCCGTGACCACCAAGGCGAAGAAGTCCATCGCGCAGTTCAAGCTCCGCGAAGGCCAGCCCATTGGTGCGCACGTCACGCTTCGCGGCGACCGCATGTGGGAGTTCCTCGATCGTCTCCTCTCGACCGCTCTGCCCCGAATCCGTGACTTCCGCGGCCTCTCGGCCAAGCAGTTCGACGGCCACGGCAACTACACCTTCGGTCTCACGGAACAGTCCATGTTCCACGAGATCGATCAGGACTCCATCGACCGCGTGCGCGGCATGGACATCACGGTCGTGACCTCGGCCACCACGGACGAAGAGGGCCGCGCCCTTCTGCGTCACCTCGGCTTCCCCTTCAAGGAGGACTGATCTCATGGCCAAGACGTCCCTGAAGATCAAGGCCGCCCGCGCCCCGAAGTTCGGCGTTCGCGGCTACACCCGGTGCAACCGCTGCGGCCGTCCCCGCTCCGTGTACCGCAAGTTCGGCCTGTGCCGCGTGTGCCTGCGCGAGCTCGCCCTGCGTGGCGAACTCCCCGGCGTCACCAAGAGCAGCTGGTAAGAATCTGACGTCGCAGGTCCCGGACTCCGGAGAAACCGCGACGAGGAAGGGGTCAATCCCCAATGACAATGACCGATCCCATCGCAGACATGCTGACGCGTCTGCGCAATGCGAACCGCGCGCACCACGACACGGTCTCCATGCCGTACTCGAAGCTCAAGAACGCGATCGCGAACATGCTGGTCGAGGAGGGCTACCTCGCCTCGACCTCCGTCGAGGATGCCCGCGTGGGCAAGACCCTCACCCTGACCCTCAAGTACGGTTCGCACCGCGAGTCGGCAATCAAGGGTCTACAGCGCGTTTCTAAGCCCGGTCTGCGCGTGTATGCCAAGTCCACCAACCTGCCCAAGGTCCGCGGCGGCCTCGGCGTGGCGATCCTGTCCACGTCCTCTGGCCTGCTGACCGACCGCCAGGCAGCCGACAAGGGTGTGGGTGGGGAAGTCCTCGCCTACATCTGGTGAACAGGAGGCTGAACAATGTCGCGTATCGGTAAAACCCCCATCACCGTTCCGGCGGGCGTGGACGTCACCATTGACGGTCCTCTCGTCACAGTGAAGGGCAAGAAGGGCGAACTGTCCCACACCATCCCCGCGCCGATCACGGTCGCACTCGAAGAGGGCCAAATCCTCGTGTCCCGCCCGGATGACGAACGCGCCTCGCGTTCCCTCCACGGCCTGACCCGAACCCTCATTGCGAACATGATCGTCGGCGTGACCGAGGGCTACAAGAAGTCCCTCGAGATCACGGGCACCGGTTACCGCGTGGTCGCCAAGGGTAAGAACCTCGAGTTCGCCCTCGGCTTCTCGCACCCCGTCATCATTGAGCCCGCTGAGGGCATCGAGTTCACCGTCGAATCGCAGACCAAGTTCACGGTCCACGGCATCGACAAGCAGCTCGTCGGTGAAACGGCGGCTCGCATCCGCAAGCTGAAGAAGCCGGAGCCCTACAAGGGCAAGGGCATCCACTACGTGGGTGAAACGATCCGTCGCAAGGTCGGAAAGGCTGGTAAGTGATGGCGTACACAGTCAAGGGCAAGGGCAAGTTCGTCGCTCGCAAGCGTCGTCACCTTCGCCTGCGCAAGAAGGTCAACGGCACGCCTGCGCGTCCCCGCCTGGTCGTGACCCGCTCGAACCGCCACATCGTTGCCCAGGTGATCGACGACACCATCGGTCACACCCTGGTCTCCGCTTCGGACATCGAAGCCGCCCTCGTCAAGGAGGAAGGCACGAAGACCGAAAAGGCCCGCAAGGTCGGCGCCCTGGTTGCGGAGCGTGCGAAGGCTGCCGGCATCACCGCCGTCGTCTTCGACCGTGGTGGCAACAAGTACTTCGGCCGCATCGCGGCCGTCGCCGAAGCCGCCCGTGAGGGCGGCCTCGAGCTGTGACCGGATCGAAGGAAAGAGAGATCAACTGATGGCTGCACCGCAGCGAAGCAGGAACGGTCAGGAAGGCTCTGAGCGTTCGGGCGACGGCGAGCGTCGCGACCGCCGCAACGGACGCGGCAACGACCGTGACAACCGTCGTGGCAATGACAAGAACGAATACATCGAGCGCGTTGTCACCATCAACCGCGTGTCCAAGGTCGTGAAGGGTGGACGCCGTTTCTCCTTCACCGCCCTGGTTGTCGTGGGTGACGGCGAAGGCACGGTGGGCGTCGGCTACGGAAAGGCCAAGGAAGTTCCCCAGGCCATTTCCAAGGGCGTCGAGGAAGCGAAGAAGAACTTCATTCGCGTCCCGATGGTCCGCCGCACCATCACCCACCTGGTCGAAGGTCGCGCCGCCGCAGGCGTCGTCCTCCTTCGTCCGGCCGCCCCGGGAACCGGCGTTATCGCCGGCGGTCCGGTGCGCGCGGTCCTCGAGGCCGCGGGCGTGCACGACGTGCTCACCAAGTCCCTCGGATCGGCGAATGCGATCAACATCGTCCACGCCACGGTCGATGCGCTCAAGCAGCTCGAGCAGCCCGAGGCCGTTGCGGCCCGTCGCGGCCTCTCGCTCGAGCGCGTCGCCCCGGCGTCAATGCTCCGCGCCCGCGCGGAGGGCGAAGCTGAAAAGCGCGCCGCCGCCGAGCAGGCCGAGGCTGAGAAGGCCTCCGCGGGGGTGAGTGAGTGATGGCGAAAATCAAGATCACGCAGACCAAGTCGACGATCGGCGCCAAGCAGAACATGAAGGACACCCTGCGCACCCTCGGGCTGCGCAAGATCGGCCAGAGCGTCGTCCGTGAGTCCACCGACACCGTCCTCGGTGCGGTGCGCACGGTGCGTCACCTGGTCACCGTTGAGGAGGTCGACTGACCATGGCGGACTCGAAGACCGCACAAGGCGAGAAGGTGCAGATCGTGAAGCTGCACCACCTCCGCCCGGCCCCCGGCGCCAAGACCGCTAAGACCCGTGTCGGTCGAGGCGAGGGCTCCAAGGGTAAGACCGCTGGACGTGGTACGAAGGGCACGAAGGCCCGCTACCAGGTTTCGGCCGGTTTCGAAGGCGGCCAAATGCCGATTCACATGCGCCTGCCCAAGCTCCGCGGGTTCAAGAACCCGTTCAGAGTGGAATACCAGGTCGTCAATGTGGCCAAGCTCGCGGAACTTTTCCCCGAGGGCGGCAAGGTGACGGTCGAGGACCTCATCGCCAAGCACGCGGTGCGTGACAACGCGCCGGTCAAGGTGCTCGGCTCCGGTGAACTCACCGTCAAGCTCGAGGTCGAGGTCGACGCCTGGTCGGCCTCAGCCGCCGAGAAGATTCAGGCGGCCGGCGGAACTATTTCCGCTCGCTGACAATGGATCGGGGGTGGTTCGGACATCGATCCGGACCACCCCCTTTCGTCATCTCCCCTCTGTTCCAAGCGGGGACCTTGTCCTCGCACATAAGAAACCATGCATGTGATGACCGAAAATTCCGGTAGTCTGGCACGGTTGCAAAGGCCGAATTGTCGGCCCATCAATCACCAGTAGGAGGAAAGCTGTGCTCAGTGCATTCGCACAGGCGTTCCGCACTCCCGATCTTCGCCGCAAGCTGCTGTTCACGCTGTTCATTATGGCGATGTTCCGCCTCGGCTCGTACATCCCGACACCCGGCGTTGACTCCAAGGCGATTCAAAGCTGCCTCTCGCAGGAGTCGGAAGCGAATCTGCTCGACCTCGTGAACCTGTTCTCCGGTGGGGCGCTCCTGCAGCTTTCAGTCTTCGCTCTGGGCATCATGCCCTACATCACAGCGTCGATCATCGTTCAGCTCCTGCGAGTGGTGATCCCCCGATTCGACGACCTTCACCACGAGGGCCAGACCGGCCAGGCGAAGCTCACCCAATACACTCGCTACCTCACAATCTTCCTCGGCATCCTCCAAGCAACAACGACCCTGACACTCGCGCGCACGGGCCGCATGTTCTCTGGCTGCTCCGAGAAGGTAATCGCCGAAGACTCCTGGTGGATGTTCCTCATCATGGTGATCGTCATGATGGCCGGTACGGCCGTCGTCATGTGGCTCGGCGAACTCATCACCGAACGCGGCATCGGCAACGGCATGTCGCTCCTGATCTTCACCTCGATCATCGCTCGCCTCCCCTCACAGATGCTCGCGATCGGACAATCCGGCAAGTGGGGCTCCGTCCTCGTGATCCTTCTGCTCCTGCTGGCCGTGACCCTCGCGGTGGTGTACGTCGAGCAGGCTCAGCGCCGCATCCCGGTCCAGTACGCGAAGCGCATGATCGGTCGACGTGAATACGGTGGAACCACCACCTACATTCCGCTCAAGATCAACATGTCGGGCGTTATCCCCGTCATCTTCGCCTCTTCGATCCTTGCCCTGCCTGCGATGGTCGCCCAGTTCGGTGAGCCGACTGACGCCTGGGTCCAATGGATTTCCACGCACCTGCACCAGGGCGACTGGGTCTACCTCAGCGTCTATTCCCTATTCATCCTCTTCTTCGCGTTCTTCTACACGTCGATCACTTTCAACCCTGAGGAAGTTGCCGACAATATGAAGCGCTACGGAGGGTTCATCCCCGGCTACCGTGCCGGACGTCCGACCGCGGAGTTCCTCTCCTACGTCATCAACAGGATCACGACCGCAGGCTCGCTCTACCTCGTGGTGATTGCCCTGCTGCCCTCGCTCCTGATCATCCCCCTGAAGCTGAGCGCCTCTCAGATGCCTTTCGGTGGAACGACCCTCCTCATTATCGTGGGAGTCGGCCTCCAGACGGTGAAGGAGATCAACACGCAGCTCCAACAGCACCACTACGAAGGATTCCTCCGATGAGCGCAGTCATTCTTCTCGGCCCCCCCGGAGCTGGTAAAGGAACTCAGGCCGTCCGCATTGGCGAGCGCCTTTCAATCCCCGTGATCTCTACCGGCGAGATTTTCCGTTCCAACATGGCTGAGGGCACGGAGATCGGCAAACAGGCCAAGTCGTACATGGATCGGGGAGAGTTCGTCCCTGATTCGGTGACGAACGCGATGGTGAAGGCACGCCTTTCGGCTCCTGACGCGACCCAGGGTTTCCTCCTTGACGGCTACCCGCGCAATGTTGAACAGGCTCGGGTCCTCGCTGACTTCTGTGAGGAACTGGGCACGCACATCGGGGTGGTTCTCGAAATCCAAGTTGACGAGGACGAGGTTGTCGCCCGCATGCTCAAGCGCGCCGAAGAACAGCACCGGGCTGACGACGCCGAACCGGTGATGCGTCACCGCCTCGAGGTCTACCGTGAACAGACCGAGCCCGTCGCTTCCTTCTACGCTGATCTCGATCTGCTTGAGACGGTTGATGGTTCTGGTTCCATCGATGAGGTGAGCGAAAGGATCTTCACGGTCCTTGACGCGCGCTTGGGCCGCTGAAATGGGGCGGATCGAGCTCAAGAGCCTTGAACAGGTCAAGTGGATGCGCGAGGCCGGATTGGTCGTCGCAGACATCCACCGCAGCCTTCGTGAGGCAGCGCGCCCCGGGATCACGACTCGCGAGCTCGATGCCGTCTCTGCGCAGGCCATCAGGCGAGCAGGCGCGACATCGAACTTCTTGAACTACGCGGGATACCCGGCGACCGTGTGTATTTCCATCAACGACGTCGTCGTGCACGGCATCCCCGGGCAGCGCACACTCGAAAAAGGCGATCTCGTGAGCTTCGACTGCGGCGCCTGGGTGTCGCGAAACGGGCGCCAGTGGCACGGCGATGCTGCCTTTTCCATGATCGTCGGTGACGAGTGGATCTCCGACGAGGAGTTCGCCCAGGGCAAGCGCGCACACGGGGCTGTGCCAGGGGGTGTCAGCGATGAAGTCATACGGCGTCGCAGAGAACTCGACGAAGTCACCCGCGAATCCCTCTGGACCGCACTCGCGAACCTGGAAGGCGCCAGGCGCGTCTCAGCGGTCGGCGCGGCCGTTGAGGATGTGGTTGCGTTCAACGCCGACAAACTTGGCTGGGAGGCCGGCATTATCGAGGAGTACACGGGGCACGGCATTGGCACTGCGATGCATCAAGAGCCGGAGATCCTCAACTACAACGCACGTGGAATCTCAGCGAAACTCAAGCCCGGCATGGTGCTCGCCGTCGAGCCGATGCTCACTGCGGGTGGAATTGAGACGTTCACCGAGGATGATGAGTGGACTGTTCGTACCTGTGATGGTTCTGATGCCGCTCATTGGGAGCACACTGTCGCGATCCTCTCGGAGGGGATTTCGGTTCTCACCGCCCCAGATTTCGGCAAGGCGGGTCTCGCACCTTTTGGAGTTGTGCCGGTAGAACTGTGAGGTGACACCCTAGCGTCGGGTGGTAAGAGCGGAAGCGGTGGCCGACGAGACAGATGAGGCATCCTTCGGGCTTCGCGAGTTTCAGGGGGGACACCCGAGGGCGGGGGATCGCCCGCAGGACACAGCCACGAACCGACACACTACCCGGTACAGCCGCACGCGCGGGGGATCTCCAGCGGCGGTTTCAATAGCGGCGGCGGTTACGGTACGGGCGCAGGCGGGGTATGGCCGAGGGCGAGAAGCACGCCCGCGGGCGGGGTGTAGCCGAAGGCGAGGGGGAATAGCCGAGGGAGTCGGTGGCTTCACCGCCCGTCAACGCACTTTCGGCTCTTTCTCGTTCGAGCTTTCTTTTCTTCTGTCCTCGCGCTCTTTTGGTCCCCGCTCTTGCGTGTTCTGGCTTTTTTGGGTCCCGGCTGTTACGCCTTCGGGCTCTTCTGCTCGCCCTTTTTCGTGTTTGAGCTCTTGTGGGTCCCCGCTCTGTCGCCTTTCGCGTTCTTTTTCTCCCGCTCTTTCACGTTCGCGGGTTCTCAGGGCGCCCGGTCCTCAGGTCTCCCGAGCTCTGGTCTCGCGGCTCTTCTCGTGCGAGGTGAATCGGCCTCGTCAATGGACCGAGGGGCGCTGCCCGTCAGCGAGGCAGGCGTCGAGCGCCGAGCGAGGCAGGCGTCGAGCGCCGAGTGAAAAGCCGTCCATCCCCGAGTGAGGCAGGCATGCATCCCGAGTGAGGCAGTCGACAGTGCCTCCAACTACCAGAATCAAGCGCCTTTGTCGTATTGTAGATCCTCGGGCGTGTCGCATGTTGGCCCTTGCCGTACATGCTGCACATGTCCCGCGGCCCTAGGGCTGTGATTCATCCGATGAACGTAGAGGACAGACGGAGGATATGGCGAAGAAAGACGGCGTCATCGAAATGGAAGGCACAGTCGTTGAGGCTCTGCCTAATGCGATGTTCCGCGTGGAGCTGGCAAACGGTCACGTTGTGCTCGGCCACATCGCGGGGAAGATGCGACAGCACTACATCCGAATCCTTCCTGAGGATCGGGTCGTCGTCGAGCTGAGCCCCTACGACCTTTCACGAGGCCGTATCGTCTACCGATACAAGTAAGAACCGACACTGACCGCCCTCGGGCGGTGGAGGAACCACCATGAAGGTCAAGCCGAGTGTCAAGAAGATCTGTGACAAGTGCAAGGTGATTCGTCGCCACGGCAACGTCATGGTCATCTGCGACAACCCCAGGCACAAGCAGCGCCAGGGCTGAGCCCAGCGCATCGCTGACCCCGGGCGAATTGCCCGACAGCATCGTTTCATCCGCCGAAAGGCGACCCCCGGTTCGGAGGCCGGGGCCGAATGGCTCATTCGGAAGAAGCGATGACGACCTCCGAGGAACAACTGGAGCACCAACAACATGGCACGTATTGCCGGTGTCGACCTCCCCCGCGAAAAGCGACTGGAGATCGCGCTTACCTACATCTACGGCGTGGGCCGCACCCGCGCCGCCGAGACCCTCGCAGCCACGGGCATCAGCCCCGACCTGCGCGTGAAGGACGCCACCGAAGAGGATCTCGTCAAGCTTCGCGAATACATCGACAACAACTTCAAGGTCGAGGGCGACCTGCGCCGCGAGGTTCAGGCCGATATTCGCCGCAAGATTGAAATCGGTTCCTACCAAGGACTTCGTCACCGTCGTGGCCTGCCGGTCCACGGACAGCGCACCAAGACCAATGCTCGCACCCGTAAGGGCCCGAAGCGCACCGTCGCAGGCAAGAAGAAGGCCAAGTAAGGCCTGAGGGCTCGTCGCACCTGCGCACGAGACCCCACACACGACTGAAGAAGGAACAGTAAAGCAACATGGCAGCTGCAAAGACCTCGCGCTCCGGTGCTTCTCGTAAGCCGCGCCGGAAGATCTCCAAGAACGTCACCCACGGTCACGCGTACATCAAGTCGACGTTCAACAACACCATCGTCTCCCTCACCGACACGACCGGTGCCGTCATCGCCTGGGCCTCCTCCGGCCAGGTCGGCTTCAAGGGCTCGCGCAAGTCCACCCCCTTCGCCGCCCAGCTCGCGGCCGAGGCTGCGGCCCGTCGCGCCCAAGAGCACGGCATGAAGAAGGTCGACGTCTTCGTCAAGGGTCCCGGCTCCGGCCGTGAGACCGCGATCCGCTCCCTGCAGGCCGCAGGCCTCGAAGTCGGTTCGATCCAGGACGTCACCCCCCAGGCCCACAATGGCGCTCGTCCCCCGAAGCGTCGCCGCGTCTGATCTGTCGCGCCGGGACGGAGCCTCGTCCTCGTCGATGAGGATCCATCCCCACGTCTGAGCGAGCCTCAGGCCGCTCACACTCCCTTGCCCGCTCCTGCGGGAACCACACTCCGGCGTCATATGGTGGGCGCCGGGAAGAAAGGACCAAGACGTGCTCATTGCAGAGCGACCAATCCTCACTGAGGAAAAGGTCAGCGAATTCCGCTCGCGCTTCACGCTCGAACCCCTCGAGCCCGGTTTCGGCTACACGCTCGGTAACTCCCTGCGTCGCACCCTCCTCTCGTCGATTCCCGGCGCCGCGGTCACGTCCATCCGTATTGATGGCGTCGCCCACGAGTTCCGCACGATCGAGGGCGTGAAGGAGGATGTCGCCGAGATCATCCTCAACATCAAGCAGATCGTCCTCTCCTCCGAGAACGACGAGCCGGTCGTGATGTACCTGCGAAAGTCCGGCCCGGGTGCCGTCACCGCGGGCGACATCACCCCGCCGGCAGGGGTTGAGATCCACAATCCGGAACTCACCCTCGCGACCCTGAACGAGAAGGGCAAGCTCGAAATCGAGCTGACCGTCGAGCGCGGTCGCGGCTACGTGTCCGCCGCTCAGAACAAGGACCCGCAGGCTGAGATCTCGCGGATTCCGATCGATTCGATCTACTCGCCCGTCGTCAAGGTGACCTACAAGGTCGAGGCGACTCGTGTCGAGCAGCGCACCGACTTCGACCGCCTCGTCATCGACGTGGAAACGAAGCCCGCGATCACCCCGCGTGACGCCCTCGCATCCGCAGGCAAGACTCTCGTCGAGCTCTTCGGCCTCATGCGCGAGCTCAACGAGGAAGCCGAAGGCATCGAGGTTGGACCGTCGACCACCGACGCGACCCTCGCCGCCGATCTGGCCCTGCCGATCGAGAGCCTCAACCTGCAGTCGCGTTCGTACAATGCGCTGCGCCGTCGCGGAATCCTCACCGTCGGTGAGCTCGTCGCCCACTCCGAGGCCGACCTGCTCGACATCCGCAACTTCGGCACGAAGTCGATTGAGGAGATCAAGGAAGCGCTCGCCGGGCTCGGTATGACCCTGAAGGATTCGGTCATGCCTAACTTCGGTGACTCCGACTCCGGATCGATCCAGTTCAGCGACGAACAGTCCATCTGACCCACAGCATGCGTCCGATGGACGCGAATAATTCGTAGGAGACGAAATGCCCACTCCCAAGAAGGGCGCCCGCCTGGGCGGCAGCCCGGCGCACCAGAAGCTGATCCTCGCGAACCTCGCGACTCAGCTCATTGAACACCGCGCTCTGACCACCACTGAGGCGAAGGCCAAGGTCCTTCAGCCCTACTTCGAGAAGCTCGTGACGAAGGCCAAGCGTGGCGATCTGCACGCCCGCCGAACCGTCGCCAAGAAGATCACCTCGAAGGAAGCCGTGTACATGCTCTTCGACGAGATCGTTCCCGAGCTCGACCCGGAGCGCAATGGCGGCTACACCCGCCTGATCCGCGTTGGTAACCGCAAGGGTGACAACGCTCCTCTTATGCGCATCGAGATCGTCCTCGAGAAGGTCGAGAAGAAGGCTGTCGTGAAGGCTGCCGAGGCGACTGTCGCCAAGGCCGCTGAGAAGGCTGAAGAGCCCGCCAAGGACGAGGCCGCCGAGGTCGAGTCGACCGAGGCTGAGGCTGTTGAGGCTGAGGCGACTGAAGCCGAGTGACACGTGAGACGCATGCGCGTCACGAGTGCGGGGGCCGGTGATCCAAAGGATCAC
>ERZ773042.1326-NODE-1326-length-14718-cov-7.768260_pt1 | contig 14718 bp, 15 predicted proteins | sample MGYA00511664_ERZ773042 | MGnify/ENA primary metagenome ERZ773042 (study PRJEB29015, sample SAMEA2737984) | human oral metagenome | biome: human oral; feature: human-associated habitat; material: dental | place: China | collected 2036 ... | reverse complement strand
TTGTCTTTGATAAGTTAAGTGTCAAAGCGTTCTCAGATGGCAGTTTTAGAACAAGGTAAAATCCCGTTGTTATGGCATTAGTCAGGTGAGGAACAAAATCCGAAAAAAGATGTTTGGTATGAACTTTTTCCAACAGGGGTCGGATTAAAAAGAGGCCGAGGAAAAAGAGCAGGGGGGATAGGGTAGAAATACCAAGGATTACTGACGAATTGGACCCCCTCAGCAATCCTCAAAGGGATGTAAGTATGGGACAGCAGAATCTGCCCAGACAGGAAAAGCAAGACAATCGCAGCCATGGTCAGAATCAGAAACTAGCCCAGTTTGAAGATGGTGTTAGAAAATTACTTCATAAGGACCTGTTCTCCACCTTGATGAAATAACGGTCTTCTCCCAGCTCGATCAGCTCGACTGGCTGAGGATAGAAGCGATCCATGACCTCTTTTTGAAGTATGTCTCCTTTAGGACCTTGGGCTATGATTTCACCTTCTTTTAGGAGCAGGACATGATCCATAGCAGCAGTGATTTCCTCTACATGGTGGGTGACATAGAGGATGGTTGGAGCCTGGTCCATCTGTGTAATCTTACCGATTTGATTCAGCAGGCGCTCGCGGGCAAAGAGATCCAGACCACTGGTCGCTTCGTCTAGGATAAGTAGTTCTGGCTTTTCCATGAGACTGCGCGCAATCAGCAAGAGCTGCTTTTCCCCTTGAGACAGACTGGTGTAGCTTCGGCCAATCAATTCTTGCCCGCCAATGGAAGCTAGCATTTCCCTAGCTTGGTCCAGCTCAGTTTGCCCGTAAGGGGCATAGAGAATACTGCTTTTATACTTACCTGTCAGGACGATTTCTTCGGCAGTGAGATGGCTGGGCAGACGCTCAGCAATGAAGGAGCCAACTACTCCAATCCTAGTTCGCAGCTGAGGAATGTCGCCGGCACCAAATTCCGTACCCAGAACCGTCACCTTGCCCTTAGTCTTCCAATGTTCAGCCATGGGCAAGCGCAGGAGAGTAGACTTTCCAGAACCGTTGAGACCGAGGATGGCCCAATGTTCCCCCTTTCTTACCTGCCAGTTGAGATCTTTTAAGATGGTTCGACCTTGTTTAGCCAAGCTTACATTTTCCAGTTTGATAATCTTTTCCATTTTTACTCTTTCTTTCGTTAAATCCCCTTTATTATAACAAAATTTATGGTAAAATAACTGATAGGAGGAGTCAAATGTTTCATAAAAGTAAGCTGATGTTTTGGACCAGTGAGGTCCTTTTGCTAACGATTATCTTCTTTATCTGGCGCCAGATGGGGGATATGGTAACCCCGATTGTTAGCGTTGTGAATACCATCTTGATTCCCTTTCTTGTGGGAGGATTTCTTTACTATATTACGAATCCGCTGGTGAAATTTCTCCAGGACAAGCTCAAAATCAACCGAATGATTGGGATTCTGATTACACTCAGCCTTCTGTTTGGCTTGATTGCTTTGGGCGTTATTTACCTCTTGCCGATTTTGATTAATCAGCTGAGCAGTTTGATTAATTCAACGCAAGGACTTTATTGGGAAATTCAAAGTTTTGTTAATCAATTATCTAAAAATCCGCTCTTTCGAAATCTGAATATCCAGTCCACCATCCAGCAGCTCAATCTGTCTTATGTGGATATTCTGCAGAATATTCTCAACAGTGTGACCAACAGTCTGGGTAGTGTTCTGTCAGCAGTTGTCAACACGCTGATGATTTTGATTATGACGCCGATTTTCTTGGTTTACTTCCTCATGGACGGCCATAAGCTTTTGCCCATGCTGGAGCGGACAGTCCTCAAGCGCGATAAGCTCAATATCTCCAGCTTGCTGACCAATCTCAATGCTACTGTTGCCCGCTATATCAGCGGAATTTCAATCGATGCCCTGATTATCGGTGCTCTGGCCTATATTGGCTATAGTGTCATTGGGCTCAAGTACGCTTTGGTCTTTGCTATTTTCTCCAGTCTGGCTAATCTGATTCCTTATGTAGGACCGAGTATCGGCTTGATTCCCATGGTCATTACGTATGCTTTTACCGATCCTCAGAAGATGGTGGCGGCCTTGATTTACATGCTGATTATCCAGCAGGTCGATGGCAATATCCTCTATCCCCGTATCGTTGGTGGTGTGATGAAGGTCCATCCTATTACCATCATGGTGCTCTTGTTCTTATCCAGCAATATCTATGGTGTACTAGAGATGATCGAGGCAATCCCGACTTATTCTATCCTCAAAGAAATCGCCAAGTTCTTGGTTAATCGCTATGATAATCCCAAGGAAGTCCGACAGCAGAAGAAGAACGAAGAGCTTGGAATCGATTGATTCCAGAGTTTCGAGACCAGAAATAAGACGGAAGAAGGGTCTTCCGTCTTATTTCATTATGTCTTCAAGTCAGTTTTTCTCGTAGAGAAAAACAAGAAAACCACCAGCTTAGCTGGTGGCTGCCAAGACTTTGAGCTTTTATTTCTTTTTCCTGGTATAATCTATTTGTTCAGGTAAGACAAAGGAGGAAAAGGAAATGGCTAAAACCAGGTGCAGTTTATTACATATCAAATGGATGTGCAAATATCATATCATCTTTACTACCAAGTATAGCAGAAGAACCATTTACTACAAAATAAGACGAGATCCCATTGAGATTTTTTGTCATCTATGTCAATATAAAGGTGTGGAAATTATTGATGGACAGATGATGCCAGATCATGTTCACATACTTGTCTTGATCCCTCCAAAACTTTTGATTTTTGATTTCACGGGATATTTGATAAATATGTAAGTACCGTTGGCCCAAACGGAAAGACAGTTGCCAAATATGTTCGCGAGCAAGAGAAAAATGAAATTGTCCTTGAAAAGTTAAGTGTCAAAGCATACGAGGATCCGTTCTCAGATGGTAGTTTTAGAACAAGATAAAAGCCCGTTGTTACGGGCATTAGTCGAGTAACGATAGCTATTTTCCTGCTATCTGTTAGACCAGGTTCTTGGTAGGAATAGAAGTAGGATTGGATAGATTTCTAAACGTCCTGCAATCATGGCAAGGGAGAGGAGGAATTTAGAAAATGGGCTATAGATAGAGAAGGTATCGGTTGTCCCAATCATTGGTCCGATATTATTGAAACAGCTGATGACAGCACTGGTAACAGTCATTAGATTGTTATTGTCCAGACTGATGATAAAAATCAAAGCTGCGATAATCAAAATATAAACAGCCAAATATTTGAGAACCTTGTGTTGGGTATCTTTATCCAAAACAGCGCCGTTGATATGCATGGTTAGAACGCGGTTTGGAGAAAGCGTGGAAAGGATTTGGTTTTTAGCGATGCGGCCGATGATAATGGCACGGATTACTTTGAAACCGCCAGCGGTGGAGCCAGCAGAACCTCCTAAACACATGAGTAGCAGCAGAATGACTTGTGAGAAGAGGGGCCACTGTACGGTATCTCCATAGCCGAATCCTGTCGTAGTAATAATGTTGGAAACTTGGAAAAATGAAATTTCTAAACTTTTAGCAAATTCCCCGTAAACATGGAGAACATTGAAGCTAATCAAAATGGTGGCAGTGAGGACAATCCAGAGATAGCCTCTCAACTCCTCATCATGAAAACAGGCTTTAAATCTTCGAATCAAGAGATAATAGTAGAGATTGAAGTTCACCCCAAAGGTCAGAACGCCAAAGCTGACAAGGTAGGTGATTAGAGAACTGTTGTAGTGGGCAATTCCGTCGTTAAAGACAGTGAAGCCTCCTGTACCAGCCGTTCCCATTGCGATGACGATACTATCAAAGAGTGGCATGCCTGCGAGGAAATAAAGAAAAGTAAAAAGGGCAAAGAGCGCTAGATAGATAATATAAAGAATCTGGGCGGTGTTTCTTAATTTCGACACAACCTTACCAAAGACTGGTCCAGGAACTTCCGCTTTCATAACCTCTAAGTGGCCATTTTTGGCATTGTCCATGATAGCTAAGGCAAAGACCAGCACCCCCATTCCTCCAATCAAGTGGGTGAAACTACGCCAAAAGAGGAGGGAGTGGGAAAGGACAGATACATCGTTTAAGATTGTTGCACCAGTAGTGGTAAAGCCAGAGCTGACTTCAAAGAAAGCATCAATTAGATTCGGAATCTGGCCAGAAAAGACAAAAGGCAGAGCGCCAAAGAAGGACCAGAGAATCCAGCAAAGGGCAACAATCAGAACCCCTTCCTTGGTGTAGATATGGACATCCTTGGGCTTAAAGGCTGAACCTAATCCACCTAAAATCACTAAAATGGACATTGTTGCGCCGATAGAAAGGAAGACCTCAAGATCTTCATGGTAGATAAGGGCAACGATTGTTGGAACCAACAAGAGGGCTGCTTCGATTAGCAGGAGTTTAGAGAGGAGGAAGCGAATCATAGATCTATTCATGGGGCTACCTCTCTAACAAATCGTAAATCTTATCGATGTTTTGAATCAAGGTTGTCACGATGATCTTATCTCCAACTTCCAAATAGTCATCTCCACTTGGGAAGATGGCTACGCCTTGACGAATGATAGCAGCAATCAGCACCCCGCTCCTTAACTTGAGCTGAGAAAGAGGCTGTTCGATCATTTTGTTTCCTTCGTTGATCTGAAATTGGAGTGTTTCAATTTGGCCATTTGCTACATGGTGCAAGGCTTCTAGGCTGGAGAATTGTGCGTTATTCCGTCCGCGGATAAAGTGCATAATGGTATCAACAGCAATTCCTTTTGGCGTGACAATACTTGCGAAGTCTTGGTTATCAATAATCTCAAGCAGACTAGTCCGATTCACTTTGGTGATGTTTTTTTGAACTCCAAGATTGTTGAGGAACATTGAGGTGATGATATTTTCTTCATCGACGCCTGTCAGAGTAGCTATTGCATCGTAATGCGCAGCTCTTTCTTCTAGTAGAATATCTTTGGCTGTACCGTCTCCATTGACCACGTAGAGCTCAGGGAATTCTTGGCTGAAGAACTCTGCACGCTGGCGATTGATCTCAACGACCTTGAGCTCAATCTTGCTATTTTTGAGAATGTTTAAGAGATAATAGGCAATCTTACCTGCCCCAATAATCATGAGGCTCTTGATGACTCTTGGTCGGATTTTATTGTGGAAGCGGACAATTTCTGAACGATTTCCAGTCAGGAAGATTTTATCAGATGGCTGCAAGGTGAAATCACCATCTGGAATGCTGAGTTTTCCTTCTCTCTCAATAGCACAGATGATAACGTGAGGGAAATGCTTCCTGAATTGCGAGAGATTCATTTGGCAGAGATGACTTTCTGGCTTGATTTTAAACTCCATCAAGGTCACTCGACCATTGGCGAAATGCTCCAATGACAGAGCGTTAGGAAAATCAATAATATTCGCAATATAACGAGCAGCTAGGAGTTCAGGGTTGACCATCAGAGAGAAGCCTAGAATATTTTTTTCTTTAAAATAAGCATTTGAGTATTCAGGATTTCTCACACGGACAATGGTTTCTTTGGCCCCCATTTTCTTTGCGAGAACGGCTGAAACCATGTTAACCTCATCCTGCTCAGTCATGGCAATAAAGATATCGCAGTGGGCAACATCTGCCTGCTCCAAGATTTTAAAATTCGCACCATTTCCAACGATGCCCATAATATCGTAACGTTTTGTAATATGATTTAGAACAGCTTCATTTTGTTCAATTAAAACGACATCATGCTTTTCAGCGACGAGTGAGCGACAAAGGGCGGCGCCGACCTTCCCGCTTCCGACGACGACAATTTTCATATTATTCCTCCCGAATATGTATCTATCATACCTTTTTTTATATAAAATTTCATCTATAAATCTCAATAAAGTCGTTTTTTACAGAATAGTAAGCTGTTTCAAAAGAAATCCTACAAAAATCTCACTTTTTGAGGTCATTTTTATTGACTTGTCGGAAGAAAATGATATACTAGGAAAGTACCCTCATTGATTTACATCAGACCTGTTGTGATGTAAGTTAATGATGCCTTAACCACGCTGTTTGCTGAGCTTGACTCCGGGCAGTGTGGCTATTTTTTTATTCTAATGAAAATCAGGAAAAAATTATGTCTCAGCAAAATCACATCGTCCTTTTTGAACCACAAATTCCACAGAATACAGGCAATATTGCTCGTACTTGCGCAGCGACCAATTCTCCCCTCCATATCATCAAGCCCATGGGCTTTCCTATTGACGACCGTAAGATGAAGCGGGCTGGACTGGATTATTGGGATAAGCTGGATATTAGCTTCTATGAGAGTCTAGATGACTTTATGAAGCAGATGGATGGACGACTCTATCTGATTTCTAAGTTTGCCGAGAAGGTCTACTCGGAGGAGAATTTCGCAGCAGAAGGGCCACATTATTTCATGTTTGGTCGTGAAGATAAGGGATTGCCTGAGGAATTTATGCGTCGTCATCCAGAAAAGGCCTTGCGCATTCCCATGAATGACCAGCATGTCCGCAGCTTAAATGTCTCTAATACGGTCTGTATGATTGTCTACGAAGCCCTACGCCAACAGAACTTTGCTGGACTGGACTTGGTGCATGAATACGAAGCGGATAAGTTAAAATAACCTAGCTTTGTCCCACCAGCTCAGTCTACAGGAAATTAGCCTAGAAAGTGAGTTTATATGAAATGGATAAAACATAAATGGGTCATCAGCACCCTCCTTCTAATCAGTATCTTTTCTGCAGTACTCCTATACAACCATCTCACCGCTCAGAAGGATAAAGTCAAGTATGATGATTTTTCAACAAACGTAGATAAGATTTTACTATTTGGAGATAAGCAACAGTATGTGATTGGCCTGGACAAAGAAGGTCGCGAAAGTGGCGCAAGGCCTACTCAAAACTATCTGGTATCTCAAGAGCGTAGGGCGCAGGAACGTCTTGCCAATAATAGGCATCAGCTAGAGGGAGATTATTGGTATCTGATTCTACATGACTTGCGTACGAAGGATTTTAAGGAACGGAAGATTGATCTCTATAAGGAACTATATAGATATGATTATCAGCTCCAACCATGGGGGTGGGATCCTGTCTACTATAAGGGGAAAGATTACGTAGCTGTGCAAGTCACTCATAAAGATGCCCCAAATACCCAAAACGGTCGTAGTCGTTACCTTTTTTGGGATATAGAGGCAGAAAAGTTTCAAGAAGCTCCACAAGGTTTTGATGCCAAGACTTATAGGGAGGAGATGGGAATGGGTTTTATGTATACTAATTTAAATGATGCTATGACACCCTATCATTCGGCTATAATATCTTGGACACTCTCATTTTCTGGATTTGATACTAAAGAAAAATTTCCTAAGACGTCTAATTTGTATCAGGAATGTTCAGATATGCTCGACTTAGTGCAAGAAGAAAAAATTTCTAGGGTATATTTGCGAAAGGGGCAAAACACAAAAGAGTCTGTCTTTGAGGATTTTCGTCATTTGTTTGCACCAATCGGTCAAGACAAGATAGATGTGATAGCCACTGATCCTAAAACAGGCGAGCAAACCCCCATCAACTCTTATCAAGAGATGGAAGCTTGGTGGGATCAGCATTAAGCCATAGGTAAAAAGTAGGTATATATGAAATGGATTCTATTACACTATTTATGCTTACATCAATCAAAACGCTTGCACTTGCAAGCGTTTTTTGTTATGATTAAAGGGTCTTCAGGGCAGGGTGAAATTCCCGACCGGCGGTAAATTTGACTAGCTATTTTAGCTTTCTCGTCGTTGTCTTGTCTCGATATACTTTAAGTATTATCTTCGACTGCGACGCCTAGATAAATCTAAAATATCTTAGCCAAATAAGTCCGCGAGCGAAAGCTGATGTGGTGCGATTCCACAACCGACAGTATAGTCTGGATGGGAGAAGACGAAAGGCGTTATTGCCTGGCCGGTTGGTCGTTTTAATTTTATTTTAAGGGGTATTTTATATACTCTTATAAATTCTGAAAGGATTTTTCGGGCCTTGTGTTAGCAGCCTTCCAGCTTCTCTAGTTTTTATAAATTGGAGGAACCTGTTATGACAAATACGCGCAAAATGGCGATAGTAGCGGCTCTATCTGCACTATCTTTCCTGCTCATGTTCTATCAAATCCCTTTGGTAGCCGAGTTTCTAAAATTGGATTTTTCGATTATTCCGATTTTATTAGCCTTGGTTCTCTTGGATTTTAAGAGTTCTGTAGCAGTTCTGCTCATTCGCTCTGTTTTAAAATTGGCCTTAAATGGTCATGGAGTGGAAACCTTGATCGGTTTGCCAATCAATATTGTGGCGATTCTGGTCTTTGTCCTCTTCTTTGCTCTTTTCTGGGAAAAGAAGAGAGATTTGATGAGCTATTTGCTTGCATCTTTCCTAGGAATTCTTTCCTTGACTGCAAGTATGCTGGCGCTGAATGCTTTTTATGCCATTCCGCTTTATGCTCGTTTTGCAAACTTTGATATCGGTCAGATCATTGGTGTAAGTAAGTATCTACTGACCATGATTGTTCCCTTTAACCTATTAGAAGGAGTGATCTGGGCGGTGGCTTTCTGGCTGATTTACACGCTTTTGACGCCCGTTCTAAAACGCTATGAAAAATAAACAATCTTATCTAACAAAGGGCTCTTTTGCCCTTTTACTTTTCGTCATACTAGGCTACATGGTCAAGTTTTATCCAGAGCAGCTGGTTGCCTTTGATGGCCCGATTCAGACTTGGCTGCGAGGGGACTTGCCTACAGCTTTGACGACATTTTTCAAACTGGTCACCAGTTTAATTGACCCGCTAGGGATTATTATCTGGGTTTCTGCCCTAGTCCTTTTTTCCTTTATAAAAAATGGAAGATCGAAGCTGCCTTGCTAGCGGGAAATCTGGTCTTACATGGGATTTTGATTAAGCTGATTAAACTCCTTTACCAAAGAAGCAGACCTAGTATTTTGCATTTGGTCGAAGAGGGCGGCTATTCTTTCCCGAGCGGACATTCCATGGCGACAGCTATTGTGGTGGGGACTTTGATTATTATCGTCCAGCAACGGATGCAAAATCAACAAATCAAGCGCCTTGTACAGGGCTTGCTCTTGCTCTTTATCTTGACCATTATGGCCTCCAGAGTCTATCTGGGCGTGCACTACCCGACGGATGTGATTGGAGGAGCCTTGATGGGCTTTGCCATTCTCAATATCGAATTTCCCTTTTATGATAAGTTGCGCTTTCAGTGGCGCTTCAAGGGAAAACAGAAATAAATAGAGATGAGAAAGGTTGGCTTTGCCAGCCTTTTTACCTTGACAAAGGAAGCTTCTTCTTTTAAGATAGGAGCAAGTGAGATGAGGAGGTTGTCTGTTTTGAATCCAGAAATCATCAAGTCGGTTTTAGTTATTGTAGATGAGATTCCATCTGGGCGTGTGGCAACCTATGGTCAGATTGCCCGTTTGATTGGTCGGCCAAAAAATGCCCGCTTGGTGGGAAAGATTCTCAGTCAGTCGGAGCATTATGGCGGTAAGCATCCTTGTCATCGGGTGGTCAATGCAGCGGGGCGTCTAGCACCGGGCTGGGAAGAGCAAGCGCACTTGCTTTGGGCAGAGGGAGTGGACTTGAAGGCCAATGGCTGCGTGAATCTTAAGTATTATCAGTGGGAGCGATGATTTTCCTCTTTCTTGGTGAAAGAGGAAATTTTTGTTTCTAGACTCCTTTTTGTGGTAGAATGGAAGGTATGAAATCTTACAATTCTTTGAATGATTATTATCGAAAACTTTTTGGAGAAAAGACTTTTAAGGTGCCTATTGATGCGGGCTTTGACTGTCCCAATCGGGATGGGACGGTGGCGCATGGAGGCTGTACCTTCTGTACCGTTTCGGGTTCTGGCGATGCCATTGTGGCGCCTGATGCCCCCATTCGGGAGCAGTTCTATAAGGAAATTGACTTTATGCATCGCAAGTGGCCAGATGTTCGCAAGTATCTGGTTTATTTCCAGAACTTCACCAATACCCATGAGAAGCTTGAAGTGATCCGTGAGCGTTATGAGCAGGCCATCAATGAGCCAGGTGTCGTTGGACTCAATATCGGGACTCGACCGGACTGTTTGCCTGACGAGACCATCGCCTACTTGGCTGACCTGTCCGAACGCATGCATGTGACCGTGGAGCTGGGGCTTCAGACCACCTACGAGGAGACTTCAGACCTTATCAACCGTGCCCATTCCTATGAGCTCTACGTGGAAACGGTCCAGCGAGTTCGTAAGCTGGCTCCCAAGGCGGAGATTGTCTCTCATTTGATTAACGGCCTGCCGGGTGAGACCCATGAGATGATGCTGGAGAATGTCCGCCGCTGTGTGACGGATAATGACATTCAGGGGATCAAGCTTCACCTGCTTCATTTAATGACCAATACCCGCATGCAGCGGGATTATCATGAGGGGCGACTGCAACTGCTCAGTCAGGAGGAGTATGTCTCCATCGTCTGTGACCAGCTGGAGATTATCCCCGAGCATATCGTCATCCACCGCATCACAGGCGATGCTCCGCGAGACATGTTGATTGGCCCCATGTGGAGCCTCAATAAATGGGAAGTTCTCAATGCCATTGAGGCAGAAATGCGCCGTCGTGGCAGCAAGCAAGGCTGTAAAGCAAAGGAGCAGAGATTCGTATGTTAAGACCCTTACAGATGGCCCATGCCTTTTTGGCTAAAGTCGTAACCAAGGAAGATACTGTGGTGGACGCTACTATGGGCAATGGGCATGACACCCTCTTTCTGGCTAAATTGGCCAAGCAAGTCTATGCTTTTGACATTCAGGAGCAGGCTGTGGAAAAGACCTACCAGCGCTTGGCAGAAGCGGATTTGGACAATGCCCAGCTAATCTTGGCTGGGCATGAGACTCTGGACCAATACACAGACCATTTCAAGGCTGCTATTTTTAATCTGGGCTACCTGCCTTCGGCGGACAAGTCTGTCATTACCCGACCCGATACGACGCTGGAAGCTTTGGAAAAGGTCTGCCAAGGCTTAGAAAAAGGTGGCCGTGCAGCCATCATGATTTACTATGGGCATGAAGGGGGCGAAGTTGAGAAAGATGCGGTGCTTGACTTCGTTAGTCAGCTGCCTCAGCAGGACTTCACCGTTGCCCTCTACAAGACAATCAATCAGATTAACAATCCGCCTTTCTTGGTCATGATTGAGAAATTAAAAGAAAAATAAGGATTCCAAGGTTGCTAAAAACTTTCTGAGGAATCATTTGGAGAAAAAATGGACAAGCAATATTTGCATGAAAAATTGGCTGGCTTACGAAACAAATACGTCGAGTCTGCCAAGGAAGAAACGAATGCTGACTTTTTGGACGAGGCCAAAATGAATAAAAAAATGCTGCGAATCAAGAAAAAATTGGTGAATTTAGAAATGGAGCGCTGCCAAAAGATGATTGAGCACCGAGACCTATCCAAAATAGATCAAAAGATTTCAGCGCAAAAAGAATTGTTTAAAGAGTGCTGCCAGCAAAGATAAAGGAGGTTCAAAGTGGAAATCCTTCTCTACACGATTGTTTTTTTGCTTCTGTTGGTTGTATCGAATGTGACCAATCGCTTCCTGCCCCAGCTCCCCTTACCCTTAGTTCAGATTGTACTGGGAATTTCGCTTGGTTTTATTCTTCCTCAGGAGAAATTTCACTTGGATACAGAGCTGTTTTTGGCCTTGGTGATCGGGCCCTTGCTCTTTCGGGAGGCTGAGGAAAGTAATATTACCAGTATCCTCAAACATTGGAAAATCGTTTTATATTTGATTTTTCCAGTTATCTTTATTTCAACGGTTGGCTTGGGTTATCTGGCTCATCTTCTCTGGGCTGCCTTGCCCTTGGCGGCCTGTGTTGCCGTAGGAGCAGCTCTGGGACCGACAGACTTGGTTGCCTTTGCTTCCCTATCAGAGCGTTTTTCCTTCCCCAAGCGGGTGGAAAATATCCTAAAAGGAGAGGGCTTGCTTAACGATGCGTCTGGTCTAGTTGCTTTTCGTGTGGCTCTTTTGGCCTGGACTACAGGAAGTTTTTCCCTAGGAAAAGCTAGTATATCCTTAGTTCTTTCCATTATTGGAGGATTTGCTGCTGGGATGGCCAGCGCAGCTCTTAATCGCTGGTTGCATAAACTGCTGATGAGTGCCCAAGTATCAGATATTGCTAGTGAGCTCTTGCTGGAGCTGAGCTTACCCTTGGTGACCTTCTTTTTAGCAGAGGAGATTCATGTCTCAGGGATTATCGCAGTAGTCGTTGCAGGTATCTTTAAGGCTAGTCGCTTCAAGCGGATTACGCTTCTGGAAGCGCAGGTAGATTCGGTCACGGAGACCATCTGGAATACAGTGAACTTCATGCTCAACGGCTCGGTCTTTATTATTTTAGGAATGGAACTGGAAATGATTTCAGAGCCAATCTTAAAGAGCCCGATTTACGATAATCTCTTGCTGCTAGTAAGCATTGTTCTTTTGACTTTCCTGCTCTTTGCCCTTCGGTTTGTCATGTTGTTCACTTTTTACTTCATTCGAATCAGAAGATTGCACAAGAATGTTGGAAACTACCTGAAGGAAATGCTGCTGCTGACCTTTTCAGGTGTCAAAGGAACCGTCTCCATTGCGACTATTCTTTTGATTCCGAGTCAATTGGAGCAAGATCATCCTTTGTTGCTTTTCTTGGTTGCAGGTGTCACCTTTCTGAGCTTTCTGACAGGTTTACTCACTCTTCCTCATCTGTCTGAGGAAAAAGAAGAGGAAGCCGAGCACCTGATGCACATTGCTATTTTAAATGAAGTGGTGAGTGAGCTGGAATCAGGCCTCAAGCAAGCTAAGGCTAAGGCACCTCTCTATGCGGCTATTGACAATTACCATGGCCGGATCGAAAATCTAATCCTTGAACAGGAAGACAAGGCCACTCAGCGAGACTTGGCAGCTCTGAAATTATTGATTTTGAGTATCGAAAATGATGGTCTGGAGCAAGCTTTTGAGGAAGGAAAAATCAGCGATCGCAGCTATCACATCTATCAGCGTTACCTGCAAAATATCGAGCAGGGAATCAATCGCAATCTGGCTTCTAGCTTTACCTATATGTTTCTCGTTACGCTGCGTGTATTGCGCATGTTGATCCATGAAATCGTCACTCTTGGTGCCAGATGGCGCTCTTGGAGGCAAGGGGGAGCTAAGCGCTTGACTGCCGAGGACATGGAGGATATAGCAGAGCTTTACCTGTCCAATACCGAAGTCATTATCGAAAGCTTGGAACATCTAAAAGGAATCTACAAGCCCTCGCTGATTACATTCTTGCAGGAATCTCGACTAAGGGAAACAGAGATTATCGGCAGCGGTGCCTTCATCGAGCGGGTTATTACGCGCTTCAAGCCTAACAACATCTCAGAAATGATGTGGGGCTACTATCTGGAGAGAAAAATCATCTTCGAATACGAGAAAAATAAATTAATCTCAAGCAGCTATGCCAAACGCCTGCGCCAAAATGTCAATAATTTAGAAAATTACTCACTGAAAGAAAGAGCTAATACCCTGCCCTACGACATGGTTAATTACGCTAGAGGACACTAAAAGCTAAGTCTATCCAGTGAGCTCCACAGGAGATGGTAAGGAATGCTTGGCTAGCTTGTTTTCTATATTTGCTGGTGAAGCGTCTTCTAAAAAATAAAATAAGAAGAGAACGGCATGCTTTGTCCGTTCTCTTCTTGCTTTATTTTTAAAAGTTTATCAAAATGCATAGCCAAAGTCAGTTAGTTTTGACTTTCATCGAGCTTCGTTTTTTCTGCCTCTGATTTTTTGGCTGACTTGATGAGAATTTTGCCATTGCTGGTCATGATAGCTTTGAGATCTTTTTCGCTTGGATTTTCCAGATAGAAGTCAGTAATAGCATCTTCGATATGATCCTGGATGGTGCGGCGCAGTGGGCGAGCCCCCATTTTGGGATCGTAGCCCAAATCGACCAATTTTTCCTTGACCTTCTCTGTGACATCCAGATGAATGTCGTTGGTTGCCAAGCGCTGGTTGACATCGTCCAGCATGAGGTTGACGATTTGCATGAGGTTATCCTTGCTGAGTGGCTTAAATTCGATGATGCCGTCAAAGCGGTTCATGAACTCAGGACTGAAGAAGTTGCCCAATTCACCCAAGACGGAATTGGTGCGGCCTTCACGAGCTGCCCCAAAACCAACGCTGGCCTCAGCTTTGCCCGTTCCGGCATTGGATGTCATAATGATAATGGTGTCCTTGAAGCTGACAGTCCGACCTTGACCGTCGGTTAGGCGGCCATCATCCAGAACCTGCAGGAACATGTGCATAACGTCAGGATGGGCCTTTTCTACCTCATCCAGTAGAATGAGCGAGTATGGATTGCGGCGGACGCGCTCAGTCAACTGGCCAGCCTCCTCATAGCCGACGTAGCCTGGAGGCGCACCAACCAGCTTGGCCACGCTATGCTTTTCCATGTATTCACTCATGTCAAAACGAATCATGCTGTCAGCCGAGCCAAAGAGCTCAATGGCTAGTTGCTTAGATAGCTCAGTCTTACCGACACCAGTTGGGCCGACAAAGAGGAAGCTGCCGATTGGGCGATTAGGACTTCCTAGTCCGACCCGGTTGCGACGGATGGCCTTGGCAATCTTATCCACAGCATCGTCTTGGCCGATGACATGGGCCTTTAGGTCACTAGAGAGATTAACTAGTTGAGACTGTTCTTTTTCTTTGAGGTCGCCAACTGGGATATTGGTCTTTT
>ERZ773042.1323-NODE-1323-length-14747-cov-4.210114_pt1 | contig 14747 bp, 11 predicted proteins | sample MGYA00511664_ERZ773042 | MGnify/ENA primary metagenome ERZ773042 (study PRJEB29015, sample SAMEA2737984) | human oral metagenome | biome: human oral; feature: human-associated habitat; material: dental | place: China | collected 2036 ... | reverse complement strand
AGTCATGAGTATAAGTTAGAGTGTATCGAGCTATATAGACAGGGAATATGGCCTGAAACACCAGAAGGAATAAAAACATCAAACTTTCATCTAATGGTTCGATACTGGGTTCGTATCAACGAAACTAAGGTGACTTTTATGGCGAATAAAACCAATAGTTTGTCACATACAAAATGGATGTGCAGATACAAAGGAGTTGAAATAATAGAAGGACATGTGATGCCTGACCACATTCACCTTGTGCTAAGCATACCGCCTAAGATTAGTGTATCTAGTTTCATTGGATATCTCAAAGGCAAAAATTGCTTTGATGATGTTCGAGAAGCATACGAATCTTAAGTACAAATTTAGGACCAGACACTTTTGGGCTTAAGGATACAATGTAAGTACGGTAGGATTGAGCGAAGAGACAATTAGAAAATATACCAGAGAGAAAGTGAAGCATGACCAAGCGATGGATAAACTCAGTGTGAAAAAATACGAAGATCCGTTCAAAAGATAAAGAGCCCCTTTGAGGTGTAGTCAAAGTGGCAAAGGCAATGTAGCTTGAATAAAGCGAGAGCTAGCGCCTTGAGACGCTAGCCTAGTAACTATTGGGCTTATAGCCCTAGAGCAAACCACCCTTTTGAAATTTGTTTATTATTTTCATTGGTACCCACACGATAATTTAAAATACCATTATAATGTACAACTCGTACATAGGGGGACATATTAATACCACAGAAATTTGTTATTTTATTTGATTAATTTTAGCCACCCACTCTGAAACTCTACATACTATCATGTAAAGAAACAAATTATTTGACATTTACTCACTACTTTTTGTGATATTCTAATGTAACTATTATTCACACATTGTCGGTAAAACTAATATTGCAGTAAAAAGATTCCCTTGAATATCAATTGATAACATACCTCCACACTCGCTTGCCATAGCCTTAACGCTTTTAATGCCAACGCCATGAATTCCATCATCATTCTTACTTGAAATAAACTCGTCGTCTTTTATTTTTAAAAATTGAGGGTTGAATTTATTTTGAATTTTAGTAACCAGAAAAGCTCCATTATTCTTCATGAAAATGTTACAAAAAACATTAAAATCCAACTTTCCTTTTTCAGAAGCCTGAATTGCATTGTCCATTAAATTCCCTAACATAACAACATAATCCATTTTTCTAATTCCGTTTAATGAGCACCTAGGTTCTACTTGTATATTCAGACTCACTCCCTTTTGGAGAGCATCTTCTTTTTTTTCTGATAAAACCGTATCTAAAAAGGGTATATTAGAATATAAATCAGTTTCATTTCCAGTTATAAGTGACTCAAAATTGTCTAAATATGTCATAATCTCCGTTTCACTTTTTTCATTTGCTACTGCTTTCAATCCAGATAGATAATATTTAAAATCATGAATAAGCATTTGCTGTTTCTCATACATTGAACTTATTTTTTTATAATGATGTCTATTCAAGTTTTCTTTTGTTACAATCCAGTCCTGTTGCACTGTTTGAAATAGTGTTTTTTCATATCTATTGAAAGCTGAAAATACAACAATATTACTTACCAGCATAAATACAAATAGTATCGTCAATAAAATCTTGACAGCATTTGACTCAATACTTTCTACTCCAATAAAATATGAAACAAACATCATTCCAAGGCTTGCAAGTGGTATACAAATATATAACCAAAAGATTTTATCGGTGAGCTTATTTTTATTTTTGCCTGTAATATGTTTAATAATTGTCAAAATTGTAAAACTCATTAGTTTTATGGTAAAAGTTTGCCACGGCATCGAAGCTAAATACAAACTACTATCTTTATTTGTCGTTTCTGAAATAACTACAAATAAAAACTCACATCCAAGCAATACAGATAGTACCACTATAAAATACATTAGTTCCTGTACAGGTTTCGCATCAAATATAATTACAAGATATATAAGTAGTACCATTGGTATGATTAACAGATTTAATGTTGATTTTCCCACAATATGTATAGAAAATTGGATCGATGCAAAAATTACAAAAATTACAACATTTATACTTTTATTTCTGGCTGCTGTCCGTTTATGAAAATAACCTGAAAAAAACTTGTGACTTATATATAAGTCAGTAACACAACTAATAGCAAGTATAACACTATTCAGTAATTCCATAAAAACCTCTTTAATACCTGTTGGATAAATAAATTGCCATTTTATTTTTAAATTCTCTTTCTTTTGATCTTGAAATATTTAATACTGTTCCATCAACCAATTTAACTTCATTAATTTTAAATCCAATCACGTGCTGCATATTAACAAAATAACTGTTATGTGCATATGCAAATAAAAAAGGCTCTATTTCATCATACAATTGCGAAACTGTTTTATTGCATACTTGCTCCTTGCTTTGCTTTATTCCTCTATCATATAAAAATACACTGCTTCCATGCTTTCTTTTGGTTATATACAAAATATCATCTTGTAAAATAAATGATGTTTCATTTCTATATGTAAGAGAAACCATATTTGCCTCTCCACGTCTATGCAATTCATCAACAATTACATTTAACTCATTAATCATCTTATCAGTATGATATTTTTTCAGCAAATATCTGTATGCATTTACCTCAAAAGATTTTACTGTTGGGAAACATACACCGGAACAAAAAACAATGATTGTATACGGATATTTTTTTCTAAATTCTATTGCCGTATCATCACCATTCATACCTTCCATTTTCATATCAAGAAATAGAAGGTGAAATGGTATCTGTTTTTCAAAATCTTTAATAAGTTCCTCTCCCGAACTGTATTTATAAAATACTATTTCATCAGACGTTATGCCGATATGTTTATAAAACAAGCCCTCAATATAAGTCGCATAATTTAAATCATCGTCACATATTGCTACATAATACATAGTTTTCTCCTTTAAAGTATCACAATAAGTATAACTTTTTTAAATTTATATACAGTCTAATATGCTATTACATACCATTTAGGCCATAGCTTTACAGTAGATATGATTTCCTTTGTAAAAAATGATTGAGTTTCTTGTAATTATTTTATCACAAAACCAACTAACGAAAGGACATAAAATCGCTATGAATAGTATACCACATCCCTAGCGATACCAAATTTATACTATAACGGCTATATCGTGATGATGGCACGCTACAGCTTGTCTAATAAAACACCATATACCTATATCGTGAACAAAGCTGATACTACACCATTGATTTTGTAATGCGAGCGATTACTTACGTCGGTTACTTACCTGAACAATTCAATAATATCATATAACCTTTTTCCTTCTAAAGATTTTATCTCACATAATCGACTAATGTACACATACCTTCTAAATAACAAAATACAACAGATTTAATTTACATCTATCAAAGCATCGCAATACGCACAGCGCACATCCCCATCTGCTCCAGTCTTAAAGCGCTGAGCTAGCTCCTGCTCTATTTGAGAAATACACTTAGAATTTCCACATTTACACCCTTTATCATCCTGAGCTAAAGTCTTATCTCTAGAGGTTCCTGCGCTTCCCTCTAGAAGTGTCAAAATAAGCGACATCCTCATAAACTTTCCATATAGAGCCTGCTTAAAATAGCATGCGCGCGGATCATTATCAACATCTACACTGATTTCATTTACCCTAGGCAGCGGATGCAGGACGCTCATGCTTTCCTTTGCGCTGGCAAGCTTTGCTCTTGTCAAAACATAGCTATCCTTTAGTCTCTCGTACTCCTCAAGGTCATCAAAGCGTTCCCTCTGAATCCTCGTCATATAGAGTATATCAAGCTTAGGCATAGCCTCCTCTAGCGATGTAGTTTCAACAAAAGGCACATTATTTTTCTCTAAAATCTCAGACTTAATATAGGCAGGCAAGCGCAGCTCCTTAGGAGATATCAGAACAAAGCTTACGCCTTCGTATCTTATCATTGCCTTTATCAAGGAGTGCACGGTTCTTCCGTATTTAAGGTCTCCGCAAAGACCGATAACCATCTTATCTAGCCTTCCATGCTCCCTATATATGGTCAAAAGGTCAGCAAGCGTCTGTGTCGGATGTGCATGACCTCCATCACCTGCGTTGATTAACGGAATTGAAGCGCTTTCTGCTGCAACAAGAGGCGCACCCTCATAGGGATGCCTCATTGCGATTATATCAGCGTAGCAGCTTATAACCTTGGCTGTATCTGAAACGCTCTCACCCTTTGATACAGAAGCACTCGAAGCCGATGAAAAGCCCAAAACATTTCCGCCTAGCTCCATCATCGCTGCCTCGAAGGAGAGTCTTGTTCTAGTCGACGGCTCATAGAAAAGCGTCGCAAGTTTCTTTCCTTCGCAAGCATTTCTGTACTTTGCTGGGTTTTCCATTATATCGCAAGCCCTTTTGATAATACCATCAAGTTCTTCGACGCTGAGCTCATCGATGTCTATGAGGCTTCTAGGTTTTACATTTGATACTAAAGCATCTGAAAACTTTAAATCCATCATTATTTTATCCATCCTTCGTCGCTTGGATTATTTCTGAAAGCAATAAGTCTTTCTCTATCCTCTGGTCTTATGTAATTTTCATCTACGGCAACCTCACTGATTATGTCAAAGTTTGTCAGCGAAATATTCTTTAGATTCTCCTGAGCCAGTCTATCTAGACCCTTCTGCATTCCGTAGGTGAAAATGCTCACGATTCCAAGAACCTCTGCACCGGCATTTCTAAGAGCAGTAGCCGCATCGATAACGCTTCCACCGGTTGAAATCAAGTCTTCAACAATTACGACCTTATCTCCCTTGTTCAGCTGACCTTCAATTTGGTTTCCTCTGCCGTGGTCCTTTGCGCCTGAGCGAACATATCCCATAGGAAGTCCCAGAATGTGAGCAGCGATAGCTGCATGAGCGATTCCTGCTGTTGCGGTTCCCATTATTACATCAGCCTCCGGATACTCTTCCTTGATTACATCTGCGATGGAATTTTCTATTAAAGTTCTTACATCCGGTGCGGTCAGCGTAAGCCTGTTATCACAGTAAACCGGGCTTTTGATACCACTCGCCCAGATGAACGGCTCATCCGGTCTAAAGAAAACTGCTTTGATTGATAGCAAACCCTTTGCTACATCCTTTTCTCGCATAACTTTGCTCATTTCTTCCTCACTTCCTTGCTCTATCCGATAAACTCTCTGCAGCATCTCTCGTATGCTGAAACTACATCCTCAGCCTGAGTTATAGGTCTTCCGACAACTATGTAGTCAGAACCAATTTTCTTAGCTTCAGCAGGTGTCATAACTCGCCTCTGATCGCCCTTTTGTGAATCAGAAAAGCGAATTCCCGGAGTTACAGTCACAAAATTTTCTCCGCATGCGTCGTGTATTCCCTCAGCCTCCTGAGCTGAACATACAACACCGTCAAGACCGGAATCTCTAGTCATCTTAGCGTAATGTAAGACAACATCGACTAGTGGCTTTTCTATCAAAAGGTCATGCTGCATCGCTTCTTCATCTGTAGACGTGAGCTGCGTTACCGCAATCAAAAGTGGCTTTTCGCTCCTCTTTCCTTCTCTTTCGCAGAAACTCTCGTAAGCTTCCTCAAGACCCGCCTTTGCTGCTTCCATCATCCTCTTTGTTCCGGCAGCATGCACATTCACGATGTCTGCGCCGAGACCACCTAAAACTCTCATCGCGCTTGCCGCTGTATTAGGTATGTCATGAACCTTTAGGTCGACGAATACCTTATGTCCTCTGGCTTTAAGCTCTCTGACCATCTCCGGTCCCTCAGCATAGTAAAGCTCCATACCTATCTTAACAAACGGGCGTAGTTCTCCGAATTTCTCCAGAAAATCTATGGTCTCACGCTTGCTCGAAAAATCACATGCTATTATTACATCTTTCCCCATTAAATCGCTGCTCCTATTATCTCATTCAAATCGTTTATTCCATACTTTTTCATCGCCGAAGGAAGTCCTTCTATGATATCCTTACAAGCAAAAGGATTAACCAGATTTGCCGCACCGACCTCGACAGCCGTAGCTCCTGCCATCATCATCTCCAGTACATTCTCACTACTGCTGATTCCACCCATGCCGACTACCGGAATTCTAACAGCCTTAGCAACCTGATACACCATTCTGAGGGCTACCGGAAACACCGCACTTCCGGAAAGACCACCCATAACATTTGCAAGTATAGGTTTTCTCGTCTTAAGGTCCAGTCTCATAGCCTGAATAGTATTTATCAGAGCTACTGCGTCCGCTCCGGCATCCTCACAGGCCTTTGCAATCTCCACAATATCTGTTACATTCGGCGATAGCTTCATGATAACCGGCTTATCGCTCACGCACTTGACTGCCCTCGTCACATCAGCAGCACATGAAGCATCAGTGCCAAATGACATACCACCACCGTGAACATTTGGACAGCTGATGTTAATCTCGAGCCATCCCACCTCATCCTGCATCGCCATCTTCCTTGCAGTCTCTACGTATTCACCTATTGAAAATCCGCTAACATTAGCCACAATCTTCTTATTAAAGCATTCTCTCAGCTTTGGAAGTTCCCCTGATATAACCCTGTCGACGCCCGGGTTTTGAAGGCCTACCGAATTTATCATGCCACCCTCGGTCTCAGCGATTCTCGGCGTTGGGTTCCCAAATCTTTCCTCGCCCGTCGTTCCTTTACATGAAAAACTTCCGAGAATATTTATGTCATATATCTCTGCAAACTCGTATCCGTATCCGAAGGTTCCACTGGCGGGAATTACCGGGTTGTCAATCTCTATACCACAAAGCTTAACTTTAGTATTTACCACAGTATCTCCTCCTTTCTCATAACGGGACCTTCCTTACAGATTCTCTTATTGCCTGTCAGGGTCTTACACGAGCATCCCATGCAGGCACCGAAGCCACAGCCCATTCTCTCTTCAAAGCTGAACTGCCCGCTTCCGGAGCTTGCAGCATATACAGATTTTAACATCGCCTCGGGACCACAGGTGTAGATGTAGCTGTGCTTTATGCCTGCGATAGGCTTATCGACAAAGCCTTTGATTCCGTAGCTTCCATCAGCCGTCGTAATCACAAGTTCATCTGCAAGCTTTGAAAACTCTTCCACATAGAACATATCCTCAGCCTTATTGAAACCGAGCAGAACCTTTACCTTCTTTCCCTCTGAAACCAGTCTCTTCGCAAGAAGGTAAAGGGGCGGAATACCTACACCCCCGCCTACCAAAAGCGGCTCATCGCCGGACTCCGAAAGAGAATATCCATTTCCCAGTCCAACGAGAACGTCCAGCTCATCGCCGGCTTCATACTCGCTGAGCTCTGCAGTTCCTCTTCCCATTATCTTATATATTATGGTCAGCTCGTCTTCCGCGAGGTCGCATATTGAAATCGGTCTGCGTAGGAAAAACCCCTTGAGCTTGATATTTATAAATTGTCCCGGCGCTATTACAGCCGAAACGTCGCCTGCGAGCCTCATCCTGTAAATGCCATCGCTCAGCTTCTTGTTTTCGACTATCTTCAAAATCCTTTGCTGCATTTTATACCTCATATACTCTTTGATTTTAATACTTCAGGTCTCCCACGGACGCTTACGCCCTTCAAGACCCTCGTGTTTTTCCAAGGAGTGTAATTACGCATCTATAGTTGAAATTGTCAGTGTCATTTCCTCAAGTACATCTAGTAGAACTCTAACCGTATCCAGTGAAGTTAGCATGGTTACATTGTTTTCTGTCGCTGAACGTCTAATCTTGTGACCATCGCTCTCCTGCCCGAATGAGCCGATGTCTTTGGTGTTCAAAACATATGCCATGTGTCCCTGGTGTATTGAGTCCAGTATTTCGTGGCTTCCCTCGCTGATCTTTCTTAGGATTCTGGTCCTTATTCCATTTTCCTTTAGGAATAGAGCAGTTCCCTCTGTTGCCTCGATATTGAATCCGAGATTGTAGAATCTCTTTATCAAAGGGAGTGCCTCTTTCTTGTCCTTATCTGCAATCGTTGCAAATACGGTTCCATAGTTCTGCAGATGCATTCCCGAAGCCTGAAGTGCTTTATATAGCGCTCTGTTCAGCTTGTTATCATATCCTATTGCTTCACCTGTTGACTTCATCTCAGGTGATAGGTATGCGTCTAGCCCCTTTATCTTATTGAATGAGAATACAGGTGCCTTTACATAGTACCTCTTCTTCTCCTCAGGATATATATCAAAGAATCCCTGTTCCTTGAGACTCTTGCCCATGATAACCTCTGTCGCAATGTCTGCGAGACTGTAGCCTGTTGCCTTTGATAGGAAAGGTACAGTTCTTGATGAGCGTGGGTTTACCTCGATTATATATACATTTTCTTCTTCATCTACGATGAACTGGATGTTATAAAGCCCTATAATTCCAATACCAAGTCCCAGCTTCTTCGCATACTGAAGTATTATTCCCTTCACCTTGTCGGAGATACTGAAAGCAGGATATACGCTGATTGAGTCACCCGAGTGGATACCTGTTCTCTCAACGAGTTCCATAATTCCCGGGATAAATACGTCCCTACCGTCACAAATCGCATCGATTTCAACTTCCTTACCTTGAATATACTTATCAACCAGCACCGGCTTATCATTATCTATCTCTACTGCAGTCTTGAGGTAGTGTCTGAGTTGATTCTCGTCAGCTACAATCTGCATAGCTCTTCCACCTAGAACAAAGCTTGGTCTTACAAGCACCGGATATCCAACGCTATCTGCGGTTTTGATTCCCTCTTCGATATCTGTTACCGCCTTTCCTCTCGGCTGCGGAATGTTCAGATCTACGAGAACTCTCTCAAAGCGATCTCTGTTCTCGGCTCTTTCGATAGCCTCGCAGTCAGTTCCTATAATCTTGACACCTCTATCTTCTAGTGGCTGGGCTAGGTTGATAGCTGTCTGTCCACCCAATGAAGCGATAACTCCATCCGGATTTTCAAGAGCGATTATGTTCATGACATCTTCAGGAGTCAATGGCTCAAAGTACAGTTTATCGGCTGTCGTATAGTCTGTTGAGACCGTCTCAGGGTTGTTGTTTATGATAATTGCCTCGTAGCCCTCTTTTCTAATTGTCTGAACCGCATGAACTGTTGAGTAGTCGAACTCTACTCCCTGTCCAATCCTTATTGGACCGGCACCCAGCACGAAGATTTTCTTCTTAGCAGTGACGATGGAATCGTTATTTCCGCTATATGATGAGTAGAAGTATGGTATGTATGCGCCCGTATGACAAGTATCAACCATTCTGTAAACAGGGAGCATCTTGTTTTCCCATCTCAGTTTGAACACGTCCATCTCGTCCATATCCCACTGTCTAGCGACTTCGATATCCCCAAAGCCCATCTTCTTCGCCTCGAGAAGCACATCCATATCGCCCTTATTCTCCGCAAGTTTTCTCTCCATCTTCACCATGTCCGCAAATACCTCTATGAAGTATGGCGTAATTTTAGTGATATCGGAGATGATTGAAACATCTACATCTCTTCTTAGAAGCTCACAAATTGCGAAGATTGCATCGTCTCTAAATGTCTTTATGTACTCGAGCATGTCCTCATTTGACATCTCGACGAACTTATTCATTCTGAAGTGGTCAACTCCGATTTCAAGTGAACGAACCGACTTTAGCAGGCACTCTGCAAGGTTTGAACCTATGCCCATAACCTCACCGGTAGCCTTCATCTGCGTACCCAGTTCATTTGATGCACTGGCAAATTTATCAAATGGAAATCTTGGAAGCTTTGCAACAACATAGTCGAGCACCGGTTCAAAAGCGGCTGTTGTATTTGCAATCTCTATATCCTCGAGCAGCATTCCCATAGCAATCTTTGCTGTAACTCTGGCAATTGGGTATCCGCTGGCCTTTGATGCTAGTGCCGATGAACGTGATACACGCGGGTTGACCTCTATCAAGAAGTATTTGCTTGAGTTAGGATCCAGTGCGAACTGCACATTACAGCCACCTTCAATCTCAAGCTCTCTAATAATCTTTATAGCGCTGTCGTTTAGCATCTTTAGGTCGTGGTCCGAAAGAGTCATGATTGGTGCCACAACCATTGAATCACCGGTGTGCACGCCGACAGGGTCTATGTTCTCCATTCCGCATATGGTAATCGCATTGTCCTCGGAGTCACGCATTACCTCAAACTCAATTTCCTTATATCCCTTAACACTCTTTTCTATCAAAACCTGATGAACCGGTGATAGTTTAAAAGCATTAGTTCCAAGCTCCTCGAGTTCCTCTTCATCGTGTGCAAAGCCACCACCCGTTCCGCCAAGAGTAAACGCCGGTCTTAGAACTACCGGATATCCAATCTTCTTAGCTGCTTCCTTCGCCTCGTCCAGATTATATGTAATCTCTGATGGAATTGTAGGTTCTCCGATGGACTGGCAGAGTTCCTTAAATAGCTCTCTGTCCTCTGCTCTTTCAATACTTCTGATGCTCGTTCCACGAAGCTTTACATCGCACTCCTTAAGTACGCCCTTTCTGTCCAGCTGCATGGCAAGATTTAGTCCTGTCTGTCCTCCTATGGCAGGAAGAATTGCGTCAGGCCTCTCGTAGCGAAGAATCTTTGCCACATATTCCAGTGTCAAAGGCTCCATGTAAACCTTATCCGCTATAGTCGTATCCGTCATTATAGTCGCAGGGTTTGAATTGACCAGAACTACTTCGTAGCCCTCTTCCTTGAGCGCTAGGCAAGCCTGTGTGCCCGCGTAGTCAAATTCAGCAGCCTGTCCGATTACGATAGGACCTGAACCTATAATAAGTACTTTTTTGATATCTGTCCTCTTTGCCATTTTCTACCTCCGAAAATATATATGAATTTGAATTATTTACTTTCTAGTTTGCCTTGCTATTATCTGCGGTATGCTATCTTACCGTTGCAGAGCGTAATCATGCACTGTCCCTTGACCTTTTCTCCCTCAAAAGGCATAGCCCTACCCTTTGTCAAGAATTCCTCTGAGCGAATCTCATATTCATTCTCAAGATTAAATATTGTAAAGTCAGAAGCTGCTCTCTTTATTCCAAAGCGCTCACGTGGAGCCGTTGTCATAAGTTTTAACAAGTACTCCAGGCTCAAAACCCCCTCAAGCACAAGCTTCGTATATAGCAGCGGAAACGCGGTTTCAAGCCCAACTATGCCGAAATTGCTATCCTTAAGACCCCGGTTCTTTTCATCCTCGGTGTGCGGTGCATGGTCAGTTGCAATCATATCCACACTTCCATCTAAGATTCCCTCTATCAAAGCCTCTTGATCCTCTCTCGCTCTAATTGGGGGATTCATTTTGTACCAGCCGTCCTCCTTTAGATTCATGTCATTCATTATCAGGTAATGAGGTGCAGTCTCGCAGCTCACATCCACCCCGCTCTTCTTAGCATCTCTTATAAGCTCTACGCTCTCCTTGCTGGAAATATGGCAGGCATGAAACGGGCAGCCCGTCTCATCAGCGAGCTTGATGTCACGCTCTACCTCACGCCACTCGCTCTCACTACAGATTCCAAGGTGATTGTTCTTCTTTGCATACTCACCGTCGTGAATATATCCGCCCTTAACCAGGCTTTCTACCTCGCAATGTGCTACTAAAATCTTACCTAGCTCCTTAACCTGATACATAGCCTCTCTCATGAGCGACTTGTCCTGAATTCCTCTCCCATCATCGGAAAATGAAATCGCATAGGGTGCCATAGCTTCCATATCCGCAAGTTTCTCACCCTTTTCTTCAAGGCTTATCGCTCCGTAAGGATGCACGTTTATCACGGCATCTCTTTTAATGATGTCCAGCTGCTCTTTAAGGTGTGGCAGACTATCCGGAACCGGCTTTAGATTTGGCATTGTGCAAACATCTGTGTATCCGCCTGCTGCTGCCGACCTGCTTCCCGTCGCTATAGTCTCCTTATATGAAAAACCCGGCTCACGAAAATGCACATGCACATCGCAAAAACCGGGAAATATAGTATAGCGAGAATCATCCAAAAGCTCGCAGTTAAGGCTGCTGTCATCAGTCTTTTCTAAAGCCTCTATTACTTCTTCTTTATTTAGCATATATAGCTTTGTGTTATTTAGAGTCATTGGTCTTCCTTTCGATTCCTAACCCTTGGAATATACCTTCATCCTGAACCATACCCGCGCCTTGCAATAAAAAAACCTTGCCGACGACAAGGTTAGTATACAAAAACATTATGCACAGTGCATGCTATGAGTATATATTCCAATCTTGCCGATCTCTCTGTATCGTATTAAAGATTATAGAAATACTAACACAAAAGCATTTTGATGTCAATAATTTCACAGTAATTCGGATACAAATTTTAAGCACTCACATGATGTTTTTACACTTAGCTATATTAAGAAAACATTTTTATATTCTCCGTAAAAAATTGGGGATATTTTTTCTATCTCCCCCTCTTTTTCTAACTCTATATCTATCTCTTTCTCTAAGCATATATCCAAGCAAAAGTATCGATCCGACAAGATTTGCTGTAAACTCAGGCACTAAATGTGCAAGTTATGTTTCCATGCTGTCCACTTGTTCTATGATAATGTTCTTTAGTTCTCCTGATGAGATTTCTTTCAATACAAACATCTTAATTAAATCCCTAGTTCGCTTAATCCCTCCAATTTTTTCTATTGTTCTAACTTTTCTTTCCCTTAAAAAAATCTAATATTTTACATTCATTACCTCGAACACTTATCTTTTTGTTTCCGTTTTGGGAAAGTAAATAGGCTGTATTACAAACTTGAAACATAAGCTCTATATCGTGTGTTATAAGCATAACAGGAGTACTTCTGATTTTTTTCTTAATGGCATCTGCAACAAGCATCATCCTTCTATAATCCAATCCTGCCGTAGGTTCATCCAAAATAACAAACTTAGAATCTTTAAGCAAAGCTATAAGAAGTGCCAATCTTTGCTTTTCTCCCCCTGATAAATCATGGGGATTCAACATTCTCTTATCCCACAACTCCATTTCAATCAGATACTTTTTAACCTCTGCTAAATATTTTTGGTCTTTATTTTTATTTTGGGGGATTAGTTCCTTTTCAACAGTTTCACAAAAAAACATATTGCTACAATTTTGTAAGCTAATTGCCACATTAGATAACCTACTTCTCGTAGACTGAGCATAAGATGTCTTACCATTTCGCATTGGTATAAGACCTGTCAACTCTTTAGCAAGAGTTGTTTTCCCTATTCCATTTTCACCTATTAACGCCATACATTCTCCACGATTTAAGGAAAAATTAACAGGCTCATCCAAGCTGTATCCATTATTAGAGACATAAACATCTTCAATGTTTATCATCTGATGATTATCTGGATCTTCCATAGTCGATCTTAAATTTTTATTATTAAAAGAACGCAAATCATTTTCATGTTCAACATCATCAGTTAGATTATCGGATGAAAAAATCGTCTTAATTTTTCCATCTTTAAGAAGAATTAGGCGATCCAATAACTGACTTAAATATGACAATCTATGTTCTGCTATAACTATGGTTTTACCTTGCTCCTTCAAATGTTTTAAAATTTTTTCAAGATCATTTGTTGCTTTATAATCAAGATTTGCTGAAGGCTCATCGAAAAAAATAATCTCGCTATCAAATACCAAAGTTGAAGCGATAGCTACTTTTTGCTTTTGTCCTCCGGAAAGTTCCCTCACATTTTTTGTTTTTAAATCAGTAATGCCAATTTCTTGTAAAGCATTTTCCACTCTTTCGTGTAGCAACTGGCGTTCCATCCCCATGTTTTCTCCAATGAGTGCTATTTCATTTTCCACCTCTTTTGAAAAAAATTGATCATTGGGATTTTGAAAAACATTGCCAACATACTTTGCAATTTCTCCTTTTTTATAATTAGAAATAGACTTACCTAATATGTGTATTTCCCCGGTTATCTCTCCATCATATAGGTTTGGAATTAACCCGTTTAACAATCTTAACAGACTTGTTTTTCCACACCCTGATAGGCCTGTAATAACAATGAATTCACCCTTTTCTACAGAAAAATGAATGTCCTGTAAAATAGTTTCTTCGCCGTACGAAAAATTTTCTATGTCAACTTTTATAATTTTTGCCATATTGTAATCCCCAAAAATACAAATCCCACTAAAATAATGCTATAGTCTTTCCATGTAAAAGAAAGATCTTCATATGAAGTTTTTTTACAATCATATTCAATTCCTTTTGTAATTAAGGCACAGGATAGAATCTCCCCTGTTTCAAATGCTTTGTAAATCATAGGAACTAAATAAATTTCTACACTATGAATCGGTCTGATAATACTCAATCCCATATTTCTAGCTTTTAAGCCTTCTTTTATTTCTGATAAATACGCCCTGTATTCAGGGATAAAACGAAAAAAAATAGATACCCCAATACATAATGAATGTGGTAAGCGAAGGTTCCTTAAGGAATATATGATTGTCGATGTCCCGAAACTTGATAAAATTGCCGCTAAAGTCCATAAGGGGAAAAGTTTAAGAATAATAAGTCCCATTGTATAAATTGATCCTATCCATCCTGAAATTGTACATTTACTTGAAACTAATAAAATCAGCCCAAATAAAGCAAAATAGAAAATGAATAACGGAATTGATTTTTTCTTTTTCACGGCAATAAGTAATAAAAAGCTAAACAGTAACATCATCCAATATACAAGCATTGTGCTAAAAAACACAATGCTTGTATAGATAACCATAAGAACTCCGATTGAAATTGGTTTGATTTGTATCTTCCTTTTTACATTATCTACAA